>LUMK01000046.1_pt1 | contig 21957 bp, 25 predicted proteins | sample 729981 | NCBI WGS metagenome assembly LUMK01 (sample SAMN03860265, study PRJNA289734) | marine metagenome | biome: seawater column; feature: ocean; material: water; isolation source: Red Sea water column Station 22 - depth 200m | place: Saudi Arabia: Red Sea | collected 2011-10-15 | depth 200 m
CCTAACCTTCGTGCCATCTGCCCAACCGCTAGGGTTGCCAGAGTAGATTCAGGCGTTCCGAATGTCGGTGCCCCAGACTTAAGATCCATAGTTGTTAAAAAATTTCCATAGACAGCGCTTGAGCCGGGTCGTATTAATTGCGTCAAGGCGACCCCTACCATAGTTTCAGCGTGGGCTTGAGCGACTGCTGCCGGCATTGTAACTGGTGACATCGCGCCACCCAAAATAAAAGGTGTTATAACAACTCCCTGATTAGCTCTTGAGTAGGCTTTCAAAGCTCCAGACATAGTGTTATCATAGACCAGAGGCGAGTTAACGTTTATATTACCTTGGATAACACAGTTTGACTCTAGAAACTCGTCACCAAAAACAATGCGCGCCATTGCAATTGAATCTTCGGCACGCTCAGGTGCAGTAACAGCGCCCATAAAAGGCTTGTCGGAATACTTGATATGGGCATACACCATATCTAAATGGCGTTTGTTTACAGGGATGTCAACCGGTTCACAAACTGTGCCACTTGTATGGTGTAGCCAAGGAATCATGTGAGCAAGTTTGACCAAGTTTCGGAAATCTTCCATGGTTCCCTGTCTCCTGCCTCTCTTTCGGTCATAAACAAAAGGTGATCCATATGCCGGCCCAAGAACCAATCTATTGCCACCAAATATCGTTGACCTTTCTGGATTTCGAGCATGCATTTCGAACTCTTTAGGCGCTGTCTTGCAAAGCTCACGAGCATGCCCTTTGTCAAATTGCAGCCTGTTGCCCTTGACCGTGACACCAGCATCCTTGAACAGCTTTAGAGCTTCATCATCTCCCCAAAACTCGATACCAACCTCTTGAAGAATCCAGTCTGCATGCTCTTCAATGCTAACCAATTCCTCTTCACCAAGCAACTCATAGCACGGAATTTTGCGAGATAAAAACCTTGGCGCTTCTATTTGCGCAGATTTTTTTCTTGATGCAATTTTCGCGGACCGTCCGCCCTCTCTTCTCTTTCTCTTGTGATCGGTCATACGCTCTCCAAAAAGAAACACACTAACTCTTATGAAATCATTAGTGCTTTAATTAGAGTAAATATTAACATTAAAAAAACTGTATTGCCAATAGATTTATTAACTCTCTATTGCGACCTAGTTAAACGCAACACACGGCCCGTAATTGGCGCTGATATGGTGCGACGATATGCATGAATAATACTTTCTTTTGATGTTGGCTCAAATCCATCGAAAAGCATCCCATAATCATCTACGGAATTTTCAATAATCGATGGAGATACAATGTTGATTCGAAGCTTACCTGCATACTCTGCAGCCAAAGTTGACACGCACATGTTCAGAGCGCCGTTTGCAGCGGCAGCGCATGCTCCTGAAATAAGAGGTTCATCACCTATGATGCCACTTGTTAATGTGATGGATCCATTCTCACTCAAAAACGGTATGGCTGCTTTCGCCAAATTTAACTGACTCAAACATTTGGTCGATAGTCCGCTCGCAAAATCTTCCATGGTCAGTTCTTCAAAAGGCTTAAAAGGAGCGCCGCCGATACAGGACACTAAGCCATCAAAAGGGGCGACGCTGGCAAACACACCGTTGACACTTGAAAAATCAAAAGCGTCTAGCTTAAGATCAGGGCCAGAACGTCCGGCACGTATGATTTCGTAATCTTTTTCCAGGCCTTTAACAACCTCTCTGCCGAGCCTGCCTGTCGCACCAACTACTATTATCTTTTTCATATCATCACCTCGTAACTAATTATTGTTTTGAAAATAGAGCCGATATTACCATTAAATGAGTAAATCGCTAATAGACTTCTTAACTTCGGATCTAGTTGCGCTAGCATTTAAGGGTGATCCAATATTAATATGAATGTCTCTTCTCAAGCAAAATTTCTGTTTCCTTTTGATTGCTTTTGGCGCCTTTGAGAAAAAAGTGCCCCACATGTTATTGATTGCAAAAGGGACGACGACAACGTCATCCCCAGATTCTGACAATATCTTTTCAAAGCCCCTCTTCAAATCAGACAATTCACCGTTGGTAGAAATTTGCCCTTCAGGAAATATACCAACGACACAATTTTTATTCAATAAACTGACAATATTCTGCATAGCATTACGGCTATTTGAAGGTCTGATCGGAACAGCGCCTACAGCGATCAGAACCCACTTAAAAATTAGCATATTATAGTAGTCTTCGTGCACTACAAATCGAATCGTTCTTGGCGTTGCCCACTGGATTAGAGCGAAGTCTATCCAACTAATGTGGTTCCCTAAAAGCAATACTGGAGCTGACTTTGGAAGGTTCTCAAGACCTTCTACCTTTAATCGATATCGCCATACAAACAACAGATAACCGACGATTTGTCGCACTACTATAGAATCGCTTTTAATCTTTTAAGGACAACAGTAAACCCGACTACTGCTATCAAGGCGTTCAAGTAAAGTATATAGACACTGTTAACATTATTTCTAGCGAGTAACACCGTAAGCAATAAAAGACCAATCATGGCACTGTTCTGTATCCAGTTCTTACCCGCCAATACACTTCCCAAACTGTCTTTAGCAGAGTGAGCTTGAATGAGAGCGTTGAGCGGAACAAGCATCATACCGGCACCAACGCCGAATAGTAGAATTAAGGCTGACACTATTATCAAAGCTGTGGAGTTTGGTATGAAGCCTAGGGTGGAAACAATAGGTACCAAAATCGCGCAAACTGTAATTGTTGCTGAGCCGGTATATATGTTATTAATTTTCACTGAGTTGACACTTTTTCTTGCAGAAAGATAAGCCCCTACCATGATTCCTATAATTGAGAGGGCCAACATCGCGTTAACCAAAAGCGGACTGGTCACTCCTAAATTAACTTTGGCAAGCGCAGGAATAACTGCAACAAGATTTTGAGACATCCCCCAAAAAATAGCCGTTCCCCATATCGAAAACCAAATGATTTGGTTTCCTTTTATGGCTCGCATGTTGTTTATTAAGTAATGAAGCCTAATCAGTTTTTGAACCGACAACTTCACTTCACTAAATTTAGTTGCATAAAAACGAACCCCAAAGGTTGCCAACAATTCAACCATTGACAGGCCAACCAAGACCCAACCAAGTGGAGCGATATGCAACAATATTTCCTCAGGTGTTGAGTATTCCTTGAGTTCTAGATAAAGCTCAAACAGATATGAGAAGAAAACCGTGCCCAATAAAATTGATGTTAGGGTAACTGCAGAAGTGTAAGCATTACCTATACTTAACCCAGCCTTCTTTAGGCACTCTCTGATATAGCCATACTTAGCCGGTGAATAGATAGCGCTCTGAGTTGCAAGAAGCAGTGTAAAGGCGAATGCAGATTTATAGGCCCCCTGATAATAACAATAGGTGATCGCCAGTGTGATTAAAACAGCTGCAAAAGCGCTCCAGCGCATTATAAGAGGCTTGGCAAATCTATCAGAAAGATGACCAGCAAGGGTAAACAGAAGGATAAAAGGAGCAAGAACCATGGCATTCACTATGGCAGTTAAAATGAGCTGTGTTTGCTCACCATAGATCATAAAAATTGTATTCTGAATGATGATTTTGTGGCCTAAATCAACAAAAGCATTGATGAACAATACAACAAGATAAATAGCAAAGACGCCTGCACGTTCTCTGAGAACCGATTTTTCCTCTTGCATAATTTCTCCTATCAAGTGCAAATATATGTCACTAGATTAAGAGCATTATGACAGAATTTTTATCAATATCCAACTTGCTTGTTAGAATTCAAGGCCCTCAATTTCGCCAACAGTGTGCATGTCTTTGTCACCACGGCCAGACAGGTTAATCACTATGTTTTTGTCACTTGACCATTCTTGGGCCAACTTAACGGCGTAAGAGACAGCGTGTGCAGATTCTAGTGCGGGCAATATGCCCTCAACCCTCGTTAGTAAATGAAAAGCCTCTAATGCCTCTTCGTCTGTAACAGAGACATATTCAGCCCTTCCAGTATCTTTGAGGTAGGCATGCTCTGGACCAACACCAGGATAATCAAGCCCAGCGGAAATAGAGTGGCCTTCGATTATTTGTCCATTTGGGTCTTCCATCAGGTAGGTTCTATTGCCGTGCAAGACACCGACACTGCCAGCACATAAAGGGGCTGCATGAGCAACAGGTCCTTTTTCGATGCCGTAACCTGCCGCCTCAACGCCATAAATCTTTACCGAGGTATTTTCGATAAAAGGGTGGAAAAGTCCGATAGCATTTGAGCCGCCTCCCACACAAGCAACCAACGCATCTGGCAAACCTCCAACCTGGTCACTAAACTGCTCTTTGACCTCTCTACCAATAACGCACTGGAAATCTCTTACCATCATTGGATAGGGGTGCGGTCCTGCAACGGTACCGATAATATAAAAAGTATTGTCAATATTGGTTACCCAATCTCGCATTGCTTCATTCAGCGCATCTTTCAAAGTGCGCGACCCTGCAGTGACCGGAACAACTGATGCGCCCAGTAACTTCATACGATAGACATTTTGAGCTTGTCGGGCTACATCAACTTCACCCATATACACAACGCACTCCAAACCGAGCCTTGCAGCAACGGTAGCAGAAGCTACACCGTGTTGCCCCGCACCAGTTTCGGCAATGATTCTTGTTTTGCCCATGCGACTAGCCAGCAATGCCTGACCGATGGTATTGTTTATTTTGTGAGCTCCGGTGTGGTTTAAGTCCTCCCGTTTTAGATAGATTTGAGCGCCTCCCAACTGCTTGCTTAGATTTTTCGCATGATAGAGGGGGCTTTTACGGCCAACATAGTGTTGAAGGTCGTTTTCAAATTCAGCCAAAAAGTCGGCATCATCCTTATATTTTTCATAGGCAAGTTTGAGTTCTGTTACGGCTGTCATCAGTGTTTCTGCAATAAAAACACCACCATATTGCTCAAAGTGGCCTTTCTCGTCTGGCAGGTTATAGCTCATGAACGAACGCTGCTAATAAAAGATTTTATTTTATCAATATCTTTCACACCTTTTGCACTTTCAACGCCACTTGAGGCGTCCACTGCAAATGGCTTCACTTGGTTGATGGCTTCAGCTACATTGTCTGGATTGAGACCGCCTGCAAGAATCACGGGTAAATCAATTTCAACACATGCCAGGGACCAATCGAAAGGCTTTCCTGTGCCGCCATAGTTATTGGAACTGTAAGAATCCAGTAACAATGCACTGGCCTTTGAGAAGTCGTTGGAAATCTTTTTAAGGTCAGTCTTTGAAGACACTCCAATTGATTTAATGAAAGGCATGTCGTATTGCATACATTCATTGACAGTCTCGTCTCCATGGAACTGTAATGTGTCAAGAGCCACCTCACAGAGAACTTCATCGATTAGGCTTGGATTGGCATTAACAAACAAACCGACTCTATTGACGAAAGGAGGAAGCGCAGCAACAATTTCCCGAGCAGCTTCTATAGTGACATGGCGCGGAGATTTATCGTAGAACACCAAGCCAACAGCATCTACCCCAGCGAGGGCAGCTTGCCGGGCATTTTCAGCATTCGTAAAACCACAAATCTTAACCTTTGTCATGTACTTGCTACATTATTTTTTTAAAGTAGGGATTTTCCCACAGCCTAGAAATAATTGCCAGACAATCGGATAGCTGTAATTTATTGATTTGATGAGGTTTCTTTTTTAGAACCAACTCTTTTTTTACGCTTTTTTGACTTGGATTTGACCTTACCATCGATAGCTTTTATACACTCTTCAAGTGTCAAATCGATTGGTGCCTTATTTCCAAATACTTTTTCAACGGTGACGTTTTTTTGTCCTTTTCCGCGTTTTTTCCCATTCCAAATATAGGGTCCAAAACGACCATTTAGAATCTGGATATCTGAATCATCAAAAACTTTGATAATTCTTTCAGCGTCGAACTTTTCTTTAGCAGCAATTAACTCTAAAGCAGTTTCAAATGTCACTTCTTCAGGTGAAATATCCTTCAAAGAGACGTATTTTTTTCCATATTGAATATAGGGTCCAAAGCGTCCATAGTTGGCCTTAACGGTTTCTCCATCATAAGTCTCTCCCAATATTCTTGGCATTTTGAAAAGCTCTAGAGCCTCGACAAGAGTGATAGTTTCAATATCTTGTCCTTTTCTCAATGAGGCAAAAGTCGGCTTCTCTTCATCATCCTGGTGACCAATTTGTGCGAATGGTCCATAACGCCCAAAACGAACACTTACAGTTTTGCCAGTGGTGGGATCTTCACCTAATTCTCTCTTGCCATGCGTTTCATCTCGCGAAATGTCTTTCGCAAGCTCAATTTGCTCGTGAAATGGATCATAAAAATCTCGAACAACACCGGTCCACGGCTTAGATTTTTCTGCAATTTGATCAAAGTCACTTTCGAGATTAGCTGTAAACTCGTAACCGATAATATTTCTGAAGTTTTTCAATAAGAAGTCAACCAATATATAGGCAACGCTTGTTGGAAATAACTTGTTTTTTTCGGCACCAGTGGTTTCACTTTGAATTGACTCTGAAATAACACCGTCCACAATCTCAATTTGATGATAATCTCGCTGAATACCTTCACGGGTTTCCTTAACAACATAATTGCGATCTTGCACTGTGGTAATCATCGTTGCAAAAGTGGATGGTCTTCCAATACCCATCTGTTCAATTTCTTTCACCAATGATGCTTCTGTATATCTCGGTTTTGCACGAGAAAACGATTCTCTTGCAATTAAACCAACCAATGACAAAGAGCTTCCAATATCAAGCCTTGGTAGTAATTTATCCTCTGCAGTCATGTAGTCATAAACTTTCAGAAATCCGCTAAAGGATAATACTTCGCCATCGGCAACAAAGTGTTCATTTCGGTTTGTTATATCGATGCTGATTTTAGTTTTTTGTAATTGTGCATCACTCATTTGGGATGCCAATGTGCGCTTATATATCAAAGAATATAGTTTAGCCGATTGATCGTCTAAACCTAGAATGCTTGTCTTGGTTAAATCTGTCGGCCTGATGGCTTCGTGTGCCTCTTGAGCACTGGATGATTTGGTTTTATATCTTCTGGCTTGATGAAACTCTATACCATGGGATGACACTATGACCTCTTTCGCAGCGGTTATCGCCTCCTCTGACAAGTTCAATGAATCGGTACGCATATAGGTAATCGCACCGTCGCGATACAAGTTCTGTGCAATCGACATTGTCTGTTTCACAGAAAAGCCCAACTTTTGAGATGCCTCTTGTTGCAAAGTTGAGGTAATAAAAGGAGCCTTTGGGGAACGTTTAGAGGGCTTCGTTTCCACAGCAACAACCTGCATGTTATTTTGTAACATGTCGTTTACAAAATTTTGCGCATCTTCTTTGGTGGCAAAATCTTCATTGAGCTTTGCTTCAAATAATTCATTCGTCTCATCAGCCAGAGTTGCCTTAACTTTATAACTCTTGACAGCGCTGTGTGCCGTAATTTCACGCTCCCTTTCAACCACCAATCGAACGACCGGGGATTGAACCCTTCCCGCTGAACGTGCGCCAGAAATTTTGCGCCATAATACAGGTGAAATTTCAAATCCAACCAGTCGATCAATAATGCGCCTTGCTTGTTGCGCATCAACAAGATCTGAATTAATTGTTCTGGGATTGCTTATGGCATTAGAGATAGCGCTTTTGGTAATCTCATGAAAGACAATTCTTGGAGTATCATCTGCTAGTGACAATGCTTGTTGTAGATGCCAAGCTATCGCTTCACCCTCACGGTCCTCATCTGTCGCAAGGTAGACTTTTTCTGCCGCTTTGACTGATTTTTTTAGGTCAGAAACTATTTTCCTCTTGTCACCACTGACTGCATAGGTAGGCAGAAAGTTATTATTTAAATCAATGCCCATATCTTTCTTAGGCATGTCTCTAATGTGGCCTATGCTTGACTTAACAACATAGTCTGGACCTAGAAACTTTTCAATCGTTTTTGCTTTCGCCGGGGACTCGACAATAACAAGATTTTTTGACATAAATTGTCCTACTGTAGGGTAGGTTTGTCATCATAAAACATAACAGATTCCATCCATTGAGCTGGAACAGGCGCCTCGGAACTATTTCCGATGACCATCATAACAACCCATTTCAAATCATCGATAGTTAATTTTGAGTCGCCCAATGACATCACTTGATCAATGACTGTTTCTCGTTGACTCGCACTTAGCTGACCCATATTTTCCATGAACATAATGAAGCCTCTAGCCTTAGAATCGAGTTTATTTTTTTCTAACTCATTGTAGATACGCATAGAATTATGTGTGGTATCGAAGGCTGTAACACTTCCATCCTGGAGTGCAGCAATATTATCAAGCCAATTCAATGCCTTTTCGATTCGATCAGCATCAAATCCAGCATCCGATAGATGAGACTTCAAAAGATCGTCATCCACCTCTTGAGTTGAATCCTGTTCTGCAGATTCAAATAGAATATCGAACATGAAAGTTAGTACATCAAGAATATTATTAGTCATATAACCTCATCAAATTAATACATTATTCACAACATCATTCCTGTCGCTTTAATAAATAACCCAAGGAGCAGAAACACTAGAATGACTACTTAGGGGCAAGACGCACATTTTTCAACTACCCAATCACTTGAGACTAGTTCACATGACAGGCTTTTTAATTATATACCTGTTTCATTATCCACATCTTTAACAAAGCATGATTTTAACAAGGATTTTATAGCATATAAACTGTCATTTAACAAATATAATGACTTTGACCAAGTATGGTAAAATTCCAAGATTTTTGTTGGTAGATATTACATTATGAAAAGAACATTTCAACCAAGCGTTCTAAAACGTAAACGTAATCATGGCTTTAGAGCCAGAATGAAGACGCGTGCTGGTCGTGCGATTCTAAGTGCACGTAGAAAAAAAGGCCGCAAACGCTTATCTGCTTAATATAATGAATTGCTCGCTCGTTCAAGATGTGCGTATAACCAAGGCAAGAGACTACACTCACATTTTCCAACAGGGTATCCACTCTCAGAGCAAGTTTTGGAAGTTGATAGCTTGTCCCTCAGAACAAGAACATCCAAGACTAGGTCTCGCAATCTCTAAAAAGATTTGCAAAAGAGCGGTTGACCGAAACTTTTTTAAACGTATAGCAAGAGAAACCTTTAGACAGCATCAAGATGACCTCGATCTTCTCGACTTTGTAGTGATGGTAAAAAAAACACCTAATACGAATAATCAGGAATTGGTATCAGATTTACTATCTTTGTTGCAAAACTCTAAACAGGGTCTTAAATCATAATGCGATACATATTACTTATTTTCATTAAGGGCTACCAGTGGCTAGTTAGCCCATTACTCGGGAACAACTGCCGCCATATACCAAGCTGCTCAGATTACACCTCTGAAGCCATAAAATCTCACGGCGCAATTAGAGGCATAGGACTTGGCGCAAAAAGAATCAGCAAATGCCATCCCTGGTCTGAAGCAAAATTTGATCCTGTGCCTAAAAAACTAACTCACTAAAACCAAGAAAGTAGTCATGAATACTCAAAGAATATTCCTCTTGATCGCAATCTTCCTAACTGTATTCCTTCTTTGGGATAAATGGGCGCTCATTCAAACAACAGACGCAAATGGCAATACTGTAACTCAAACTAGAATAGTTGCTACAGATTCACAAGACAACGCCATTGATGTTCCTGAAGTTTCGGATGTGCCTAGCGCTGATGTTACCATCGAAGATACAACGCCATCAATGGACGAGTCGTTTGACCAAGGACCATATATAACTGTCACTACAGATTTATTGACATTACAAATTTCAAACAAGGGTGGAACAGTAATTAGTGCCTACCTAAATAAATACCCTAAAGAGTTGAACTCGGTAGAAAAATTACAATTACTAAACAACAATACTGGTACGATTTTTCAAGCGCAAAGTGGTCTTCTGCCAGCTGATCAGATGCCAACTCACCACTCGGAATACTCATCCGAGCAACAAGACTATTTCTTAGGGGATAAAAGCGAACTCATTGTGCCACTCATTTGGAAAGGTGACAACGGTATCACTGTGACTAAAAATTACCACTTTAAACCTAACAGCTATATTGTTGAGGTTGACTATCAAATCAATAACAATAGTGGCATTGAACAAACCGTCAGTAGTTACACCCAGCTAGTGCGTGACAGAGTAGCTGACTCCGGAGGCATGTTTGGCATGCGAGCATACTCTGGGGCAGCAACTTATAACGACGAGGAGATTTTCGAAAAAATTGATTTCGAAGATTTTGATTCCACACCAAAAACAACCTCTAAGGGTGGCTGGGCTGCAATGCTTCAGCACTACTTTTTTGCAGCATGGATTCCTAACGAAAACAAAATCCATACCTATTCAACCAAATCTAGTAACGATAAATACTTACTGACAACGGTTAATCCAGGCCTAAAAATCGCTCCTGGAAATCAAGCAACACTTTTAAGTAACCAGCTCTATATTGGCCCCAAAGAGCATGCGCGTCTGGAACTTCTAGCGCCAGGTATAGACAAAACTGTCGACTACGGCATTCTTTATATTGTTGCCAAACCCCTGTCTGTAGTTCTACACTGGATCAATGGCTATATTGTGAACTGGGCATTGTCTATTGTAGCTTTGACATTTCTTATAAAACTAGCCTTTTATAAACTTTCTGAGAAATCATTCCGCTCGATGGCAGGCATGAAAAAATTAGCCCCTAGATTGCAAAAGATTAAAGAAACTTATGAAGGTGATAAGCAAAAAATTGGCAAAAAAACCATGGAGTTATACAAAAAGGAGAAGATCAACCCTGCAGCAGGCTGTCTACCTATTTTGGTTCAGATTCCAGTGTTTATTTCTATCTACTGGGTACTCATAGAGATGGTTGAATTGAGACAAACGCCATTCCTGTATTTACCAGATCTATCGATGAAAGACCCATACTTTATATTGCCTCTAATTATGGGTGTCTCTATGTGGTTTCAGCAACGCCTTAACCCGCCACCGGCAGATCCAATGCAAGCAAGGATTATGATGACGCTGCCATTCGTGTTTACAATTTTCTTCTTTTGGTTTCCATCAGGATTGGTACTATACTGGGTTACCAACAACTTGCTGTCAATTGCCCAACAAATATACATCAACAAAAAAATCAATGGCTAGATAAAAGACTATGAAATTAAATGATGAGACAATAGAAATAGCCAACCAAGTAAAACTTCTAGTCTTAGATGTTGACGGTGTTTTAACAGATGGTGGTATCTATTTTGATGATTCTGGCAGAGAATTGAAAAAATTTAATTCGTTGGATGGTTATGGCATAAAAATGCTACTGTCTTCAGGCATTGAGGTTGCTGTGATATCATCAAGAAGCACCTCTTCTGTAGCTCATAGGATGAAGGGCTTAGGAGTCAAGCACTGTTACCAAAACCAATCAGATAAGAATATAAAAATGCAGCAAATCCTTGAGACACTCTCTTTAAATGTCGACCAGGTGGCTTTTGTTGGTGATGACGTTATGGACTTAACGGTCATGAAAAAAATCGCTCTACCTATAGCGGTTGCAAACGCCCACCCTTTTGTAAAGGAGCATGCACTACTTATTACAGAAAGTGGGGGCGGCCATGGCGCTGTCAGAGAAGTATGTGATTGCCTACTTAAGGCTCATAGTAAGTATGACGACTTAATGAAGTCACATCTTAAATGACATCTTTTCAGTCTCAATGCTATGAAGCCTTAAAACGGGTTCCTTCTGGCAAAGTGATTTCGTACAGCGGTCTTGCCGAAATGGTGGGCCGGCCTAAAGCACATCGTGCAGTAGGCAATGCAATGAACAAAAATCCCTTTGCACCCCAGGTTCCTTGTCACAGAGTTGTCAAATCAAATGGTGACTTAGGTGGATTCTCAAGTGGCTCCGGACTCAAAATAAAACGCCTTCAAGAAGAAGGCGTTAAAGTTGTAGATAATAAGATAGTTGACTTTGAGTCTATCCTATTTAAAGGCCATTAACGATTTTTACTCCGCATCTTACTTATCATTTGAAGTTGTGCCATGGACTCGGCTAATGCTGCTTGGGTTGTAGAAACATCTTGGTCTGATTGGGCATTAGACATTGCTTCTTCGGCTCGCTGTTTGGCCTCAATAGCTTTCGCTTCGTCTAAGTCGTTTGCGCGAATCGCAGTGTCTGAAAAGATAGTGACCGTATGTGGTTGAACTTCAACGATACCACCAGAGACATAAATTGACTCGACACCATTTTCTGTCTCAACTCTTACCTCTCCAGGTTTAAGTGTACTAATCAATGGCACATGCTGTGGATAGACACCAATCTCACCCATAGTAGCAGGTGCAAAGACACAGTTTGCATCGCCTGAGTAGATTTCCTCAGTCGCACTAACTACATCAACATGAATTACTGACATTTACGCCTTCTCCGCTGCTTTTTCTTTTACTTCTTCAATAGAGCCAGTCATGTAGAAGGCCTGCTCAGGAACTGCATCAAGCTCGCCATCAAGAATAGCCTTAAAGCCTGCGATAGTGTCCTTTAATGATACATACTTGCCAGGTGAGCCAGTGAACACTTCCGCAACAAAGAAGGGTTGTGAAAGATATTTTTGAATCTTACGTGCACGTGACACAGTCTGCTTGTCTTCTTCAGAAAGCTCATCCATACCAAGAATTGCAATAATATCCTTTAATTCTTTGTAGCGTTGCAATACACCTTGAACACCACGAGCAACATCATAGTGCTCTTGGCCAACGATTAATGGATCTAGTTGGCGAGAAGTTGAATCTAATGGATCTACTGCTGGATAAATACCAAGCTCAGCTACTTGACGCGAAAGTACCACTGTAGCGTCTAAGTGGGCAAATGTTGTTGCAGGGGATGGGTCGGTTAAGTCATCTGCAGGAACGTATACCGCTTGAATTGAAGTAATAGAACCTGTCTTGGTAGAAGTAATACGTTCCTGAAGTGCTCCCATTTCAGATGCAAGTGTCGGTTGGTAACCTACTGCAGATGGCATACGGCCTAATAGCGCTGATACTTCAGTGCCGGCAAGAGTATAACGATAAATATTATCAATAAACAGAAGTACGTCACGACCCTCATCACGGAAATATTCAGCCATCGTAAGGCCGGTCAAACCAACACGGAGTCTGTTTCCTGGTGGCTCATTCATCTGACCATAAACCAAAGACACCTTATCAAGCACGTTTGAATCTTTCATTTCGTGATAGAAGTCGTTGCCTTCTCGCGTACGTTCACCGACACCAGCAAATACTGAGTAACCTGAGTGCTCAATTGCAATGTTTCGAATGAGCTCCATCATGTTGACCGTCTTACCGACTCCAGCACCACCGAATAAACCAACCTTTCCGCCCTTTGCAAATGGACAAATTAAGTCGATTACTTTAATGCCTGTTTCAAGCAATTCTGTTGCAGGTGCTAATTCGTTATAAGCAGGGGCAGCACGATGAATTTCCCATTCTTCTTTCTGACCAATGTCGCCTGCATTATCAATTGGATTTCCAAGAACATCCATTATGCGACCTAGCGTTTTTTCGCCAACAGGTACAGTAATCGATTTACCAGTATTGGTGACCTCTAGTCCACGCTTTAAACCTTCAGACCCTCCCATTGCAATCGCTCTAACGATATTGTCACCGAGCTGTTGCTGAACCTCTAAAGTAAGATTCGTTTCAGTTACATGAAGGGCGTTATATACTTTTGGTATTGCGTCTGCAGGAAACTCGACATCAATAACTGCGCCAATAATTTGTGTAATTTTACCTATACTCATTTGCTTTTCCTTTTTAATAAATCTCTAAACAGCAGCCGCGCCACCAACAATCTCAGAAATCTCCTGAGTTATTGCAGCTTGCCTTGCCTTATTGTAAATTAACCCTAACTCTTTAATCATGTCTCCAGCATTGTCAGTTGCGCTCTTCATCGCAATCATGCGGGACGATTGTTCACAAGCCATATTTTCGACAATGCCTTGGTAAACTAAGGCTTCGATATAACGAACCAGCAATGCAGTTAATGCATCTTCGGCATCTGGTTCGTATATATAATCCCAGTGGTGGTCCATGCCTTCAGTCTCTGTGATTTCCATTGGCACAATTTGTTTAACAGTAGGGACTTGAGTCATGGTATTTTCAAACTTGTTGTAAGCGATCATGATTTGATTAAGCTCACCCTCATCATATCGATCTAACATTACTTTAATCGCACCTAAAAGATCATCAAAGTGAGGCTTGTCGCCAAGATCAGTCAAAACAGATGCAATGTTTAGGCCACAAATTGTTGTTTAGTCCACCACAAAGACCCCTGTCACTTGAAATAACGATAACTCCAATACGCTTAAGTTCACCAGAGGCTGTCATATAAGGATGTTTAAACTCAGAATTGGCATGAGTTAAGTGTCCAATAACCTTAAGAATTTTTTCAGAATAAGGACGTGAAGCACGCATTCTATCCTGTGCTTTTTTCATCTTGGAAGCAGCAACCATTTCCATGGCTGAAGTAATCTTCTGAGTATTTTGTATACTCGAGATTTGCGTCCTAATTTCCTTGCCTACTGCCATAGTTTTCTACCAAGTATGGTTAGCCTTAAAGTCATCAATCGCTGCTTGAAGTTCTGCAGCAATGTCGTCGTTATAATCGCCAGACTCATTGATTTTATCCATCAAATTAGCTTGGTTTGCATTCATATATGCCAAAAGTGAAGCTTCAAAATCAACCACTTTATTGACTTCAACATCATCCAAAGCGCCACAGTTTGCAGCAAAAAGCGATGCCGTAGTTTCAGCAACATTAAGAGGTGAGTATTGCGCCTGTTTCATCAGCTCAGTAACGCGTTGACCACGATCAATTTGTGCTTTGGTTTCTGAATCAAGATCTGATGCAAACTGAGCAAAAGCTGCTAATTCACGATACTGTGCCAAGTCTAGACGTATACCTCCGCCTAACTTCTTTATAGATTTAGTCTGCGCAGCACCACCAACACGCGAAACAGATAGACCAGCATTAATCGCAGGACGAATACCAGAGTTAAAGAGGTCAGTCTCTAAAAAGATCTGTCCATCTGTAATTGAAATTACGTTTGTTGGCACGAAGGCAGATACGTCACCCGCCTGCGTCTCAATAATGGGCAGCGCTGTTAAAGAACCGGTCTTGCCTTTAACTTTACCGTTAGTGATTTTTTCTACATAATCAGCATTCACTCGTGACGCTCTTTCCAATAAACGTGAGTGCAAATAGAATACGTCTCCTGGGTAGGCTTCACGACCCGGTGGACGCCTCAAAAGCAATGACACTTGTCGATAAGCCCAAGCCTGCTTAGTTAAGTCGTCATAAATAATAAGTGCATCTTCTCCACGGTCACGAAAATATTCACCCATTGCACAACCAGCATATGGAGCAATATACTGCAGAGCTGCAGAGTCTGACGCAGATGCCGAAACAATAATAGTATGCTCAAGTGCGTCGTGTTCTTCGAGCTTACGAGCAACTGCCGCAACTGAAGAGGCTTTCTGACCGATGGCAACATAAATACATTTAACGCCTGTGCCTTTTTGGTTAATGATGGTATCTACAGCAACTGCAGTTTTACCTGTTTGACGGTCACCAATAATCAACTCACGCTGACCACGACCGATTGGCACCATTGAGTCAATCGCTTTAATACCTGTTTGGATCGGCTCACTCACTGATTGTCTTTCAATTACACCTGGAGCAACAACCTCAAGTGGACGAGAGTCGGAGGCTTTAATTTCGCCCTTGCCTTCAATATCAAAACCGAGAGGGTTGACGACTCGACCTAAAAGTTCATTGCCAACTGGCACCTCCATAATTCGATTTGTACACTTAACTGTGTCACCCTCTGATATATGAAGATAGTCACCTAGAACAACCGCACCCACAGAATCTTGTTCAAGGTTAAGCGCCAGACCAAAAGTATTGCCGGGGAATTCCAGCATCTCACCAAACTGCGCATCAGCTAATCCATGAATACGAACGATTCCATCACTCACACTGATTACTGTGCCCTCGGTGCGGGCTTCTGCTGAAAAGTCAAACCCCTCTATTTCTTTTTTAATTAAATCACTAATTTCAGAAGCGTTTAATTGCATAACTAACCTCTCTATATATAATTAATTTACAGACAAGCACACGCTTAATGCGTCTACTTTTGCCTTAATTGATGTATCGATTACTTTGTCTCCTTCCTTAATAATCACACCACCTTTTAATGTCTCATCAACGAAAGTGTCGACAATAACTGTTGTTTTGTGCTTGCTTGTTAAATCATCAACGATTGCCCTTTCCTCTGCCTCACTTAACTCGAATGCGCTCACAATTTGAAAACTCTTACTCTTATTTGCATTGGAGACTGCAGAATCAAACGCAGAAGAGATACTATCTAATGCGTCTGTACGTCCATTATTAAGAATAAGGTTTACAAATGCAGATTCCTGTTTGCTCAATTCTCTCGAGGTTGCCTTTTCGAGTAATGTGCAAATCAATTCAATCTTTTGACTCTTGCTTGCACTAGGAGACGAAATGAAAGCTTGTGTAGTGTTGTCAACCATAATTGCGCTAGCAGTGTTTAATAACTCGCTCCACTCCGATAGCGAATCATTTTTCTCTGCAATTTCAAAAATCGCTTGTGCGTAAGGCTTGGCAATTGTTGATAGTTCCATAGTTCTAGCCTATAGTGATTTAGACAGTTTGGAAAGCATGTCTTTATGCGTCTTGGCATCAACTTCTTTCTCTAAGACAGAATTGACACCCTGCATAACCAAAGTCGAAACTTGGCCTTTGAGCTCATTACGTGCTTTAACAATTTCTTGATCAAGCTCAGCCTTTGCATGTGCTTTAATCTTGTCCGCCTCTTCAGAGGCTGCACCTTTGGCATTATCAATCATCACATTTGCCTGCTTGTCAGCATTAGCAATAATATCAGCTGCTTGGTTTTTAGTGCTAGCTAATAGCTCTTCAGCATTTTGCTTAGCTTTAGCGTGCTCTTCTTTGCCACGCTCTGCTGCTAGAAGACCCTCTTCAATGCTCTTCTTACGTGCGGCCATCGCTTCGACAAGTGGCGGCCAGATAAACTTCATGCAGAACCAGACAAACATCGCAAACATGATTGTTTCTCCGACTAGCGTAAGGTTAATATTCATAGCTAAATACCTTTATTTAGTTAAAAAAATTATCCGGCAACCGCAAATAAGATGTACATTGAGATACCAACAGCAATCATAGGTACTGCATCAACAAGCCCCATAACAATGAACATTTGTGTTCTTAGCATTGGAATAAGTTCTGGCTGGCGAGCAGCGCCTTCCAAGAACCTTGCTCCTAGAATACCAATACCCACAGCCGCACCCAATGCGCCTAGACCCATTAAGATTGCCCCAGCTACAAATAACGTTGCTTGTACTTCTGTAATCATTTTTTACTCCTACATATAAAAACTACTAAAAAAATTAATGCTCCTTTTGGTGTGCCATATCCATATAAACAATTACTAAGGTCATAAAGATAAATGCCTGTAGTGTTACAATTAAGATATGAAAAATAGCCCACGGTAAAGACAGGCTCCACTGTATCCAGAATGGCAACAGTGCGCATAGAATGAAGATCATCTCACCTGCGTACAGATTACCAAATAATCGTAACGCAAGAGAAACTGGCTTTGCCAGTAAGTTCACTCCTTCTAAAAATAAGTTAGCGGGCAACATCCATTTACCAAATGGATGTAAAGTTAGCTCGGCTACAAAGCCACCCAATCCTTTCTCTTTGACACTATAGTAAAGAATCAACAGGAAGACGCCAATCGACATGCCGAATGTCATGTTGGGGTCAGTGGTCGGGACTACTTTTAGATAAACATGATGAGGGTCTGCACCAAATAATCCGCCAATTTTCTGAGCTAAAACTGGCAGCCAATCAACAGGCACTAGATCCATTACATTCATTAAAAATATCCAAACAAAGGTTGTTAGTGCCAATGGAGCTACCATAGGATTTTTTCCTCTAAATGAGCCACGAACATTATCGTCAATAAAGTCGATTATGCTTTCTACAAAATTCTGAAAACCGCTTGGCGCATCAATAGATGCTCGTTTGGCTGCTTTGGCAAACAAAAACAGGAATAAAGCGCCTAATGCAAAAGAGAAACCAAGTGTATCAAGATGAAAAGCCATAAAGCCCATCTCTTTTGCCTCAGTAGCATTTTCTGCGAACCCCCAATGACCATCAGGAAACTTGCCATAGGTTAAATTCTGCAGATGGTGCTTAATATAAGCGCTAGATGTTAATTCTCCACTTGCCATTACTTTTGCCTTAGCCTATCCAATATAAAACCAACTTGTCCAACCACCAAACTCAAAATCAGCGCCGCTGGATTAAATTCTAACAAACCTAGTCCAATTAAAGTTAGTGCCGCCAAAGAAAACATTCTGATTGCACTACTCTTTACTGCCATCCTAAAACTTTTTTGAGCGTCAGCATCAACTACCGCTTTTTGTTTATTTGTATACCAATCAAAAAGCCAAGTATTACTAAAACTGACCAACGCTCCATAAAGGGCGGCAAGCCCAAAACCATAAATGGTAAAGACTACAACGATTAAAACAAGGAGCGAGGATTGGAAAATTGAAGCCACTGTTTTCCCCTTTTTTTCAACAACTGCCCTGCCCGATACACAAACGCAACATTATACAATCTTACGCGAAAGAGTCAAGCTTTCGAAGTATAAATTAAGGGTTTGTTTTAATCATTTCTTCTGCAGCCATTCTCGTTTTATCACTGATTTTAATACCACCCAAAATTCGAGCCACTTCATCGGTTCTTTGCTCTTGATTGAGTGCAGTAACTTGTGTAAATGTTGAACCATCCCGTTGGGTCTTGACAACCTTTAAGTGCTCTTTTCCTTGAGCAGCAACTTGTGCCAGATGGGTGACACAAATGATTTGATACCGACCCGATAATCTTTTAAGAAGCTGGCCAACAATTTCTGCAACCGAACCACTAATACCAACATCAACCTCATCAAAAACAATACTTGGCGTAAGCTCGGTTTTACTAGTTACCACTGAAAGTGCTAGTGAAATGCGTGACAATTCACCGCCAGAAGCGACTTTACTTAAAGGTTTAAGGTCCTGCCCGACATTGGTTTTCACATGAATAATAATTTCTTCGTTTCCATTGAGGCGTATTGAGTCTTTATAAGAATTAAGACAAAAAAGAATCTCACTGCCAGGCATGCCTAAATCTTGCATTAATTCCGTCACTTTTCCTGAAAGAGATATGCTGGCAAGTTGTCTTTTCTCGCTCAGTATTTTTGTTTTTTTGTAATAGTTTCTATGGAGTTGTTTCTGTTTTGCCAATAATTCTTCTAACTTATCAGAAGAAGTGTCCAATTCATTGAGTTTATTTTGAATGCTGTTTTGTATATTTAATAATTCTGGAATTTGACAACGATGTTTTCTACCCAAGTCATGCAGTATATTAATTCTTGCCTCCAAATCGCCTACATTGGCTTCCTGGCCACTAACTTTACTTAGATAATTTGTTAAATCATAAATACTTTCTTGGATCTGCACTTGAGCGCTTGACAACAAAGATTGAATTGAATCTAGGCGATTATCAAACTCTCTTGCTTGAGAGATAACATTCTCCCCCTCTATTAAAACATTGTTTACACCCGACTCATGATCCAAAGACTCAAGTATCTTAGAAATTTTTTCAATCAATAGACTGGCGTTACTTGATATTTTGTAATTATTTTCAATGCTATTTAATTCGTCTTGATCCATCTGGCACTTAATGAGCTCATCAAGTTGATGCTTTAATAAATCTTTTTGTGCTGATAGAAGTTCATTACTTTTTCTCAAATCATCGACCTCTTGCGTGATCTGCCTGTAACCTCGAACAATAGTGTTGACCTCATCACAAAGATGATGAGTATCTGCAAAGTCATCCAATAGAATACGATGCTGATTATTACGTAGCAGCAGTTGATGCTCATTTTGGCCGTGCATATCGATTAAATGACAGCCAATATCTCTCAAAGTCGACAAAGTAACACTGCTCCCATTTACATAAGACCTTGACTTGCCATCAGACCCTATCACTCTCCTCAAAATACATTCATTCTCATCTTCCAAATCAAGGGCCTCAAGGACGGACTGAACACTTCGATTACCATCAATACTAAATGTTGCAACAACTTCTGCTTTACTTTCTCCACTTCGAACCAATGTAGCATCTGAACGACCACCAATAGCAAGGTTAAGTGCCTGAATTATGATTGATTTACCAGCGCCTGTTTCTCCAGTGACAACAGTCATACCATTGAGAAACTCTATATTTAGGTCTTCTACAACCACTAAATTTTTTACAGAAAGTTGATCTAGCATAGTTTAAACGTTTTAAACTTTGTGACCCCAGTGTAACTTTGAACGAAGAATTTCAAAATAGTCATAACCCTTTGGATGTATTAAGTGGATAAAGTTATCATGCTGTCTAACACGCAGACCATCTCCCAGCAAAATTGAAAAAGAAGCTTGACCATCAAAGCTAACGGTAGCTTTGTCGTCTGTATCTATAAGTGAAATCAACACTTCACTATCTCCATTTAGAATAAAGGGTCTGTAGCTCATAGTGTGAGGACTTATCGATACCAAGCAAATTGTGTTAACACTTGGATGTATTATGGGCCCACCGCTGGAAAGTGCATATGCGGTAGATCCGGTAGGTGTCGTCACTATCATTCCATCTGCACGTTGTTTATTAACGAAATCATCGTCAACGAATAATTCTAATTCAATCATTCTAGGGGTTTCATTGCGATGTACAACCACCTCATTGAATGCTAAATGTTGAGATAAGGTGTTGCCATCTCGCTCAACCTGACAGCTCAACAAAGCTCTTTTCTCTTTTATATACTCACCACTTAATATCTCACCTACTAAAGTTGTCATTGACTCAACAGAAACATCAGCTAAAAATCCGAGTCTGCCGAGATTAATACCAAGAATAGGAATATTGCTATCAACATAAGTTCTTGCTGTATTAAGAATACTACCATCACCGCCGACTACGATAATCAGGTCTGCATTCTCTTCAATATCTTTCTCATTCTCTAGAAGAGACACGCCTTGTTCTTTAAGAAAAGCACCCAACCCTCTAGCAGTTTCTTGACTGGTAATATCTTGTGGTTTAGTTATAATGCCAATTGTATTAAACATAGGCCTTGAAATATTCTAAAGAGTGACTACATAACAAGGTAAATATACATTAGTTTGGTTAAATAATGACAAAAAAGAAACAACAAAAACAGCAAAAAGAAGAGCACATTGAGGCTAAAGATAATACTTCAAATGAGAATGAAAAATCTCTTGATTTAGAAGCTCAGCTTGCTGAAGCCCAACAATCAGCAAAAGATAATTGGGACAAGTTATTACGCTCTCAAGCTGAAATGGAAAATCTAAAAAGACGTAATGCAAAAGACCTCGAAAAGGCTCACAAGTACGCTTTGGATGCTTTTGTAAAAGCACTTTTAGAAGTAAAAGATTCATTGTCTATAGGACTCAAATCAGCAATGGATAAAAATGCAACCCTTGAACATACCATTGAAGGTCTAGAATTAACCAATAAAGTTTTCGACTCAACTCTTGAAAAATTTGGGGTTGAAACAGTTGATCCTGTTGGTGAGGCATTTAATCCGGAACTCCACGAAGCAGTTACTATGGTGCCAATGCCTGACAAAAAATCAAACACGGTCCTTGAGGTTGTACAGGTAGGATTTACTCTTAATGATCGATTAGTGCGACCAGCAATGGTTATTGTTGTTCAATAGTTAGACGCTCTATAATCCCTATTTCGACAACACTTTTACAGAGTTTGTACCAACTTTGTACCAAATCGTGATCTCGAAAATCTATAC
>LUMK01000020.1_pt1 | contig 21791 bp, 18 predicted proteins | sample 729981 | NCBI WGS metagenome assembly LUMK01 (sample SAMN03860265, study PRJNA289734) | marine metagenome | biome: seawater column; feature: ocean; material: water; isolation source: Red Sea water column Station 22 - depth 200m | place: Saudi Arabia: Red Sea | collected 2011-10-15 | depth 200 m
ACTTTGATCCATGTTTTTATGTTTCCTTTATCGGCGTCAGCTTCTTTTCCATATCCCTTTTCAAGGCACCAGTATGAGTAGGCCATAATCTCTCCAGAGTTTATTCCTGTGTAGCCGTATACAGCTAGTGCTAGAGCTAAATATTCAAATGGAAAATCAAAAGAAAAACCATAGGCCAGCTGGTCAAAACTAACTTGGTATTCTGTAGATTGAATGGCTATGGAGATAATTAAAGTTATAGCTGAGAAAGCAATGACAATGGTGAGCATTACTTTTTCTAAAGATTTGTATGAACCCCAAAACAGTATTCCAGAAGTTACTAAACTTAGAATGACTACCCACCAGCCGGGTGAAAAAAAAGGAACCAAGATGTTCGCAGCTTCAGCGGCAGAACCTATAATACCTCCACCCCCAGCTAAAGCTGGGATTGCCCCCAAAAGCAGAATCCAGACAGCCCAAGAAGATTTTTTTTGTCCTATTTTCGTGCTGGGACCGGGAATTTCAGAAAAACTTTCTAAAAAAGTTTTCTTAGTAACGATTACATACCTGGCAATTTCCGCTTGTACAATGGATTTACTAATGGTGCTAAATATCACCCACCAGAGGAAAGCAAAACCTGCTGCGGCACCTAAAAGGGATGTTAAAATTAACTCTCCACTGCCTACGACACTTCCGACAACTATAACGCTTGGACCCACATATTTTAGGCGTTGAATGAAGGTCTTAGGTGCTTGTATCATATTGGGAAATCTTTATTGATGGATTTTGTACTATTTTATGAAACAATCCACAATTTTTTAGCAGGATCACTATATACATGCACTTTAAAGGACACGGAGACATAAAGATAGCAGCGGACGTTTGGGGTTCTAATAACCAAGAATTGGTCATCTTATTGCACGGAGGGGGTCAAACCAGACACGCTTGGGGAGAAACCGGAAAAAAATTAGCGGAAGCTGGCTACCATTCCGTTGCTTTAGATTTAAGGGGTCATGGTGACAGTGAATGGGACGCAGATGGTGATTATTCAATCAGAGCTTATAAAGATGATTTAGTCTCTGTTATTAATGAGATAGGACAGCCAGCAAGGCTAGTTGGTGCTTCTTTGGGGGGTATGGCTTCTTTAGCATTGGCTGGAGATGAAATTAATTCAAATTTATGTACAGCTCTTATTATGGTTGATATAGGAATTTATCCAGATCCAGTTGGTTCAGACCGGATCGTCAGTTTCATGTTATCAGGTGAACAAGGCTTTGATTCTTTAGAGGATGCAGCGAAATCTATTTCGGATTATTTACCTCATCGAAAACAACCAAAAGACCCAGAGGGATTAAAAAAGAATCTTAGATTGAAAGATGATGGAAGATATTACTGGCACTGGGATCCCAGATTTATAAGAAGAAGACCGGGCTCAAGAGATAGGGGCTACTTTGATCTTCAATTAAAAGCTGCTGAAAAAGTAACTATTCCTGCTTTATTGATAAGAGGTGCTCTAAGTGATGTCGTTACTATGGAAGATGTAGACTATTTCTTGTCGGTGATCAGTCATGCAAAATTTGTAGAAATTGAAAAAGCAGCACACATGATAGCCGGTGACAGGAATGATATTTTTGCTGAGGAAGCTATCAAATTCTTGAAATCTCTTTAGCGTTTTGAAAGAAAAAGCATTTTCTATCTGATACCATCTTCCTATGTTAATTATTGGACTTACTGGAGGCATCGGAAGTGGCAAGTCGGTTGCTTCAGATAAATTCGCTTCACTTGGTATAACGGTTGTAGATGCTGATGTTGCTTCAAGAACAGTTGTGGAACCAGGGATGCCAACGCTTAAAGAAATTGAATCACATTTTGGTTCAGAAATTATTGCAGGCGATGGGCAATTAGATCGAACTAAACTTAGAGAAATTATCGCTTCAGATGCTGCAGAAAGAAAATGGCTTGAGTCTGTTCTTCACCCAAGAATAGGGGAACAGATAGCTAAGGAAATTGCAGAATCCACCAGCCCCTACACTTTATTCGTAGCACCTTTATTGTTAGAGACCAATTCTCAAGAAATGTGTGCCAGAGTAGTGGTTGTTGATGTGCCTAAGGAAGTGCAAGTTGAAAGAACCGCAGAGAGAGATGAAGTTTCTACTGATCAAGTTGAACAAATGGTTTCAGCCCAAATGGAAAGAGAGAAGAGGCTAGAAAAAGCAGACGATGTTTTGGTTAATACAGGCACGATAGAAGAATTGGAAAAAAAAGTTGAAGAGTTACATGAGAAATATCTTCAGATGGTCGAATGAAAAAAAAAGTAAATTGCCCACAATGCAAAACCCCAGTTGAGTGGCGGAAGAGGATTTAGAGGAAATAACAAAGCATTAGTAAGACCAAAATCTGCTAATTCCAGCAATACCATAGGCGCCATTTTCTTCAGCTTTTAATAAGTCTTCTTTTCCTAACCCACCCAGTGCATAGACTGGCAGCTTAGTTTCTTTCGTTAATGCAGAGAATTTCTTCCAGCCCATAGGTTTTTGATTTTGATGCGAAGAAGTTTTATTTACCGGAGACAGAAATATGTAATCTGCATCTAAAATTTCTGCTTTCTTAATATCTTCTTCATCGTGACAGGAAATGCCAAAAAATTTATTCTTTTCCACTGGTCTTTTGGTTGAGTCCTTTAAATCTATGCCGGTTAGATGTAAGCCAGAAAATCTACTTATCAGGTTACTTTGATGATAAGAATTGATTATGACTGATATATTGAATTCAGCAGTAATAGTTTCTAACAAATCTAATTCCTCTTTAACCTTAGATTCGTCAAGAGTCTTCCTTCTGTATTGAAATACAGAAACATTATTTGAAGCTGATCTTGAAATTGCAGTAAGCAGTTTTTCGGAGGTATCTGTTTCAGGCGTAATCGGATATATGTAATCTTCAGTCAGGTCTGAAGTGAGAACAGAGAAACTATCTTTACCCTCATTTAGAATAACCCTTATTACTACTTTCTTAGATTTTACAGATTTTGAAGCCTTCATTTCGCTGTGCTTAGGGTCTCTCGAACCCCTGGTAACTAAGGGAGTGTCATTTAATTTAATGGAAACTTTTGCGATATCAGAAATACTCTCAGCTCTTCCAACGGCCGCTAGAATTCTTCCCCAATTGGCATCATTTCCATACATTGCTGTTTTTACTAAAGGCGAGTGTGCAATTGTAAAAGCCACGTCTCTAGCCACAGTCTTATTTCTTGCTTTCTCTACTTTGATCTCAATTTCCTTCTTTGCTCCTTCTGCATCTCTAATAATGTCTTGGGCTAAAGATTGAAATAATTGCACTAACTCTTGTTGAAATTTTTTTACTTCTTTTGATTTACCTCTTACTTTGATGCCTGATTTACCTGTAGCTACTAACACTGAGGAGTCATTCGGAGATGTATCTCCATCGACAGTAATTCGTTCAAAGCTTTCTGATAGAGCTTCATTATGTAATTTATGCAGAAGCGATTGATTTATATCTGCATCAGTAAATACAAAGCTTAAGAGAGTGGCAAAGTCTGGTCTTATCATTCCAGATCCTTTTGCGAAGCCAGTGATATTGATACTCTTTTTTCCTTTAACTAAAGTTTTAGAAACCAGCTTAATTTTAGTATCAGTAGTTAGTATTGCCTTGGCTACTTTTCTCCAATTTGTAGGTTTTAACGAACTGTAAGCCTTTTTAAATGCTGCTATATGTTCTTCTGCACTAAGGGGCTCACCTATAATGCCAGTAGAAAAAGGCAATACATCTTCAGGGTTTAGACCTGCATACTCAGAAATTTCTTTACAGCATTTAAGGGCATCCAGCTCGCCTGATTTACCATTACCTGCATTTGCGTTTCCTGCATTGATTAAAAGAATTTTTTCTTTATTGCTTCCATTCTGTAGATGCTTTTTGGCTATTATTACAGGCGCAGCTTGAAAGGCATTGCTCGTAAACTTACAACTAATATTAGCCTTACTTTCTAGTTTTATGACGACACTATCATCCCTTTTGCCATAACGAGAATTGCTCGAGGAACTAGACAATTCAACGCCTTCTATATTTTGTATAGCTGCCATATATCTAAATTTTATTTCTTGTTAGCGTTTTTTCTCGCCATCTTGGCTTCGTATCTTCTGAGCCTTCTATTGCCTTGTTCTTGCGATTGAGGACTTTGTGGCTGGGATTTTTTTTCAGGTTCATCAGAGCTAAATGCAGACTCTGTATTTTGATGTTCTACTGTCTTCTTTCTTCCCAATTTTTGGATTCTCTCTAGTTCTTCTGGAGCATCGACTTCTATCTCGACCCTTGCTAAAAATCTTGTAGCCTCTGCTCTGATATTTTCAAGTAACTCCTCAAATAAGGCGAAGGATTCTTTTCTGAATTCCAACTTCGGATTCCTACTCCCATAACTTCTCAGTCCAATTCCTTGCCTTAAGTAATCAACTGCTCCTAAATGTTCTTTCCAAGCGTTATCAATTATTTGAAGAAGAATTTGTTTTTCAAAATCTCTCATAACTGGACCAATGGCCTCTCCTTTGGCTCTGTAGCTGGCAGTAGCTGCAGAATATATTTTTTCACTAATATCCTGTTCATTTAAATTGGAATCGCTCTCTAACCACTCTTGTAAAGGTATCTGAAGGCCAAAGTTATTATGAACTGATGTCTCCAATCCTTTGATATCCCACTGCAGAACCGGTACTTGTTCAGGAATAAACTCACTAATTTCATTTTCAATTACGGTTTGTCTCATGGAGTCTAGTAATTCACTTATATCTGCAGATTCCAGTACAGAATTTCTTTGTGAATAAACTATCTGTCTCTGTTCGTTCGCCATATCATCGTATTCAAGAAGCAATTTCCTTATATCAAAGTTCCTGCCCTCAACACGTTTCTGAGCTCTTTGTATAGCTCCGCTAAGCATTCTGTGCTCTATTGCTTCGCCGTCTTCCAATCCCAAACCTTGCATCATGTTCTTTACTTGGTCAGAAGCAAAGATTCTCATTAAAGAATCTTCTAAGGAGAGATAGAATTTAGATGAACCTGGATCGCCTTGTCTCCCAGACCTTCCTCTTAATTGATTGTCTATCCTTCTGGATTCGTTTCTTTCAGTTCCTATAACATGCAAACCACCGCAATCTATTACCTTTTTATTTCTTTCTTGCCAGTCAGAATATATTTTTTCTTTGGAAATATTATTTCCGCCTTCTTGCTTCCCAAGTTCCGCTTCCCAGTTACCACCCAAGACAATATCCGTTCCTCTTCCTGCCATATTGGTGGCTATGGTTACAATTCCAGATTGACCTGCTTGCGCAATTATTTCAGCTTCTCTCGCATGATTTTTGGCATTTAAAACTTGGTGATTAATGTTTTTTTGTTTTAAAAGGTTTGAAACAATTTCTGAACTTTCTAAAGAAGCAGTTCCAACTAACACTGGATTTCCCTTATTTCTGAATTCCTCTATTTCTTTGACGACTGCCTCAAACTTTTCTTTTTCGGTTAAATAGACTACATCATTGTTATCTTCTCTTATCATTGGCTGGTTAGTGGGGATTTCAAGAACTGAAAGGTTATATATTTCCATGAATTCCTGAGACTCAGTACTCGCAGTTCCTGTCATTCCAGCTAATTTTTCATATTGCCTAAAATAGTTCTGAAAGGTGCATGAAGCTAGAGTTTGACTTTCCAGTTGAATAGGAACACCTTCTTTCTGTTCTATCGCTTGATGAAGTCCATCCCCCAGTCGTCTACCGGGCATAGCTCTGCCTGTATTATCGTCTATTAGAACTATTTGATTTTCTTGAACTAAATAATCTACATCCTTTTGGAATAAGAAGTGAGCTCTTAGAGAGGATTGAATGTAGTGAAGAAGTCTTAAGTTCGCTGAAGAATATAAACTTTTCTGTTCGTTGAGCATGTCAGCAGATTGCAATAACTTCTCAACATGATCATGACCCAATTCAGTTAATTCTACTTGTCTAGACTTCTCATCAATTAAGAAGTGTCCCTCTTCTTTAATCACCTTGTTGCCTTCTTCATCTTCTGAGACTTCCTGTTGTTTAAGTTCGGGGATAAATCTAGCTATTTGGGTATAGATCTTTGATGTATCTTCTGCTGCACCTGAGATAACCAATGGGGTTCTTGCTTCATCAATTAAGATGGAATCCACTTCATCAACAATTGCAAAGTAAAAGTCTGTCATGACTCTTTCTTCTTGACTTATGGCCATATTATTTCTCAAAAAATCAAAACCAAGTTCATTATTGGTTGCATAGATAACATCTGCTTCATATGCAGCTTTCCTTTCTTCCAAGCCCTGACCCGATACAATAAAAGCTACTGTCATGCCTAGACCTTCATAAATTGGTTTCATCCATTCTGCATCTCGTTTAGCCAAATAATCGTTTACAGTTACTAATACAACTTTCCTTTCTGTAAAAGAATTGAGATAAGCAGGAAGAGTAGCCACCAAAGTTTTTCCTTCACCAGTTGCCATTTCAGCAATTTGACAATTATGTAAGGCTATTCCGCCTAATAGTTGGCAATCGAAATGGCGAAGATTAAGCTTTCTTTTCGCAACTTCTCTAGTGACAGCAAAGGCCTCCGATAGCAAATCATCTAGACTTTCTTCAGACTGATATCTTTTAATAAAATCTTCCCTCAGGTCTGCTAATTCAGAATCACTTAATGCAGAAAAATTCTCTTCTAATTTGTTAATAGATTTAACTAAAGGCTCGATTTTCTTTAGTTTCTTGCCAGTTTTTGAACTAAAAATTTTTCCAAAAATACTCATTGCTTTAAATTCTCAGGTAAATTTTACAACTTGTAAGGATTATTTTCCGAATAAGGATCAGAAATTATCCAAGACTGGGGTCTATTATCGGGTCTAAATAGGTTATTGGTGAACTTTTAGGGTCATCATAAGAAAGGATTTCCCAAGCCTCAGGTCTAGAAATTAATTCTCTCAAAAGAGCATTATTAACTGTATGGCCAGATTTATAGCCCTCAAAAGAACCCACTAAGTTATGACCCAGTAAATATAAATCTCCGATTACGTCCAGGATTTTATGTTTAACCATTTCATCTTCAAACCTTATGCCTTCTTCGTTAAGAATTTCATCGTCTCCAATGGCAATGGCATTTTTCATACTCGCACCTAAAGCTAGATTTTCTTCATTCAGCATTTCCATATCTTTCATTAGACCAAAAGTTCTAGCTCTTGAAACTTCCTTAACAAAAGATGTGCTATTGAAATTAACGGATGCTACATTGGTGTGTTTTTTATGAACCGGATGGTTATAAATCATGGTGAAGGTTACTTTGAAGCCATCAAAAGGGGATACTTCAGCCCAGGCGTCATTAAATTCAACCCTTACTTTCTCTTTGATGCGTATAAACTTTTTTGGTTTTTGTTGTTCATCTATTCCTGCGGATTGAATTAAAAAAACAAATGGTCCTGCGCTTCCATCCATAATCGGTATTTCTGCTGCATTCACTTCCACGTAAGCATTATCAATTCCCAATCCAGCCATGGCTGAAAGTAGATGCTCAACCGTGGATATTTTTACATCGCCATTACAAAGAGTCGTACTAAGAGTTGTATCCCCAACATTCTCAGCTCTGGCTTTTATTGCTACGGAAGGATCTAGGTCTGTTCTTACGAAAATAATTCCAGTATCTGGTGGGGCTGGTTTTAGTTCTAAAGAAATAGGATCGCCACTATGAAGACCAACCCCGAATGCTTTTATAGAATTTGTAAGGGTTCGTTGTGCCAGCATCGATGTATTCTAAATAAAATTTTCAGATTTACTAACAAATTCAAACAATAAAATGCCGCAGGCAACAGAAGCGTTTAAGCTTTCCACGCTTCCTGGTAAGTCAACTCTTATCAAAGTATCACAATTTTCTGCTGTCAGTTTCTTTAGTCCCTTATCTTCTGAACCAATTATTAAGGCATTCTTCTTTTCCAGAACTATTTCTTTGTAATCCATCTCTCCGTTCTTCTCAGCGCCAACAATATTCACATCCGATAGCTTCATTTTTTTTATAGTTCTAACTAAATTTGTGACAACTACGAACGGTACAAGTTCAGAACCACCGGAAGAAATTTTTCTCACCGTAGGGGTCAAATGACAGGATCTATCTTTAGGAACAATCACAGCATCTACATTCGCAGCTGCTGCACTTCTTAAGCAAGCCCCGACATTATGTGGATCAGTAATATGGTCGAGAATAAGTAACAGCAAAGACTCTTTTTCAAGCAAGTTATCTAAGAATGATTCTTGTTCTTCAATTCTTTTATTGCATAAAAGAGCTAAGCCTTGATGATTTTGATCCTCAAAGTACTCTGAAAAGAAATCCTTAGTTTTTAACGAGATCTCTATTTGACTAGTTTTAGCCGCAGAAAGAATCTTATTTATTCTGGAGTTAGATTTTGAATCCAATATAAAAAGTGTTTTTGCACTTCCTGGTCTTAAATCTAAAATAGTTTCGATGACATTTATGCCGCAAATAATTTCTTGGTTCTTGTTTATTTTCATTTGGTAATATCCAAATCTATTCTTTGCATAGAAATATCAACTTCCTTGATTCTAGCTGAGACTGGATCTCCCAGAAAGTACCCTTTACCTGAAGATTTTCCCTTCAAACTCTTAGTAACTTGGTCAAAAACAAAATAATCATTCTTTGGAAGGTTCTTTATGTGACAAAGTCCTTCAATTCCTAAATCTTGTAGAAGAATAAAAATACCGAAATTTGTTATTCCAGTTATGGTGCCTTTAAAAGATCTTTGTCTGTGTCTAGCTGCTAATTCACACTTTAGAGTGTTTATGGCATCACGAGTTGCTTTTTCAGCTTCACGCTCTTTTACTGATGATTGCTCTGCTATTTCTTTTACCGCTTGTAAATTAAAGGGGTAATTTTTTTCATTGTGTTTTGTTCTTTTTACCTCTCTAACTTTAAGCTCTTCTTTATTGCTTTGATGTATAAGTTCTTTAATAGCCCTATGAACCATTAAATCTGGATATCTACGTATTGGTGAGGTGAAATGTGTGTAGGCCTTAAAAGCTAAGGCAAAGTGACCTGATGATTCTTCGCTATAAGAAGCAAGAGTTAAAGATTGAAGGATTTGCATATGAATTGCCTCTAAATCTTTTCTGCCTGAAGCTAGTTCTATTAATTTATAAAAGTCTTCTACTTTTGCTTCAGGTCTAATCTTTATGTTGATACTTCTAGACCTTACAAACATCTCGAGGTGATTAATGCTAATTGCATCGGGTTTAGGATGTATTCTGTAGATAGAAGGAATTTCAGAGTTTAGTAGAAGTTGGGCTGCACTAATATTAGCCAGCAGCATGCATTCTTCAATCACTTGATGGGCTATATTCCGTTTACTCTTAATAAATTTCTGAATTTCATTATTCTTAAACTTTGGTAAATAATCAGGAATTTCAAGTTCAAGAGCACATCTAGAGATTTTCTGTTTTTTTAGTAGATCGTAAATATTCTTAAGCGGTCTGAGGCAAGGTAAAAGGTTAGTGGGGTAGTCATCCTTTTCAAAATAATTACCGGTTTCTTCGTAAGTAAGTCTGGCTTTTGATTCAATTATTGCTTCAAAGAAAGTGGCTTCATTTAACTTTCCTTTACTGTCGAGTTCCACTTTACAAACTAAACATGCCTTCTTCTCATTAGGTCTTAAAGAACACAATTTATTGCTTAATTCTCCTGGTAACATGGGAATTACTTTGTTTGTAAAGTAAATGGAGGTGCCTCTATTTCTTGCTTCCTGGTCTATAAAGCTATCAGTCGAAACAAAGTGACTTACGTCAGCAATAGCAACATATAAGCTGTAGCCCCCTGTCTTAGTTTCTTCAGCGTAAACTGCATCATCAAAGTCTTTAGCATTTTTTCCATCAATTGTTACGAAGGAAAGGGAAGACAAATCTCTCCTCGTACTAGATGGAAGGGGGTCCAATCTTTGTATTTTTTTGACTTCATTTATTATATTTTTATTCCAACTATTTCTTAGATTAAATCTGGATATAGCAATTTCGTTAGCTGCAGTCTCTGGATTTTTGTTATCTAACACTTCTTCGATGAATCCTTTAGCTGAAGACCTGTTAGTGGGTTGTTGCGTAATTTTTATCTTAACTAGATTAGAAAGCTTGATTGAATTGGGAACCTTTCCTTTAATATTTACGTAATTGTGTCTTCCAGAATCTAAAGGTAAGGCCTTGTAACTTTTACCAAACCTTTCAAGCTTACCTATGAAAGTCATTGTATTGGATTCGAGGACTTTTTCTATTTGTGCCCAACGTTTAGAAGTCAAAGAGCATTGAACCTTGTCACCAACAAAGGCTTTGCGTAATTCTCTTACAGATATTTTGTAGGATTCTTCAGAGTAAGAATCTATTACTCGATATCTATTACTTTTAGTCTTTTTAAGAATTCCAACAATCTGAGACCTAGATTTATTACTTCTTCTAAGTCTTTTCTTTCTTTTTGAACTCTTATGAGCCATAGCCAAGGTTTCTATTTAGATTTTGAGTTTTTATTTTATTCAACTTAATGATATGTTTCTCTTAAGCAATTATAAGGAGAGAGGCTCTTGTTAGGTGTAATAATATATTTATTCTTTCTTACGATTCTGTTTCTTCTTTGGCAATATTCCAGAGGTGAAAAATTAGGAAGCAGGTTAGGACTGTTGGCAGGGATTTGGGGAGTAGTCATAGTCTTCTACATTTTAATGGTTATGATTTTTTAAGGAGAAGGATATGACAGTAAACCATTATGATTGGTCTGCTTATCATGCAAATGTTCGCCCAAATAAAATTGCTATAAGAGATTTAAGTATTAATAAAGAACTGACTTACTCAGAGTTAGATATCAGGTCAAATAAATTAGCCGAGTGGCTACAAAAGAATGGAGTAGGTAAGGGCGACAGGGTTGCTATTCTTTCACACAACTGTGCGGAATTCTTTGAACTGGAGTTTGCGTGCGCAAAAATTGGTGCCATAGAACTACCTCTTAACTGGAGGCTGACCAAACCCGAGCTTGAGTACATCTTGAATGACAGCACGCCTACTGTGTTAATTTATGATTCTGCTTTTTTGGATATTTCTCTTGAATTACAGAAAGATTGTCAAATTAAGGGATCACTTCAGATTGATAATGAAGACCCTTTAAGTCAATACGAAAGTGCTCTCAGAGAATCAAATGGAAATTATGAAGAAGTGCCTACGACACATGACGATCTGATAATGATTATGTACACATCGGGCACTACAGGACATCCTAAGGGGGCTATGATTAATCACAGGATGCAGCTTTATAATTGTATAAATTTAGCTTCCCCTGCTTTTGTTAGTGCGGAAACTGTACAGTTAGTGGTTTTACCTCTGTTTCATACAGGCGGTATGAATTGTTATGCCAATCCGGTACTTCATGCAGGCGGTGAATTAATCCTTATAAGAGAATTTGATCCAGGCTTGGCTCTCTCCATTCTAGGAAACTCAGAATATAAAGTTTCACATTTCTTCGCTGTACCCGCACCTTATCAGTTCATGATGAATCATCCTGATTTTGATAAAACAGATTTATCGTTTTTGAAGATCGCAGGTATTGGTGGCGCACCATGTGCAGAGGCTATTTTGAAGACTTGGTCAGGAAGAGGGGTATCTATGATTCAGGGTTGGGGTATGACAGAAACTAGCCCTGGAGGAATTGGACTTGATGCCGCTGACGCAGAGAGAAAATTAGGCTCAGCTGGAAAGCCATTAATGCACACTGAAGTTAAAGTGGTAGATGATGATGGCAATGAGCTTCCGTGGGGAGAGGTTGGAGAACTTTATATTAGAGGTCCCAATATAACCCCTGGATATTGGAATAAGCCAGAGGCAACTGAAGATTCTTTCGATGGTGATTGGTTAAAAACAGGGGACGCTGCAAGATTTGATGATGAAGGTTTTGTCTACATCGTAGACCGTTGGAAAGACATGTATATTTCAGGAGGAGAAAATGTTTATCCTGCAGAAGTTGAAAACGTCATTTATCAATTACCTCAGATTGCAGAAGCTGCGGTAATTGGAGTACCAGATGAGAGATGGGGTGAGACAGGAAAAGTTTTTATTTCTCTAAAAGAAGGCCAAAGCATAGAAGAGAAAGAAATCATTGAACATTGTTTGAAGAACCTAGCTAAGTTTAAAGTTCCCCAAAGTGTTGAGTTTATAGAGTTACTTCCTAGAAATGCTACAGGTAAGGTTTTAAAGAGAGAATTAAGAGAAGAGGTAGTGGGCTCTAACACCCCAGCCATAACTTAAGATAAGAGGAGAAGGATTATGGATTTAGGGATTTGCGTAGCATCACATATTGGTGATGTAGATTATGTAGTTCGCGCGGAAGAACTAGGGTACAAGTGTGCATGGTTGGCAGATTCACAAATGCTATGGTCAGACTGTTATGCAACTCTTGCTTTAGCAGCAACCCGAACCAATAAAATTCACCTTGGAACAGGAGTGGCCATAACCGGTACTCGGCCTGCGCCGGTTAATGCAGCTGGTATTGCAACTATAAATGCTATAGCTCCTGGACGTACTTTTTTTGGTGTTGGAGCAGGCAACACTGCCATGAGGGTCATGGGGCTGCCTCCGCATCGTATAAAACAATTTGAACAGTATTTACAAACTTTAGTTCCTTTATTAAAGGGTGAAGAGAGTGAATTGCATGTTGGAGATAAAGTTTTACCAATCAAACATATCATGCCAGATAATGGCTTTGTTAATTTTAAAGACCCAATTCCACTATATATTTCAGGTTTTGGTCCTAAATCACTTGCTTTGGCTGGAAAATACGGAGATGGAGCAGTTTTGGGAGTGAATACCTCTGAAGCAGTAAGCGGTATGTGGCATTTAATTCAGGAAGGCGCCAAAGAAATAAATCGTGACCTCAAACCCAAAGAAAATTATTACACCACAGCCTTAACCTCAATGGTGGTATTAGAAGAAGGTGAAGCAGTTGATTCTGATCGAGTTAAATCTGAGTGCGGTGCCATGGCAATGGCAGCTGTCCATTACAACTATGATCAATATAGGAATTTTGGTCATCAACCCCCTAATGCTTTCATGGAGATATGGGAGGACTACACTTCTCTTTTAGAATCTTTTCCTGAAGAAAGACGACATCAAAGGATTCATGAAGGCCATAACTGTTGGGTTATTCCTGAAGAAGAAAAGTTTTTGACACCTAAGGTGTTAACTGCATCAAATATGATTGGAACAAAAGAACAACTTTTAGAAAGATTGCACCAATTATCTGAATCAGGACTAGATCAGGTAATGATTTTGCCCAATTTTGATACAAGGTATGAAGTTATTGAGAGAGTGGCCAAAGATATAATCAACAATATCTAGAATTACAGTGGTTGATTCAAATCTCGAAATAATACGTTTTACTAGTTCTGATAAAGACTTCCAGAAACTTTATGAACTAGAGAAATCTCTGGACTATCATGTCAAAGATTGGGGGGGCGTGGAGATGCTGAAGTATCACGCAAGTAGAATTCCAGAAAAGTGTAAACCCGAGAGCAATTTTTTAAGATTAAACAATAAAGTTTTTGGTTACGGTTACACAGGTCATGACGAATGGGCTTTTGACCCTACATTGTTAGATTCTAGTATTTCGTTTCCAAGCGAAGAGAAATATCTTCCTTATGCACAAGAACTTCTTAATTACCAAATGTCTTTGGCCAGAAAGATGGAGGAGGTTAAAACATTTCGGGCTTGGTTGTTCAACGGAAATGATTTTTATATAAATTTCTATCTCAAAAATGGCTTTAAAGTGACACAAGTTGAATTTGTATCTCTTATTTCCTTAAAAGAATTTAATCTGAAAAATTTCTGTAATTATGTCTCAAGATTTAAAGAGAGTCCTTTTGAGATCACTAATTTAAAGGAACTTCAGAAAAGTCATAGTAACTGGGAAGAAAAATTATATGAGCTCTGGCATAGGATTGAACGGGATGTTCCTACAGATGTAATAGAACCAGGGGTTGATATGGAATCGTGGAGAGGGCATTTGTTTACACCTTGGTTTAAACCTGAAGACTTATACGTTGTTGTGGATGGAGAGAGATGGGTTGCCTTATCTAGCTATGATAGGTCAGATGTAACGAACGATACGGTTTTGACTGATTTAACCGGCGTTAGACCTGAGTACCGCCGGAAAGGAATTTGTACGGCAGTAAAGCTATTTGCATTAGAGGATTTAAAGAAAAAGGGGTTTAAAAAAGTATTCACGGGCAACGAAGAAAACAATCCAATGTTTCAAATTAACTTGAAACTGGGTTTTAAAAAAATAGCTACGGAAGTTGGCTGTCAATTAACTCTTTAATTACTAATAGGTTAATTAATTTTCTTATTTTACAGGTTCTTTAAAAGGAACTGGCTCACCTGTTTTATAAGCAAAAGAGGAGTGTAATTCCTGAATTCTTTTTGTTATTACTCCCGCTTTCCCTTTTCCAATGTCTCTACCATCTGCCTTTAGAATAGGAGTTATTTCTCCCATGGTGCCCGAGGTAAATACCTCATCAGCTGAATAAAGGTCTGTGAGTGAAAGGTTTTTTTCTTGAGTAAGGATTCCTTCTTCAGCAGCTATTTCTAAGATCATTTGTCTAGTTAGTCCAGGTAAACAACTATCTGTAGTCGGTGTTAGGATCACATTTTCACGAACCAAGAATATATTGGTGTCATTGGTTTCTGAGATAAATCCATATGCATCCAACATCACAGCACTATCTACATTAGCCGTATTTGCTTCAATTACTGCAAGAATATTATTTAAAAGATTATTGTGGTGTATTTTTGAATCCAAGTGTTGAGGAGAGTTTCTTCTTATGGAAGATGTAATTACGGTTATGCCAGTATTTGAATAGACAGGTGGTTTCCACTCTGCAAGGACTATGAGTGTGCAACCTTTCTGATTAAGTTTTGGATTCATGCCAGAGGTAACCTTTTCACCTCTAGTGAGTGTCAATCTAATATGAGTTTCGTCCCACATTCCGTTGGCCTCAAGAGTAGAGAATATTGCCTTTCGGATATCATCGGAAGATGGGACGGAATCAAATGCAAGAGCTTTAGCAGAATTTTGTAGTCTTATAAGATGCTCATTTAAAGCAGCTATACGACCTTTATATACCCTTAGTCCTTCCCAAACAGCATCACCACCTTGCACAGAACTATCAAATACAGAAACCTTAGCTTCATTTCTAGGCAGTAATTCTCCATTTATAGAAATAAGAATATTTTTATTACGTTTATCTGGTAATTTCATATCGTTTCTCGGTTAACTTTAATAGCTTCCGATGATAACTTTTCATAGAAAGGCATGCACTCTGAAAGAATTTCTTTCAACTCAACCGGAAAGCTTGGCTTGGCTTGGTAAGACTGAAAACCATTACTTTTATGAAGAGATTGATACCAATACTTAGCCCATATACCATCTTCCTTTCTGGGTTCAGCAGGCCAACTCAACATAGAATCAGTAAATTCAAGATTCAAATAACTGCATAACTGCTTGAGTATATTTTCTGGATTCATTAATAATTCTCTTGAATCAACAACTATAGGCTTGTTTCCTAAACTTTTCAGATTTTTATATAGCTTCCACTGTAGATCAAGACCAGTATCAGCAAGATCAGGTTTAGGTATATTTACTGCTAACGAAGGCAACATATCTTTTGGATCCCTGATTAGGAATATATTTTTAAATTTTGGTAGAAAATCATATTCTATATCTACTAGGTGTTTTGTCATTTGTTTTAAAAATAAAACTTTCTTTCCATCAAGTTCGTTCATTTTTAAAAGATCATCCATAACGAACCGACCATCACAATTTACTGTACCCATTATTTCTTTTCTTCCGGGGTGCTTAATGCCTGTCACTAAAAGGTAGTGGCCATATAGTGGTTCATCAACAACCTTTGTATCGTCTCGTTGTGCAAAACTATACATAAGGGCAGTAGAGACATTCCGAGGACCTGACCATAGGCATATTTTGTTCATAAAATAATTTTATTACAAAAAGAAGAAGTCTGGAGTTTTGGTATAGTTAAGTTATGACTTTAAGTAAATTTTCTTTAGAGGGTAAAAAAGCTCTCGTTGTTGGAGCCAGAAGGAATATGGGCAAGGCCTTTGCATTGGGATTGGCAGAAGCAGGAGCGGACGTGGCAGTGACTGATATAAATATGGAGTCAGGTCAGCTACATAAAGTCAGCAAGGAAATTGAAGCTATGGGCTGCAAGTCACTAGCATTAAAAGCAGATATTTCATCAGAAAAAGAAGTAAAAGAGTTGGTAAAGAATGTAGTAGAGGAATTTGGAACTATAGATATTTTAATGAACGTAGCCGTTATGTATCACCCCAAATCAATGGTTGATTTAGATGAGGTTTCTTGGGAAAAGTTAACCAACGTGAATTTAAAGGGCTACTGGTTAATGATTCAAGAAGTATCGCCGATAATGATCCAACAAAATAGTGGAAGCATAATTAATTTAACTTCGAGAGGGGGTTTAAAAGCGCATGCTGATAAAGCAATGGGGAACTATGCGATCATAAAATCTGGAATTGCAATGATGACTCGACAATACTGTAGATACTTGGGTCCTTACAATATTAGAGTCAATGCCATCGCTCCTTCGTTAGTTGAATGGGAAGAATTCCCTGGTACAGAAAACAGAAAAAAAAATAGCCAAAAGGTAAAGAGAAGAAAGAAAGAAGTAACTGAAGCTGAAAAATTTGAAGCTTGGTTGACAGGACCAGAAAACCTTCCTCTTGGTAGAGTGGCAACTTTCGATGAAATGGCAAATGCAGCGGTATTCTTAGCATCCGATGCTTCAAGTTATATAACAGGCACTATACTCAATGTTGATGGGGGCTATATGGCATGAGCAAAGATTGGATCCTTAATCATTTAGGAATGATGGTAATCAACAGAAATGAGGTTCTAAATCATTTCCAGTCTATTGGGATGGGTGTGAGTGTGGGTCCTCAACCTTTACTACCCCATGAAGAAGGCGAGGGTGAGCTTATGTATTTTCAAACTTTATACGGAGATCCCATTACCCATAAATACAAAACAGGAGGAGCTCATAATTTTAGAGATGGAAATTCACAAATAGGCAATTGCCAGTTAGAGGTTTATCCCATGAAACCAGGACCCGGAATGTTCATAAGTGAGTATTTAGAGAAAAAAGGACCAGGAATTAATCATGTAGCTTTTAATACACCTGATATTGAGAGAGACACTCAATTGCTTATAAAAAAGGGATGCGAACTGGTTTTTAAAGCTTCTGTTAATGGTAAAACCATAGAGAATTATCTAGATACACGTGAGTTTGGTGATGTAATGATTTCTCTAAGACCCAGCGCGGGTGAGTGGGAAAATACTTGGAAGGGAAATAATTTGAATCATCCTTTAGTAAGTAATTGGAAACTATTAGGTTTGGGGATTGTTGTGGAGAATGTTGAAAAAGCTTCTGATTATTATCTTGAATTAGGCTTTACATTGAATCCAACAATAAAGGAATATGACTTTCCCAATATTTTTTCAAGTCAGATAGAGGTAGGACCAATTGTTTTTGAGTTTTTGGAACCAACTAATATAAGCTCAATTTACCAAGATTGTTTTGACCAGAGAGGAGAGGGCATAACAGATTTTATTTATCTTGTAGATGATCTGAAATTTGAAGTTGAAAAGCTTACTCAAAATGGAGTAGGTCTCATAGATTCAAACAAAGACTTTGCTATTTTAGATACGAGAAAGGAAGGCAATATACTCACTCGTCTTATTCAAAGTTAGTTGATTAGAGTCCTGTCTTAAATATCTAAAAAGATAAATAAGACAAGACTGATAAAACTGGAGCTGGCGATTGGATTTGAACCAACGACCGGCTGATTACAAATCAGCTGCTCTACCAACTGAGCTACGCCAGCATAAACTCGCGGCATTTTAGCACACAGCTATAAAGTTACTTCTAGTTAAAGCTAGATTTTCTTAATAGAAACATCTCCGTATCTAAGTTGATGAATTTTTCCATTTTCATTAAAGATCAACTCGCCATTTTCAGTTATTCCTTCAGCTAAACCCATTAAACTCACGTCATCAAAAGTGGCTAAACATTCTTTATTTTTTAAGATATTAAGTTCTTCAAATCGATCTTTATAGTGAGAAAAGCCATTTGTTTCAAAATTATTTTTTAGATGGAATAGGGCTTCAAGAATGTGGCCTGCAATTTTATTCCTGTCAAAATATTTACCAAAATGAATACTCAATGATGTCCAATCTTGATCTATCGAATTTTCTACCTTGTCTGACATAAGAACATTTAATCCAACTCCTATAACTATACTCGTGCCTTTTTTATTTGATGTAGTTTCAACAAGGATACCCCCTGTCTTTTTTTCAGATAAGAATAAATCGTTGGGCCATTTAATTTTTAAGGATTCTCCTATTATTGGGTCAAGGTGATTAGAGATCTCCACACCGCTAGCTAAGCTTAAACCTTCTAGATCTGATATTTTTAGAGATGAATGCCAGCCAAAAGACAGGTAGATATTAACATTGGCTGGACTCTCCCAGGTTTTACCACTCCTTCCTCTACCCGAGGTTTGTTGTTCTGCAAAAATTACTAAGGAATCATTAAAATTCTCAATTTCTGTTAATTTTGTCTTAGCTTCATCGTTTGTGGACCCAATTTCCTCGAAAATGGTTAATTCTTTTAAAGATTCTTTATGTTCAGCAGAAATATTCTTAAGTATGTCTATTTTATTAAGTAATTGTCTTTTTTTGATCATTTTCTCCTAAAGCATAACAAATCTATTAAATTAAGTTGACAAGGTATTCTGAGAGCTCCAGAATTGCCCGCTATTTTAAGGTATAGGAGGGGTTGGGGAGCGGTCAAACCCAGCAGACTGTAAATCTGCCGCCTCGTGCTTCGCAGGTTCGAATCCTGCCCCCTCCACCAGCATGAAAATTTAACTCTCAAAATGTTCAAAAACACTTGCAATAAAGGCTTAAACGGTCTATAAACACGCTCCGAGCTTTGGGTTGTTAGTGGGTTTCGCTGTATTTTTAACTTTGTGAGTTATTAAGGTTATTTCTATCCGTTTATTCGGAACGCTCTTTTCTACCCTGAAAGTCAATGAAACTAAGGTTTTAGGCTCATATAGCTCAGGTGGTAGAGCACGTCCTTGGTAAGGACGAGGTCACCGGTTCAACTCCGGTTATGAGCTCCAGATAAAAATGCTTTTTGAATAGGAATAAAAAATGTCGAAACAAAAATTTGAAAGAACCAAGCCCCATGTGAATGTGGGCACTATAGGTCATGTTGATCATGGTAAGACAACTCTTACAGCTGCTTTAACAAAAGTAAGCTCAGAGGCTTTTGGGTCTGACTTTACCAATTTTGAGGGTATAGATAACGCTCCTGAAGAGAAAGAAAGGGGAATTACTATAGCCACATCTCACGTTGAGTATGACTCAGAAGCCAGACACTATGCACACGTGGATTGCCCGGGTCACGCTGATTATGTAAAAAATATGATTACTGGAGCTGCCCAGATGGATGGAGCAATTCTGGTAGTAAGTGCTGCTGATGGTCCGATGCCTCAAACTAGAGAGCACATTCTTCTAGCAAGACAAGTTGGAGTACAACACATAGTTGTATTTTTGAACAAAGCTGATCAGGTTGATGACGCTGAACTCATAGAACTTGTAGAAATGGAAGTTAGGGATCTACTAACTGAATATGAATTTCCGGGTGACGATACCCCAATCATAACAGGCTCCGCCTTGAAAGCCCTTGAAGGGGATGCCGACAATGTTGAAAAGATTAAAGAGCTTGTGGGTTCTTTGGATTCTTTTATACCGGAACCGGTAAGAGAGTTAGATAAGCCTTTCTTGATGCCCATTGAAGATATTTTTACTATCCAAGGTAGAGGCACTGTTGTGACTGGAAGAATTGAAAGAGGTGAAGTTAAGGTTAATGAAGAGATAGAGATTGTCGGTATAAGGGAAACCAGCAAAACTACCTGTACAGGCGTTGAGATGTTTAGAAAACTTCTGGACGAAGGTAAAGCAGGTGAAAATGTTGGTATTCTTCTTAGAGGAACTGAAAGAGATGGCGTTGAAAGAGGTCAAGTTCTAGCGAAACCAGGATCTATTACACCTCATACAAAGTTTGAAGCTCAAATCTATGTATTGACTAAGGAAGAGGGCGGTAGGCACACGCCTTTCTTTAAAGGCTATAGGCCTCAATTCTATGTTAGAACAACTGATGTAACCGGAGCTGTTGAGCTTCCTGCTGAAGTTGAAATGGTCATGCCTGGAGATGATTTGAGTATATCCGTAGAACTGATTTCTCCTGTAGCAATGGAAGAAGGAATGAACTTTGCTATTAGAGAAGGCGGACGAACTGTAGGTTCTGGGGTAGTTTCTAAAATTATTGAGTAGGCCAGTAGCTCAATTGGCAGAGCGGTGGTCTCCAAAACCACAGGTTGGGGGTTCGATTCCCTCCTGGCCTGCCAGCTTGAGCTTGGAGCTTAAAAGGCAAGAAATGAAAAATGGAAGTTAGCTTAGGATCTATGCAGAATTATTTTCGTTGGTTATTGGGTCTACTTTTTATAGGTTTGGCTATTTATGGTAATTCTTATTATTCCCTAGAACCCCTTCTGTACAGAGTCTTAGGAGTTATAGTTCTTCTTTCTATTTCGACAGGCATATTACTAACAACAATTGAAGGAAAGGGGGCTTTGAAATTAATTTTAGAATCTAGAACTGAAATAAGAAGAGTAATTTGGCCTACAAGAATAGAAACTACTCAGACTACTTTAATCGTAATAGTTGCCATTACAATCGCCGGTCTAATACTCTGGGGCTTAGATTCTTTATTTGGCTGGGTAACCGCCTCTTTACTAGGATAAATATGGCTATGGAATGGTATGTAATTCATGCTTACTCGGGTTATGAGAATAAAGTCCGTGAAGCCTTATTGGAGAGAATAGAAAGATTTAATATGGAAGAGGATTTCGGGGAAATTATGGTTCCTTCAGAAGAAGTGGTTGAACTGAGAGGGGGTCAAGAAAGAAGGATTCAAAGGAAATTTTTCCCTGGCTATGTACTAGTAAAAATGGAATTAAATGATATTATAAATGATGTAATTAGTGATTACGATATGGGCAAAGATTGTGCTTGTATTGCTTCAACATATTCTTGGGTATCAGTCCAAGATGTAAAAGATATTCTAATTAATGCTGGTTACAATGAAGAAGATTTGAGAGTGTAATATGATAAACTTAAAATATTCCAAAGATGTAATTGATGATTACAAAAAACTTAGTGATGGTAGAAAATCTTATATCAAAAAGAGAGTTAAAAAATTAGATGTTACTGTATCAGATTATTTAATGTCAAAATATATGGGAGTTAATAATAACAATAATGATGAGGAAAAAAATAGACACGTTGAAAAACTTATAAATGAAAATTTTGATACCGATGGCTGGTGAGGGAAGCCGCTTTGTAAAAGAGGGATACACATTTCCAAAGCCACTGATCGATGTTAGTGGCAAGCCAATGATACAGAGGGTTGTCGAGAACTTAGATTTTGACTGTGAGTATATCTTTTTAGTCAGAAAGGAACATGTTGAAAAATACGATGGTTTGTCAGACACCCTTTCACAGATAACGAATGGGCGGATGAAGCACATAGTCGTTGATTCATTAACTGAAGGCGCAGCATGTAC
>LUMK01000189.1_pt1 | contig 21663 bp, 16 predicted proteins | sample 729981 | NCBI WGS metagenome assembly LUMK01 (sample SAMN03860265, study PRJNA289734) | marine metagenome | biome: seawater column; feature: ocean; material: water; isolation source: Red Sea water column Station 22 - depth 200m | place: Saudi Arabia: Red Sea | collected 2011-10-15 | depth 200 m
AACCAATTCTTTTGAAGTGGTTTGGAGGTTCCCCTCCAATGTTTTGACCAAACCTGGAAGTGTTGTTTATCCATCCAGTTGCAATGAAACCAATAACTCCTTGCCCAAGGTAGAAGGCAAATATCAAGTTACCACTTCCAGCTTAATTTGTGAGTCAGATCTTAGAAATCAGGAACTTGTTGTTAAGGGATTAACCAGAATGACCGATGCTCTTATAAGTATTCAGTTCTTTGATGGGGGTCAATTTGAAGGCTTGGTTTCGGTTAATAATCCTAAAATAACGATACCAGGGGAATCTAATTTATACCCAACCAACTACTTTTGGTTAGGAGTTGAGCATCTTTTAAGTGGAATTGATCACTTAATATTTGTATTAGGCCTTATTTTTATTGTGGTTGGGTTCAAAACCTTAATTAAAACTATCACTGCTTTTACTATAGCTCACAGCATAACTTTAGCTTTATCCGTAACCAACACATTTCAGCTTCCTCAATCAAGTGCCGAAGCTCTTATTGCGCTCACTTTGATTTATTTAGCGATAGAAGTGGGTGAAAATAAAAAATACCAACGAACACCATGGTTATTGGCTTTTGGGTTCGGGTTGCTGCATGGGTTTGGTTTTGCAGGAGCTTTATCAGAAATAGGTTTTTCTGATTCTTCTCTAGTTTATTCGCTTCTTTTTTTCAATTTAGGTATAGAAGCAGGGCAGTTATTAGTATTGCCTTTCTTCGTGCTTATTGTTTGGCTCTTTAACAGAGTAAAGATAACTAACTTCATCTATCAATTCTCCTCTTACTTAATCGGTGGTATAGCTTGCTTTTGGCTGATAGAGAGAATAACAAAGATAGTTATTTAAGTTGCTCATCCATTTACACTGTATTACTATTTCTGATGCCTTATAGACACTTTGTCTATAGGAGAGAATATTATTAATTTTGGGGAGAAATTATGAGTAATTTAGTTAAGGCTATTCGTAGCCTAGTGTTACTGTCTCTTGTTCTAATTAGTTTTAATGTTTTTGCTGCAGATGAAGTTGAAGAAGTAGTTGTTACTGGTTCTTTAATTAAAGTCTCAGCACAAAACCAAGCTGTACCGGTAGATGTGATCGGTAGAGATGAGTTAGAAGCAGAAGGAAGTCCTAATATGATAGACGTAATCCTTAACCTGCCTTCTATGTCGGGTACATTAAACCAACAAGATCAGTTCCAAGGAAGTGGTGTTGCAACTGGTATGAAGAATATCAATATCCGTGGTATGGGAGGAGACAGAGGTCTTGTTCTTATCAACGGTAAGAGAGTTGCGGCTGCTGCTGTTAGATCAGCAAAATCAGCGGTTTATCCTGTTGATGTAGGTAACTTTCCAATGATTGCAATGCAAAGAATGGAATTACTAAAAAATGGTGGTGCGGTAACTTATGGATCTGATGCTATAACAGGTGTCCTTAACTTCATAACAAGAAAGGGATTTGAAGGCTTAGAGGTTAAAGCAAACGTTTCTGATAACGATGGAAGTGATGGCGATCGGAATGTTTCTATGGTTTGGGGTACTGGCAATAGCGGTGCTAATTTAATGATAGCAGTAGAGTATGAAAAAAGAGACAGACTGCCTGTTTGGGAAAGGAGTTTTGTTGACTACAGTTCACCTACTGGATGGCCTCTAGGTATATCTTCTTTTGGTAATCCAGGAGGATTTGGACCAGCTGCAGGTTGGCCAGGTACCTTGTACGGTGGTTTAGATACGGATCCGAAATGTGGATATGCATCAGAGTTCACAAGTTCCTTTGCGCTTAGCCTGGGAAGATGCGGATATAACTACACACCTTTCTTTAACTTAATTGATGAGCAGGAAAGACATAAGATTTATGTTCAAGCAGAGTTTGATGTAACTGATTCCACTTCGGTTTATGTGGATGTGCTTTATGCAGACTTAGAAGGTTGGTATAACACCTCTCCTAGTTTTCCACACACAAACCCAGGATCTTCTAACTACTGTGCCGGAGATCCATTAACATGTACTTCGGCAGTACCATACTTTATGTATGTTCCGCTTAATAACCCTGGAGCTGTAGATTTCTTATCTACTCTAAGTGCAGAAAGACAAGCTCAATACCAAGCAGCAGGTGGATTGCATTTTTGGGGTAGAACTTTAGCAGTTGAAGGTCCGTCTCAAAGCGGTAAGCGTTTTCATGAAACCATGAGGTTGAATGCAGGAATTCTACATTCTTTTGGTAATGGAACAGATTTAGACGTATCGGTTACTTATACAAATCATTCAGTGGACGGTTTTACATTTGATCCACTTCATTTGAGAGTTCAAGATGCACTGGCAGGCCTTTCAGGCCACAATTGTCCAAGAGTTGGATCTAACCCTTGGGATGCAGCCAATGATGCACTTCGTGGAGACACTGCTTCCGGTTGTCATTGGTACAACCCCTTTGGATCTGCTATAGGAGCTACTGGTGCTCTCGCCAATGATCCCAGTGTAAGGCAATACTTCAATGGAGTTGCTTCTGGTATCACTCAAGTAGAGAACGTAGTAACTGAAGCTACATTGACTGGAGAATCAGACATCGAAATGGGCGGAGGAAATCTTGCCTGGGCTGTTGGTTATCAGTATAGATGGTGGGATAGTCAATACAATCCGACTGGAGACAATAGAGTGGATGGACCACAAAATTCACCTTTTGTATTCTTAGGAGTATCGCAAGAGAGTTACATAGAAACCAGAGTTTGGTCAATGTTTGGTGAAGTAGCTTTACCTATGTCAGATAATTTAACTGTGACTCTTGGTGCTCGTCATGAAGATTATGGTTTGGACTCTTTAACGAAGCCTAAACTTTCCATAATCTCAGATGTGTCTGAAAAGGTCACACTTAGAGCATCTTATGAGCAGGTATTTAGAGTTCCTAGCATACCAACGCAATCTTCATACTCTCTAGAGCTTTATCAGCCAGCAGGTGAATATATTCAGATTGAAACTCCTGTGCCTTCTTCATTACAACCTGAAGAATCAACTAACATAGGATTTGGAGTTATTGTTAGGCCTAGTGACCAACTTACTGTTAATTTGGATTATTACTCTCTTGCCTTAGAGGGCCCTTTTAATAGAGAAGCTTCTACTTGTGCTTGTTCAGATAAAATAACTTCTACAGGTGCACTCTATGATCCAGCAGTAAATGTCCCTCAAGATATCACAATGATAATTGCTGAATTAATAAACGGTGATGATGTAGATACCGCAGGAGTAGATTTGGAGGTTAAATACACCTTTGAAAATGACTTAGGTAACTGGGCAGTTGGTGGAAACATGAATCATATTATTGAGTATGATGTATCTGGAACAGCTGACGGCAATCCTTATGATGCCGCTGGTAAATATAATCTACGTTCTACAGTGCTTCCTATTGAGTTACGTATGATGCCAGATCTTAAATATAATGTTTACGCATCTTTACTCATGAATAATGGTATTTATGCAAGACTTTATGCTAGGTACATTGATGGTGTTGCATTACCTGATACCTTTGATTCATTAGCTACTATGCAAGGTGCTGGTTACTTTGTGGATCAACAAATCGATGATCATCTAACTTATGATTTTCATATTGGTTGGAGTGCTTTTGAAGACAAAGTGGAAACAACTTTATCAGTGATTAATTTGACTGATGAAGAACCTCCATTAGTTCCTCATGAGCTTGCTTATGATGCAAACACGCATAACCCAGTTGGCAGAATTGTTAAGGTGGGTATTGATTATAGGCTGCAATAAAAAGTAGACTAAAGATCTAAAGAGAAGGCCTCAGTTAGAGGCCTTCTTTTTATGTAAGCTTTATTATGAATAATATCAGCGATAGAGATCCGGGTTATGCCTGGGTAATGGTAGCTTGCGTTTTTATCTTAAGCGCTCTTTCATTTGGTACTTTAGCTTCAATCTCAGTTTTTCTTAAGCCTCTTGCTTTAGAATTTGGTTGGACTAGAGGGCAAACCTCACTTAGTTATACAGTAATTTCTTTTTCCTCTGCAGTCTTTGGAGTTTTTTGGGGTTATATAGCTGATAAATATGGCACTCGTTGGTTTGGGATTGTTGCAGCCATAATGATGTCTTTATCATTATTCCTCTTAAGCAAACAAACAAGTATTTATCACTTCTATGGATTTTATTTTCTGTTTGGTGCTCTTGGAAATGCAATGGTCACTTCTCCCTTATTTGCAAATGTAGGATTTTGGTTCCGGAATAACCCAGGATTGGCTTTAGGCATTACAGCTGCAGGTGGAGCAGTAGGTCAGGGCTTAATCCCATATTTTTCTGGAATAATCATTGAAGCTGATGGCTGGCGAGCTGCTTATTACTTTATGGCAATAATTTACCTTGCTATTGCTATTCCAGCTGCATTATTTATTAGAGAATCCCCTTGGCGCGAACAGGCTAGGACTTCTACCGAGGAAGAGCCTAGAGACTTTCCTTTATCTGAAAAAGAAGCCATCACATGGCTTTGTTCGGCTGTAATATTTTGTTGTATTTGTATGTCGGTCCCAATTGTTCATTTAGTTCCTTTATTAACTGATGCTGATTTTTCCATAGAGTTTGCTACCAGTGTCTTAATGGTTCTGATGTTTTGTGGTGCCTTTGGAAGAATTCTAGGAGGTAAGTTGGGGGATATGATAGGAGCTCTGCCTGCTTATATGCTCATGTCTTTAGGTCAGACTGTCTCAGTAATATGGTTTCCTTATGTTACTAATCCAATAGGGCTTTATTTTTTAGCAGCTTTTTTTGGTTTTACCTATTCAGGTGTCATGTCTAGTATTTTAGTTACTACCAGAATGGTTGTATCAGCAAAGTTTGCCGGGAGAGCAAATAGCCTAGGCTCTTTCTTTGGTTGGACAGGAATGGGAATGGGCGGCTTTTTCGGTGGATACTTTTTTGACTTATACGGCGATTATTTTTGGTCTTTTGCTTTTGCTTCTTTTATGGGAGTTATCAATTTATTAATCTTGTTAAGATTTTTGGCTAGAATAAAAAATAGAAAGGTAGCCATTCAGTAGTTTAGGGGGTTAACTGGAAAAAGAACTTTCAAGTGCTTTCTTATCTTCTTTATATCTCTTTCCCGCTAGATAGTAGCAAGGAATTGAGGCTGCGCTAATGAAAGTAAAAACTATCAAAGTCCATGTATAAGGCTCGTTATAATTAATGGCCTTCAAGTAATCCACACATAGACCCCCACCCAAAGATCCTGCTGTTAGACCTATGAGATTTAAAGTAAGTATGTAAAAGGCCACAACAGTAGCTCGTATATTGTTTGGAACTAATTCTTGAACTACAGAGAAAGTAGGGCCAAAGAAACAACCTAGTTGAAAAAATCCGAGTGTTACTCCAATCCAGAATATAACTGTATTAGGTTCAGCAAATCGATAATAAATAAAGATAGGAAAAGTAATTAAAGCTAGCCAAAAAAGAAACATTGGCCTTCCTTGATTAGTCTTTTCCTGCCACCAGTCGCTTACCACTCCACCAAACAAATTTCCAGCCATTCCTGCTACTACTCCAATCCAGCCTGTAATTTGGGCAATTTCTGAACGTTCAAAGCCTCTTTCCTGTACAAACCAGAGCTGTTCAAAAACTGCAGCTCCAAGTACTACGTGGTAAAGAACTCCAGCAAGAATGGTGAATCTGAGTGCTGAGGAAGTCTTTAAAGCTTGGAATAATGTAAAAACTATTTTTACGGTAGAAATATAAGAAAGTGATGGCTTTTCATCCTTGTTTTGAGAACTTTTTCTAGATCTTTCTTTGAATAATAGGGTACATAAACCAAGTAACAAACCAATGCCACCTAAAAGATAGAAACAGTTTCTCCATCCTAAAGATTCACCTAAATACCCTGCTATTAAAAGACTCATCCCAACACCTATCGGGACTCCCATGTAATAGAAACCAGCAGCAAATCCCATTCTTTTCTCTGGAAATGAATCGGAAAGTAAGGACATCGAAGTTGGAGTTAAGATAGATTCACCTACTCCAATAAACATTCTGGGAATTGCCATCGATACAAATCCCTTGGCATTACCTGTGAGAGCTGTAAAAGCGCTCCACAAAACCACACCAAATGCTATTAGTTTAGGTCTATTGACCATATCGGCTAGCACTCCCATGAATAAGCCCATTACTGAATAAAAGAATATGAAAGCTAGGCTTGTAAGAAATCCAAATTGAGTATCTGTTAGACCTAAATCCGGTACTATGAAATTAGCAAAACTTGCTATCAACTGCCTATCTACAAAGTACCATCAGCATTAAAATTATCTAGCATTCTATTCATCACATATGAAACACCAATTTTGTTTTCTGGATCTCCAAAAGCACAAGAACCACCGTAACCAGAATGACCAAAGGCTCCTTCAACTGGGCCATAAATAATTTTGTGTTTATTGAGAATAAAACCAACTCCCCATCTAACTTGAACAGCCAAGACCAGATCTCTGCCTTCAATCTGCATGGTAGTCATTTGATTAACAGTATCGTCTTTAAGAAGTTTTAAGCTATTATCTTCAGGAACGATTAAGCTATAGAGTTTTGCAAGACCACCCGCATTTCCTTGTCCATTAGCTGAAGGTATTTCTGCCCGTCTCCACGCTTTGGTATTTTGAATATCTAGAGTTCCTGCAGAATTGCGTTGTGATTTTTGAGCGTCAGTTAACTCAACTTGTTCTTGCTCAGAATATTCATTCCGGACAATATCAAAAGGTACTAACTCAGCAACACGATGATCTTCAGATTCAGGCAATCCAATAAAGAAATCTATTTCATGCCGATCTCCCACTTCTTCTCTAAAAAAAGTACCCAGAGATTTTCCAGTCACCCTCAAGATTAATTCTGATGTTAGCCAGCCAAAAGTCATTGAATGGTAACCAGAAGCTGTTCCTGGTTCCCAAATTGGAGTCATCCCGGCTAGTTTTTCTGCCATTAAATTCTGATTGTAATAGTCATCCACATTTCTTGTTTCAGGAGAGCAAATTCCTGCTTGGTGTGACATAAGCATGCCTATCGTAATATCTTCTTTTCCATTGCTTGCAAATTCGGGCCAATAGGTACTTACTTTTTCTTCATACTTCAGCAGACCTTTTTCCATTGCTAAAGCGATGCAAAAAGCAGCTACTCCTTTGGTAGTTGAATAGACTGTGACTAAATTATCTTTTTGCCATGGTTTGGTTTTATCTTTATCTTGAAAACCTCCCCATAGGTCGACTAAAGGATTACCGTCTTTATATACTGCGAAGCAAGAACCTATCTCTCTATCTTCTCGGTACAGCTTTTCAAAAGTTTCTTTTACTTTACTAAATTGTGGATCGCATTCTCCATGAATTTCCATGTCTTACTCCTATTTATTAAGACGTTTAATTATTTCCTCTTCGATCAACCAAATTCTATCTTGACCCCAAGTTGTAAAAGTTTTGTCACCATCAACTAGTCTGAAAGTGGGTACACCCCAAGAATTCCCCTCATACATGATTAATCTATTCTTTTCTAACTCATCTTTCCAATTATCAGTATCTAGATGCTTTTGGGCTTCATTCCAATCTAATCCTAAATCCTCTATTAATTCCTTTAAATAAGAATTTACCCCGATATCTTCTGCTTTTCGGAAAGAAGAAATCATTAATCTACAGATATACTCAAAGCCTTGTCCTTGTTGATCAACCCAAGGAAAAAGTGAATAAGCACGTTCAGCTGGTTTGCCTAATGGGCTGATTACTTTACCAAATGGAACATCATATTTTTTAGCTTCCCTGGCTGTGTCTCTAAATATATATCTTGCTTTGTATCTAGGAATAGTCATATTTCTCATAAGCATGGGAAGAACAGGCCTTGTGATAATCTTTATAGGGTAAGTAGTTTGTAATAATTTGATTCTTTCTAATGATATTGAGGTATAAGGACTGTTCAGAGAAGGATAAAACTCTAGTTCAATATTTGAGTGATTAGGGATACCGTTTATGTTTGTTTTTTTTCTTTCAGAGACATAGTCTGATTCTGCATTTCTCTTCAATCCTAAAACTTTTAATCTGTGTTCTAAATGGTCAAGACGATCCACACCCCAATAGAGCTCTCCTTCGTAACTAAAGGTTGACCCCATATAAGCTTCGACTTCATCTCTTTGCTCTTCATTGTTAGAAATTGTAGTGAAAGTTGTCTCCTCTGACAGGGTCTTTTCAGTAATTAAGGCTTCTAAGGCTGTCTCATCACCAGACCAAACGAGAGAACTGATTTCAGCTATAGAAGATATAAATTCATCTTTTTCAAGACTACATAAAATTCTTTGAGCTAATGAGACAACTTTTTCGTTTGGTAGCTTATCTTTGGGAAATTCAACTTCATAAAAAGGGGCTATTCTAATTGCATCCCTTAAACAATATTTTCTGTAGAGACTGGGTTCATGAACAGTCTTACTAGGAGGTTCATTTACAACCATGGGAACAAGCTCTACAGAGTATTCTGATGTAAATTTATTGATTAATTGAGCAGTTATATGTGAATAAGGGTCTAACAATTCATGAAAATAAAATACTTCATGCGGTCTGCCTTCTTTTTTTCTCAATTCTTCTCTTTCTTCTCTTTTTGTTAAAACAATATCTTGATCTGACCAATTCAAGAAAATTCTAGGCATGAGGTATCTAGAGACCATATTTCTAATACTTGAGATTATCGACATAACTTATTGAATATATTTAAAAAATTATTGTAGAAACCTGAGACAGTTAGCTTCTGAAAGGATGTTTTCTAATGTTTGGTTTCCTCTAAATGTGTCAAATTTACTTTTTAAAACTCCCAAAGACTTTACATGATACTTTTGCGGACCGCCAATAGAGTGATTAAATTCTTTGCCTTTGATCATTACTGACAATTCTTCTTTTCCATCTGACATTGATGCAGTTATCTCTGAAGTCCAAGGAAGAAATATTTCTCCTACTTCTTCTTTAAGTATAGGCATTAAGGTATTAGAAAGAGATTCCCATGATTCATAACCACCTTCATCTTTTGGATGTAGCATCCTTTCTATCCAAGGAAGTAAATCAGCATAATCTTTCTCAATAAATTTTCTTGGAGTTGGATCTGTCCACGAGTTATAAATCTGACCCCATAACCCTAAGTCAGCGTAAGAAGGTTTATCACCGAAAATATATTTTCTATCCCTTAAATGAAGACTAAGTTTTGAGAGTAAATTATGAAAAGAATTAGTAATTTGATCTTCAGTATTTTCGTTTGAACCAATTACCCATAATCTATTGCTCATTCTTTCCTTAACAGTTTTAGCTATTTGGTTTTTCATCAAGGTATTAACTATTGGTAAAAACTTAATATAAATGGGCAGGTTAGTTTCAGCTATTCTTCTGCTAGCTGAAATTTGGTCTACTTCCGCTTTCCATCGATAGTGGAACATGTGTTTGTTACCCCACTCATCAGAATATTCTTCAAGCAGAATGGAAATAAATTTTAAGGTTTCATCGTCCGGGTTGGTTTTTGGTTCAGGAAAAAGCTCTTCCATTTTATCCATTATGGGAGTTGAATCTTGGATACCTTCGTTTTCAGGAGTAATCACTAAAGGAACAATAGGTAGTCTGGCATATTTTTGAAATTCATCTGCGTTTGCTGGACTTCGTACTACCCATTTATGAGGTATGTTCTTATAGCGAAAGTATGATCTAGTTTTAACAGAATAAGGAGACAGTTCAGCTCCGAATATTCTATATTTTTCTGACATATGTTTGCCTCCAATGATTAATTGAACATAATAACCAGTTTGATTCATTTAACAAATAGGACATAATTCCTGATTGGAGAGTTAAGTGGCTAAACCAGAAGTTTTAACAAATATCGTAGATTTTGGGGATAACCCTTATTTAATAGGCCCTCATGAACCTATTAGAGAAGAATTAGATAGTCCTGAGCTTGAGTGTATCGGTGAAATCCCTAAAGATTTTTCTGGTATTTATCTAAGAAACGGTCCAAATCAAAGACACGCGCCTTATGGGCTTCACCATTGGTTTGATGGCGATGGAATGATTCATTCAGCTGAATTTAAAGAAGGAAAAGTTAGTTATAGAAATAAGTGGATTAAAACTAAATCTCTAGCAAAAGAGAGTGAAGAGGGTAGATCTATTTGGCCAGGTTTAATGGACACTCCGGATAGAGATTTGAAGACCTCATGGGGATCTGACTTGTGGTTAAAGGATAACTCAAACACTGATATTGCTATTCATGCAGGTAAAGCTATAACTACTTTTTATCAATGCGGAGAGGCTTACGAATTAGATCCGGTAACTTTAAATACTCTTGGTAGCATTGATCTTGAATCACAGGGGGCTAGGCTAATGTCTGCTCATTGCATGACCGATGAATGTAATGGAGATTTACTTTTCTTTGATTACGCTGTCAAGCCACCTTATATGACCTATGGTGTAATTAATAAAGATTCTCAATTAGTAAATTTTACTCCAATAGAACTACCGGGTGCTCGTTTACCTCATTCCATGGCTTTTACACCCAATTATTCGATACTAATGGATCTGCCAATGTTTTGGGACCCAGAACTTTTAGACAAAGACATACATAAAGTTAGTTTCTATCCTGAGATGCAAAGCAGATTTGGAATTTTAGACAGAATGGCATCAGGAGACACAATCAGATGGTTTGATGCTGAACCCTGCTACATATACCACATCATCAATTCATGGGAAGAAGAAAATGAAGTTATTTTAGATGTGTGTAGGATGTCTAGTCCGGTACCTTCACAAGAAGTTAGACAAAAACTATCAGGGCCTTACGGAACAATGCTAGCCTGGCTTAAATTGGATGCCTGTTATCACAGATATAGATTTAATCTAGAAACAGGAGAAACCAAAGAAGAAAGAAAAGAAGATCTATTGAGTGAATTTCCTGTTATTAATAACCGATACGGAGGTTTGCCTTCAAGGTATAGCTATCATGTCACTTTAGCAGACACTGATGTGATTCTGTTTGATGCTTTGGTTAAGATGGATAGTTTGACAGGGAAGAGTCAGAAATTTAAATTTCCTGAAGGTTGCTATGGTAGTGAAATGCAATTTGCTCCAAGATATAATTCAAATGCTGAGGATGACGGTTATCTGATTTCATTTGTAACCAATATGGAGAGCAGGAAAGGGGAAATTCAAATTTTTCCTGCCGAAGATTTATCTAAAGGGCCAATATGCAGATTAATAGTTCCTCAGCAAATTCCTCCAGGATTTCATAGCAGCTTTGTGTTGCCAGAAAATTTATAAGGAAAACTTATGGAAAAGAAACTTTTATCACTTTCGTTGTTATCACTACTTTTTATTTTCAGTGGAGTAACTTATAGCCAGGAACAAATCCCAACAGATGTTTTTGGAAGTCCTCCCTTAATAGGGACAGTAAAGATATCTCCAAGTGGTGAAAAGATAGCCATGTACGCTACTCTCCAAAATGGTGAATCTGCTATTTTAGTTAGAGACCTTACAAAAAATGAACCCTTAAGACCAATAGCTACTTCTGACAATAAAGCCCTTAAACTACTAGGCTTCAATTGGTTTAACGATGACATAATCCTTGCAAGCGCTTGGATGGCTTCTGATTACTACAACACTAAATTAGACAACACAAGATTATTGAGAATTAATGTCGATGGAACAGGCTTCGAACCTCTTTTTAGGAAGAGGCACTTTAAAGACCTACCATGGCAACCGCCACAACAGACTAGCATTGTTGACTGGCTAGAAGATGACGAAGAACACATTCTAGTAAGCGTTAGAGTTTCAAATATGAGGTCTCCGGACGTTGTAAAAGTCAATGTAATGAAAAACACTATAAAAATTATAAAAAAAGGAGTTGCGTGGACAAGTGGCTGGATGACTGATGAGTATGGAGAAGTAAGGATTGGATATACTTATGATAGGAATAGAAGTGCTGGCACAATAATTTTTAAAGATCATGGTTCGACAAAGTGGCGAACTATTTGGAAATATACGACATTAAGTGAAGATTCAGTATCCGTATTAGGGTTTGGAGAAGAACCCAATAAAGTGTGGTTTGAGGCTTACAAGGATGGTAGGATCGCCATCTTTTCTGCGGACATAAGTAAGCAAAACTTTGAACCTGAACTGGTTTATTCACATCCTGAAAGAGATGTAGAAACCTATCTAAGATATAAGAAGGGATCTAAAGATCCGATAGGCATTGGATTCAGGGACGAGAATTACCATATGATCACTTGGGATAAAGAAGAGGCAGAATTTGAAAAAAATATATATGAACTTTTCCCGGATCAAGATGTTTATTTTGGAACCAGTAGTAAAGACGAAAACAGATACATTATTTTCGTAGAGAACAGCAGTACTCCTGGCTCTTATTATTTAGGGGATAAAAAATTGGGTACACTTGATTTAGTAGCCCATTCTTATCCAGCCCTAGCTAACAGCGTTCTTCCACCAAAGGAAGCAATTACTTATCAAGCCAGAGACGGTTTAGACATTGAAGCCTTTCTTACGCTTCCTGAAGGAAAAGACGAGAATTTACCTACAATTATTTTTCCTCATGGCGGACCTATTGCTGCTGACGGAGAGAAAGGTTTTGATTATTGGACATCCTTTTTTGCTAATAGAGGTTACGCGGTTGTTCAAATGAATTTCAGAGGATCAACTGGCTACGGATATGATTTTATGAAAGCCGGATTAGGACAGTGGGGTGGACAGATGCAAGAAGATGTTGAAGACGCAACGAAATGGGCAATAGAAGAAGGGATAGCGGATCCGGAAAGGATATGTATTGTCGGTGGTAGCTATGGCGGTTACGCAGCTTTAATGGGAGCAGCGACTTCGAACCTATACAAATGTTCAGTCAGTTTCGCTGGAGTAAGTGACCTCCTGTATTTATTAGATGAAAGTAGAAGGTACGGCGGCGAAGAGACTTTAAGGATCATGCTTGGTAATAAAAGTAGAGCAGAGTTAAGAGAGACTTCTCCGGTAAATCTTGCTGATCAAATAGAAATACCTGTTTTGTTAGTGCAAGGCGATGATGATTCTCGTGTGCTTCTTAAACACGGACAAGCGATGAGAGACGCCTTAGAAGAAGCAGGAGTTGAGCATATATATATTGAACAAGAAGACAGCGATCACTTCTTAACTTTAAAAAGGAACAGACTTGAATTTTTCAAAGAAACAGAAAAGTTCTTAAAAAAATATATTGGTTCTTAACTTAGGCTTTTAATCTTCTTATCTAACCAACCCACTAGGGGAGTTTCAATTGGGCCTAAGGATTTGTATCTTTTCATGCCTTCACTTAGATTTTTTATGGCTTTTTTTAAATCTCTTACCAACGAGAGATCTTCTTTGATGGATGACAGTGGATCAACGTGAACTCTAATGGTAAAAGCTATGGCTTTAGTTTTAGGAAGTCTTCTTATGGTTTGTCTTTCTACTCTTATGAATAATCTATCGCCTGCATTTTTGTCTGTAATGGTTTTACTTCTTTCAACATGGGATTTACTTCTTACTGGCTGAAATAAAGTTGCCTCTTCATAAATAGACCAATTAAACCTTTGAAATATTCTGTCATTAGGTAATTTATCAAAGAGGTTATTAACTCTGTTACCAATTTTCTTTTCGTATGAGGGAACGTCTTTATGGAGTTCAATTAAAGAACCATTAAATTTCTCTTTCAGTGACCAGTTAGATGGCGCACACAATGATGCGGCGCCCAGAAAATATTTTTCTTCTGCGGGCAGCATTAAAACAAGGTCTTCTTGAACCATCAGAGAGGCGTTTTTTAAAGGGGCAGATGTTTCTGTTGTAGTGATTTTATGACTCGGGTGATATTGATTTAAGTGAGTTTTTAACATCTCCAATAACTCATGTTGAGATTTAAGTGATAAATCTAGTTCTTGGTGAATCTCTTTGTAATTAGATTCGTAAAGTTTTTTCTTTAGCTCTATTTCAGAATCAAACAGATTATCGATTTCTAGCCAATCTGCTTCTTCAATCGGTTCTAGACCAACTTTTACACCCCCATCACCATTTCTGTATGGGGTATATTTAGGCAGACTCAAAATTCATCTAAACCTCTCTTTTCTAGAAGAGATTCAATTTTAGGTTCAGACCCCCTGTATCTAACATACTGAGTCATTAAGTCATCAGTATTACCTGCAGAGTAAACATATTTTTTTAGTTTATCTGCTGTTTCTTTATCAAAAATTCCTTTTTCTTTGAAGGGCTCAAAAGCATCAGCTTCTAACACCTCAGTCCATAAATAACTGTAATAACCCATTGAATAGCCCCCTGCAAAAATGTGAGCAAAATAGGTGCTTCTGTATCTGCTGGTTATTTCAGGTATAAGCCCGATTTCATCTAAAGTCTGTTTTTCAAAGACATTAGCATCAGCCACTTGTTGTTCCTGAGTATGCCAAGCCATATCTAAATAAGAGGCTGCAACATACTCTGTGGTAGCAAAGCCTTGGTTAAATTTAGATGCTTTAGAAATTTTATCTAGAAGGTCTGCAGGAATGGGTTCATTGGTTTTGTAATGCTTTGCGTATTCTGCAATTACCTCTGGTTCTCTAGCCCAGTTCTCCATCATTTGCGAAGGAAATTCCACGTAATCTCTGGTTACGTTAGTTCCAGACAGACTTGGATAAGTGGCATCAGACAATAAGCCATGAAGAGCATGTCCAAATTCGTGGAATAGGGTAGTAACCTGTTCAAAAGACAACAGAGAGATTCCTTCATCATTCGGAGGAGGAAAATTACAAGTATTCATGACAAGAGGTATTTTTACGCCATCAAACTTACTTTGAGTACCAAAAGTGTTCATCCAAGCACCGCCGCCTTTATTTGATCTAATGGTGTAGTCGGTATAGAAGATACCTATGACATCACCATCTAAGTTTTTAACCTCAAAGGTTCTTACCAGTAGGGTTTAATTTCTTCCTCAGAGAAATCGTACTTCAACTGCCTTATTTTTTCTGAGTAATGCCACCAATCCCAGGCTGCTAATTCAAAGTTCCCTCCTTCTTCTTGAATTAGATCCTGCATTTCTTCTACCTCTTTTTTAGCTCTGGACAATCCCGGTTCCCAAACTTGATCCAATAAGTTCTTAACTCTTCCTGTATTTTTAGCCATAGTATTTTCTAGGACAAAGTCAGCGTGAGTTTTGTAACCTAAGAGGTTGGCTCTTTCTAAACGGAGATCTGCCATTTCAATGGCTAGATTCTTGTTATCCCTGTCATTGTCGTTATCCCCACGCTTTATATAGGAGTTATAAAGCTTTTCTCTTAGGTCTCTTTGCGTAGAGTAAGTTAGGAAGGGGTACATGCTTACCCGGGTTGGTTTAAACATCCATTTACCGTCATGACCATTTTCTTCTGCTAATTTAGCGGCTTGGTTTCTGAAATCTTCTGGAAGACCATCAAGTTGGTTTTCCTCATCTATAAGTAAGCTATAACCGTCATTAGTTTCTTTTAATAGGTTTTGGTCAAATTGCACTGATAGAGAAGATAGTTCTTGATTTATCTGTGTAAGTTTTTCCATTGAAGGCGTATCAAGCTGGACACCAGATCTGATAAAGCCTTTGTGGGTCTCTTCGACAAGCCTCATTTGTTCCGTAGTTAATCCCAGAGTATTTCTTTGTTCGTAGACTACATTTACTCTCCCATAAAGTTTTTTGTTAAGTGAGATGGCATCACGGTGAGCTGATAACTTAGGGGAAACCTCCGCTGCGATCTTATCCATCTGTTCATTGGTATTCGAGCTTAATAGATTAAAGAAAACATCAGCTACTTTACCTAAGGTCTTTCCAGTACGTTCCAGTTCCACTAAGGTATTTTCAAAAGTGGGTTGTTCCGGGTTATTGGCTATTTGATCTATTTCTTCGAGCTGTTCTTTCATTCCCTTTTCAAAAGCTGGCATGTAGTGCTCTTCCTTTACTTCATCAAAAGGAGGAATTTGATAAGGGGCATCATAGTCTGTAAAAAATGGGTTCATTGACTTCTCCATTGAATTTGAGCAACCAAAACTAAAAAAGGCTAGTAAAATAAGTGTGCTTAATTTTTTCATATACTATTAAATACTGTATTTAGATTTTATAAATAAGTCTAGAAGTACCTCAACGCATGAAAGCATTTTTTTTAAAAATTAGAAAACCTACCGGTTGGATTCTAATCGCATTATCTAGTTTATTAATGCTTTTAGGGTTTTTAGTTCTATTTCCATCTATTGGTGATATTTTTGGAATCACTAGAAATGTTGCCATAGCAGCAGGACTTTATGCCGCCAGCATACCTCCTTGGTATTTAGGTTTATCTTTATTGGGCCCTGAAATTATCGGTAAGGCAAAAGAGTTATATAATGTGACAAAACGAAAGATTTGGAGAAGAGAATGAAATACACCTTTGAAGAGATAATGAGCGAGCATGAATACGCTCAAGCTAATGAAATGGCAGGTTATTTATTACACGGAGGGCTCGATAGTGAAGGCAACTATATTTCCCCAAGAACAAAAAAAAGATGGGATGCAATTAATGAGTGGTCTAATAATTTAACTGGGCAAGGGCATCCTCTGCTTGATTGCTCAGTTCAAATTCTTAAATATGGCAATTACCCAAATTTTGATCAGGCCAAATACCTATTAAGCTTGGGTGAAGGTACTTTTTTATGGAATAGCTTAACAATCACTGGCGTTATAGAAGCCCGAGGCAGGGCTTTAGCAGAAATAACTGCTCCTGATTTTCAAGAGATAATCAAAGAAGATATATCGCAAACTGCTACCGGGCATATGAATAAAGGATTATTTGTTGCTCACGGGTTTGATGAAGGCGGTGATCCAGATAGCAAACAAGGAGCCCATGATCAAATGTGGTTCGCGGCTAGAGATTTATTGTTTGGGAAAGACGCATATCCCATACCTGAAGTTCCCGAAAACATAGGAAGGCCAGTTGAGGAAGATGATAAATGGCCTATTCCAGTTGAATACGCTGGGATTGTAGATTTTTTAATGAACGTATTGATGATTGAAGTAAGGGCCGAGTGCTTCTTTCAATTTTCGATGAATATTGCAGCTTGCGAAGAACTGTTTAAAGACAGAAGAGAGGATGCTTTATTGGCTGCAGAAATGGTGAGAAGGATTAGACAGGACGAAGCTGTGCATGTTGCTTACTTAAATTTGATAGTTTCTGAACTGAGAACTTTTACATTTAAGACAGAGAAGGGAGAACTGTTGGGATCTGATTTCATAGACTCTCATTGGGACAAAATGGTCAAATGGCATGGGGAAGAAATTCACCATGAACTCAAGGATCAAAGAATTGAGATAGTAGAGGAAACTTTAAAAAATCAAGACAATGCTGATTCAGTAATTGAAAGTTTCCATCGTTTGGCTTCATAAAACTAAGATCATAAATTGCTTGATTCCGTAGATCATATAATTATTGCTGTAGAAGACATTTCTGTTTCTGTAGAAAATTACACAAAAATTTTAGGTTTTCCTCCCACCTGGAAAGGCGTACATCCCGGTCAGGGAACTGAGAATGCCTTGTTTCCCTTAGAAAATTTGTATGTTGAGTTATTGGCATCCAATGGCGAAGGACCGGGTTCCGATATGATTAAAAGTTTTTTAGAGTTAAACGGTGAAGGATTATGTGGAATTGCTCTTAATACATCAGACATAGAAGCAGCCAGAAACAAATTAGTTGCTGAGGGGATAGATATAGGAAACTTCATTGAAGGCGAGGGCAAAGATGAAGATTCAGGTGAAACAAGGACTTGGAAAAATTTATTTCTTCCTTTTTCCTTAACTAGAGGTTTATTTACTTTTTTAATTCAGCACGAGGACGGTTCAATTCCTAACCACAAGGACAAGTTTGATGCTGCGGTAACCAGATTAGATCATGTTGTTATTAATACCAACGACCCCGAAGGCATAATTTCTCTTTATGGAGATACCTTTGGGATAAGGCTAGCTTTGGATCAAACCGTAGAACAGTGGGGAGGCAGGATGTTGTTTTTCAGATTAAATCACACAACCCTGGAAGTCATAGCCAAAAAGGACGATGAGCAGCCCGAAGATTCCCTTTGGGGATTGGCTTGGGTGGTGAGTGATATTAAGGAAACTTATGATCGATTAATTTCTGAAGGGCTTGAAGTCACTGATGTAAAAGAAGGCAGGAAGCCTAATACTTTAGTAGCAACTGTGAAATCCGATACCTGTAACATTCCCACACTTCTTATTCAACATCTTTAGCCTTTAGTCGATCATAGACCCAGTAAGGTAAGTAGATAATACTGAACATTATCAAACCTAGAGTAATCACTATAGGTATATGTCGAGGAGGATCAGGCATTAAATCCATAATTGAGGCACCATCAGGTCTTGCTCCTAAGTACCAGAAATTAGCAGGTGGTCCAAGTATTAAATTTATAAAATAAATCACTAAGATGACTACCAAAGAGACCATAATGGCTCTCTTAACAGAATCCAGATTTGGTCTATTTTCCAGAGCTATAGATGCATGACCTATAGCTAAAAGCATGCCACCATGGCTAAGGTAGAAAATTATAAAGACAGGATCAGGAAAATCTAAAGGAGTGTCAGGTTGTAGAAGAGCCATAAGACCACCTCCGATTCCCCAAAAGAAAGCCACTTCATAAAATATCTTTTTATTAGTTAAGAGGAAAAAAGAAATTGAAAAAGCCGACAAGGCACACATGTGAAATGGGAGTACCTTTAATAGATCATAACCGAAGAACTGAGTGTGATAATAAGGTTTAACCAGTTCATTTAAAATTAGGATAAAAGCTAATATATATCCGAATCTTTTTTTTATAGTTAGAGATGTTTTCTTTAAATAGTGAGGTACAACTATAGAAATTAAGATCGCAGCTAAAATAGCTATTAAGTGATCTGTACCAAAAAGAATAAATGGTTCTGCTTCCATTAGTATCTGTAGTTTCTTAAGATGACGTTGTCTTTTAATATTATATTAATTTATAAACAGTTTTTTGAGTCAAATGAGTGAAACCTTTTTTCCGCGTATAAAAAAAGAAGAATACCTACCGCTGTTTAATTCCTTTCTTTTCTTCTTTTTTGTTCTCGCTTCTTGGTACGCACTTAGACCTGTCAGGAATGAAATGGCAGTGGCTGGTGGGGTATACAATCTTCCTTTGCTCTTAACTGCTGTTATGTTTGTAATGCTGTTAGCCAATCCAGTCTATTCTTGGCTAGTTTCAAAAGTCCAGACCAGTAGAGTTGTTACGTATTGCTACTTATTTTTTATAGTTAATCTCATCATTTTTCTTTGTGGATGGAGTTATTTAGGTGAAGAAGGAAGGGTGTGGACTGGTAGAGCTTTTTATGTCTGGTGTAATGTTTATTCATTTTTTGTTGTCTCAATATTTTGGGTGGCTGTTATTAATCATTTCAATACAGACGACGCAAAAAGGGTCTTTGGGGTTATAAGTGCGGGGGGTTCCTTAGGTGCTTTTTTTGGTTCTTCGGTAGCTAGATACTTCTCTACTGAGATATGCGGAAATAGCTCCATTACTGAACTTGGCCCAATTTCTTTAATTTTCTTTTCTATAGGTTGTCTGACTATAGCTATATTTCTTTCAAGAAGTTTGAAGCCTAAACACTCTACAAATCAAGAACAAAAAGATGAAGTGGTAGGTGGAACTAGCTTAGAAGCTTTTAGAAACATTGTTAGCAAAGTACCTGTAAGACTCATGGCCTTTTACATGCTTCTTTGGACAGCTCTTTCTACAGCTGCTTGGATGATATCCTTAAACATAGTTGAAAGCTGGTCCTCTGATCCTTGTGAAAGAACAGCCTTTTTTGCTCAGATTGAACAAATAGTTACTCCTCTTACTCTGTTGATGCAGGTATTTTTCACTTCTTTTTTATTGAGAACCATTGGGATTCTTCCGGTTCTTACTGCATACGGAGTTTTCTTTGTAATAGCCTTCGGGGCTTACGCAAACTATCCTGAAATCACAACAGTGTTGGTTTTAACAATAGTAATTAGAGTCTTTGAGTATGGTTTAAATAAACCAACCAGAGAGACAGTATTTACTAGCTTAAAGAAGCAAGATCGATACAAATCAACAGTGATGATGGACACTCTTCTTGCTAGAACTGGAGATGTAGCCGGAGGCTGGTTTGTCAGATCTCTTATTGCTTTAGGTTTAGTGGGAGGCTCTATAGCTTATGCAGCTCTACCGATTGCGGTTCTTTTATCAATAGTGGGTTACCAAGCAGCGAAATCTTTTAAGGTTTAGAAGTGTCTACAGATATTGACTACACCTATGTGTCAGATGTTTCTGATATTGAAGTAGGCCATTCAATTTCTGTAAATGTTGAAGGTAAAAATATTCTAATTTGCCACACTGATGAGGGTTTCTTTGCTGTTCAAGATATGTGTACTCATGCTCTCATTCCCCTTTGCGGTGGTTTTATTCAAGGAACTTTAATTAGTTGTCCTCTGCACGGTGCTGTATTTGATCTTAAAACAGGTGAAGTGATGGCCCCTCCAGCTTTTGAAGATTTACAGACTTTTAAACTTAAAATTGAAGGAACTTCAATAAGTGTGAAGAATTCAGAAACTTAATCACATGATTTTTTATTTAAGTTAAGGTGTGTATGATTAATTTTTTATAAACTTATCACATGACTAAGAAAGAAACGTATGTACTTACTGAGGATGTAAGTGAGGGAGTAAGAAGGGTAGTCCTTAATCGACCAGATAAAAGAAACGCTTTATCTAATTCTTTACGCAAAGAGCTGTTCTCTTCATTGGAAGAAGCTGATAACGACGCATCTGTCAGGGCAATTATTATTTGTGGAGCTGGAAGTTGTTTCAGTTCTGGATATGACCTGTCTTCTGATGTTTCTTCTGAACTTCCTTATCATACCGGCAAAACTGATGGGTTTTGGCCCAGGCATGTAGTGGAAGGGGCTTTTAGGATATGGGACTTATCTACCCCAGTAATAGCTCAAGTTCATGGGTACTGTTTAGCCGGAGGCACAGAATTGGCAACCGCATGCGATCTGGTTTATGTTGCAGACGATGCGGAAATTGGATACCCAGTAGTGAGGTCCATGAGCCCTCCTGATAATCAATTCTTTCCTTGGCTTTTGGGGATGAGAAATGCGATGGAGATGATGCTTACAGGTGAGTCAATTTCTGGTAAAGAAGCAGTCAAAAAAGGTTTTGCAAACAACTCTTTTAAAGAAGATAAATTGGAAAAAGAAGTGCTTTCGATAGCAAAGAAAGTAGCTCAAGTTCCGCCTGAATTACAAGCCATGAATAAAAGAGCAGTGCATAGGCAGATGGAAGCTATGGGCATGAGGGCTGGTATTAGAGCTGGTACGGAAATTCAAGCACTAGCTATGCACTCAAAAGCTACTAGAGATCATCTCAAGGAACTATCTGAAGGATTAACTAAAGCTCTGACTAAAAGAGATTCAAAATTTGGTGATTACAGGACTTCTAAAAAAAAGAAATAGACTCTTAGTATTTTGTTGGATTCTTCTCTTCGTATCCTGCACAAATCAGAATGAAATTGTAGGCGCTAAATGGTCTGGAGATTCTGATTTCATGTTTGTTGATGAGGATCAAATGAGAATGCATTACGC
>LUMK01000215.1_pt1 | contig 21453 bp, 18 predicted proteins | sample 729981 | NCBI WGS metagenome assembly LUMK01 (sample SAMN03860265, study PRJNA289734) | marine metagenome | biome: seawater column; feature: ocean; material: water; isolation source: Red Sea water column Station 22 - depth 200m | place: Saudi Arabia: Red Sea | collected 2011-10-15 | depth 200 m
GGTTTGACATTAACCATTTTATTCTAAATAAATCAAATAGATGATATGGAACAAGCAACTGACAAACTGGAACTGGTGTACGGTCTTGAGGAAAAACCACCACCAATGGAATCAGCTTATGCAGCTCTACAGCACCTGCTCGCAATAGTTGTAGGCATCATTACTCCTACTTTGATTATTGGCAATATCCTCGGATTAGGTGATCGCATTCCGTACCTGATCAGTATGTCTCTGATGGTTTCAGGTGTGGCAACCTTTATCCAGGTTAAACGAATTGGTCCGATAGGTTCTGGATTGTTGAGCGTTCAGGGTACCAGTTTTGCCTTCATTGGAGCAATACTAACTGCCGGTTTTATAGTAAAAGGCCAGGGTGGCGGGACTGATGAGATGCTTGCTGCAATATTCGGAATTTGTTTTGTGGGAGCATTCATAGAGATCATTCTCAGTCGTTTTATTCATCATCTTAAAGAAGTTATCACCCCGGTTGTTACCGGAACTGTTGTGATACTTATCGGATTGAGTTTGGTCAAAGTTGGTATCACAGACATGGCAGGAGGTAAATGGATACTGGACAACAAACCTGAATTGTTTGGTTCCACAGATAATTTAGGATTGGGAATTTTGGTACTGTTGGTGGTATTAATTCTCAACCGTAGTAAAACCCCTTTAATCAGGATGGGATCAATCTTAGGTGGAATTATGGTTGGATACCTCGTGGCGCTAATACTAGGCAAAGTCAATTATGGACACATGTCCGGAATGGAGATGATCAGCATTCCAATACCCTTCTATTATGGCTTCAGTTTCAACTGGACTGCATTCACCGGAGTTGCCTTTATTTACATCATCACAACTATTGAATCCACAGGTGATTTTACTGCAACTTCGATGGTTTCCGGAGAACCTGTAGATGGAGAAACTTACATAAAACGGATCAAAGGGGGAGTTTTAGGTGACGGTGTTAATTCTGCGATTGCGGCGATCTTCAACACTTTCCCAAATACCACCTTCAGTCAAAACAATGGAGTCATTCAGATTACAGGTGTAGCCAGCCGCTTTGTCGGCATGTATTTAGCGGTGATACTTGTGATTCTCGGACTGTTTCCTGTAATTGGCGGGTTCTTCCGCTCGCTTCCTAACCCAGTATTAGGTGGTGCAACTCTGGTGATGTTTGGAACTGTTGCCGCAGCAGGCGTGAATATAATTGCTTCGATTGGACAACTGGGACGTCGTGAAATCCTGATAATTGCAGTTTCTCTTGGAATCGGAATTGGAGTCGCTTTCGTGCCGGAAGTTCTCTACCATATGCCAAGTGCATTACAGCAAATATTTGGCTCTGCCATAACTTCCGGTGGTTTGACAGCTTTAATTATGAACCTGGTTTTGCCCCGCAGCAAATCCTGAAATCAGCATTTAGGCTGAGTCAGAAAAACCTGTCCCAGCAGTAGTCTGATGGCTTTCATTCAAGCTAAGCACAGAAACTGAACATTAGAAGAAGATCATTGAACTTAATTCCCAGCGGTGAATTACAGGTGTATTTTGACCGGCAATAGGTCTGGTGTAACCTAAACGGACTTGCCATGGGAAAGATAATGGTTTCAGTTCAAGTTCACTCAGGTTACCATAACCAAACTCAAAGCTGATTTCTTTCAGAAACGCAGCATTTGATTTGCCTGTCGGCAGCTTGCTTTCTGACTGCTGAAAGTAATGCAACTCTGTTCCGGAAAAAATGTTTTGCCTCTCAATACTCCAGTTATAATATATATCCGCGCTGTGACCTGCTGAGTAATAAACCTTTTCACTTTCAAGTGTTTCACGTTTACCGGTTAGCTCATTTTTGCCTTCTATTCTGAAACCATTCCTGATCCCATGTACAAGTGGATACCAGGTAAAGTGAAAAAATGCCCCAACTGAACCGTGTCCTTCACCTATTGCATTAGAAGAAATACCACGACGAGTTCCCGTATTTCCTGTTGGCAGGCGAGCAGTGAAACCACCTCGATTATGCCAGGTCGTACTGTAGCTAATGTCTTTTCCGATTTTTATGCTGATGTCGCCAATTCCGCTCAAATTTTCTGAAGTGAGGTTGGCAATCACTTTCTGCTGGTCTGATGTTCCTGTTTCGAAATTTAAGGAAGAGGTTTGTTTTTTTTGCAGCATCGGAACAGTTGCTTCCACCATCCAATTTTGATTGAGACCATAAGCCATTCGCAATTCTAAACGCTGTTCCTCACGCTTAAATTCTCCTTCAACAAGATCATACCAACCACGATCCCAAAGAATAAGATGTTGCAAAGGAGCTTCTTTGCCGTAGCCGTTAAAAGCCTTGCTGTAGGCAGGAGAATGGCTTAAATGAATTTCTACGTGCCAGATTGAGGCAGGTAGACGGTTTTCAATTTCAATGGAAAATACTGTTGCAGGAAGAAAGATTAAAAAAATAAGAAAAATTAAACTGTACTTCATTCAGACTTCCCACTCTGATTTTTATCTAAATAAGAAATCCAGCTATTTTCAGCCATGTATGGAATGATATTTTCAATCGGGAACCCTATGACATTATTGTAAGAACCTGTGATTGATTCAACCAATATTGCACCATGGCCTTGAATAGAATATGCTCCCGCTTTTCCCAGAGGTTCTCCGGAACTCACATACCATTCCAGCATATCAGGAGGTATAGTTTTAAACTGAACTTTTGTGCAAATAACATCTGTGATTTCATTTCCGGAAGCAGAGTCTAAAACAGAAAAACCTGAAAAAACCTTGTGCGCGTTGCCGTTCAGTTGGCTAAGCATAGACCTGGCATGTTGGAGAGTTTCCGGTTTGCCCATGATTTGTCCGTTAAAATAAACTATTGTATCACCTGCCAGTATAATTACATCCTGAGCAAGGTTTGAACATGTCTGATGTATCTGCCGACACTTTTCACTGGCCATACGCCTGACAAATTTTTTGGCCTGCTCGTTTTTCTTCGGGGTTTCATTTATTTGAGGAGAATAACTGTCAAACTTCAGATTATATTTTTTCAATAAATCCATTCTACGAGGAGAAGAAGATGCCAGACACAAAGGGCGATGTTGTAAAAAATAAGACACTAATTTATCAGGTTATAACAGATTATATTCAAAAATTAAGATGTGTGATGATTCTGAAAACAATTTTAAGGTTTCAGAATCAGTTGAAGGCCATTTGAAGTCTATCACTGTATTTAATATTTTTTGAATTGAATCTTTTCCGATTTACTTTCTCAGTATCAAGATTGTAAATGTTGTCTATGTAGTAACTCAGAATTTTACGAACAACAGGAGCAGCAGCTTTCGAGCCTCCACCACCATGTTCGACAAGTGCCAATACTGAAATTTCAGGATCTTCAACCGGACCAAAAGCCACAAACCAGGCGTGATTCTGTAATTCTTTTTTTGCTTTTGTAGCATTATCCAGTGTTTCAAGCGTCTTGTTACTGACAACTTGTGAAGTGGCTGTTTTTCCTGCAACTGTGAATTCTTCAAACTGAACTTTCCGTGCTGTTCCGCCAATATCATTTACAACAGCAACCATCCCTTCCCGGATGAGACTTAAGTATTCCTGTTTTAAAGGTATTTGCTGCGGCTGAGTCCCAGCTTGATCTTTGAAAAGCTTTGGCGGCATCCACAAACCATCATTTGCAACTATATTTATCATATTAATCACCTGCATTGGAGAAGTGATATTGTAACCTTGTCCAATGGCCATAGATGGAGTCTCACCTAAATACCAGGGTTCATTGTATGTTCGTTGTTTCCACTTACTGTTTGGGATTAAACCTTCTTTTTCATTCAGTAGGCCTATACCTGTAATCTTACCAAGACCAAACAGTGTGGCATATTTGTGCATTTGATCAACGCCAACGTCCATGCCGATATTATAGAAATATACATTGCAGGAACCCTTAATTGCACTTACCATATTTACTCTGCCATGACCGCCTTCCTTCCAGCATTTGTATGGTTCACTGCGGCCTTTTACGTAGAAATAACCATTACAAAAATTTTCATCCTCTGGTGATATTGCTCCTTGTTCAAGTCCGGTGTATGCTGTGACAACTTTAAAGATTGATCCCGGAGCATATAATCCCTGAATTGATTTATTTTCCAACGGATGTTCAGGATTTTCCAGGAGGATATTCCAGTTTTCCTGATCAATTCCACCTGAAAATAAATTTGGATCAAAGTCAGGATAACTTGCCAGAGTCAGTACTTCTCCGGTTTTGGGATTCATAATTATAACCGCGCCGCTCTCTCCCTTCATGGCTTCATCTGCAACTTCTTGAAGACGAACATCAAGATTCAGATAAATATTCTTGCCTGGAACAGAGGGTACAGGTTCTCCTAATATCTGAAGCTCTCTACCCATGTGATCAACCTCCGCCTGCCTACCACCATCAAGTCCAATCATGAGATCGTTTTCAAGCAGTTCAACTCCTGAGTGTCCAACAATCTGGCTGGAACTCCGTTTTTCTTCGGGCAATTCAGTCCAGTCTTCCTGAACAATACCCACATAACCAATAAGATGAGAAGCAAGGTTTTTATGAGGATAAAATCTACGCGGACGAATTACAATTGATACCCCTGGAAAATCATCCTGAAAAGTTTCCACATACATTGCCTTTTCATATTCTAAATCCTCCTCCAAGATGATCGGTTTGAATTGTGCTAAACCCTTGTTTGTTTCAATTTTTTCCTGCAGAGATGAAAATGGAATTTTGAGAGATTGTGCAACATTTCTTAAAGTTTTTTCTAAATCAGGAGTGTCTTCTCTTATCAGGTGTAACTGATATGCTGGCCGATTTTCAGCCAATATAACTTCGTTTCTGTCATATATTATTCCACGCAATGCAGGTTCTGAAATAAGGCGAATACGATTGCCCTGCGAAAATTCTGTATATATTTCACCCTGGGAAATTTGCAAGTACCAGAGACGTGATGCCAACAAAGAAAATATCAAAATTACAGCTCCGCCCAAAATGATAAGACGTATCCGGAATCGATCCAAATCTTCAAAATCCAGAGAGTCTAGTTTCATGAAATATCCCTTAGAAAAAGATTTTCACCCCAAATTACACTTTGAAGTATTATTGGAGTCACCAGAGCATGCAGAACTGACAGGGGAAGAGTAGTGGTAATCATTAGAGAAGTTTGATCAATATCTGCTTCAAGCATGTCCAAGATCAAAAGAGAAATCCATCCTTCCAATAGTGACATACTGAACACTGCCAGGCTGGCTGTAAAAAAAGTGTTTGCGTAAAACAACTTAATCAACAAACGAGCAAGTAACAAAGTCATAAAAAAAGAAATAGCATAAAGTCCCATGATGCCATGGGACAGAGCATCACAGATTAAACCAGCCAATATCCCAAAAAATGGCAATAAATTAGTCGAATGTCTGAATGTCAGTACAAACAAAAATATTAGTATCCAGTTAACTTTTAAGCCGCCAAGCTGTACATAATTGTTCAGAACAATATTCAACCAGACACCAATTAACATAAATCCAAGCACAAGTGTTATTAATCGCATCAGTCAACAATCAAATCAGAATCTGATTTTTCAGGAATTATCACAAACACCTCTTCAATCCGATTAAAATCCACAGCACTCTCTAATATCGCGGTTTTGAAAAGTTCATGTGGCTGATGCCGTATTTCGCTAACCCATCCTATTAGTATCCCTTTAGGGTATAGCCCACCCAAGCCACTGGAAATTACACGATCTCCAATTTTTATTTTTGCATGCTGATTGATTTGACGCATTTCTATTCCTTCATGAGTCCCATATATAAGACCTCTTACACGACTGCGTTGAATTAATGCAGGTACACGGTTACGGTGGTCAATCATTAATTGCACTGAAGATTGAAATGGAGATACTGAGAAAATGCGTCCAACTAAACCCTCTTTTCGAATAACAATGTAGTTCCGTTTAATCTTTTGATTGCTGCCTCGATTAATGAAACGAATGTCGTGGGTATTGTCTGAAGATTCTCCAATTATTTCTGCATATATTTTTATTAAAGGATTGTTCCTTGCGAAAAGCATTTGATCCCTCAAACGCCTGAACTGAACAGAATCTTCAAGATGTATGTTTAACTTTTCTTCCATATCCAAAAGCTGTTGTTTCAGTTGCTTATTTTCCTGATTAACTTCAATCAGAAATATATATGAGTTCCATAGATTTTTTATATTTGATACAACAGAATGTATTGAAGCCTGCAAAGGATAGGTCACTGTTTGAATTACCATCTGAATTCTTGATGATCCTTGTTCATTATGTGATTGAAACAACAGCAGAAACAGCACCAAAAAAGTAACAATAATAGAAATTTGCAGACGGTATGTACTGATAAACTTGAACATTTTTCTATTGGGGAGAGTCTGATGTCAAAAGATTATTGACGTGATGACTTATTCCGACTTCAGACAATTTCTCTAAGGAGAACGACGGGTTTAAGCATGTATTCTGCTTGATTTATTTCTTTGAGAGCTCTGAGGACCAATCCTTCCTGACAGTCCTGTACAGTCAGTGTGAAAATCACAATTTCCTCACCTTCTTTTCCAATTCGGTGATACTGCGGCAACTGCTCCAATGCATATATGTTAATTGAATGTCTCTCAAAAATTCCTCCAATATGACCAAAAATTCCTGGGTGGTCCCTAACTTCAAAACGTAATGTGTGGCGAAAACGTATATTTTCCAGAGGCTCTATTTCTAACTTTTCGGTAGTGGGCGGCGGGGGGAAAGGTTCCGGATGCCTTAGAACTTTATTCAAATCAGAGACAATTGCCGATGCTGTAGGGAGACTGCCGGCACCTTTACCTATCAGGGTTATGTCTTCAGAAAATTTTCCTGAAAGAGTAACCGCATTAGTCGATCCGGAAATTTTAGCCAGCATGTCATCTTTTTTTATCATCAGGGGTAAAACATAAACCTGGGCCCCCTTTTCAATCAGGCGAAGATTAGCAACCAATTTTATATGACGCCCCATTCGCTCCGCATACTCAAAATCAGCAAGTTCCAAATGATCTATTCCTTCCAAAGTTATTTGTTCCGGAGTTAGCCACTGTCCGGTAATTAAATAAGTCAGAATTACAAGTTTGTAACGAGCATCAAATCCCTTAATATCGTTTGTAGGATCTGCTTCCGCAAATCCTAATTCCTGTGCCTGGGAAAGTGCCTTTTCAAATGAAAGATCATTACTCTCCATTTCAGACAGAATGTAATTTGTTGTACCATTCAGAATGCCCTGTATTCCTTGAATATCACGAACTTGTAAATAATCTTTCAGCAATCTTAATACAGGAATAGCACCGGCGACCGCGGCTTCAAACAGTAAATGACGTCCGTTTTTTCTGGCTATCTTCGTCAGTTCTGAACCATGAACTGCGATCAAATCTTTATTTGCTGTTATTACATGTTTTCCTCTTTGCAGGGCATTTGTAATAAGTTCACGGGCAAAGTCCTTTCCTCCTATTGTTTCAACAATAACATCAACTTGTTTATCTTCCAGCAATTGCTCCGAGTTTTCGTAAAACAATTCCGGATTCTGTTCAAACATCGAACGGACAAAAACACCCTGTGTATCTTTTTCAAGGATTCCCACAAGATTTATCTTTGCATCAGGATGCTCACCATGTTGTGAAATAACATGAGCAACACCGCTGCCAATTGTTCCGTATCCTGCAATGGCTACATTCAATGTCGTCATTTATTTAGCTGCATAGAATTTGTGATTAACTTGCCTCAGCAATTTGTGCAATTGCATCAATTTCTATATCTACACCTTTGGGTAAATTATTTACTTCAACACATGAGCGCGCGGGTTTTGACTCATCAAAATATTCTGAGTATATTTGATTTAATTCACCAAACTGACCAAGATTTGTCATGAAAATAGTCACCTTCAGTACTTGGTCCAAACCTGAACCTCCTGCCAGCAAAACATTTTTAAGATTCAAAAGCACTCGATTGCACTGTTCGGCAAATGAATTCCCTGCCAGCTCACCTGTTTCCGGATCAAGTGGAATTTGACCTGAAATGAATAACAGGTTTCCGGAGGTAATTGCCTGAGAATAAGGACCCACAGGAGCAGGGGCATTTGAAGTTTTGATTACAGATCGTGGCATTTTATTTTAAATACGATTTTTGGGCTTAAATCCATCTTCAATTTTATCAAAAATTGAAAAGTGATAACTGATTGGTAATTTGACTGATTCACGTTTTTTAATGGCATTAACAACTTCTACTGCCAATTTCATTCTATTCTCAATCTTAGCTGTACCATACTCATCATCACGAGAGTTGAGTTTGACACAGCAACATTGATCCAGTAAATGCTGTTCTGTACCATTGATTTCAATAAAATCCATTCCAACTTCTGAGGCACGTTCAGCCGCATGAACAAAACTAAGCACAATCTCTTCAACATCTCCCTTTTCAAACTCACGACTGATGTCAAAATCTCTACCAAAGTTCAAAACAGATGGTCCAACCGGCTGCTCACCACAAGCGCTTTCAGAAGTATGTGCTCCCGCATGACTGAGTCTTATACCTATGCTGGATCCCTCCTTTTTTACTCCAATTGCTAATTTTTCCAAACCCTCAAGATGATCCTCTTCGGAAATCCCCAATTGGTTGACATGACTGCGTCCCTGCTTTATCACATAAGCTGATTCCACAATTATTGTGCCTACACCCTGCCTTGCCAAAGTACGATAATGTTTGATAATTGCCGGGGTTACCTTACCGTGTACATCTGCTTGATCATCTATAGTTGGCGGAGCAAGTAACCTGTTTCTGGATTTAATACCTTGTATTTCAAAAGGTTGAAATATTGACTCTATTTTGGAGAAATTCTTTTTTGCTAAGTTAATTCTGGAGGTTGATGCTGAAGGCATTGCTGTTTGTGTTTTTATTGTTGATTGTTTAGCGATTTGCTTTTTCTTCTAAACCTGATTGATCAAAACGTCTTTCCAGTTCCATCGAAATATCCGTTAAAGTTATCTCCTGGTGTCCCATCAGTACAAGCAGGTGAAACCAGAGATCTGCAATTTCGTGTATTTGCTCCTTCCGGTTTTCATTTTTCGCGGCAATCACGACTTCTGCAGATTCTTCACAGATTTTTTTCAAAATCAAATCCGTGCCATTGTCCATCAAGTATGCAACATATGACGTTTCCGGAGAACTTTGCTTGCGTTCAAGAATCACATCATAAACACGATCAAATGTATTTGCTGGAAGCTGAGTTGTCATTTAGTTATTGGTTTTTGAGGCCCAATGTTTCGATTTTCTTACGTAAGGTGTTACGGTTTATTCCTAAAATTCTAGCCGTTTTTTGCTGATTCCAGTTTGTTTGCTGAAGCAGTATTTTAAGCAGCGGACGTTCAACCTTGGGAATTACTTCTGACATCAGTGAATTACTGTTTGATTCGATAGCATTTCGAACAAAATAATCCAGTTTCCTGGACATAATCTCTTCCAGACTTTCATCCAGGTCCACTTTATTCCCGGATTTGAAAAAGTTTTTAGGTAAAGATTCCCGTGTAATAATGCCGGTAACATTTGTGATCATCAAGCTCTTGACTGTGTTTTCTAATTCTCTGACATTGCCCGGCCAGTCATATCGAGTTAACTCCCGCATCGCTTCAGGCTCAACTTCTTTGCGGCCTACTGCCATTTCTTTATTGCCCTTTTGTAAAAAATGCTCCACTAAAACCGGGATATCATCCCTGCGTTCACGCAATGGAGCAATGTTTACAGGAAATACATTCAGCCTGTAATAAAGGTCTGTCCGGAACTTTGACTTATGAATTAAATTTTGCAGGTTCTGGTGAGTGGCAGCAATTACCCGCATATCAGTTGTTATCAGTTTATGTCCACCAAGCCGTTCAAATTGTTTTTCCTGTAAGACCCTCAACAACTTGCTTTGGAGCCTCATGGGCATATCGCCGATTTCGTCCAAAAACAACGTCCCCTGACTGGCAAGTTCCAGTTTACCATGCTTGAATAGCCGCACAATTAATTGCTACAAAGGGATTACTGGAGCGCAAAGAGTGGCGGTGTATAGAACGGGCAATCAATTCCTTTCCAGTACCGCTTTCGCCTTGTATGAGCACTGTCAAGTCTGTAGCCGCAACACGTCCTATGGATTTATAAAGCTCACGCATTGATTTGCTTTGACCTGTAAGCAAATCTTCTGCCGGTTTTCTGGATTTCAATCCTGCAGCAGAATTGATGTTTACAGGAACCCGTAGAGCACGGTTTACAAGTTCTTCAATCTCCTCGATATTGAAGGGCTTGGACAAGTAATCGAATACACCTGATTTCATTGCTTCAACCGTATTGTACATCGTACTTTCACCTGTCATCACAATTGTAAGCAGCGAAGGATACTTTTTCAGTATTTCACGAGTGAACGAAAGACCGTCTTGTCCGGGAAGATTTATATCAACAAACGCAAGACGGATAGAATGGTTTTTAAGCAGTTGGCCTGCCTCAGGTGCATCTGCTGCCAGATGAGGAACATAACCTGCTTGTGTAAGGGTACGTTCCATAACCCAGCGGATGCTGGGTTCGTCGTCCAGGACCAATATTTGAGTTTGTTCCTTGCTGTGCTTATTTTCAGGTCGTTTGGACATTTCTATTTTAATTCACCGCAACATTGAATTCTCAGCAGGAAACCAAATTATTCTAAGTGTGAACGGTTACTTTGGTTTTTGTAAATAAGCTGGCACCTGCTCCAAAAAATTATTTGTCAGCAGCTTCTCTTCATCAAGAAACTGAAACAGCTTCAATAATGATTCCCTCATACTGTCCAGATCTTCCTGAAAAGGATTCGCATTCTCTACGAACCATTTCTCAAGAAAATGTTTGATCATACTAAGATCCCATTCACTAACATGTGGAGGCTGGAAATCAGTCAGAAAGACATCTAAATCTTCTTCAATCCGCTCCTGTTTTTCGGCAGGAACAAGTTCAATAAATTTTTTGTAAACATCTTCTTCAATCGATGGTACTCTTGGTTCCTCTTCCTCATCTGCCTGCAGATCTTCCTCTGCTGTTGTTTTTAGTTCGTCTTTTTCAGCTGTCTGAGTTTGTTCAGTTAAATTCTGAATGTAATCATGATTCCGTTTCTCAAATTCTTTAATTGCCGAGGGCAAGCTGTCAAGGTCCAGTTGATGGCCTTCTACTGCAGAGCGTGTTTTGAGGAATACAGCAACCAGTAACGGATTTGAAAGGTGTGTTATCTTGTCGTTACTTTCTGCAATTTGATGCCGTGTTGCTTTTGCCAGCAAAGATTTTACTGATGTCTCGGAATGAGCTACCTCCAGCATTGCCAGTTTTTGGTCAATCTCAGAAATAAATTCTTCAGACATTAATGCCAGCAGCATATCTACTTCTGTTTGTTCACTCTCCAACAATTCACTTAGTTTACCGGTGTCCATTTTCAAATCAATCAGTTCAGGCTCAAATGCTAATGTTGGCAAGACACTTAAAAGCTGCTCCAGTTGTGAAGAATTTTGCTGCTGCGGTTTTCGCTTAGGCATTGCCTTGCGTCTCCGGACCATTTTGTTATGACGCTTTTGCTGCTGGCGCTTCAGCATTCCTGATTTTTTTTGCTTTCTTAATTTGGCCATATTTACTGAAACACGTGAAATAATATCTGAAACTGGTGGCATATTATCCCAGAAATATCAAATAAAATCACGTCAATTAAGCGGCTTTTTTTGCTCTTGTAACCTGTCGGCTTTGACATTTTCAAAAAATCTAATAGTTTATTAGGCAATCTAAACATACATGAACTACAAAAGTGCCTGCTCAATGAGTTTTATTCGAAAATATTTAACAGGTGTAATAGCCTTCACAGGTTTTGCTGCACTTGCTTATGCGAGTGTAAGCAGCGGGGACTCTCCTCAATTCCCCACACCACTGGATTTGTATGGTGATGATGAGGTCATCAACAATGAAGGCTTGATGGTAGTATTGTCACACCGTATTGAGCAAGTACCATTTAATCTGTGGGCGTCTCTCACTTTTCTCTGTGCCATTTTACATACTTTTGTGGCAGGAAAAATCACTGCATTGGCAAAAAAACTGGAGCACGCCCACGTTGAGAAAATGAGAGAAAAAGGCAAATCGGAAGTTGAAATAGAACGTAATCCTCCTGTCTCAGCTGAAATGCTGCATTTCTTTGGTGAGGTTGAAGCTATTTTCGGGATATGGGTTCTTGTACTGGCTGCAGTTACGGTTTCGTTTTATGATTGGACAACTTTCAAAAATTACATCGCCTACAAGGTTAATTACACAGAGCCTATGTTTGTGGTGGTGATAATGGCATTAGCATCCACACGTCCGATAATGCAGTTAGCCAGACAAATCCTGGGGAAAATTGCCTCAATCGGGAAACACTCTCCGGGAGCGTGGTGGTTATCGATTCTTACAATTGCTCCCTTGTTAGGTTCATTTATTACCGAGCCTGCAGCAATGACTATTAGCGCAATGCTGCTTGCAGAGCAGTTCTATCGACTAAAACCTTCCAGCAAACTCGCATACGCAACTATCGGGATTCTCTTTGTAAATGTTTCTGTGGGAGGAACATTCACCCATTTTGCTGCTCCGCCTGTACTAATGGTAGCAGCACCGTGGGGCTGGACATTCCCCTTCATGGCCATTAATTTCGGTTGGAAAGCATTATTGGGTATATTAATTTCAAACACCATTTATTATTTAGTATTTAAAGCAGAATTTTCTCAGCTTGCTGATACAACAGATGTTGATACAAAGTTAAAAAATGATTTGGACAATAATGAAGATTCTGTGCCTGCATGGATTACTATCGCACACATTTTTTTCATGACCTGGACTGTTGTAAACGCACATTATCCTCCGTTGTTCATTGGCGGATTCATGTTTTTCCTTGGTTTTGCTATCGCAACCAAAGCACATCAGAGCTATATTAACCTGAAATCACCCATGCTGGTCGGTTTTTTCCTGGCTGGTTTAGTTACTCATGGAGGATTGCAGGGATGGTGGATTGCTCCGGTTTTAGGTTCCCTTGGGGACGTGCCGTTGATGCTTGCGGCAACTGTACTAACAGCATTCAATGACAACGCGGCAATAACGTATTTAAGTACCTTAGTACCGGACTTTTCCATTTCTGCCAAATATGCTGTTGTTGCCGGAGCTGTAACAGGTGGCGGTCTAACTGTAATCGCAAATGCGCCAAATCCGGCAGGTCAGTCAATTCTGTCAAAGTTTTTTCACGGTGGTGTGAGCCCCGCAAAGCTAGCGTTGGGAGCAATAATTCCCACGATCATTATGGGGTTTTGCTATATGGCTATTCCGCAGGATGTTCAAGATCCGCAAAAGGCAAAAACAATTGCATTAGAAGCTTCAAAGTGATTCCGATTTATCCCTTTTTTTGTAAAATGAATCATATAGTTAATTTCTTAATATAAAATTTAAATTATTAGTTCTTTCATATTGTTGTTGTAATTTAATATATTTTCCTGTAAACACTATTTGTGTTAAGAAATTGCTCCTAAATTGCATAAAATGCTAAAGAAAGTGATAGTGTAAGTAAAAAAAATTACACTATTGCCAGATGATCAGATCAAAATATAATTTTTATTATTTAATAGTGATGGTCACGTAAAAACTATTTGTCAAAAATAGTTTTTACGTGACCATCAAAGTTAACATGTTATAAAAGGTATTTGCATACTCAACAAGATTGGAAAATTAATTTCACCCCTAATAGGAGAAAAATTATGTCTCGATTAATTAAATGGTATGCTCTCGCTGCCATATTAGCACTGATAAGTTTAAGCATCTACGCAGCAGCAGGAGGTGGAAATAATGATGCCCCTCCTTTTCCTGTACCTTTAAGCTGTTATTCTGAGGACCCAGGCTCCTCAGAATTTTTGAAAGACGGTTGTGACCGCGTTCAGGGAATTGAAGACTTTAAGGATCCTGAAGGAGCCAATATGGGCGAGCTACTCAGCCATCGAATCAGTGCAAACCCATTTAATCTGATTGCATCTCTAATATTTCTTCTTGCAATCATTCACACCTTTATGGCCAATAAGCTGACTGCTTATGCACACGAGATTCATGAAGAGCATGATGAGCGCATGAAAGAAGCAGGAGCTTCAGATGAAGAAATCAAACACGATATCCCTTTCAAGGCAGAACTGTTTCACTTTCTTGGTGAGGTAGAGGTTATTTTCGGACTGTGGGTAATTGTTCTGATGACCTTCATGATCGGTTATTTTGACTGGTCCACTTTTAAGAATTACATTGTTTATGATCGAGTATACATAGAGCCAATGTTTGTGGTTGTAATCATGGCCATCGCCTCAACAAGACCGGTAGTTAAGATTGCAGAACAGTTGCTCGGTCTTGCAGCAGGTTTGGGTGGTCATAGCCCTGCTGCATGGTGGTTTTCAATACTGACAATTGCACCTCTGCTGGGGTCGTTCATAACAGAGCCCGCGGCAATAACCATAGCAGCCCTCTTACTGGCCAACCAGTTTTACAAGCACAAACCTTCCACTGGGTTTGCTTATGCAACGATAGGACTGCTTTTTGTAAACATTTCTGTAGGAGGAACTTTGACACATTTTGCTGCTCCGCCTGTTCTGATGGTTGCTGCACCATGGGATTGGGGCATGGGTTTTATGGCAGCCAATTTCGGCTGGAAAGCCGCACTTGGGATTATTATCGCAAACATACTTTATTTCATGGTCTTTCGAGGTCAGTTTGCCAGAATGGGTAAGGAAGCAGCAGAGTCAAATGGAACCCTTGCTACTCCGGAAGAACCAAAGCTCAAACCCAGGCAGATGAGCCACGAAGAATTTGAGGCAATGTGGGCAGAAAGGGAAACACCAATCCCCTGGGGAGTTACAGTGGTACATCTCCTTTTCCTGGCATGGACAGTTTTCAATGCACACTATCCTGCCTTGTTTATTGGAGGAATGTTATTTTTTCTTGGATTCATGATCCTTACAGGTACTCATCAGAATAAGGTGGAATTCAAGAGTCCAATTCTAGTTGGATTTTTTCTGGCGGGGCTGATAACTCATGGTGGATTGCAGGGTTGGTGGATTGCACCTGTACTTGGTTCACTCTCGGAATTACCATTAATGCTTACTGCAACTATACTCACGGCTTTCAACGACAATGCTGCAATTACTTATCTGGCCACACTGGTACCTAACTTAGCTGAAGCCTCTAAATACGCGGTTGTAGCAGGTGCAGTTACCGGAGGTGGTCTTACCGTTATTGCCAATGCACCTAATCCAGCAGGACAGTCTATTCTAGGCAGATTCTTCACACATGGTGTAAATCCTGGCTTATTGTTAGCGGGCGCTCTAATTCCCACAATCATCATGGGAATTTGTTTCATGGTGTTATAGTAATTTAATCTAAACAAATGGCATTTTCTGCTTCGACACTAGTTCCTTTACCTTCTTCAGCACTTTTGAGAGCATTTAGTGCGGCATCAGCCGCATCCTCATAGTAACCGTTCTTCATATATGCTTCTGCCAGTGTGTCCCAAATAAAAGCCGCCTGTTTTCCGGCCAATGCTTTTTGGGCAAGCACCATACTCTCTTTCAGACGTATCTGATCATTGTTGTGTGTTTCAGTTAAAAGCCAGGCAAGGTTGTTCAAAGTGCGTGGTTCTTCCGGATTAAGTTCCAGTGCGCGTCGATACCAAATTTCTGCTTTATCTTTTTGATCCTGAAAATAAAACAGGTCCCCCATTTTAGTCAGTAAGGGCGCATCTTTCAATTGCCAATTATCAAATGTCTGCTCCAATTTCCAGGCAAGTACCTTTGTCTGCATTGCGTCAGAACTGAGTATAAAATTTGCCCCAAGCAATCCTAAGGCCAGTAATGCGCACCCCATCTTAATACGGAACACACGTTGATGATGCTTTTGCAGCAATTCCGTATTTTTTAAGCAATTTGATAAAAATTCAATACGCTGCCTTACTCCATAATGATGCCAGTTGTCCTGTTCCGGATTTATTCCATTCAGCCATGAAACTTTCAACAGAGCTGTCGTGATGGGTGTGATGCCGTAGCGCTCAAAGGCGTGACAATCTGCCTGGCGTTCAAAATTTTGACTGAGAAAGCCAATGCCAAAACGAACGAACAACAAGATACTGATAATTGCTACTGTTACCATCAACATTCCCGAAACTTGATAAATACCTGTCCAGGCAAGCAATAAGTTGACGCTTCCTGCCAAAGCAATTAACTCCAATAAACATATGAATGCAAGCAGATAATAAAACAGATGATGCCTCCTGATGTGTCCTGCTTCGTGGGCGGTCACAGCTCGGAGTTCAACTGCTGACAACGATCTGAGCAGTTTCGGACTGATAAGAAGATAGCGGAATCCACGCAAGAGACCAATCACACCAGCAGTTGAATGAGGCATTATAGTATCCGGCCATAATAAAATTCCGGCAACCGGCGTTCGGAATTCATCCAGTTCAGTTCGGATTTCTTCATAGACTTTATCTTTATCAATTGCTTGCGCTCCCCAGCTCTTTACAAACACAACAGGAGCCAGCAGTACAATCAGAATTAAACTTGATAATAGTTCAAAAATTAGGCTCCAGTTTGAAGGAAAAGCTGGAAGTACAAGGTTTATAGTCCATATCCAGACATATTGAATGAATATTAACGACAGAACCGGCAATTGCAATCGCAAGTGCAGGGCCGATCTGCTGAACTTTTCTATTATTCCCGGAGTATTCCACTGGTAAACCGGAACTGATACTATTGCATCTGCAATCCAGTAAACCAACAGTAAAATTGCTAAACTGAATGTTTTAGCCTCAGCAGAATTTTCAAACAAATCCACTAAACGCAAATCCAAATGCTCACCATAGACAATCGCAAGCCAGACAAACAAAATTATGATTCTTGGTTGGGTGAGTTTTGCGGAGGAATGACTTTGATATTCTGGAAGTGGTGCCTGTTTGACTCGGCTAAAAATCCTGAATTTCTGCGGCATTTGGGCAAGTATGACACTTAAAACCAGAATTGTCGGCAGCATTAGCCAAAGAGGTATGTTCAGCCATGACTGGGGACGATACAGCACTCCGGAAAGCAAAGTTAAACTTACCGAAGCAGCAATCATTGGTAAAAATGGCAAAAACATTTTGCTCCTTTTTTTAGTTTCTCGTAGATTCTAAGATCAATTTATCAGCTGCTTCAGCAATATTTCAATTCTGAACCTTAAACCATGGTTTTTAATGCCTTACTCCGGCAATGTACATGAGATCGTGCTTGATGAAAAGAGAATCTTACTCATCGGCACAGCTCACATTTCTCAATCAAGTGTAGATGAGGTGAACACTGTAATTTTTCAGGAGAAACCTGACACAGTTTGCATTGAATTATGCACTTCACGTTATCAGGCAATGCAGGAAAAAGATCAGTGGAAAAACATGGATATTTTCAAGGTGGTCCGTGAGGGAAAATCCTTTTTGTTGTTTGCAAATTTAATTATGACTGCTTTTCAGAAACGCTTGGGTTCAAAGCTTGGAGTAAAACCTGGAGCAGAAATGTTTGAAGCAGCAAATGCCGCAGAAAAACTGGATGCAGAACTTGTGCTGGCAGACCGTGATGTAAAAATAACTTTGCAGCGTACCTGGCGAGGGATGCCATTTTTGGGACGGATGAAAGTACTAGGGCAACTGCTGGCCAGTTTATTCATCCGTGAAGAAATCAGCAAAGAAGAAATCGAAAAACTCAAAGAGAGTGATGCCCTTTCAGAAGCAATGAAAATGCTGGCAGAACAGTCTCCTGAAATGAAACGTATTTTGATTGATGAAAGAGATCAGTACATGGCAGAAAAAATACGACAGTCCAAGGGAAAACAGATTGTGGCAGTTGTGGGTGCAGGTCATGTCAAGGGACTCACCGCAGAGCTGGAGAACAAACACAATTTGGATGAACTGGAATCCCTACCTTCACCGGGGAAGGCAGGCAACTTTCTTAAATGGGGAATCCCTTCACTGATCATAGCTTTGATAGTTTACGGATTTTTTACGGTTGACACCGATGTAAGTATCGAAATGATTCAGCGCTGGTTTCTGATCAACGGCACGCTTTCCGCGCTAGGAACTGCGGCGGCGTTTGGTCACCCAATTACAATTGCGACAGCATTTGTAGCAGCACCATTCACTTCTTTAAATCCAACTATTGCCGCGGGCTGGGTGGCAGGCCTGGTTGAAGCATTATTGCGAAAACCACAGGTACGCGATTTCGAAAACCTAGCGGATGATATCACTCATTTAAAAGGCTTCTGGCACAATAATATCACTCGCATTCTGCTGGTAGTCATCTTCGCGAATTTAGGCAGTGCAATCGGTACCTTTGCAGGAGGTTTTGCAATTGCGACTCTGCTTTAAGAAATAACAGAAAAGATTAAGCAGCGTACTGAAGCTCAGGAATAAACAGCCCTAAATATTCCGGAGGGCGTTGCCACAAAGTTCAATACATGATGAAGGCAGTTTAATTCATCTGCTTCAACATGCGTGACATAGATAATTTGTGTCTCGGTTTTAAGTCCAATCTGATCAATTATAGATAAAACTCGATTGCGGTTTGCGCGGTCCAGTCCCTGGCAAGGCTCATCAAGAATTAGTAGTGCCGGCGATTTTACAATTGCTCTTGCTATCAGCACCAACCTTTGCTGTCCGTAAGATAAACGGGTAAAATCGATTTCGGCAAGATTATCTATTTCAAGAAATTTCATCCAGTTTTGCGCGGTTTCTTTTTGTGATTCCGTTGCCGCTTGATATAATCCGATCGTGTCAAAAAAACCTGAAAGCACAACTTTCAAGACTGAAACAGATTCCCGGTAATGTACCTGAAACTCAGAGGAGACATGTCCAATTTGTCGTTTGATGTCCCAAATGCTTTCACCTGTGCCTCGTTGCTTGCCAAAAAGATATATTTCATTTGAATAAGCCTGGAGATTGTCCGCGGTAATTAGGCTGAGCAGTGTGGATTTGCCTGCACCATTTGGTCCTACAATTTTCCAGTTTTCCCCTGTAAATACATTCCAGTTAAAATCCTTCAACACCGTTTTCTTCCCGTAGCGCACATTTACATTTATCATCCGGATAATTGCATCCTGATCTTTTATAAGAATTTTTTCCTGAAGATTTCTCCCATGTACGTCAGTTGATAAAAACAGATTCTGTTCATCCTTTTTCTTTATTTTTTTATTTCCGAACAACAACTCCATTTTGTGCGGAGTCAGTACCTTTGTCCGTTTTCCCTGTGCAAATACTTTCCCGGATTTCAAACAAAGAACATGTGATATTTCCGGAACCAGTTCTTCAATACGGTGGCTGATCAACAAGACCGCTAGTCCGTCATTGATCAGTCCGGAGATTGCCTGCTTCAGCCATTTGACTGATTTCGTATCTAAACCATCAAAAGGCTCATCAAGTATCAGCAATTTTGGATTAGACAGCAGTGCTTTCCCGATTAAAGTTTTGCGTGTTTCACCGTTTGAGTAATAGCGCAAAGGATTATCCAGCAGAGAGGTCAATCCAAAATGTTCAGCAATATTTAACAGTGCCTTCGTATGTTTTCCTTCCGGATCCATTAATTCACTTCCGGTCATAAAATGTTCTTCGTTTCCACTGTACTCTTCGTAGCGGTCTTTTTTTTCTTCACGTGCTACCAGTGCTTTTTGCTGTTCAAGAGAAACATAGGCGATTTCACAAAAATTCGTAATTTTCTCATCACGCCTGATCAAACCGAAGTAAGGAAGCTGCCCAAGTATTACTTTTGCCAGGGTGGATTTACCTGCTCCATTAGGACCAATTATAGCCCAGCTTTGACCATGCTTTGTTGTCCAGTTAATATTTTTGAGTATCGGCTTATCCCAGAGCCGATTTGAAACGTTATTGAGAGTGAGCAAAGGAGAGGTTTAGAATTGCAGTTGAGGATACATGTGGTGAATATCTGATCAGTTCAAGAATTGTTTTCGTTTTGCAGTTCCCACATCTGCTGATAATAACCTGGCCGCTGGATAAGATCCTTGTGTACGCCCTGGTCCACAATTTGTCCTTCATCCAAAACTAAAATCCAATCCGACTTTTCCATTGCTGTAACACGATGTGAAACAATCAGAATGCTTCCTGCCAGTGCTGGCATATCTTTTTCCGTTAAAAGCAATTTATGAATTTCCCGCAGCAAATAACGTTCTGTTTCATAGTCAACTGCAGAAAGCACATTATCCAGAATCAGCAGGTCGCATGGTTTCAGCATTGCCCTCGCCAGGCTAATTCTCTGTTTTTGTCCCCCTGACAACATTATGCCTTTTTCTCCAACCATTGTGTTTTCCTGATTTGGAAATCGTGCGACCTCGTCTTCCAATGCCGCAGCACGAATGATGTTACGAAAATGTTCCAGATTTTCTATGTTATCAAGATCTTCAGAAAATCTAATATTGTTTTCCACTGAGTCAGAAAACAGGAATGGCTCTTGTGTAACTGTTCTGATGCAGCTACGAATATCATTATCACTTAGTTCAGCAAGGTCTTTTTTACCTATAAAAATAGAACCCGTCCCCATGTCCAAATAGCGGTTAAGGCCATTAACAAGAGTTGATTTGCCTGAGCCGATACGTCCGAGAAGACCTATCACCTGTCCGGGATTAATTTGACAACATATGTTTTGTAAAGCATCTTTTTTGCTCATTGGATATCGATAACTCAAATTATTTACTGCTAATCCTTTTTCAGTAAAAAGTGATTTCAGTTCATTTTGAGGGAGTGATTCTATATTAGTTCGCGGCAGTTTTTGCTGCAATACTGTCTGAATACTGGACAGCCCCACCAGTCCCTGTTGAATCATGGTGGAGACCCAGCCCAACCCCATCAGCGGTAATGTCAAAAGTGCCGAGTAGGCAATAAAAGCAGTAAGTTGTCCTATTGTTAAATCAGCTTTAATTACCATTATTCCACCGACAAGCAGAACCAGAAGTTTCAGAAAATATTCCAGGTTGCTTAACATCGGCAGCACAAATGAACGAGTCAAGGCAATTTTCATTGAACGCCGCAGCATATCCTGATTTTCATTCTCAAATCGCCCTCTGCCCCACTCGCGCATAGTCTGGCTCTTAATAATATCAATTGCTGACAGAGATGAAACAGTAAATCCGGAAAGACGCTGCAGACTTTCCATACGTGCCCTCATGTTTCGCACAAGAACACGCATTCCTAAACGTACAGCAGTAAAAACAATGACGATTGGAATGATGCAGTAAAGTGTGAGACTCGGAGAGAGCTGCCACATTTTATAAGGCGTCATCGAAAGTGCTGTTGTGATATTAAAGGATTGCATCAGGGCAAAACCGCAAATCATCCTGACCCCCGTAATAT
>LUMK01000457.1_pt1 | contig 20657 bp, 20 predicted proteins | sample 729981 | NCBI WGS metagenome assembly LUMK01 (sample SAMN03860265, study PRJNA289734) | marine metagenome | biome: seawater column; feature: ocean; material: water; isolation source: Red Sea water column Station 22 - depth 200m | place: Saudi Arabia: Red Sea | collected 2011-10-15 | depth 200 m
GTTTTATGCTATGCTCAAAGTTGATGTAGTAAATGGCGAACCGGTTGAAAAAGTTAAGCGGACGATCTTATTTGATAATCTTACACCGCTTTATCCCGAAGAAAAATTTACTTTAGAGTCTGGACCAAAAAACCTATCCATGCGCGTCATGGATTTGATTGCGCCGATAGGGAAAGGCCAGCGCGGTCTTATCGTAGCGCAGCCGAAGACAGGAAAAACAATCCTGCTTCAGAAAATTGCAAATGCGATCCTGAAAAATCATCCGGATACAAAAATGCTCATTCTGCTTATCGACGAACGCCCAGAGGAAGTAACCGATATGAAACGGCACGTGGATGCAGAAGTTGTGAGTTCCACGTTCGATGAACCGCCAGAAAGGCATGTTGCCGTGGCGGATATGGCGCTTCAAAAAGCGCGTCGAATGGTAGAGTACGGCCATGATGTTGTCATTCTTCTAGACAGCCTCACGCGCCTCGCAAGAGCCCACAACGCTGTTATTCCTCACAGCGGAAAAATTCTCTCCGGCGGTGTTGATTCGAATGCGCTGAAAAAACCGAAGCAATTCTTTGGATCTGCGAGAAATACAGAAGAAAGGGGATCTCTCACGATTGTTGCTACGGCACTTATTGATACCGGCAGCCGTATGGATGAGGTGATATTTGAGGAATTTAAAGGCACCGGTAATATGGAGCTGGTATTAGACAGGAGATTATCGGACAGACGCATTTTCCCATCCTTTGACCTGATCAGATCTGGCACCCGCAAGGAAGAAATGCTACTGGGTAAAAAAGTATTGTCACGCATGTGGATTTTAAGAAAACTGATGAATGAGATGAATGTTGTGGAGGCTATGGAGTTTTTGCAGGAACGCATTAAGCGAAGTAAAACGAATGAAGAATTTTTGGATACTATGAGCCAATAAACGTAAATTGACTCTTTAGTCATAGTGTAGCAAGATAATAGTGAGGTATAAACATGGATTCTAATAATAATGGCATCCGCACAATTACTGCGCGGCTGAATACAGATAAACCAGTAAGAAAAACACCTTACCAAGTTAAAGGCGTCATAATGGATACTTTCCCTGATGAAGAAATTGTCCCCATGCTGAACGGGCAATACAGGGACCGCTTCCTCTATCCGCGGGTTCAGGTAAAAATACTTAACGAGCAAATTTATCTCGTGGGTGTAAAAGAAGGTGTAGATCCAATTTTGTCCGTTGTGGAAAAAATGGAAGCACTTGACTTTGGAAATATCACATTCGAAGTCAGCGATTCGGAAAAGGAACTGCATGACGATCATTTCCAGCCGATTGAACGTTTGATTCGGTACAGGTTCATTACTCCTTGGGTTGCACTGAACCAGACAACCGGCGGACGCTACCGCTTTCTGCCAAATGCTGCGGAACGGGTGCATTATCTTAATCGCCTGTTGGGGCAGAATATTGTGTTTTTAGCTCGGGAAATGGACATCAAACTTGAAGAAAACCTTTTTACAAAAGTTGCCTTGAATTCGCTTTTCCCAAAACCTGTGGACGAAAGCGGATGGGGAGCATTTACAGGTGAATTCAGAACCAATTTCTTGCTTCCGAATTATATGGGAATAGGCAACGGTATTACGCGCGGATACGGTGCACTGTTTGGTTTGTTCAATCCGGATATGTTCCAATACAGCAAGGAAGAAATGGAAAAAATCGGCGAACCGCTACCTGAAGAGAATGATATGGTCACAGAGTCTGAAGTTGAGATCGTTAATCTTGATGAAGTCCCCAAGCCCCGCCCCCGTTCGTCGCCCAAAAAGCCAAAACCAAAGAAACCGGCGAAACCAGCAAAACCGAAAAAAGTTCTGTCAGAAGAATTTGATATTGTTGAAGATGAATATTTATCTGGGAAAGTTCAAAAACCAAAAAGGCGGAAGCCTTCGAGCCGCCGCCCCGCTCCCAGGCGAAAAGAAACGAAAGTTTCTGGTGACGATAAATTCAATTCAGACGAATATCACAAGAAACAGCATAACTTATAAACATGTCAAACTCCATTTCTTTGGCTGCGCGGGTTGACCGTGTTAAGCCGTCCTTTACTCTCGATATGACATCAAAAGCCGCTGAGCTTCGTGCCCAAGGCATAGATATTGTCAATTTCAGTGTAGGAGAGCCTGATTTCAATACACCGGAAAATATCCGTACGGCCGCAAAAAATGCTATGGATGCAGGGCATACTAAATATACTTCCGGCGCAGGGATGATTGACCTCAGGGAAGCAATTTGCGAAAAGCTGAAAAGGGAAAACCATCTCGAATATGCACCAAACCAAATTTTGGTTTCCAACGGCGAAAAGCAGAGCCTTTATCTTGCCTGCCAAGCGCTGTTTCAAGAAGGCGATCAGGTAATTGTTTTTTCGCCGTATTGGGTTTCCTTCCCGGAATTTGTTACACTGTCGGAAGCCGAACCTATTATTGTGACTACGAATCCTGAAAAGCAGTTTGAGCCGGACTTTGATGATCTTGCTGCGAAGATAAACAACAGAATTAAAGGTGTAATTCTGAATTCCCCTTCCAATCCGACTGGCGGAGTATGGTCTGATGATGCAGTAAAAAAGCTGCTGAAGCTTGCATCTGAAAATGGATGGGTTGTTATATCCGACGAGTGCTATGAACGGCTTATTTTTGAAGGAGAATTCACCAGCACACAAACGCTTAATTCCTTTGGCGCGGAAGTTTTGACCTGCATGAGCCTTTCCAAGACATATGCTATGACCGGATGGAGAATCGGTTACGCAGCCGGAAACGAAACCATCATAAAGGCTATGTCAAAAATTCAAGGTCAGGCGACTTCCTGCGCTAATTCTATTGGCCAAAAAGCGGCTGTGGAGGCACTGACCGGAGATCAAGCCGCAGTGACAGAAATGCGCGAAACATTTAGAAAAAGAAAGACGCTTATTATCGAATTAATCCAAAACATTCCGCATGTAACCTGCGTAGAGCCGAAAGGCGCTTTTTATGTATTCCCGGATTTTTCACATTATATTGGTCTCAAGTCAGATAAAGGCGCCATCGAAGATTCGTTTGACTTATGTGATTATTTACTGGAAACCGCCCGCGTAGTTACAGTACACATTCATCCGGATTATAAATTGGGCAGCGTTCACTGCGCCTGCGGAAACACATTCGAAGTGTATAGCACTGCAGGAGATCAGCGTATCGAAATTTGTTCGGTGTGCCATCCGTTTTTTACCGGCAAGCAAAAGCTTGTTGACACAGCGGGACGTATCGAGAAATTTCAAAAGAAATACGGCAAAAAATCCCAGTAACCAATCTTACAATGACCTTTGCGCTTCCGTGTACGGAGGCTCAAGGGTCATTTGTATTTATGGAAGTGTTCGTTTTCAAAAAACACCATGGAAGATAAAATAAGATCAGTCATTGCCCGGTATTATGAGCTGGAAAATCTTATGGCCGATCCCGAGGTCATATCAGACTCAGACGAATTGAAAGAGCTTCAGGACAGCAGGGACGATATGGAAGAGGCGCTGAAAGTAATGCTGCTCCCGAAGGATCCGAATGATGACAGAAATACCATTATTGAGATTCGCGCTGGTACCGGCGGAGAAGAAGCCGGCCTCTTTGCAGCAGACCTATTCCGGATGTACGAGCGGTTTGCTGAAAGAAATAATTGGTCGAAAGAGGCAATTTCGGCAAACGAAACGGGAATAGGCGGATTGAAAGAAATCACATTTTCGCTGAAGGGTGAAGGATGTTACGGATTAATGAAATTTGAAGGCGGCGTCCACCGTGTACAGCGCATTCCAAAAACCGAAACAGGAGGAAGGGTGCACACATCGGCGGCAACGGTTGCTGTGCTGCCGGAAGCGGAAGATGTAGACATCGAAGTACTGGATCAGGACTTAAAGATTGACACTTACCGAGCAAGTGGCGCAGGCGGTCAGCACGTAAATAAAACTGAATCTGCTATTCGCATAACGCATATTCCAACCGGGCTGGTAGTCACGTGTCAGGATGAAAAATCCCAGCATAAAAACAAGTCAGCGGCTCTTAAGGTCTTACGTTCCCGCCTCCTAGCTGCCGAACAGGAACGCCTGGCGGAAGAGCGGGCAGAAGAACGAAAAACAATGGTTTCAACCGGTGACCGATCAGCGAAGATTCGCACATATAATTTCCCGCAAGGAAGAATAACAGACCACAGAATTAGCTATACAACCTATCGCTTGGATGAAAATCTCGACGGTGATTTATTTGAACTGATCGAACAGCTTCAGTTGGCGGAACAGCAGACCTTGTTGGAGTCCGCATAAGATGCAAACCGACTCAGCTGCCTTGGTCAATTCAGCAAGAGTCGGCGAAGTATTGAAAGATGCGAAAGCATCGTTTCTGCTGAAAGGACTTGAAAGCCCTGAAAGCGACGCGGAATGGCTGATGATGTCCCTGCTTCATTGCGCTCGGTCAGAATTATTTACACATTCCGATCTAACACTTTCCGCTGAACAGGTAATTATATTCAATGATTATGTAGAACGAAGAATTTCAGGAGAGCCTCCCCAGTATATAGTTGGTGAAGCCGAATTTTTCGGAAGAACATTTTTAGTGAATCCTAATGTGCTGATTCCAAGGCCCGAAACAGAGATTCTCATCAACGAAGCCATTGCGGCTGCGGGAGAACCTCGCCATCCGGGAATTTTGGATATTGGAACCGGATCGGGGAATATCGCGATTACGCTTGCGAAAGAAATTCCGCATGCCGCAGTAAAGGGAATTGATATTTCCGCCGAAGCGCTTGCTGTTGCTGAAGAAAACAAAAACCGGCATCATTGCAACAACCTTGCTTTTGCGCAGCTTGATATATTAAAAGCACATCCAGAGGAATCATATGACATCATTGTTTCCAACCCGCCGTACATCCCAATGCATGAAATGGATGGACTCATGACGGATGTAAAAGATTTTGAACCGACATTTGCATTAACGGATGAATCCGATGGCCTTACTTATTACAAAAGAATTACGGCGATAGCCCAAGAACTGCTGACTCCAGGCGGATGGGTCATCGCTGAAGTCGGAGGCGGAGAGCACAGCAATAAAGTGATGGATATTTTTCGGTCCCATGCTTTCCAACAGTGCGAACTTTCCAAAGATTACAATGGCGTCCTGAGAGTCTTGAAAGCACAGTTCTGTGGTTAAAATCTTAGCTCATATCAGAATAATGCGCCCGCTGAATCTCACTATTTCAGCGCTAACTATTATGATGATAGCCCATGCTTTAGGTGCCATTGGAGATGCGGCGCTGATTGTATCGGCAATCATGGTCGTGCTTTCCTATAATGCAGCTGCAAATGTTCTGAACGATTATATGGATCAGGAAACAGATGCTCTTAACCGCCCCGACCGTCCGATAAGCAAAGGAGAGGTAAAACCCAAAACAGCCTTAATAATGGCATTTCTGCTGTTTGCCATAGGTACGGCCTGCGCTTTTACGCTGTCGTTTGAGGCGAAGCTAGTGGCAATTGGGATTGCGCTTCCGCTGTTGATTTTGTACAGCCTTCGCTTAAAAAAACTTCCGCTCGTTGGCAATATAGTTGTAGCACTGATGCTTGCTCTTACATTTTTATTTGCTGGATTTGTATTCAATAATGTCGAAAAAGTGTTGGTTCCTGCCGCGCTCGCTTTCGGGTTGACTCTGGTCCGAGAGTTGGTAAAAGATATTGCAGACATGGATGGAGACAAAGCTGCGTCCATGCGAACATTTCCAATTGCAGCCGGGATGCGATTAGCGGTTTCCCTTTCCGTATTTCTCGCTATGATAACCGGCCTCGGGGCTTTGCTGCCGTACCGATTTGGACTTTATGGCGAAATCTATTTGCTGATCCTTGTTTTCGGCGTTGAGATTCCAATGATGACCTCCGTAGTTTTGCTTGTGAAAAATCCCGCAATTTCAACAGCAGTCAAGTCAGCGCAGATCTTAAAATTCAGCACCATCGCCGGACTATTGGCCTTGTACTTCGGAATGCTATATGCCGTCTGAATTCGTACACCTTCATAACCATTCTGATTACAGCCTGCTTGACGGTGCGCAGACTGTGTCAACATTGGTGAATACCATTGATGATCTGGGAATGGATTCTGTTGCTCTTACGGAGCACGGTAATATGTTCAGCACCATTTCATTTTATCAAAAGGCCGGTAAAGCAGGGATTAATCCAATCATCGGCTGCGAAATTTATGTTGCACAGGGCAGCCGCTTTGATAAAAAACCAAGAGCCGAGGGTGGGTGGGGCAACAATCATTTGCTGCTGCTGGCACAGAATTATACTGGCTATAAAAACCTGATGAAGCTAGTAACGTACGGTTATCTCGAAGGATTTTACTACCGACCGCGGATCGATATGGAACTGTTAAAACAGCATAGCGAAGGTATTATTTGCTGTTCCGGATGCCTCAAAGGCGAAGTACCTGAAAAAATGCTGAAAGGCGATTGGGAGGGCGCAAAAGAAACAGCCATGAAATTCGCTGAAATGTTTCCAGGAAGATATTATCTCGAAGTGCAAAACCATGGAATAGATGAAGAAAAGATCAACATTGAAAACATGGTAAAGCTCGCAAAGGAATTGGATTTGCCGCTGGTTGCGACCAACGATGCACATTATGCCCGCAAGGAGCACTGGCAGGCGCATGATATCCATATTTGTCTGGGAACCGGTAAAGAGAGAAGCGACCCAAACCGGCTTCGGTATGCGACATCCGAATTCTATTTTAAAACGCAGGACGAGATGCATACCTTATTCAAGAATGTTCCGGGTGCCATTGAAAATACGCGACGTATAGCTGAAAGTATTGATATCAATATTCCTCTCGGGCAGTATCATTTACCGCATTTTCCCATCCCGGAAAACGGCACGTCTCCCGACCCCGATGATTACTTACGAATGGTTACCAACGAAGGAATGAAACGGCTTTACGGTAAAGTGACGCCAGAGCTTCAGCAGCGGCTAGATCACGAATTGGCAGTGATCAAGAAAATGGGATTTGCAGGATATTTTTTGATTACGATGGATTTTGTCAAATACGCTAAGAATGCAAATATACCCGTTGGTCCGGGCCGCGGATCCGCTGCCGGAAGCATTGTAGCGTATGCGCTTGGAGTTACCACCGTTGATCCCATTCGGTACAATCTCCTGTTTGAACGGTTCTTGAATCCTGAGCGGACAAGCCTGCCGGATATTGACATTGATTTCTGTGTAGAACGCCGCGGAGAGGTGATTGATTATATTCGCAATCAGTATGGAGATAATTCGGTTACGCAGATTATAACATTCGGGAAATTAAAGGCACGTCAGGTTGTAAGAGACGTTGGCCGCGTGCTGGGCAGGTCTTTCGGAGAAATGGACCGGCTCGCAAAGATGATCCCGTTTGGTCCTGGTGTTACACTCGAGGGCTCTATAGAAATGAGTCAGGAATTGAAAGATGCCTCCGAAGGTGACTATAAAGATGTAATAGAACATTCACTTGTTTTGGAAGGAATGAACAGGCATGCATCCACTCATGCGGCAGGCGTTGTGATCGCTCCTGGTGAACTCACCGATTTTGTTCCGCTTTATAAATCGCCGCAAGGCGACGTTACATCACAGTATGATATGAAAGGCCTTGAATCTCTGGGTCTTTTGAAGATGGACTTTCTGGGATTGAGAAACCTGACGGTTATAGAGCAAACGGTGAAACTGATAAGGGATAAGAGAGATAATGTTAATATTGATAAACTTCCTTTGGACGACCCAAAAGTGTATAAACTTTTTTCAAAAGGAATGACCATTGGAGTGTTTCAGTTTGAATCATCCGGAATGAGAGAATTTTTGAAGAAGCTGAAACCCACACAAGTTGAAGATCTCATTGCAATGAATGCACTGTACCGTCCGGGGCCGATGCAGAATATTGATGACTTTATCAAGCGGAAGCACGGCAAAAAAGATATCACATATTTACACTTCGCACTGGAGCCGATCCTTGAGGAAACGTATGGTATCATTGTGTATCAGGAACAGGTGATGCAAATCGCAAATGAAATTGCCGGCTATTCGCTTGCAGAAGCGGACATCATGCGCCGTGCTATGGGAAAAAAGATTAAAAAACTCATGGATGAACTAAAAATAAAGTTCATTGAAGGAGCAGGGGAAAAACATAAGATTTCAAAAACGAAGAGCAAAGAGATCTTTGAAATGATCGAAAAATTTGCTCAATACGGATTTAATAAAAGTCATTCCACAGCCTATGCCTATGTTGCATACCAGACTGCCTGGCTCAAGACTTATTATCCAGCAGAATTTATGAGCGCAAATCTTACTAGCGAAATGTCGAATATCGATCGTATAGTTATTCTTATCAACGAATGCCGAAAGCAAAAAATAGATGTGAATCCCCCTGATGTTAATATATCTGATATCAATTTTCGCCCTGTGGATAAAAAAACTATTTCATTTGGTTTAAATGCCATTAAAAACGTTGGAACAAAAGCATTGGAACAAATCATTGAAACAAGAAATAAGCATGGAAAATTTGATTCTCTTTTTGATTTTTGCGCTAATGTGAATTTGCAGGCAGTGAACAGGCGAGTATTGGAAAGCCTAAATATGTCAGGGTCTATGGATGGACTTGAGGGCAACCGAGCCCAAAGATATGCAGCCATTGAAATAGCGCTGAAATACGGACAAACCATTCAGGAAAATAAAGCCAAGAATCAGGTAGATCTGTTTGGGTCATCCAGTAACAATGGACAGGATATTTCCATTGTTCCAACATTATCAATGGCTGAAGAGTGGCCTGAAAGTCAATTGTTGGAAAATGAAAAAGAGGTATTAGGAATCTACCTCTCTGGTCATCCATTGCTGAAGTTTGCTGAAGATTTGGAAGAGTTTTCTAATTTTGATTTCAGTGAAAATATTGCAAACGAAAATATTGAAAAAATCCGCGTAGGAGGTACTATTTCCGATGTGAAAATGCATTTTGATCGAAAAAATAATCAAATGGCATTTTTCAATTTGGATTGTTTGGGTGGACGGGCTGAAATACTTGTTTTTAGTGATACGTTTGCAAAATATAAAGATTTAATTGTAAATGATAATGTTGTTTTTATTAGTGGGAGACCAACTGATGAAACCGATTTTTCTGATTTAAAATTGATTGCTGAAGAAATTGTAACTGTAACAAAAGCCAGAGAGATTTATTCTAAAAATGTAAATATTCACATTGAACCAAGTCAGATGTCTCCAACCGATATAGATGTTCTTTTGGAAATGGCCAAAGATAACAAAGGCAGTTGTGGATTGATGTTTCATATAGATTCCCAAAGAGGCAAAAAGAGGATTTTTGCTCATAATGTAAGAGTATCAGCTCATCAATCATTCTTAAAAAAGTTACGGGACACCTAGCGGGTAAAATTTCCCATCTACGCGTATTCAATGATGAAAATAAAAAAATGAATTTATCCATCCAGGATGTCAAAGGTTCAGCATTGGTTATCAGTCAATTTACTTTATGCGGTGATACACGCAAAGGACGTCGCCCTAGTTTTATCCATGCCGCATCTCCAGAAAAAGGGAATATTCTTTATGAATACTTCATAGCACAGATAGAAAAGAATGGTGTTCCTGTTAAGTCAGGTGAATTTGGTGCAATGATGAATATAAACTTAATCAATGAGGGTCCAGTAACCTTTGTTTTGGACAGTAAACAACGTTGACTCTGTTTACTCGATTCCAAAACGATTTCATTGTAATTTCTCTTTTATGATAAGATATGGATATGGAAAGAAAAATTAGGATTTTAATGGCAAAACCCGGGTTAGATGGTCACGACCGTGGTATAAAAGTATTAGCGTCCGCTTACCGTGATGCAGGGATGGAAGTTATTTATCTTGGTCTGCGACAGACACCGGAAATGATCGTTTCAGCTGCACTTCAGGAAGATGTAGACGTAATAGCGCTTTCCAGTTTAAATAATGCCCACATGACTATTTTCCCCAATGTGCTAAATCTTATGAAAGATAAAGGTTTGGATGATGTATTACTTGTTGGTGGAGGAATTATTCCTAAAAAAGATATAAAAGTATTGGAAGAAATGGGAATGGGTAAACTATTTGGCCCTGGGGCTCCTGTACAAAAAACTGTTACTTATATTACCAGTTGGGTTAACGAAAATCGCAGATAGATGAATCTGACCAATCTAACAGAATTAGAATTATATTTTGCCAACCATTTTGATACGGTATTATTTCCTGTTTTAGCAGAAATTTATCAGAGTAAAAGCGATTACAAAAGGGCAAAACGTGTATGTGAGATTGGTCTAGAACATCATCCAAGTTCTATCGATGGCCAGTTCATTTTATCGCAGGCAGAACTTGGTTTAGGTAATTTAGAGAATGCAGAAAAATGGATGAAAAAAGTACTAACTCAAATTCCCGATCACACTTCTGCGGCAACATCATTACCAATGATTCAGGAACAATTAGGGCGTTCTACTAGAACATTAACTATTAGTTGGAATAGGGCTCTAAGAGTTGAACCTGATAATAAATTTGCAAAAGATTATTTGTCAGCAAAAAAAAGTAATTTAAAAAAGAAAAAGGGGGTAAAACTTGACTCCCCCCTCCAAAAAGGTTCTGAAAAACAATTACCAACTGATATCAGTTCGCGTCTAGCAACATTTACATTGGTGAATGTTTTAAAAACACAGGGATTATACCATAAGGCATTAGATGTTTTAGATATTCTTGCTGATAAGGGTGCAGATCAAAAACGAATTGAATCTGAACGGGAAGCCATCAAGGCTGAATTATAAATTTCTTAGTCATACTTTCATAATTCTAGTATGACATCTTTAACTGTATAATGAAAATAGTTTCCTGATGCTAAATTTTTCTACGGAAAATATTTAATGAATCATAAAATGGCATTGAAGCATCTCAGTAATGCCGATGAAAGAATGGCAAAGCTCATTGATAAATTTGGCCCGCCAAATTTTAATCTGATGAATAATTATTATGAATCATTGGTAAGATCTATTATTTACCAGCAGCTGAGTGGTAAAGCTGCATCTATTATTTATAAAAGATTTTTGGATTTATTTGTTTTTGATATTTACCCCAAGCCAAAGGATGTATTGGCTGTTTCAATTGAAACACTTCGATCTTCAGGTCTATCTTATCAGAAAGTTAATTATATTCGAGACCTATCAGAAAAGTGGCAAGATGAAACAATTAACTTAACAAATTTAGATTCCATGACTGATGAAGAAATAAGCTCAGAGTTAATCAAAGTAAAAGGTATTGGCCAGTGGACAGCTGACATGTTTCTCATGTTTACGTTAGGTCGCCCAGATGTGTTCCCTTTTGGAGACCTTGGAATCCAAAAAGGAGTTATGATTATTACAAATATGAATCGTTTACCAACACAGAAAGAAATGGAGCGTAAAACAAAAAAATGGCAACCTTATCGTACTGTTGCAGCCTGGTATCTATGGAAATTAGTAGATGGACCTTTTAAATGGTAAAAACTATTTTTTCTTATCAACAGTAATATTGGAACCACCCCCAGATCCGCCGGAGTTTCCGCCACTGCTCGTTCCGTTATAACTGCTACTGCCAGTTCTATTGGTTGCTTCTAGTCTGGCTCCAGGTATGATCGTTTCATCACTTGTATTTGATTGCCGGAAATTATTTTTTCTTCTTGAACTTAATTTTGAAATAGTAAATGTTTGTAAAACGGATACTTGTTTTTCATCAACAACAACAATTTCGTTTGACCGATGGTACTTACAATAAGAAGTAATAGAAAGACTATTTAGCGAGTCATTTGGTGAATTGAGTATATCAATATAATAATCTAATGGTGTCGCGAAATAATGTTCTTGACCTTCAATATCAAAGGCCCAAATTTCTTTTGATTCTATGTTAAATTGAATTTTATTGGCCATTTCCGGATTTGGTTCAGGAATAAATGTTGGTGCATAGAAACAACCAATTAATAAAAAGATTATTAGAAATAGAAAGTTTCTAAAATTCAATTTTTCTTGCCACTACTACCGCCAGATCTTTGTTCTGATTGAATAGTTTGATGTGTTTCGCCTTGCGTGTTTCTTCCCATTCCCCATACGCCACTTTGAGGTGTGCCACCTGATCCAACTTCATTTTTTCTCCCATATTTTTGGTTGAATACTGATTCAACATTATTATTTGGACCTGTTATAACAGTAACAATTGTTGGTGTAACACTTATAATTTCAATTGATCGGTGCTTATTGCAATATCCAGCAAAAATGCTTTCAAGGTGAGAACTTAAAAAATTTGTTACTGTAAAATATTGAGCGGAATCATCAGGTGTGTAATGGTGATATGCTCCAAATCTATCATGGACCCAGATTTCTCTTTGTTCATTACGATAAATTAGTCGATTTTTATTAATATCTATATCAGAAGGGATAACCGTTTTTTGGCTGATACAACTATTAATACAAAGTAGTCCTATTAGGAGAATGAATATTTTTGATACTTGCATTTAAATTTTTTAATGAATTTAAACTTACACATCTTTTTATGATTTACCAAATTTCTCTGAGAATTCTATACCTCATTATTAATTTTCGCTCCCTTTATTAGTTTAGAATAACAGTTTTATGATCTCTGCATGAATAAAAAATTATATTGGTCCATCGGCCTTTTGATCATTGCGTTGGTTGGAGGAATAAACTTATATACTCCTAGATTCAATCAGTCTATCAAAATTGATGCATATAATGATTATGATGTGAATATTTACAGAGATACGTGGGGTGTCCCTCATATTTTTGGCGAGAAAGACAAAGATACAGCTTATGGTTTAGCGTATGCCCACGCAGAAGATGATTTTAAAACAATACAAGATATACTCTTAGGTCTAAGAGGTAAACTTGCTACGGTATATGGTAAAGATGGTGCTCCTAATGATTTTATGGTTCAACTGCTTCGGATCTGGGAAGTAGTAGAAAATCATTATGAATATGATTTAGCAGAAGATGTCCGCAGTATTTGCGAGAGTTATGCAGATGGATTAAATCATTATGCCTTTCTGCACCCGAATGAAGTGGTAAGAGGTTTATTCCCAGTCTCAGGGAAGGATATTGTTGCCGGCTTTGTACATCGTACACCTCTTATGTTTGGTTTAGATCGTGTACTAGGTAAACTGGCATCCAGCGAAAAACCAGATTTTGCTTTCGATAATAAAACAATAAAATCGGGACCCTTTGACCAAACTTTGTTAGGATCCAATGTTGTTGCAGTTGCTCCCAGCCGTTCTGCGGATGGATATACCCGAATTGCAATCAATTCTCACCAACCATGGACTGGTCCTGTAGCCTGGTACGAAGCACATCTACACAGTGAAGAGGGATGGAATATGAATGGAGGATTATTCCCAGGTTCACCGGTTATTTTTGTTGGTCATAATGAAAATATTGGTTGGAGTCATACAGTAAATTCGCCTGATTTAATAGATGTATATGAACTGGAAATACATCCCGAGGATAAAAACCGTTATTTTATTCATGGTCGCTGGGAAGAACTGGAAGTCCGGGAAGCGCTGATAACTGTCAAACTTTGGGGCCCTTTTAAATGGACCATTAAACGAGAAACGCTTTGGTCGGTACAAGGGCCAGTAATTCGTAATCCCCATGGCACATATGCTGTGCGATTTTCTGGGTATGGAGAAATTCGCCAAGTAGAACAGTGGTTTCGCATGAACAAATCACGCAACTTGGAAGATTTTGGGAAAGCGATGAGTATGTTAGCATTACCCATGTTTAATACTCTTTATGCAGATAAAAATGGGAACCTTTATTACGTATACAATGCCCTGTTACCCATTCGGGGTAGCGGTAATTATGATTGGAAAGGCATTATACCTGGCAATACGGCCTATTCAATGTGGCGAGGATATCTTCCTTTTGATGAATTACCTCAGGTGGTCAATCCTAAATCCGGTTTTCTGCAAAATTGTAACAGTACCCCTTTCTTAGCAACAAATGGTAATGATAATGCAGATAAGTCCTTTTATCCTCAAAATTTTGGGATCGAGTTATTTCAAACCAATCGAGCACTTCGAGCTCATGAAACATTTGGGTCTGATCAATCCATTACTCGGGAAGAATTTTATCAATACAAATTTGATACAAAATATTCTAGAAAGTCGGTAATGGCGGTAAACTTGAAAAAATTTCTGACTGAAGCATACAGTGAAGATCCGGATATTAATAAAGCCTTAAAGTTACTTCGGGAATGGGATTTAGATACAGATAGTACAAGTACAGCGACTCATTTGGCGATTCGCGCAATCAGCCCTCAATTTAATCCAGCGCAATATGAGTACGATCCCGAAAAAATCATGCATCGATTAAAAAAAGAAGTATCATGGTTAAAAGAAAATTTTGGCAGATTGGATGTGAAATGGGGAGATATACAACGTTTGCAAAGGGGAAAAACTGATTTATCTTTAAGTGGTGGTCCCGATATTTTACGTGCCGTTTATTCGAGAGAAAAAAATGATAAATATGTTGGTATTGCTGGTGACTGCTTTTATGAGATAGTAGAATGGGATTTGGATGGTAATGTTTCAGCTAAAAGCATCCACCAATTTGGGGCCGCAACACAGGACACTAATTCAATTCACTATGATGATCAGGCACAACTATTTGCACGTCATCAAATGAAACCGGTATGGATGAAGCTAGAAGATATTAAATTAAACCTAGAAAGATCATACCGCCCAGGTGAAGAATAACCCTTAAAAGGGAAAGAGTATTGAATGGGTTTTATCTGTTATAACAAATATATGAAATAACATTTTGATGAATATGAGATTATTACTGACTATACTATTATTAATTCGATTAGTATCAGCGGGTGAAGTAATGCCAATTGAAATTCCATTAGAAGGAGAGGCTGCTGATCGAAGCCTGGAGATGTCTGGGCTTGCATGGTATGGTGATTACCTGATATTAATGCCTCAATATGTTAATAAGAAGGCACCAGGTTTTTATTTTCTCAGAAAAAAAGAAATTAATGAATGGTTAGATGGAGATAGATCTAAAGCACTAAATCCAGGAAAAATAGATTTAATTATCCCGGATTATGATAATGTAATTGGCGGATACCAAGGCTTTGAAGGTCTGTGTTTCAGCGGCAATAAAGTATATCTTTTGATGGAATCAAAAAATGATGGGGTCATGTCCAGCTATATTGTAGCTGGGGCAATGGATTTTAAAAAGAAAAGACTGGAGATTGAACAAGGAAAGATTGAACAAATCACCCCCCAATGCTAATGCAGAATATTATACAACATCATTAAAACATAAAGAATCTGTATCATTTCCTAACGTTGAATATCGCATCACAGATGTGACTGATATTGATGGGAAGGGTAGGTTCTGGGCTTTGAATTATTTTTGGCCGGGTGAAAAAGAAAGACTGGATCCTGGGAAAGATCTCATTTTTAAAAATTATGAAGAAGGGGAAACTCACCAACAATATGCACATGTGGAACGATTGGTAGAGTATAAAATTCGCTCAAATCAAATCAGCCGAACCGATTCACCACCGATTCAATTAGTGCTTGATGAAACGTCTCGCAATTGGGAAGGTTTAGTCCGTTTGGATAAAAAAGGATTTCTTATGATTGTGGATGAACATCCACGGACGATTTTATCTTTTGTAGCAAAACCATAAGTTTTACTGTTTGCAGAGAGCAGATTGATTTTACCATTCTCTGCAGTTTTTCCATTCTATAAAGTCCATTTAAGTTTTCCATCCCAACCAATTGCAAAAGTAATGGATGATGCATCATTTTGATCTTTATCCAAGTAGTCTTCCATTTCAAAATTAAGATTTAATGAAACCCCATTTTTCACAGGAACAATTAGTACGAACATATATTGATTACGTGTAAGATTATTTTCAATTATTTCGCTGATTTGCTGAAAATGTTCTACTTCTAATTTAGTTGAAAACCGTGCTGTATCATGGTCCCAGTAAATACCGGATTTTACATAAGATGTTTTTCGTTCTGCATTAAGGTAATCAGACACATCAAAAGCGTGGCCAATTTCTATGTTCATCAGTCCTTGTTGATATTCCTTAACAAAGATACCTAATCCTTGATTGAAGTGATATTGGAGCTGTACGCCAGCACGAGTATTTTTTCGGTATGATGTTGTGGTATAACGGTAGAATTGTTTCAGAGTCCGAGATCTATCACTGGATTTATAACGAACATAAATGAAAGATTCTTTTTTTAGCCCATAGCCAAAAAATCTTAAATCTCGAAAAGTGAAAGGTGTTTGGCGATTTAATCGGTAATACCCGAAAACGCCCTTGTCTTTTTCAGCTTGGGCACCACCGCCACGTACATATTGTTTCCATAAAAGGGAATCTGTTTGAGCAACACAAGCAGCAAAGCTTATGATAAAAAGGATACAAATTCGGGTCATTGCTTAATCTTTTTACCGTTTTCCATAAGTAAAACAGCTCCAACAAAAACCCCAATAGTCAGTATTACAACAACAATTAAACTAGTTTCAGGTGGTGAGTCAGACACACCCAAAATGGTATATCTAAGACCATTGATCATATAATAAATAGGATTATAAAAACTCGCAACCTGTGCCCAATCAGGGAGCATTTTAATTGAATAGAAAATACCACCAAGAAAACTAAGTGGAGTCAGAAAAAAATTTTGAAGCGTTGCTAATTGATCCCATGTATCTGCTGTCTGTCCAAGTAATAGTCCAATACTAGAAAAAGCAAACGAAACCAGTACAATAAATCCAATTGTTGCCAAGGGTTGATTTACAGGCATGTCCCCGAGCATTATTCCAACTAATAAAATTAAAAGGCCGTTTACTGTTCCGCGGACCATACCACCAATAATGTATGCAATCGAAATTTCAAAACTGGATAACGGTGCTTGAAGTAGATCTGGCAATTGACCTAAAAGTTTCATTTGGAGCATGGAGGAGGATGAATTTGAAGAAGCATTGGTAAGTGTATTCATCATGATTAAACCTGGGATGATAAAAAGGGTGTAAGGGACACCATCGATTTCAGCTATACGACGTTCTAAAGTAAAACCGAATATAAGGATATAGAGAATTGAAGATGTTAAACCTGGAATGATCGTCTGACGGTATACAGAGAAAAAACGGCCAACTTCCCTTGATGTCAGAGTCCATAGTCCCACCCAATTCATGATAAATCCCATTTAATTGGTATAAAAAATTGAAATCTATTGGTATTTGTAAATTTATTTAATGATAATTGGATTAACTGCATATCCATTAAGCAAGTTTTGTCGATTTATTACTTACAATGAAAAAAGGATATCATTCGTTGATACCTTTACCCGTAAGACTTAGAAATACATCCTCCAAAGATGATTTTGTTGTTTCTACACGCTGGATATGACATCCTTGGCGTGTTAGTGTATTAATAATATCAGGCAGGGCTTCTTCAGGGTCTTGAGTAGTAAAATGGAGCCGGCCATCCTCTCGCGTATAAGTAAAATTATTCAGGTAGTTATCTAATGATGCATCCGCCCCAGTTACATTGATTGTGATACCCGCTTTCCCTAGTTGGCGTGTGAGTTCTTTTGGTGTACCAATTTTAATAACAGATCCCTTATCAATAATGGCCACTTTATCACATAACATTTCAGCTTCTTCAATATAATGTGTTGTAAGTAAAATGGTTTTGCCGGCTTTATGGAGTTCACGAAAATATTGCCAGAGTTCATGCCTTAGTTCCACATCCACACCAGCCGTGGGTTCATCCAGGATAAGAATTTTAGGATCGTGAACCAAAGCTTTTGCAATTTGGAATCGTCGTTTCATTCCTCCTGATAATTGCCTTAAACGCGCTTGTCGCTTTTCTTCCAATCCTAATCTATCAAACAATCCTTCAACACGTTTTTTCGCTTTTTGTTTGGGAATCCCATAGTACCCGGCTTGGAAATAAAGCAGACGTTCTAAGGGGAAAAACCAATCCTGGGTAAGTTCCTGGGCTGAAATGCCAACTTGTGAACGGGTGAACCGATAATCTTTTACCGTATCTTTGTCAAAAATTTTTGCATCGCCTTCATTTTTCCTGACTAATCCAGTAAGAATATTAATGGTTGTTGTTTTTCCAGCACCGTTGGGCCCTAGAAGTCCAAAAAATTCACCATCATTAATTGTAATGTCAACGCCTTTGAGAGCAACAGTGTCATTGTAAGACTTTTTAAGGTTTCGGATGGAGACAGCAGTTGTCATTTATTTTTAATATCAAATCCAATATGAGCTTCAAAGGGGTTGGGAAAATCAAATCCCTCTACGCCAGGGAAATGCACAACAGAAGCGATGAATCCCCATGGGATCAACATAGATGCCGATACTTCTTTTTCACCCACTGGTTGGCCGTCTTTAATAGTTGGCACTTGGAATGAAGGGTGATCTACCCACATCCCATATTCATCATAACCAACAACTTTGACATAAATTTTATTTTTTTCGATTCCTAGTTCTTTGAGAGGGTCATGTCCATCTAAAACAAGTAATACCACATCGTCCAGAACTTCATCGATTTTCATAGGAGGGTTTTCCATATATTTTTCCTTTAGTTTTTGTTAATGAGTTTGTATATACCGCCATTAAAATCAATGATATATAAATCACCATCTGTGCCTTCGCCAAAAGATGAAATGTAATTGGTGAATTCTCCATCTGCAATATTGATTTCTTCTGTTCGATTTTGGAATCCTATTGCTTTTCCATTTTTCACTTTAAATGACCAGATGTTTCCAGAACAGTAATCACCAAAAAAATAGGTTCCCTGCAAACCTTTTATTTTTTTTCCGCGGTATACATAGCCACCGGTTACAGAGCACCCTTCTACATTAATTTGGTCCATACCCATAAGTGTGCGACTATAATTGGCATCATTTGGATATTCCAGAATTGGTAATGTGAGGCCTGACTGCGGACAGTTTTCTTCTGGATCATAGCAATGATTGGCTTCCATAATCCGCCAACCAAAGTTTACTCCACCTTTACTTGTTCCTGGTTCATAATTGATTTCTTCCCATTTATTTTGGCCGACATCTCCATAATATATATCACCGTTCTTGCGATCAAATGAAAAACGCCATGGGTTACGCAATCCCCAGGCCCAAATTTCCCCGCGTTTATTTTCCTGACCATAAAATGGGTTGGATTTGGGAATTCCATAGGGAGTTTGGTTCACATCAATGCGGATCACTTTACCAAAAATACTATTTAAATCCTGCCCTGCATTCAGTGGATCACCGGCCTTACCTCCATCACCGATTGCAATGTATAGATAGCCATCAGGACCAAAGGCAATATGTCCGCCGTTATGATTGCCGAATGGTTGTTTAAGTTCAAATAGAATTCGTTCATATGAAACATCTGCTTCTAATCTAGTTTTTGTTTGAAATTCTGCAACCACTGTATAGCCGTCATTATTCATATAATTAATATAGAATTTCCCGTTTTTAATATGGTTTGGATGAAAAGCAAATCCCAATAACCCGCGTTCATCACCTGGGCGATTTGGGGTTACCACTTCAGTACGAATATCAAGAAAAGCTTTTTTCAGGCGTTTTCCTCTTTCTATCAACATGATCCGTCCAGCCTGTTCTAATACATATAAAAGCTTAGAATCTTCAGGGTGTGAAGTAACATAAATAGGTTTTTTAAACCCATCGGCAACAAGTACAGAAGAAAGCTTTAGTTGTCCTGTCAATAGGGCAACTGGAATGATTAAACAAATTAATTTTTTCATCAATATCCTCATATGGTTTATCGAATCATAACTAAAAATTCTTCTTCAATTTGGTAAGTGTTCCTGTAAAGACAAATGTTTTTCCCTTTAATCTTTGGGTTCTTGGTTCTTGAACCATTTCTAATTCAATGCCTAAAGACAAACATGATTTAATAATTTCTACATTGGTGGGGTCTGACCAGAATTTTGTAATGGTTTTAGCTACGATTGGTCCTACTTCGTCAATGGTTTCTAATTCTTCTAATGAAGCAGACATAAATTTTTCAATGTCACTGGAAAATTCTTGCTGTAAAACCTTGGAAAGATGGAATCCAACATTACGAATCCCCAAGGCATAAATAAAGCGGGCAAAAGTTGTTTGTTTCGCATCTTGGATTGCAGAAAGAATATTTTGAGCTGATTTTTCCGCTACCCGATCTAGCTCTATTAGATCATTAAAGGTGAGTTTAAATAAATCATCGACCGTTCTAATTAGATTTTTCTCCACGAGCTGATCCACCAATTTTTCTCCAAATCCATCCATATCCATTGCTGCCTTGGATGCAAAATGTTCAATTCGCCCTTTCATTTGTGCCGGGCAGGAAAGATTTTGGCAGCGAGCTACCGCTTCACCTTCTGGCCGAAAAACGTCGTGTTCACAGGAGGGGCACTCTTTTGGGAGTTGGTATGTGGATGTGTTTTTAGGACGGTTGTTTAAAATTACTTTTACAATTTCCGGTATAACATCACCTGCACGCTGCAATAAAACATGATCACCAATGCGGATATCCTTTCGGTTAATTTCGTCTTGATTGTGAAG
>LUMK01000116.1_pt1 | contig 20323 bp, 18 predicted proteins | sample 729981 | NCBI WGS metagenome assembly LUMK01 (sample SAMN03860265, study PRJNA289734) | marine metagenome | biome: seawater column; feature: ocean; material: water; isolation source: Red Sea water column Station 22 - depth 200m | place: Saudi Arabia: Red Sea | collected 2011-10-15 | depth 200 m
GTACTGATTACTTGGTGCTATTGGATGATCATTACCAACTGTACCATGTCCATATAAAACTTTCTCTACAAGTTCGTCACGCTTAAGAGCATATTTGAGTGCAAGACGAACATTGTTATCATCATGTGGAGCTGTGTCAGTCAACATTGGAAAAGTGTAGTGCTTTGTGCCAGTCACTTCTTCTACTGTGATGCCACTTTGACGAGCAAGCAGGTGTGCAGTTTTTAAGTCTATACGGTCAATAGTATCAACTTCACCAGTGGCTAAAGCATTTTGGCGAGCAGCTGGATCAATGATAGAAATCATTTCGATCTCATCAAACCAAGCTTTACCTGACTTAAAGTAATTGGGATTACGTTCTGCTATAAAACGCACTCCCGGCTCAAACTCTTTGAGTATATAGCCTCCTGTGCCAATACCATCAGTCGCATTAATTTTTCCGTCTTTGGAAGGTTTAATGGCTATATGGTAATCCGAAGCGACAAAATTAAAGTCCGCATTACCAGCTGATAGTTCAAAGATCACTCGGTTATCGCCATCCTTACGTAGACTGCTTACCTGATCCAATAACGACCTTGCAGGTGACGCACTTTCTCCCATATGGTGCTGAAAGGATGCAATCACATCATCAGCATTCATTGTCTTACCATTGTGAAATTCTACACCTTGACGTAGATTAAATATCCACGTTTTAGCGCCATTTGTGGCTTCCCAACTTTCCGCTAGTTCTGGCACCATAGTACCAGTAGCAGCATCCACTTCACCAAGATGGTTTTGAATGGAAAAGTTCATTTGAACAGCAAAGTTGTTTTCATAGGTTGCTGGATCTAACGAATCTGTTGTAGATCCATGTGCAATACCTGAACGCAGTCTCCCTCCACGTTTTCCTCCAGCAGCAAATGCATTACCTGTCGTGAGTAAAGTTCCTGCTGTTGTTCCTGCAATTCCAAGAGCCGCCGAGCCTTTGATAAAATCACGACGAGAGATATGACGACCAAGAATTAAAGGTTTTTGGTTATCTTGTTTTTTTTTCATACTGTTTTTCTCCTTTTCATATAAAGATTAGCAAACATACATAAATGACATCTATAATGCCATTTGTAAAATTTACAAACAGAGATACTAAATAATATTTAGTTTCGGAATCAATTGTATCACTAAATCTATACAGTTTTAGGATATTAAGAATGATTAATCATATTAAATCGTCGCAATTTAAAAAATTAAGTAAAAAATGAATAAGTTGCTTTGGAGTCCTAGTGAAAAAGAAATGAAAAACACCCAAGCATGGGGATTCATGCAAGAGGTCAATCAAGAGTTCAAAACAAAGATAACAAATTTTCATGAATTGTATCAATGGTCATGCGAATTTCCTGAATCTTTTTGGAGTCTGTTTTGGAGTTATGCTTCAATTATTACCGAAAGAAACCCAACTGTGGTATTGAAAAATGGTAATGATTTTTTAGGCTCCGAATGGTTTCCTGATGCAAGACTCAATTTCGCAAAAAATTTATTAATTAACCAAAGCGATAACCCTGCCATAGTTTTTTGGGCGGAAGATAAACAAAAGAGCAGTTTAAGTTACCTAGAACTTTATAGACAGGTTGCTAGATTATCATTTTGGCTTAAGCAAAATGGCATAAAGAAAGGAGATAGGGTTGCTGGTTTTTTGCCTAACTTTCCGGAAGCAGTTATATCTATGCTTGCTACTGCAAGTTTAGGCGCTGTATGGACTTCCTGTTCGCCTGATTTTGGAGTGCAAGGCGTACTCGATAGGTTTGGTCAGGTTGAACCTAAGGTTTTTATTTGTGTAGATGGATATTACTATAACGGTAAAGAATTTAGCTGTCACGAAAAAAATCAAAAAATTATGTCTCAGCTACCAACTGTTGAAAATACTCTATTGGTGCGATATGTTAATAATAGTTCTGAATTTCTAGACCTTAGTCAGTTATTTTTCTTTGATGAAATCGTCAACGGGTTTAATACTCCAGATCTGGAGTTTGAATCTGTTGCGTTCAATGATCCTCTCTATATTTTGTTTTCATCTGGTACAACAGGCGTTCCAAAGTGTATTGTGCATGGTGTTGGAGGGACATTAATTCAGCATAAAAAGGAGCACATGTTGCACTGTGACATTAAAGACGGCGACAGAGTATTCTTTTTTTCTACATGTGGCTGGATGATGTGGAATTGGCTTTTAAGTAGTTTGGCTTCTGGATCTACTTTGATGCTTTATGATGGCTCTCCATTTTTAAATGATAATGACAATATCCTATTTGATTTTGCTGAACAAGAAAAATTCAATTACATGGGTGTTTCGGCAAAATATTTGGACACAGCTAGAAAGAAAGAGTTATGTCCTAGAGAAACTCATAATTTGGAATCTTTGAAAATGATTTTATCGACGGGCTCAGCATTAAGCTTAGATTGTTTTGATTATGTATACCAAAAAATAAAGTCCGAGGTTTGTTTATCTTCTATTTCTGGAGGAACTGACATTGTATCGTGTTTTGTTTTAGGTTCACCAATGCTTCCAGTACATCGTGGCGAACTCCAAACGCGCGGGCTTGGTTTGTCGGTTGAAGTATGGAATGATCAAGGAAAGCCAGTGATTGATCAAAAGGGAGAGCTAGTTTGTATAAAAACTTTTCCTTCAAAACCAACTGGTTTTTGGAATGATGATGAAAAGAATAAATATCGTGAGTCGTATTTCGATCGTTATCCTAATGTATGGTGTCACGGTGATTTTGTAAGCCTAAACTTGAATGGCGGAATGATTTTTTACGGTCGTTCTGACACGACACTTAACCGGGGGGGAGTCAGAATCGGAACAGCAGAGATTTATAGGCAAGTTGAAAAACTGGAAGAGGTCATAGAATCAGTAGTTGTTGAGCAAAACTATCAAGATGATATGCGAATAATTTTGTTTGTTAAATTAAGAGACAGTCTGCAATTAGATGATCAATTAAAGGGAAAAATTTGTGCTCAAATACGAACTAATACTTCGCCTCGACATGTGCCAGATGCAATTATTCAGGTGTCTGATATTCCAAGAACTAAGAGTGGAAAAATTGTTGAACTTGCAGTTCAGAAGGCAATTCATAACTTGCCGATAAATAATAAATCAGCTCTAGACAACCCTCAAGTCCTGCAGGAATATTATCAGATATACACTATTCTAAATAGCTAGGGTAGGAAAATATAGCGCTTCATTTTTTCAGAAAATCGACAATCTCACGATTAACGATATCAGCATGAGTGTAAGGGATAGAATGCCCTCCATCTTCTATTTTGAAGAATTGAATATCGGGAACTAAACGCACTATTTTCTCGGACCCTGCAAAAGGGGTATCACTATCCTCAGTCCCCCAGATTAGAAGTTTAGGGAAAGTGGCCTCTCCTAGTTTTTGATATTCGGCCTGCAAGTTTTCCATGGGAAAATTTCTTAAGGATGATAAAAAGGCACGCTCAACACCAGGATATTCGAATTGTTTTTCAAAGCTTTCCGCCATTTTTCTTGGTGCCACTCCTTTCTCTGCCTCAGAGTAGTAATGATTAATCATTTTTTTCTTCACCACAAGAGTCATCAACCATTCGCCCAAAACAGGAATCAATAAAAGTTTATTGACCCCTCTATTTTTGACTATAAAACCAACTGGCGCGATTAAAACTAAGCGTTTTACCCGTTCTGGATGGTTCGCAGCGAATACAGCTGAAATCCCACCACCCATTGAATAGCCAATTAGGTTCACCGCTGTCTTTATTCCAAGAGCAACAAGTAGCTCAATCAACTCATCATCATACAACTGTTTTCCTTGTTTGATGTTGGGTCTGTCAGAAAATCCATAACCAAAATGGTCATAAGTCAATACTCGGTATCCAGCCTCCACTAGAGCTCCAACATTCTGCATAAATATAACACGAGGTGTTGAAAGACCATGCACCATAACAACAACTTCTCCTTCTACTGGCCCGCTCCATCTGTAACTGATTGAGCCGTTTTTGAGTTTAACGAAGTCCTTGTTTAAATCGGTTCTAATATTGTCATTCATCTCATTCAAGCTAGCGGTTTAATACAGATAACTATTTTTCATGATTAACTCTGAGCCAACCGTTATTGTCGTGAATATTTTAACAATTTTATTCGTTTTGATTGCCCGCCATCATCATCATATTTAAACATGTCTCTGTTACTAATGATGTCGTATAACTAATTGTTGTCAAAGGTTATAATATTGTATTGTTCAAGTAAGGGGTTATATTTTGGCTAAACTTTATTTTTACTATTCATCAATGAATGCGGGTAAATCAACATCCTTGCTCCAATCTGCATACAATTATCAAGAACTAGGTATGAACTCTTTTTTGTTAACTGCAGAAATTGATGACCGATACAGTGTGGGAAAAGTAACTTCAAGAATAGGTCTTGAGGCTGGAGCACATTTATTTAATCAAGACAACAACCTTTTTGAACTGGTTTCAGAGAAAAATGAAAACGAAAAAATTGATTGTGTTTTGATTGATGAAAGCCATTTTCTTAGCAAAGAACAAGTAAAGCAGCTAGGAAAAGTGGTTGATAGTTTAGATATACCTGTTTTATGTTATGGAATTCGAACAGACTTTAGGGGTGAGCTTTTCCCCGGCAGTCAGTATTTGTTAGCATGGGCTGACAATCTTAATGAGCTTAAAACTGTATGCCACTGTGGACGTAAAGCCACCATGGTGGTGCGCATCGATGCTGATGGTAAAGTTGTTACTGATGGAGAACAGGTTGTGATAGGTGGTAATGACCAATATCAATCAATGTGTAGGCGTCATTTTGCTGAACATATCTGGCCCCAATAAAAGAAAATCTAAAAAAATGAAAACTAAAACTCGCATACTGTCTATCGATGGAGGAGGTATTAAGGGTATTGTTCCTGCGGTCGTCTTAAAATATCTAGAAAAGTATCTTAAGCAGCTCAGTAATAATCCTGATGCAAGAATTGTTGATTATTTTGATTTGTTTTCAGGGGCCAGTACTGGTGCCATAATCATTGGTGGGTTACTTTCGCCTGATCATCAGGACCGTCCAAAATATACTGCTGAAGAAATTATTGAACTCTATATTGAAAATGGCCATGTTATTTTTAATGCTTCTGTATTTCAGGAAATAAAATCAGTTTCTGGATTGGTGAATGTTAAATATGATCCAAAAGGGATAGAGTCTGTCTTTGAAGAGTACTTTGGCAACACCCAGTTAAAAGATCTACTCAAACCAACACTGATTCCGGTATATGAGCTATCAAGAGGGAAGAATTATTTTTTTCGCCAACAAAAAGCACGAACTAGTTCACGGCACAATTATTATCTAAAGGATTTGCTTAGGAGCGCAACCTCCGCGATTACTTACTTTCCTCCTTCTCAAATTTCTACAGTTAATAATAAAGCACATCGTTGTTTTATAGATGGAGGCGTTTTTGCAAATAACCCGGCGCTTTCCGCCTATGCAGAGTTTCGCTATCACAATCCAGGACTGTATGCAAAAGACACAATGATGCTTTCACTTGGAACTGGGAGACAGAGTAAGTATCTTGATTGCGAAATAACCTCAAGTTGGGGTGCTGCAGAGTGGCTTTACCAGGGAGGTTTTGTGACGTCTAATGCCATATCTTCTGTTTCTGATTATCAGCTCAACGCAGTTTATGATAGTGCATCAAACTACCTTCGACTGGATGCTTTATTTGACGAAAGCCATGATAGCAGCATGGATAACACCAAGAAGGATTATCTAGACTATCTTGTATCTTTGGGAGAGAGTATAGCGAAAGAAAAGCAATCGGATATAGAGATTTTTGCACAAAAACTAGTTGAAAATTCGGACAAAAAATCATGAATGAAACGCTCATTCTTTTGTTGCTTCTAGGGGCATTTTCTGGTTTTGTCGCTGGCCTTTTGGGAGTAGGCGGTGGTTTGATCATGGTTCCTGCATTGCTATATCTATTAGCACCAACTATCAATCAATCGGCATTAATGCACACTGCAATCGGTACCGCTTTAGCGGCGATTGTTTTTACCTCGCTTTCAAGCGTATATGCACACCACAAACACCGGGCGATACTTTGGCAAAACTTTTTAAAACTCACGCCAACTGTGCTTTTGGGTGCATATAGCGGTGCCATAGTTGCGAAATATATGAGTTTTGATTTCTTAAGAATATTTTTTGCTTTTTTTGAAATAAGTGTTGCTCTAATTATGTGGTTTGGTTTCAGCGCTTCCGGTCACGTTGATAATCTTGCTCGTTGGGTTTGGCTGATTGTTGGCTATATTATTGGCTTGGTTTCTGCAATTGTGGGTATAGGTGGTGGCACGATGACAACACCTTTTTTGGTCTATAACAATGTTGAAATAAAAAAAGCAATTGCGACTTCGGCGGCTGTCGGAATGCCTATTGCCTTTGCCGGTAGTTTTGGTTTTATTGTTGCTGGATTGAGTGTAGAAGATGCTACTGGCGGCATCGGCTTTGTTCACCTAAAGGCACTTGTAAGTATTGTTGTAGCAAGTATCTTGTTTGCACCGTTAGGTGCCAAAGTAACACATATCGTAGACAATAAAAAACTCAAAAAAGGTTTTTCAGTGTTTCTAGGTTTTTTGGGTGTGATGGTGCTTTTATTCAAGTAGAAGAGGTTTCACTTTTTTCCGCAAAATTTAATGCAACCGAATTAATACAGTAGCGCTTTCCTGTTGGTTGAGGTCCATCAGGAAAAACATGACCTAAATGTGCATCACAAGATGAACACCTCACTTCTATTCTTATGTAGCCCAAAGAGTCATCTTCAATTTGTCGAACACAGTCGCTCTTAGCGAGTTCATAAAAACTTGGCCAACCAGTCCCTGAATCAAACTTGGTGTTTGATTCAAACAATAGGGCATCGCAACAAACGCAATGATAATGGCCTGTCTCGTAGTGGTTATAATATTCCCCGGTAAATGGTGGCTCAGTGCCACATTCTTGAGTGATATGATATGCTTCGGGTGATAACTTTTTCTTAATATCCATTCGTGTATTATAAGAGAACTATAGAGGATTCTTCAATATCTGCAATCAATAATTATGGAAATATATTTGGTAGGTGGGTCTGTTCGTGATGAACTATTAGGTATATCTGATAACAAATCTGTAAAGGATTATGTCGTCGTGGGCTCCTCAGCTGAAGAAATGAAATCTCACGGATATCGTCAAGTGGGAAAAAATTTTCCTGTTTTTATTGATCCAAAATCCAATGATGAGTACGCTTTAGCTAGAACCGAAAGTAAGGTTGGTGTTGGTTATTCCGGCTTTGAATTCGATACATCAAAAACTGTAACTCTGGAACAGGACCTCTATCGTCGTGATTTAACTATTAACGCGATTGCTAGAAACCTAGAAGGTGAGTTGATCGATCCTTATGGTGGATTAGAGGACATTAAATCAAAAACTATTCGACATGTTTCTGATGCATTCTCAGAAGATCCGGTCAGGTTGTTGAGGGTAGCCAGATTTGCCTCTCGTTTTCACAAACTGGGATTTATTATCGCCCCTGAAACTCGGAAATTAATGCAGCAGATGGTCGTCTCGGGGGAAGTGGATGCACTGGTACCAGAGCGAGTCTTTAAAGAGCTTTCTCTAGCGCTTTGCTCTGATAAACCCTCTATATTTTTTGATGTTTTGCTTGAATCTAGCGCTTATCATCGCCTTTTCCCTATGCTGTCTTCAACTGGAAGTCATATTACCCAACTCGTTGATGCCTCGGCGGGGGATCTTGAGGTTAAGTTTGCACTCTGGCTTCATCAAGAGAAGCTTGAAAATATTACTGCATTGTGCTCCCAACTCAGATGCCCTAAAGGTTATCAACAGGTCGCTGAACTTGTTTCTGAGTGGCATATATTTTGCAGAGATTTGCTCTCGCATAGTGCACAAGAAGTGCTGGATTTTTATCTGCAAACTGATAGTTTGCGTCGTCAGAAGCGTTTTGAAAAGTTGCTTATTGCTTTGAAAGAATTGGGTACAGATATTAAGCCCATTGCGGAAATTTTAGTGGCATTAAAAGCTATTAATGTTTCAAAGCTAGACAAGACTACAATTGTCGAGCAAATAGCTCAAAGAAGGCTATCAGTGATTGGGGGATTTCTCAACCCGACAAAGTAAATCATAATCACAGAACTCACAGGCATTTTTTGTTGGAAGCACTTTTGCGATGCCATTTTGAAAATCATCGCTTGCAGAGTTCAAGGCTAAATTCCAATCCATCAATTGTATATCCCATTCTGGCATCTTGGATTTTGTTTGTGGTTTTAATGGCAAAGCGGACTTGTTTTTAGTGATTGCTTTGAATTGGCAGTCATTCGGATTGATTGCTGCAAATGCAACCCCATCTACAGTATTTGATATCGCATAAATTGGCAGTTGTGCCTGCTCGATAGGATTACCAACCATTTTACTAACTGACACAGAACCGCCCTTGTAATCAATGATAATTTTCTCGTTATTCTCTAGACGATCCATTCGGTCTAATCTTGTGGTAAATTTTAGGCCGTTAATGTCGACTTCTGAAGTGGATTCTGTTTTTATCACCTCAAAATCACCTCTTTGCTTTTCAAGCTCAAGGTATTTGTTAATGAGTTTGACTAATCTGGTTTTTTCGACTAATTTAAAATTCGATTTGGGTATTTTAAGAATTGCAAGATCAACATGTTTTTCAATCAAATCATTGAGAGCTAAATCCGAGAGTTCTAGCAACTCTTTTTCTGTTCGGATTTCCCCAAAAAAAGTTTCCAAAACTTTATGAATTAATTGACCTTGTTGCTTTCGATCGATGCCAATATGCGGGGTGTCGAAATCGTCTATACAAAGACGCCCGACAAAACCTTTAAAAGCGCAACTCATTTGATTTTGAAGTGTTTTTACACCTTTTTTGATGGTGTAATCATCAATATTGGGAGCTTTATAATCATCAATATGGTTTAATTTTCGGGTCATGACAGCCTTTATAGTTTTTTCCTGAAACTCTTCAAAATGCAAACATGGCGAAGGCAGCTGTTCACGACTCTTTGTTGATTTGGCATAGCTAAAGGTAATATTGTTGCTTAAATCCTTTAAGGCTTGGAAAGTCACTTTAGAGTTTTTATCAATGGCATCAAAACTTGAGTTAGGAAGTTCGTAATCCCTACAGACTTGAGCGGGAATGAAGAGAGGTGTTTTTAATGCTCCTGGGAGAAAATCGCTTGTCATATTGGATATCCAGGCAGCGTCAAAAAATAATCCCTCTGCCTCAAGTGCTCCCAAGACATGAATATTAGCATCACCACCTTTTGCCTGAAAAACGACTGAATTCAGATGCGTTTGTAAAGTATTTACGGCATCAATGAAACCGATCTTTTTGTGAAAATCAGACAGTTTGTTGAGAATTAGACTTTCATTTTGATATTTTTCAAATAATTGGTATTCGCTACTTGTCAGGCTTCTATCCGTTGCAAAAGCCCAAGTTTTAATAAGTTTGTTAATGACTATCAACCAATCCTCCAATGGTAATTTAGTTTGAAATTTCAGTTTTCTGAGTTCGGTAATAGTTTCATACAACTGTGGACAATCTTTTATCAACAAAAGGATTTTTTGGGTTGAGCTTTTTTTTCTAGCAAGTGCCAAGATTCGATTAACCGATAAGGCACGATTGTTTGATTCTTTATGCGCTCCTTGAATAAATGGAGAGGTTATCACTTTTATGAGTGTTTCGTGATCTATACCGTCATCAATGATTTGTATTGAGACTTTGATGGTATTGAGAAGGTCTTGAATGAGAGGGTATTGGGATAGTGGTATGCCTAAAGACATATTGTATGGTTTGAGATGGGTTTCTATTAAACTCGAGGTGAATACCTGGTCAAAAATATTCTTCACCATGTTTTGTAATTCGCCTAAATTGGGAATGACAACTCCAATCTGATAATCAGGGTTTTGTGTGCTCGTTTCTTTTGCCCAATCGGCGATTGCTTGCTCTTGCTAACTTCATTTTTACAAGTTCGTAGATCCATTCAACTAATAGAGCGCTAGGGCTAGAGAAAAAACTTGGCATAGTTGCTATATCAACAAAATGTGTCTTGCAGAGATAATAGCATTTAATTAATTCATCAATTACAGCTTCTGAATGGTCGTTTGAATCCTGTTGGATAATCTCTTTAAAGAAAAATCGGAGTTCCGTTTTGGAGAGTAGACGGATTGATCTTTTGGGGTTATTTTGTTGCCAGAAGTTCTGGAGCCAAGAGCTGTATGAAAAAATGTTTGGCATTTTGAGTGAGCCGTGCTGTACTGATAATGATTGCTTGACGGCCAATACTTGACGATTATTTGCCACAATGATTGTGTCGTCCGACTGAATCAAAGAAAGATCTAAGTTAACTTTCATTCGGAAACTCGAATACTATGTCTAGATATTGACGAAGCTCTGAGACGCCCTCTTTTTTGAGGGAAGAGAAAAGCTGTACATTGATGTTTGGTATGTCTTTTAGGGACTTAATGACTCTTAGCTTTGTTGAACTCGCGATTCCCCTTTTTAGTTTGTCTGATTTGGTTAAGAGGATGTTTGTGGGAACATCGTTGTTAACACACCACTGCAACATCATTTCATCAAATGGTTTTAAGGGGTGACGGCAATCCATCACTAAAATGGTGGCCATTAAGCATTTTCGATTATCAAAATATTCACTCATGTCTAGGTGCCATCTTCGTTTGACTGTATCTGGCACTTTGGCATAACCATAGCCTGGCAAGTCGACGAGCCGTCGTTTTTCGTCGAGTTCAAAAAAAACTAAATGTTGTGTGCGTCCAGGCGTTCGGCTGACCTTTGCTAATTTTTTTTGTTCGGTCAGGGCATTGATTACACTAGACTTTCCTGCATTGGAACGACCCGCAAATACAACCTCATATCCATGATCTTCGGGGCAGCCCTTTAATGTAGGGCAAGATAGTAAGAATTTTGCCTGACGGTAAGAATTATGCATAGCTCGGTCATATCTTAGAGACAAAGACATTATATAAGTTTCATTCTTGGGTAAATCACAGGAATGAAATATTCTTTTAACTATTCCAGTGCTTTTTGCGAAAAGCGTAAATTTCGTTTTAAGTATAATTTACAACGGAAATTGTACAGCATTAGCCATATTGACAAGTAACATATTCATTACTGGGTTGAGCTCTTTTCGAATTTTGACTTGAATTGACAAGACTTTTTGGTGACTTATGGATAATGATGTATACCTTCATCGGAAATATAAAAAGTTTTCTTCAAATGATGATTTAAGTAAACCTTTGTCGCTTTATGAGGCGACGGTTCATTCTGATTGGATTGACTACAATGGCCATATGAGCGAGTCTTTCTATCTCTATGCATTTGGAGACGCCTCTGACGCCCTTTTTCGCTATATTGGCATCGATGAGGATTATCGATCTGAGGGTCAATCTTTCTATACAGTTGAAACGCATATAAATTATTACCTAGAAGTTTCAGAGGGTGAGCCTTTAAAATTTACCACTCAAATACTTGGGCTCGATAAAAAGCGTTTGCATTTTTTTCATCAGATGATTCATGCTCAGAACGGAAAACTTTTGGCAACGACTGAGCAAATGTTGATACACGTTGATACGAATAAATCGAAGGCCAGCGAAATCATGCCTAGAGTCGCGGAAAAACTTGGAAAAATTTGGGTTTTTCATCAGCAACTTCCGTCTCCTAAGCAGCAAGGTAGGGTCATGCAAATACCACAAACAAAATAGATCAGATTGAATATTTTCGATAAAAAATAGGAAGGGAATTAAATGGAATTTAGTCTTTCAAGTGAACAAGAGATGATTATCGATAGCGTTCGTAGCTTTGTCGAGCAGGAACTATATCCACACGAAGATGAGGTCGAGAAAACCAATCATATCGATGCAAGTTTGGCAGAAAGCATTAAACAAAAAGCGATTGAGCTTGGTCTTTATGCTACAAACATGCCAGCGGAATATGGCGGTGGTGGTCTCGATACATTGACTTTATGCCTTTTGGAGAAAGAATTGGGTAAGGCAAATTTTGGTCTTCAGTATATTGTTGCCAGGCCAAGCAACATATTAATGGCGTGCAAAGATGAGCAAATTGAAAAATATTTACTACCAACGATACGTGGTGAAAAAGTAGATTGTTTGGCTATGACCGAACCCAATGCAGGCTCGGATGTGCGTTCTATGAAATGCCGTGCTGAGCGTGATGGTGAGTATTTTGTAATCAACGGTTCCAAGCACTTTATTAGTCATGCTGATATGGCCGATTACGTGATTTTATTTGTAGCCTCTGGTGTTGAAGAAACTTCTAGAGGCGCAAAGAAAAAAATCACGAGTTTCCTTGTAGATATGGGAACCCCAGGTTTTTCTGTAGAAACTGGATACCATAGCGTTTCACATCGTGGATATCATAACTTTATCCTTAATTTTGATAACTGCCGTGTTCATGAATCACAAGTATTAGGCGAGGTAGATCACGGTTTTGATGTTGCCAACGAGTGGCTCGGGGCTACTCGTTTATCTGTTGCAGCAATGTGCCTAGGAAGAGCTGAACGTGCCTTACAGATTGCGACCGAATGGGCTGCAACTCGTGAACAGTTTGGACAGACCATAGGAAAGTTTCAAGGGGTGTCTTTTAAGCTCGCTGACATGTCCATGGAATTGCAAGCTGCTGAGTTGCTTACTTTGAGGGCTGCTTGGAATGACTCTCAGGGAAATATGACCAATAGCGATGCAGCAATGGCAAAACTAAAGGCAACTGAAACACTGGCTATGGTTTCTGATGAGGCTATACAGATTCTAGGTGGCATGGGCTTGATGAACGAGTTGCCTCTAGAGAGGATATGGCGAGACCATCGAGTAGAACGAATATGGGATGGTACCAGTGAAATTCAACGTCATATTATCTCAAGGTCGCTCTTAAGACCTTTCGAATAAATGATCTCCATGAGTCAATCAAATTTGAGTCGTCTGATATCTCCTAGGTCAATTGCAGTTGTTGGTCATCGAGGTGCTGATTTTGCTATAAGAGGGAGCCTTAAATTGGGTTATACCGGAAAAATTTGGGCGATTCATCCATCTAGGGAGACTATCGAGGGTTTGGAGTGTTATAAAAGTGTTAGAGATTTACCTGAGCCCCCAGATGCAACATTCATAGCAGTTAATGCCGAAGCGGCGATAAAGATAGTTGCAGAGGTTAGTTGAAGCTGCAGGCAGGATGCCGATTATTGGACCCAACTGTTATGGCTTTATTAATAGCTTAGATAGTGTTGCTTTATGGCCAGACTTGCATGGCTGTGAAGTCCTTGATAAAGGTGTAGCAATCATTACGCAAAGTGGTAATATAGGACTAAATATGACAATGCAGTCAATTGGTTTGCCGATTGCCTACATGTTTACTCTTGGCAATCAGGCAAATACTAGTATTTCAGATATTATTAATGCAGTGTTGGATGATGATAGAGTGTGTGCCATTGGGCTTCATATGGAAGGTGTTAGTGATATTGAAGCTTTTGATAACGCCGGACGCCGGGCGTTAGAAAAAAAGATACCTATCGTCACTATTAAAACTGGCCGTACAGATACCTCTTCTCAGATCGCTCTTAGCCATACCAGTTCGTTGACGGGAGCGGATCAATTGTTTGATGTTTTATTCGATCGTCTAGGAATAGCTAGAGTTGATAACATTCCGGAGTTTTTAGAAACATTAAAATTGCTCAGCATTTTAGGCGTAATCGATCACAATGGTGTGGCATCAATGAGCTGTTCAGGTGGAGAGGCTGGAATGATGGCTGATTTAATTGATGGCTTGGACATCTCTTTTTCAGGTCTCGAAAAAGAACACAAGGAACGAATTCAAAACACATTGAACGAGTTTGTTGAGGTAGACAATCCCTTGGATTATCACACTTTTATCTGGGGGGATCGTCATCGTACAGCTGCTTGCTTTAAAGAAATGATGAGTGGTGACTTTGCAGCAACCATGCTACTGTTAGATTGGCCAAAAACCGACCAAATGAGCCAGCAAGATTGGGACAATACTTTCTATGCCCTATGTGATGCAGCGACTGAGACAGGAAAAAAAGCCATCGTTCTAGCTTCTATGGCTGATTGTATGCCAAAAAGGATCATTGATGAATGCCAAAAACGTGGAATTGCACCAATGATTGGTTTGGATACCTGTCTTAAATCGTTACATCATTCATATAGATGCGCTCAAGCTTTCAATGCAGATTCACATACTCCCATAGAGGCTTCAATTCCAGTTTCAAAAAAAACGCAGATCAAGAAAACACTTACTGAGTTTGATGGAAAGCAATTATTGGCCAAGTATGGGATATCAATACCTGAAGGTGAGATAGTTACTAGTATTGAGGGTGCATTGAGGGCCGCAGAAAAATTGAACTATCCGGTCACCGTGAAGGTATCGAGTGAAGCCTTGGTTCATAAGAGCGATTCAGGAGCTATTAGGGTTAACGTTAAGGATGCCGAGATGCTCAAATTAGCAGTATCTGAGCTACTACAAATCGGATCTTCATTATTGATTGAAGAAATGGTAGAGGGTGCTATAGCTGAGTTAATTATTGGTGCCGATTGTGACCCGTTGTTTGGAAAATATTTGATGATTGGTAGTGGTGGGGTTTTGGTTGAGTTATTAAGTGACAGTATTCCTTTACTATTACCTGTTGAGAGGAGTAATGTCGTGGAAGCACTTTCTGAGTTGAAGCTATTTTCGATACTTGAGGGCTATCGTGGACAATCAGCTGGAGATATTGATGCTGTGATTGATACTGTGATGTCTACGGTTGATTTTGTTAACTCAAATGAAGTCACTGAACTTGATATAAATCCGTTACTCGTTTTGCCTCAGGGAAAAGGTGCAATCGCCGTTGATGCTTTGGTTAGACTGAATTAGTAGTAACATGACATTAATCTCAAAATTAAGGAAAATTTTATGAACAAAAGTGTCACTTGTGAGGTCTATAACGAAGTTCTGCTCATTACACTCGATCGCCCTAAAGCCAATGCAATTGATGCTATAACAAGTCACGCGCTTGGTGATGCCTTTATCTCATTTAGAGATGATAATGATTTAAGAGTAGCTATTATTATTGGCGCAGGTGAACGGTTTTTTTGCGGTGGTTGGGATTTAAAAGCAGCATCTGAGGGTGAGGCCGTTGATGCAGACTTTGGTCCAGGTGGTTTTGCTGGACTTACTGAATTGTGGGATTTGGATAAGCCTGTTATTGCTGCGGTTAATGGTTTAGCGGTTGGAGGTGGTTTTGAGTTGGCACTTGCCGCTGACCTAATTATTGCTTCCAACACAGCTGAGTTTTTCGTTCCTGAAGCTACTTTAGGCATTATTCCTGATAGTGGAGGAGTTTTGAGATTGCCACGTCGCTTACCTCGAGCGATTGCAATGGAAATGCTGATGACAGGAAGGAGAATGGGTGTAGATGAGGCACAAAAATATGGTCTAGTGAACAGAAGTTGTTCATTAAAAAGGTTAAAAAAGCAAGCCATTGAGTGGGCGCACGAAATCGCTCAGTCTGCTCCCCTTTCATTGGCAGCAATTAAAGCGGTCATTAGAGAGACAGATCAAATGGATTTAGAATCTGCCTATGAAACTATGCGCTCTGGTCAAATCAAGGCCTATCATAAAATGCTTAAATCTGAGGATGCCAAAGAGGGGCCACTTGCTTTCTCTCAGAAGCGACCTCCTAAATGGCAAGGTAAATAGCTTTCCATAAATCCTCTTCACACTGCATAAAATAGATGTCTGTATAATTTAACGAAAATCAATAGAACATAAAGTGAATTCATCATGAAAAAGATTTTATTGTTAATCCTTTCTATAGCGGCATTGGCTTTATCAATGAGCTCTGTATCCGAAGAATCAAAGAGCGAAGGTGAGGCTATGTTTGAAGCTTTGGGATGTTTGAGTTGCCACGGATCGGGAGGAAATTCAACTGATGATGACATTCCTTCCCTCGCTGGCAGAGATGCTGAATGGATAGTGCAACAATTAGAACAATTTCAGTCAGGAGAGCGTCAAAATGCGATTATGAATGCAATGGCGCCAATGGCAGAAGGGTTTGAGGAGTCTATAGCTGAATACCTTTCTACTCAAGGACTTAGAGAGTAGTCTTTACCGTTTTCTTCATAAATAGAAGTTAACGGAACCATCAATATTCAAGTATAATTTCGTGGAATTTTTTGGAGATTTGGAATGAAAAAGACCATTATTTTTTTTCTATCAATTGTACTTGCAGCCCTTAACGCAAATAGTCTAGCCTCTGGAGATGCTGAAGCTGGCCAAGCTAAATCCGCGACATGTATGGGTTGCCATGGTCTTGCTGGTAATAGTACCATACCAAATTTCCCTAAACTTGCCGGTCAAGGCGAAGGCTACATTTTGAAGCAACTACAGGAATTTAAGTCAGGTGAAAGAGACAATGCAATTATGGCAGGTGTTGTATCCTTACTCTCGGAACAAGATATGATGGATATTGCGGCATATTACTCAATTCAAACTATCAGTGAAAATAGTGCTAAGGCAGATGAGGAAACAATCGAATTAGCTCGAAAGATCTATGTTGGTGGAAAGAAAGACACACAAACCACTGCTTGTATTGCTTGCCATGGCCCTAGGGGTTTAGGTATGCCGAGTGCAAAATTTCCTGCTCTTAGTTCTCAACATGCTGAGTATACTGCTTCGCAGTGACTGGCTCTGATGACCTTGCTAGAGATAATGACTATGAAGGGATGATGAGAAGTGTTGCCAAAGGTTTGACAACCGTTGAAATTGAAGCTTTAGCCGAATACATTGCTGGTCTTCACTAATTAGTTCATTCTTTCGGTATTGCCGTCTACGGTCATGACTTGACCAGATATTTTGTGGGCCTCATCTGAAAGCAAGAATAAGGCCATATTGGCAATATCTTCTTCGCTCACGAAAGTCTTAAGTGACACCATCGATTCATAATCTTTTTGCAGCTCTTCTTCTGAAACCCCAGTAGATTTTGCTTTGGCTTCTATGACTCTTTTCATTCTGTCTCCCAATACCGACCCTGGGCAAATAGAGTTGACTCTTATGTTGAATTCACCAAGTTCTATTGCAAGTGATTTGGTCACACCAATGATAGCCCATTTACTTGCTACGTAAGGCGTTCTGAGAGGAAATCCAAATAAGCCTGCAGTAGAGGAAATATTAATAATGGATCCGCCTTTATTATTTTTTAACAAAGGTATGGAGTATTTAGTGAAATAAAAATGGCTGTTAAGATTGATGTCTATAGTATTTTTCCAGTCAGAAATCGATAAACTTTCCATAGGCCCGGTAGGCCCGGCTATGCCGACATTATTAATGAGTGCATCAATGCTTGCAATTCTTTCCTTGAGTGAATAAAAATATTTTTCCACGGAGTCTTGATTTTTGGCATCAACATTATCTATAAATAGTTTTTTGTTTATCAATGGATGCTTGTTGATTATGTCGATTCTTTTTTGGTTGATGTCCGACAAATAAACGTTGTATCCTTTATCTAAAGATAAACTGGCTATACTCCAACCAATTCCATCAGCAGCAGCTGAAATTATAATGTTTTTTCCAGGAGATATATTTTGAGTCATTTAACTTAATGTTACGCTAAAGCCTCAGATAACTCATCAGAAAGTTATTGGCTTAACAAATTTGAGGATAAGTCAAAGTTTATCTTATTTTCACACTTAGCAAATATAATTATTAGTAAATCATTAATGCTAAAAAATATTAAAGCAATAATCAAAGATTACTTATACAATAGTGCAAGTTTATATAGTCATTATTTGGCTTAAACATGGCTGATCTTTTGAATAATTACGATTTTATTGTTATCGGTGCTGGTTCGGCAGGCTGTGTTCTTGCAAATAGGCTCAGCAAGGATTCTTCTAACAAAGTATTACTCATAGAAGCAGGCGGTACCGACCGTCGTTTTTATGTGCAAATGCCTATCGGCTACGGCAAAACCTACCACCAAAAAGACATCAACTGGATGTATATGGCGGAGCCAAGCTCTGGTACTAATAATCGTGCCAGTTATTGGCCACGAGGAAAACTATTGGGCGGTTCAAGCTCGATTAATGCGATGGTCTATGTTCGAGGCAATCCACAAGATTTTGACGACTGGCAAATGGCTGGAAATCCTGGTTGGTCATACAATGATTTGCTTCCATACTTTAAACGTATGGAGACATGGCAACAGGGTAATGACCCATATCGAGGTAGTAGAGGGCCAGTAAATGTTTCAGACGTTACAGACCAGCTTCATCCCTTGTGTAATAATTTTATTTCTGCAGCTGAAGAATTAGGAATCAGTTTCAATGGTGATATGAATGGCGAGATTCAGGAAGGTGTTGGTCATTATCAGATAACCACACACAAGGGACGGCGTATGTCTGCTTCGCGAGCTTATTTACATCCCGTTTTGAAGCGTTCCAACCTTACCGTAATTACCAAGGCTCTGGTCACTCGTATTCTATTCGAAGGTAAACGCGCTACCGGTGTGGAATACAAAAAAGCAAGCAAACTTTACCAGGCAAACGCCAAGCGTGAAGTCATATTAAGCGCTGGTTCAGTGAATTCACCACAACTTCTCCAGTTATCTGGAATTGGTCCAGAGTCAGTCCTGAATGAGGCAAATGTTTCGGTAATTCATGACAGCCCTGCCGTTGGGAAAAACCTCCAGGACCATCTTGGGGTTAGCTATTTTTATAAAAGTAAGGTAAGAACCTTGAATGATCAGCTGAGACCTTGGTGGGGAAAGCTGTGGCAGGGTGTTCGATATATCTTCACTAGGACTGGACCATTAAGTTTAAGTGTCAACCAGTCTGGCGGTTTTGTTAGAACTAGGGATGGACTTACAAGACCGAATATTCAGCTTTATTTTTCACCTGTAAGTTATACTCTTGAACCCCATGGAAGGCGCGCTATGCTAAGTCCAGACCCCTTTTCAGCCGTGTTGTTGGGAGTATCGAACTGTAAATCAAATTCACGAGGCCAGATTCGAATAAAGACTAGTGATCCAACTATTGCACCTATAATTGAGCCTAACTATCTATCTCATGACGATGATGTCCAAGACCTATTAGAGGGCGTTAAACTACTAAGGAAATTAGCTCAAACTGAGAGTTTTAGTAAGGTCATTATTGATGAGTTTCGACCTGGGCCTGATTGTAAATCAGATGCTCAAATGATAGAAGATATTCGAGACAATGCTTGGACTGTTTTTCACCCGGCTTGTACTTGCCGTATGGGTCCTGATCCAATCAAAAATGTTGTTGATAGTAATCTTAAAGTGCATGGAATAGAAGGACTTAGGGTGGTAGATGCATCAATATTTCCAAAGCTTATATGTGGTAATATTAATGCCGCTACAATGATGGTGGGTGAAAAGGCTTCGGATCTGATTTTGGCCGATATATCTAAATAAAGAGTTAGCTAAAAAGAGACTAATTATGAAAATTATTAGCATAGAAACCTTTACTAACGAATACATGCTCAAGTAGTGCACCGACAAGTGGCTCCTCATGTGCTAGGCTTGAGTGGTCTCGACATAACCGATTTAAATCGAGAGGTGTTAGAGAGAGAACATAAGTTTCCCGGCACCTATCTTTATCGTGGTTTGAGTGGATTAGACACTGCGCTCTGGGATATTAAGGCTAAACGTGCCAACAAAAGTGTGTGCCAGTTAATTGGTGGAAAGCCATCCTCAATTCCAGTTTACGCTTCGAGTATGCAGCGAGAAATCACCCCTGAAGCTGAAGCTGAACGTTTTCTAGAACTTAAAGAGAGGTATGGTTATAAAGCCTTCAAATTTCGTGTAGGGAGAGAGTGTGGTCATGACTTGGATCAATGGCCCGGTCGTACAGAGGCTATTGTGAAGCAAGTGCGTGAGGTTTTGGGAGATGATGTGGCACTTCTGGTGGATGCCAATAGTGCTTATACTCCAGCTAAAGCGATTGAAGTTGGACATATGTTACAAGATTATGGTGTCAGTCATTTTGAAGAACCTTGTCCTTATTGGGAACCTGACTGGACACGTCAAGTTAAAGACGCCCTAAATATTGATATAAGCGGTGGTGAACAGGATAACGATATGCGTATCTGGAAGCACATGATAGACGCTCAAGTAGTGAATATTGTACAACCCGATATATGCTATATGGGAGGTATTACTCGTACCCTAGAGGTTGCTCGGCTGGCCCAGAAAGTGAACTTACCGGTGACTC
>LUMK01000201.1_pt1 | contig 19636 bp, 25 predicted proteins | sample 729981 | NCBI WGS metagenome assembly LUMK01 (sample SAMN03860265, study PRJNA289734) | marine metagenome | biome: seawater column; feature: ocean; material: water; isolation source: Red Sea water column Station 22 - depth 200m | place: Saudi Arabia: Red Sea | collected 2011-10-15 | depth 200 m
GCATCAATGATTATCATAATATATTGGATGTCGATCAGCTTTGCATTGTGCTATCGAGTTATTGCGGCGAATAACTCAGCGCAAAACCTTTAGGATAGCGCATATCAAAAATACCCCTTTCTCTAATTTTTGAAGATCTCTTTAACTGGTCGTAAGCTTTCATGAAGACTTTTAATCTTTTGCTTTGTTGTTGGTAGCCCAAAATAACCTTCATGTTTGGTTCGAGAGTTAATTCATCAATAAGTGATCTCTCAAACTGTTTGATGATTAATGGACCTAGAATTGATTGATAGTTCAAAAAGTCGACGTAAAACTGTCCAATTTGGTCTTCTGAAACGATAGCAATGGGTGCTCCAGAGTCGATTGAAAGGTTCGGTTTAAACAATACCCCCTGAGTTGAAATATAACCTTCAGAACCCCAGCGCATTGCAATTTCATGCCTAACAACAGCGATTCGAATCTTGTTCCAGAATAGTCGGCTGACTTCAGCTCCGGATATCCACGGGTGTTGCTCTACTTTTTCTTTTAACTGCGATAGGTCAATCAAATATTTGTTGTTGAGAAGTGGTTCGATTAGTCGGTCATATTGTGAAGTTTCGGTTGTTAGACTACCGTTGACCTCCCAAGAAATTTTTGGTTCAAACAGATCAGAACTGTCAATGACATAAATTAGGCCGGCAAATAACAGAAATACAAATAAATAGGTTAGTTTGTTGAGATAGCCGAGTATTAGGAGTTTGAAAGGTTTCTTCGGCTCTATTAAGCGATTAAGTCGTTCTTTAGCCATTTAGAATTTTTAGCACTAGTTGTTCAAAGTTCATACCAGCGGCTTTTGCGGCCATAGGGACGAGTGAATGAGATGTCATACCGGGCACCGTATTTATTTCCAAGAGGTATGGATTTTTATCTTCATCCAAAATGAAATCAACACGACACCAGCCTTTAGCTCCAGTTAGAGCGAAGGCTTTCATTGCGATCGCTTGAATATTGTTCTCTTGTTGTTCTGTGAGATCTGAAGGGCATAGATACTCGGTTTTATTGCTGAAATATTTAGAGTGATAGTCATAAATATCGTGGTCTGAGATTATCTTTATACTCGGTAGTGCTTGATTACCCAGAATTGCCACGGTGTATTCATCACCTTCAATCCAGTGTTCAATCAATGCTTCGTTGTTGTAATGCCATGCAATTTCAAGTGCCATTTCCAGTTCATTTTTATTTTCTACTTTGGTGATTCCAATACTTGAGCCCTCCATTGTCGGTTTTACAGCCCAAGGTAGCGGGAAGTTTATTGGATCTATAGGCTTGCCCTGAGTGGCAACGATTGAGGGTGATAAAGGTAATGCGTGTTTCAGCCAAACATCTTTAGTAGCGGCTTTATTCATACAAAGATTAGAGGCTTCAACTCCGGAGCCTGTGAATGGGATCTTTCTTTTACCTAGCAGGGATTGTATGTAGCCATCCTCACCCCCACGACCATGCAGAATAATGAATGCTTTGTCGAATTCTTGGATCCATAATTTATCAAGGTTGTCTTTGGTCAAGTCGAAAGAAAAACAATCAACATTATTTTTTAGTAAGGCCTTATAAACGGCTTGACCGCTCATTAGCGATATCTCTCTTTCGGCGGAATAGCCGCCCATTAAAACTGCGATCATATGATTATTATTTCAGTCTCAAGTTCAACGTTATGCACCGACTTTACGGTGTTTTTGATGTGATTAATTAAATTTTCAATATCTTCAGCGGTCGCGTTGTCATGATTAATGATATAGTTTGCGTGTTTTTCTGAAACACAGGCGCCACCGACGCAAAAACCTTTCAGCCCGCTTGACTCAATTAATTCAGCTGCATAATGACTTTTTGGGTTTTTAAATACACTGCCACAACTAGGCAGTCCTATGGGTTGGGTAGAGTTCCTTTTTTCAAGCAAGTCGCGAACATCGTCATTTTGTTGCTGCAGGTTGAAATCGAATCGAGCACTGAGAAAAAACTCGTCAATATGTTTATGAGACACTGAACGATAATCTATAACAAAATCGCTCTTTTTTCTTTGATGCACCTTTCCATTCAGATTGATAGTCTTAACGGACACTACATATTGCCATACCTCAGAACCGAACGCACCCGCATTCATGGCAAGTGCTCCACCAACAGTTCCCGGTATGGCGCTAAGAAATTCGGCACCATGTCTGTTGTTTAATTGTGCAAATCTTGACAATCTAGCCAGTGTTGTTCCAGACTCAGCATCAATGATGCCTTCTGAAATTGTGAGTTCTTTTAAGTGTTTGGTATGAATGATAACACCGTTGAAACCATGATCTCGAATAAGCAGGTTGCTTCCCAGTCCGACAAATAAAACTTGTCTTGAGTTATCACTTAGAAATTCCGAGAGTTCGGTTACATTTCCAGGTAGAAAGAATTCACGAGTATGTCCACCTGATCTTAATGAACAGTGCTTTGACATAGGTTCGTTGTACTTCAGCATTTCTAGTTAATGGCAAAATGATTCTTTAATTTTTGAGGTATTTTATGGACATCGCCAGCGCCGAGCGTAAGGATGAGATCATTTTCTGATGCAACGTTTGGCAGTACATCAATGATTTCACCACTATTTTTAACGACGATAGGGTCAATTGTACTTCTCTGTCTAATCGAATCGGCCAGTGTTGACGAACTAATTTTCTTGATAGGTGTTTCGTTGGCTGCATAAATATTTAATAAAATCAAAACATCTACCTTGGATAAACAACTCACAAATTCATTGAATAAATCTCTAGTTCGAGAGTACCTGTGAGGTTGAAATATAACAACCAAGCGATTCTTTGGATAGGTGTTTCTTAGAGTACTTAGAACAGCCGCAACTTCATTGGGGTGATGACCATAGTCATCAAATAATGGTATCGGTTTCTGGTTGATTATCAAATTTTTATGATAGTCCAGTCTTCTTGATACGCCACTAAAGTTAGATAAAGCCTGTTGAATAATTTTCACTTTAATATTAAGCTCGATAGCAACACTAATGGCTGCCAGTGCGTTCAAAATGTTGTGTTTTCCTATTAAATTTAGCGTTACAGGAAATTTCTTTTTGTATTTACTACAACTAACGTCAAACGACATTTTCATCTTCTTCTGTTCAACATTAAAGGCTCTAACGTCGGCATCATCGCTAAAGCCATAGCTCATGATAGGGCGGTGTACTTTTTTAAGAATATCTTGTACACCTTGGTCATCAATACAAGCAACGCAAACTCCATAGAAGGGCAGATTTGAGGTGAAACTTATAAAGGCATCGGTAAGTTTTTTGTAGCTATGTTTGTAGGTTCCCATGTGGTCTTCATCAATATTGGTAACAACGCTCAACATCGGCTGGAGGTGGAGAAATGAAGCGTCACTTTCATCCGCTTCTGCAATTAAGTAGTCACTTTTCCCTAACTTGGCGTTCCTACCTGTGGCATTTATAATGCCACCAATGACATAAGTCGGGTCAAGTTTAGCTTCAGTCAATATGTGCACAATGAGGCTGGTAGTTGTTGTCTTTCCATGAGTACCAGAAACAGCAATACCGAAACGAAATCGCATCAACTCTGCAAGCATTTCCGCCCTTGGAACTATTAAAAGTTGCTGTTTTTTGGCTTCTTGAAGTTCCGAGTTGTTGTTCTTGATAGCAGAAGAAACGACAACTGCTTGCTTGCCAGTCACATTTTTTGCTTGATGCTGATAACTAATTGTGCAGCCCAGTTTTTCAAGTTTTCTGGTTGCATTGCTTGACTCAATGTCTGAACCGGATATCTCGTAACCTAAATTGGTTAGGACTTCTGCTATACCGCTCATTCCGGAGCCACCAATGCCTATGAAGTGAATTTTTTTGATTTTTGAGCGGGTCGGGTTCTCAACTAGCGTCATGATTTATTGACCGTTATGATAGTTATTACCTGGATTCCCTCTCCCTTGCCAAATGCCGTCAAACCCTCACCAGTCGTTGCAGTGATTCCTACATCGGATGTATTGGTATGACATAGTTTGGCGATGCTTTTTTTCATTGACTCAAGTTGGGATGAAATTTTCGGTTTTAGACATTCGATAGCGACTGCTATGTGGCTAATCTTCCAATCTCCTAAATCATCAAGCGCTAGTTTTAAATAGTTGCTGCTATCAGTCACACCTTCTTGACAAAGTTTGTCGGCGAATGAACCCAGTACATTGCGACCTGTAATACTCGAAATGGCATTTGTTATCGAATGCAATACTACGTCGGCGTCACTATTACCTTTGAGTCCTGTTGGGTGTTCAAGTTTAATTCCAGCCAGTATTAAAGGTTTTCCTGGTGTCTCTTCAAATGCGTGAGAGTCTTGTCCGATGCCGGTTTTTGTTTTCATTGTTTATTTAAGTAATAATTGGCTAATTTGAGGTCGTCATTGTGGGTAATTTTAATGTTACTTTTAGAGTTTGATACAATCTTTATAGAATGTCCTAAACGTTCAATCGCTTCAGCCTCATCTGTAACGTAGCCGTTATCTTCGACCACTTTTTCTAGGGCTTTCTTTAGGAGTTTAATTCGGAACATCTGTGGGGTCTGTGCTTGATACAATTTATTTCTTTCAATTGTCCTTACAACATCTTCATTTCCGACTTTTTTTAATGTATCAACAACTTCTACGGCAAGAATACCTCCAATAGGATGGTTTTGTAGTTCGTTTATTAATTTTTCTACGTCTTCTTTTTTTATACAGGGTCGAACCGCATCATGCACGAGCACCCAATCATCGTCTTTTGCAAATTCAATTAGAGAGATTAGGGCATTCAAAACAGAATGAAAACGTTCTGGACCACCTATAGCAGTAGCAAGCAATTTTGGGTGAGAATAATAAGGCGAAGTCATAAAATACTCATCATTATCTGAGATGGCGACGACACAGCCAGATATCTGATCCATATCTAAAAGAGTTTGCAAGCTTTGATCTAGAATGGTTGAACCGTTCTCAAGCTTTAGATATTGTTTAGGAATGACTGTATTCATGCGCGAACCTTTGCCACTGGCCGGAATGATTAAGAAACAATTATCATCATGCATGACAGCTAAATGATCCTTTTAGGAGTAAGAAATTTATCGTCTTTATTATAAAGTAGACTCACTAGAATCTGCTACATTATCGGTTTCCACGGTTGTGTTGATTTGATAAAACACCTCGCCGTCTTTGATGAGTCCGTATTTAAATCGTGCCTGTGATTCAATTACGCTTAAATCCTCCTCTGTGTAGGCGTTAATTTGTTCCTGAAGTTTTTTATTATCGTTTTGCAATTGTTTATTAATCAATTCCATATCCTTAATAGTTTTTTGTTTTTGGAAAATGATATTGGGAAAGTCATTAATCAATATATTTTGCCTCACTAGTGCAATCAATATCAGAATTAGTATTAACGAGATTTTGTATTTAATAACAAAACCAACTATGCCTTTATGGGTGTCATTTTGCATAAACTTTATTATTTGGTTTTTGGTAATTCTCTATCATATTATTTCAGGGTTGATATCAGGTAAGTTTTTGAGTAATAATCATGCAAAGGGAGCTTATTTTGGTTAAAGAGTTGAAAAATAAAGCCAATACCCAACAACGAAATGATAGCCAATAAGAACCTAATTAGTGACTGTTTTTGAGTGACATTTGAACCGTCTTTTTGGATGATTTCAAATTTCCAAGCCCTCATACCAAGAGTTTGTTTGCCTTTAATCCAAGACATTGAAAAATAAACATAAATAAGAGGCAAGGTTAGAAGACGTAGAAATGAGACATTGGATTTCATATATGTTTTTAGCTTCATTAATAATGCACAATTAATGGCTACTAATTATCCTCTTTCTTTAGCACCTTTGAAGTAACTTTTCCCTCATGAAGTTGAGAAATGATATGGTCTCCGAGATTGATCTTCTTTGATGAAAGCAAAACCTTGCCGTCTTTATCGTGAGTAATGCTGTAGCCTCTAGAGAGTGTATTTAGAGGTGAAAGTAGGTTAAGTCGGTTGACCTTGTTGGTAAATTGATTTGCCTGATCTTTAAGAAAATATTCCACGTTATTGCGTAGACGAATGTTTAGCTGTTGGAGTTGTGATAGATATATTTGATGAGCTCTTTTTATCTGTCTGAAAAGTCGAAACTCATATTCGTCTAGTTTCTGTGCATGTCGTTGCAGTTGTCGACTGGGGTCAATAATTTTAGTTTGAAGTAGGTCAAGGGAGAGCTTTATTTTGTCAAGGGATAGATTGACACTATCCTGCAATTGTTTTCTGAGTTTTGTTGCCTGATTGATTATTGCAAGTCGATCAGGTGTTGCGATAACGGCAGCAGCGCTGGGTGTTGGAGCCCTAACATCAGCTACAAAATCTGCAATAGTAGTGTCTGTTTCATGACCTATAGAGCTTATGATTGGTGTTTTACAGGCAAAAATCTGTCTCGCGAGCTCTTCTTCATTAAAAGACCATAAATCTTCCATTGAGCCTCCACCTCTTGCCAATATGAGAACATCACAACGTTTATCTTTATCCGCAATTCGAAGTGCTTTGATGATTTTTTTGTAGGCATCTTCACCTTGTACTACAGTATCGTAAAGAAGAATGTTGGAAAATGGATATCTTGTTTTTAATACTTGGATGATATCATTTATTACAGCGCCGCTAGAAGATGAGATGACACCGATGGTTTTTGGAGATACAGGGAGGTTTTTTTTGTTTTCCGCATCAAACAAGCCTTCAGCCTTAAGTTTATTTTTTAGTTGGTCAAAGTCAATCTGCAGATTGCCTATACCTGCAGGTTCCATTTGTTGCACAATCAGCTGGAAGTCTCCCCTAACTTCATATAGCGTTGGCGCACCCCTTATTACTAAACTTCGTCTAGATTAAACATTGCCTTTAAGATAAACAAACACCGCGCCCGTGCCGCCCCTATTTTGAGGACAAGAGCAGAATGCAAGTACTTGAGGGTGCTGTTTGAGATAGTGTACTACCTGTGATTTCAAGGTAGATAGGTTTTGATCAGAGTTGTACCCTTTACCGTGAATGATTTGGATAAAACGTTCATCGCTATGGTAGTGAATAAATTTTGATAGAGATTGACATGCCTCCTCAACCTTTTGTCCATGCAAATCGATAGAAGGTGTATAGCCGATCCTGCCTTGTTTCATTTTTTTTAATGTTTTAGGTGATACACCTGATTGGGAATGGTTTACAGAATCCGAGGCTGACAGGTTGGGTTTAGCTAAATAGCTATAATCTTCAAAAGGTTTATTTAAATGATTTTTGTTGTCATAGAGCTCTTCCTTGTCACCATCCTTATCGATAGGAACCTTGTAAAAGCTGAACTAGAGAACAGAAACGTTATTTATAAGGCTTTAATTTGAGCACTAAGCCGCGATTTTTTTCTGGCGGCTTGGTTTTTGTGGATTAAGCCTTTACTAACAGCTTGGTCTAGGTTTTTTTGCATTGATGCAAAGCCGCTAACAGCCTCTTCTTTCTCTCCAGCTGCAACTGCATAAGCCACCTTTTTCACAAAAGTACGAACTTTAGCTCGGATTTGAGAATTATGTTGATTACGTTTCACTGCCTGTCTTGCGCGTTTTCTGGATCCTGCTGAATTGGCCATATTGTCTTTAATTTAATGCTAAATTTCAAAAGACCGAATTATAAAGTCTCAGTACTATTAATGCAAGTATTTGTTTTTCACCTGTTTATGCGTCCAAGGAGTTAACATAGCGAAGCGTTTTTTTCTTGTTAAGTAGCAAGTGCCATGTCTTTCCACCTTGGGATTTCCATAATGAAACTGCTCGAATGCCAGCAAGAAGCAAGGCTCTGATATGGTTTGCTGTTTGTCTGTTAGTTAAATAGATCTGCTCACCTCGAACCATAATTGTTGGGTTGAGGCTGCCTAAAGTATTTTTATAGTCAATTTCAGCCGAAATTTGAGTCAGTAATTGAGGTTTTTTCATTAATTTCTTTTCAAGATTAATAAGCGCTGTTGAATAGAGCATGATATTTTGCATACTGATAGATTTCTTATCGAGTAATGTTTTTAGAGATTCAAAGCCGACTCGTAAATCCTCGGGCGAGGAAAAAATTTCATCGACATCTTCACTCTTGCTGAGAATACTATTCAGACTTGCTTTGTTACTATGGCTGTCACATTGTCCAGTAGAGGCAAGTTGATGAACTAGGGCAGTTGTTTGAAATATACTTGCCAACGCTAGAGTTTGTTTTGCTGCTTTATTCATTCGATTTTGATTTGATTACACTTCCGCCCAAGCAAACATCACGGTCATAGAAGACGATTGACTGTCCGGGTGTTATCGCTCTCTGGGGCTCCATAAAATTAACCTGGATACAGTCGCCATCTATTTCCATTACCTGACACTCTTGGGATGCTTGACGATATCTTATTTTAGCATTGCATTTGTGGGGTAGAGCGGGTGACTGATCAATCCAGTGGACACTATCTGCAATAAGTGTATTGTGATATAGCAATGGATGGTCCCCTTGAACCGCTAAAATCTCATTTGACTCGACCAATTTATCAGCAACAAACCAAGGTTCGGGGGAATCGCTATATCCTCCACCAATCTCCAAACCTTTACGCTGACCGATAGTATAAAAAGGTAGCCCATGATGGTGTTTAATAAAGCGACCATTCTCATCTATGATATCGCCCTTTTGTTTTGGTAGAAAAGTGGTCAGAAAGTCTTTAAATGGCCTTTCTCCAATAAAGCAGATGCCTGTAGAGTCTTTTTTTTCAGCGTTTTCAAAGCCATTTTTTAGTGCTATTTCGCGTACTTGTTTTTTATGTAAATCTCCAAGTGGAAAGAGGCTCTGCGAGAGTTGGTCCTGATTAAGTAGGTGAAGAAAGTAGCTTTGGTCTTTATTCCCATCAACTCCAGCTTTCAGTAGGTAGTGACCATCATTATTGATAATTCTTGCATAATGACCAGTTGCTATTTTGTTCGCGCCCAAGTCCTTTGCATAATCTAAAAATGCTTTAAATTTGATTCTTTGGTTGCACAATACATCGGGATTTGGTGTTCGTCCTTTTTTATGCTCCGATAGAAAATGTTCAAATACGTCTTCCCAGTATTCATGAGAAAAGTTCACGGTGTGAAGCTTGATTTCAAGTTTATCCGCGACTTGTTGAGCGTCCAGCAAGTCTTCAGCGGCATTGCAATACTTGTCATCATCCTCTTCATCCCAATTTTTCATGAACAAGCCTTCCACATGAAATCCTTTTTCAAGTAAAACGAGGGCGGCAACGGATGAATCAACTCCGCCAGACAGGCCGACAATTATTTTTTCATTAGAGGGGTTCATTTTTCTCGATCGTAAGCGCTTACAATTCGTTTAACCAGTTGATGTCTGACAATGTCTTGCGAGTCTAACTCACAAAACGTGATTTGTTCTATATCGTCAAGTATTTTTATTGCATCTAAAAGTCCAGATTGACTAGGATTGGGTAAATCAATTTGAGTAACATCGCCGGTAATTACCATCTTTGAACCAAAACCCATTCTTGTCAGGAACATTTTCATTTGAGGAATCGTAGTATTTTGAGCTTCATCAAGAATAATGTAGCATTCATTCAAAGTGCGACCTCTCATAAATGCAAGTGGGGCAACTTCAATGACATGTTTTTCTATTAATCTGTTTACCTTTTCAAAGCCGATAAACTCATAAAGCGCATCATAAATAGGACGCAAATAGGGGTCAACTTTTTCGCTCAGATCACCGGGTAAAAATCCCAGTTTTTCTCCTGCCTCAACAACAGGTCTGACCAAAATAATTCTTTTAATATTCGAGTTCTCTAAAGCCTCAACCGCTCTTGCCACTGCAAGATATGTTTTTCCTGTACCTGCTGGCCCTATGGCAAAAACTGCATCATGTTCAATAATAGCATTGACATAGTTTTGTTGGTTAGTGCTACGAATATTAATATGCTTGCGACTTGTCCTAATGGTGACTGATTTGGTAGAACCATTGCCACTTTTTTGAGATTTAATACAAAGGTCGATATCTCCAGAATCAATTGTTTTACTATCTGATAATGATAGAAGTTCTTGCAAAACACCAATCGCTATTGGTGCATTGTCTCCCTTGATATTAAAGTCAGAGCCTTTATTAGAAACCTTTACCTTAAGGTTTTTAGCAATGTTATCAAGGTTTTTGTCTAGGGAACCGCAAATATTTGCGAGCTGATCGGTGCTTTTAATATCAAGAGTAAATTTCATTGTCAATATTTTACTGCTTTAGATTGAAAACAATTGATAAGTTGTATGATTTATTACATCATTTAATTTAACATTGATGACATGAAAAGAGTTCGACTTATCTTCAATACCTTTTTCTTGGTATTTGTATTATGGCCATATACCTCAATTGCAGATGACAATCAATGTGTATTGCTTTTGTACCACCGCTTTTCAGACGAAGGACCACAGTCTACGAGCACATCTCCAGCAGTCTTTGAGAAACACCTAGAGTATCTTTACGTTAACGGATATAACGTTCTTCCCTTAGATCAAGTCATTGAGTCTCTTAGAGGGCAAGCAATATTGCCCAAAAAATGTGTCAGTTTGACTGCAGATGACGGCTTCTTGTCAATCTATACTAACGCTTATCCGTTACTTAAAAAATATCAGATGCCGATGTCGGTCTTTGTTTCTACTGAATCTATTGATAAGAAATATAGCCTGATGCTATCTTGGAAACAGCTCCAAGAAATGTCAGACCTTGTAGATGTGTATAACCACAGTGTGCAACATCTTCATCTGGTTGAACAAGATCTTGAGGTATTGCGAGGTGAAATCACTCAAGCGCAGAAAAGAATAAATCAGGAATTAGGTGTTGAAAAGAAGTATTTTGCTTACCCTTACGGCGAATTTGATGACCAGACTTATGGTCTAATAAGTGATCTTGATTATGTCGGTTTTGGACAACATTCTGGCGCTATAAATAGAAATAGCGACTTTTTGAATTTACCAAGATTTTCGATGTCAGGGCCCTATGCAGAAATGGAGAGCTTTACTTTAAAGATAAGAACATTGCCAATGCCAATTGAATTCGAAGACCCCCAGTCTCTACTTATTTCTGAAAACTTCAAGCCATCCTTAACTCTCAACTTTGCCCGCGAGTTGTCGAAAAACGAAAGACAACAATTTTCCTGTTTTGTTTCCGGTCAAGATCAACCCGAATTGATATGGCTGGCTTCTAATAAAGTCAGTATTAAAGCAAGAGAGGTGCTGCCAAAGGGTAGGAGTCGTTATAACTGCACAATGCCATCGAAGGAGGTAGGGCGATATTACTGGTATTCAAAGCTCTGGTTAAGGCTAAACGGTTAGAGAAGCTCCCCCAGCAGAGAGTTGGCAAAACCTTCGGTGATTCTTACAGAGACTATTTGGCCAATCAAGTCCTCATTTCCTAAAAAGTGTGTGGTACGCATGTTTTCTGTTCTGGCTGACAAAGTATTGCCTTTCTTTGAATGACCTTCTACAAGAACTTTTTGGATACTGCCAATCATTGACCTGGAAATTTCTTCAGTGTTCTCATTGAGTTTGTCTTGTATAACTGCAAGTCGTTGTTTCTTGACTGTCTGGTCGACATCATCGGGAAGACTTGCTGCAATCGTTCCAGGTCGTTTTGAATAAATAAAACTAAAGGATTTGTCAAAGCCTATTTCATCGATAAGTTTCATTGTGTTATTGAAATCTTCTTCAGTCTCTCCAGGGAAACCAATAATGAAATCTGACGACAAAGAAATATCAGGTCTAATTTCTCTAAGTTTTCGAATCTTTGATTTATATTCAATTACTGTGTGGCCTCGCTTCATTGAACCGAGTATTTTATCTGAGCCACTCTGTACAGGTAGATGAACGTGCGAAACAAGTTCAGGCACTTCGGCATAAGTTTGAATCAAGCGGTCACTAAATTCTACAGGATGAGAAGTTGTATAGCGAATACGTTCCACGCCTGATACCTGCGCGACGATAGCAATAAGGAGAGCTAAATCAGCAATTTCCCCATCATCCATCAGTCCTCGATAGGCGTTAACATTCTGTCCTAAAAGGTTAATTTCTTTGACGCCTTGTTGAGCCAGGACTTCGACTTCACGAATCACATCGTTGAATGGGCGGGAAATTTCTTCACCGCGTGTATAGGGAACAACACAAAAGGTACAATATTTACTGCAACCTTCCATTACAGAAACGAATGCAGAGGCGCCATCGCTGTGAGGTTCGGGCAAATGGTCAAATTTTTCAATTTCCGGGAAAGAGATATCGATACTTACTTGATTTTTATCAAGAGCATCATTGAGCATGTTGGGCAGTCGATGTAGGGTTTGAGGGCCAAAAATAAGATCAACGTAGGGTGCTCTTTTGAGTATCAGATCACCTTCTTGAGTCGCAACACAGCCGCCAACACCGATTACTAGGTTTGGCTTGGTGGTCTTTAATTTTTTCCAACGTCCGAGTTGATGGAATAGTTTCTCCTCGGCCTTTTCACGGATTGAGCAGGTGTTTACTAAAAGCACGTCTGCTTGGTCAATATCGTCAGTCAATTCGAGGCCGTGAGAATGTTTAAGTACATCACTCATTTTATTCGAGTCGTATTCGTTCATTTGACACCCAAAGGTGCGGATGTGTAATTTAGAGAGCCCCATTATGCTGGCTTTTGGATGTGCAGTGTTTGCGTTGGATATGCAATTTCTGCACCATGATCGGCAATAATATCCGCCACATCAAGCAATAGTTTGCCTTTAATTTTTTTAAATTCTGCTCCCTCGGTGACCGTACTGAAAGCCCAAATCACAAAATCAAGTGAAGAGGCATTGAACAGGTCAAAATACACACGACAAGGTTCTTTGTGGTCAATATGCTCATGGTCAGCCAACAACTTCTCAACCTTTTCAATAATGCTTTGCATTTGTGCAATATCTTCATAACGGATACCGATAACTGCACTAATTTCACGGTTAGTCATTCTAGAAGGAGTTTCAATAGGGATGGTTGCAAAAATACCGTTGGGAACATAAATGGGGTTTTTGTTAAAGGTACGGAGACGAGTCATTCTCCAGCCGATTTTTTCGACTACACCTTCTATACTTTTATCCGTTGTCCGAATCCAATCACCAGTTGAGAATGGCTTGTCCATCTGGATCATTAATCCACCAAAAACGTTGGCAAGCATGTCTTTAGCAGCAAAGCCAACGACGATACCGCCGACACCACCGAGGGTTAAAATGGAAGACACAGAGTAGCCAAAATATTGTGCAACACCAAGTACGATTGCAAAAACAAACAGTATCTTGATTAGACGAGTGAACAATCTAACGGAATCTTTATCAACGTTACCTTCTTTTTCCAACATAAAGCTTTCAATACTTGATATTAGTCTGAGAATTCCCCAGGTCAGAATAAAGATAGGAGCAATGTCTATATATTCGACAACTTTGCCAAGGGTTAGTATTTCAACCTTAAGCTCGTGTAATGAAAAATATATCCAGCCATACCAGATAAGTAATTTTAGCGGTGCCGATAGTGAGTTGATGAGATAGTCATCTATCTGCGTTTTTGTGCCACCAGTGTGTTTTTTTATTTGTTTCAGTATAACGCCTAGTGCAAAATGGGCAATAACAGCCAACAAAAGCAATACGCCGGTCATCTGGATTGGGGTTATATTTTGGATGAATTCGTTCATTAGAGGTATTTTAACGGATTAATAGGTTCTTCATATTTTTTCATTTCAAAATAGAATGGCTTGTTGCTTGTTACAGCGATCACTTGACCTTTCTCGATACTGTCGCCCTCGCTGACATAGATTTCTTGATTTTGATTGTAAACGCTATAAAAGCCGTAGGCATGTTTGATAATGATCATTTTTCCATAACTTGTCATTTTGTCTCCGCTATAGACCACTTCTCCCTTTCTGACAGCTCGAACATCTTGACCAAGTACATTATCATAGGTCAATCCTGGGTGGTTGTCTTCTATTGAGAACTTTTTGAGTATTTTCGCTGCAACTGGAAGAGACCATTTTTTATCGTCATTTGCTACTTTGGCTTTCGAATTGTTTTGATTGGCATCCAATACCTTGTTGAATGACTTTTCAATAACAGTTACTTGACCAGGCTCATTGGTCAAACAACCTGATAGGATTAAAGATAAAAGAAGAATCAAATATTTAGTAGGCATACCATATTCCTAAAACGACAATAACAATCAGCGCGTATCCTAATCTATCAATATATTTATTTAACCATGCATCGGCACGTTTTCCAAACTTTCTTACAAGAAAAGCAATCAACAAATAGCGGGCACTGCGAGCGACCAAAGAGAAAATCACAAAGGGCAAGAGAGGCATTGACATCATTCCTGCACTAATGGTGAAAAGCTTATATGGTATCGGACTAAAACCTGCAATCAGAATAATCCAAATCCCGTAGGTATTAAAGTACTTTTCAGCTTTATGTAATTCCGGTAGATAATTCAGTGTATCTAATAGTGGCATGATAAGGTTGATTGCATAGATACCAATATAGTAGCCAGCAATAGCACCTAATACTGAACTTAATGTGCAAATAACTGCAAAGTAGTAAGCTCTATTTCTACTTTTGAGTGACATAGACGCCAATAAGATATCTTGAATAGGGTATGGTAGTATTGAAGATTCCACGAAGCTAATTGTGGCCAGCCAAATAATAGCAAAACGACTTGACGACCATTCAAGAATTTTATTGTAGAGTGTATAAAAAGGTCTCATTCAGAGAACATCGCTTAGTTCTTGTTTTTTAACATTGGGAAGCCTAATAGTTCTCTTGATTCATAATATGCTTGTGCAACTTTTTGACTCATCGATCTCACTCTGCGAATGAATCGTGCTCTGTCTGTGACACTAATTGCATGCCTTGCATCTAAAAGGTTGAATAGGTGAGAGGCCTTCATGGTTTGTTCATAAGCTGGGAAGGGTAGCTCTTTTTCAATGAGTTTTGCATTCATTGATTCCGCTTCATCGAATTGTCTAAAAAGAACGTCAGTATCTGCAATTTCAAAATTGTATTTAGATTGCTCTACTTCGTTTTGGTGATAAACATCACCATAACTCAAGTCTTCTGTCCAGGTAAGGTCAAACACACTATCGATACCTTGAAGGTACATAGAGAGTCTCTCGAGGCCATAAGTTAGCTCCCCAGAAATTGGTTTGCAGGCTAGACCACCAACTTGTTGGAAATAGGTAAATTGACTCACCTCCATACCGTCCAGCCAAACCTCCCAACCGAGTCCCCAAGCACCCAGAGTAGGTGACTCCCAATTATCTTCAACAAAACGCACATCATGAATTTTTAGATCAATCCCAATCGCACTTAATGAAGCAAGGTAAAGGTCTTGAATGTCACTAGGCGAAGGCTTAAGTAAGACCTGAAATTGGTAGTAATGTTGAAGGCGATTGGGGTTTTCACCATAACGTCCATCCCCCGGTCGACGAGAAGGTTGAACATATGCAGCTTTCCATGGTTCGGGACCAATCGCACGAAGAAAAGTCGCGGGGTGGAAAGTTCCAGCACCAACCTCCATATCAAATGGTTGTACGATAGCGCAACCTTCGTCAGCCCAATAATTTTGTAATTTGAGAATTAAGTTCTGAAATGATGTGCTTGTATCTAGGTCAGATGGTGACATTAATGTTGATCGAAAAATAACAAAATTTTACCTCACCGTTAACTTTAGTTGAATCTTTTAAATGCATTTACATATATAAGAAATCAAATAGGCAATGAATTGAGTGGCCAAAAATAAAGTAGCGTTGGAATACTGACAACGACAATTAAAATTTCGAGAGGTAGTCCAAGCTTCCAGTAATCACCAAATCTATATCCTCCTGGTCCCATCACCAGGGTATTGTTTTGGTGTCCAATAGGTGTCAAGAAAGCACACGATGCACCAATCGCAACTGCCATCAAAAAGGTATCAGGGTTGACAGCTAAGGTTTTGGCAATTTCGACGCTGATAGGAGCTGCAACTAGTACCGTTGCAACGTTGTTAAGGACAGCGCTAAGGAGCATTGTTATGACGAGCATAGATGCAAGAATCGTTACTGGTGTGGCACCATAGGAAATATTAATAAGGATATTTGAGATTGTCTCTGCGCCACCACTACTTTGAAGTGCTTGGCCAATAGGTATCATTGAGCCTAAAAGAACAATCACTGGCCAATGTATTGAGCGGTAGACATCAATTTTCGGAATCACATTAGTTGCAATATAGAAAATAACAACCAATGATAGTGCAATAGTCAAGTCTATATATCCACCAAGACTCGAAGCGATAATTGCAATCAAGAAAGAAGAGATCGCGAGAGAGGCTTTTTTACGTTGTGGAATTTGTAAATCTCGTCTCTCTAAGGTAAGACATTCCATCCATTTCACTGCACTTTCTAGGTGAGAACTATTACCGTGAAGGAGCAAAACATCTCCAGGCTGAATTTTAGTGTTTCTAACGTGATGAATAATGGATCTTCCTGCACGAGAGATGCCTAAAAGAGATATCTGTCTTAATTTGAGTAGGCTTAATTGGGTTGCGGTTCTTCCGATCGAGCGCGAAAATGGTGGAGCAACAGCTTCGATAAGTGAAGTATGTTTAAATTCAAAGTCTGAATCAGAATCGCTGATGTAGTGAGTTTTAGTTTGTTTCATAAATTCATCAATACCCTGAACGGAACCTTCGAGAATGAGTAGGTCATTTGCATGAATAACGAAATTACGAATGAAACCTTCACCTTCTAGTCGTTCATCGTTTCTAATAATCCCTAAAATTGACACATCAACGCCTTCACAAACATCGTCCAAATGTGATAAATACTTGCTGACGATTGGAGATTCCTCTGTAACGAGTACATTAGAAACATAAAATTGCAACAATCAAACCAACCGGAGTAAAGTCAAACATCGAATAAGAGGAGCCAAGAGCATCTTCTCTGTAGGTTGCTATTACCACATTTGAGGCAGTGCCTATCATCGTAACCATGCCACCTAAAATTGAAGTAAAGGCAAGTGCCATTAGAGTTGTGGAAGGTTTGCGATTGGCTTTTTGATTGAGTTGAGTGTCCGCGGGCATCAATATAGCTAAGGCAGCTACGTTGTTTATGATACTAGAGAGACTTGCAGAAATAGTACCCATCAATGCAATATGTGTCTTCACACCACTCGTAAAATTAGAAAGATTGGAACTAATTAACTCAACCGAACCTGAACGAACCAAGCCTCTGCTAATGATTAGCACGAGAGCAATAATTACTACGGCAGGATGACCAAAGCCGGAAAAAACACCATGGGTTGGTATAACGCCAACAATCGTACCGGCAATGAGAGCCATGAAGGCAACCAAATCGTAGCGAACTCTACCCCAAATAAATAACACTAAGGTTGTTGATATCAGCAAAAAAACAATCGATTGATCACTCATATATTATTTATTCACATCAATTTAGCGATTAATTATAGCCAATTGGTGGTTGCCTTTTTACAAACTTGATTGTTCAAAAAATTAAGTATTAATATTGAATATAAAGGTTCCAAGTAGTTATTGTCACCAAATCTTGCTATTTTTTTTGATATATCCTGAAAAGAAACCTGACGAAGATGACGCCTTTGGTCTCAATCAAAGAAATTTATTTGGAACTTATACTTGTCAAAAAATGCAGGATGTTTCTCTCGATTTATTGAACTAAAAAGGCTTAGTACTTATAAGTTTCTGGCTTGTATGGACCCTCTTTGGGTGTATTGATGTATTCTGCCTGGGCATCCGTCATTTTTGTAAGAACGCCGCCAAAGCCACTAAGCATTCCCGCTGCAACCTCCTCGTCGAGTTTCTTGGGTAAAACTTCAACGCTTATGTTGGCTAATTTATCTTTTTCAGGCAGGTCAGCAAATTTTTGGTCAAATAGATACATTTGAGCCAATATCTGATTAGCAAAAGAGCCATCCATGACGCGAGAAGGGTGGCCAGTTGCATTACCCAGGTTGACTAATCGACCTTCAGATAACAAAATCAAATAATCATTTTTATCAGTAGATCTATAGACTCGGTGGACCTGAGGTTTAACTTCGTCCCATTTCCAGTTATCACGCATGTATTGGGTATCAATTTCATTGTCGAAGTGACCAATATTGCAAACTACCGAACCAGATTTAAGAGCCTTCAGCATGGCTGAGTCACAAACATTTATGTTGCCTGAAGCTGTAACTACTAAATCAGTCGTTGATAACAATTCTTTATTAATGTCATCTTTTGATCCCGTATTAACACCATCGTTGTATGGTGAGACCACTTCAAATCCATCCATACAAGCCTGCATGGCACAGATAGGATCAATCTCGCTAACCTTAACTATCATTCCTTCTTGACGGAGTGATTGTGAAGACCCTTTGCCAACATCACCGTAGCCAATTACTAGCGCTTTTTTACCTGCCATTAAAATATCAGTTCCGCGCTTTATAGCATCATTTAAAGAGTGTCTGCATCCATATTTGTTGTCATTTTTCGATTTTGTGACTGAGTCGTTGACATTAATTGCTGGAACCTTAAGTTCACCATTTTCAACCATTTCAAGTAGACGATGAACTCCCGTCGTTGTTTCTTCACTAATTCCATGAATATTATTTAACATCTCTGGATATTTTTCATGAACCATTTGAGTTAAATCACCACCATCATCAAGAATCATGTTGGCATCCCAAGGCTTACCATTGAGAAGAATAGTTTGTTCGATACACCAAAAAAACTCCTCCTCTGTTTCACCTTTCCAGGCAAATACAGGTATATGGCTTGCTGCCATAGCTGCAGCTGCATGGTCCTGTGTTGAAAAAATATTGCAAGATGACCAGCGAATTTCTGCTCCAAGATCTATTAATGTTTCCATTAAAACAGCAGTTTGGATTGTCATATGGATGCAACCCATAATCTTAGCACCTTGAAGAGGTTTGTCTTTACTGTACTTTGAACGAAGTGCCATTAATGCCGGCATTTCCGATTCTGCTAGTTCTATTTCCTTACGACCAAAGGCGGCAAGGTTAATATCAGCTACTTTGTAATCGTTAAGATTAAGGTCACTTACCTTGTAGTCAGTATTATCAATTGCTGAATTGCTCATTTTATTCTCTATAAAGTTGAAAAAAAACGAGCGTCGTTTTGATTGCCAAGCCTGATTGAGATATTACTCATTGCAACGCCCCTTGGCAGGATAGGATTATACCAAAAAAAGATAGAAAAGAAACTATTTTAGATAGGCAGCTTTATCTGTTTTCTCCCAGCTTATAGACTCTTCAGTTCTTCCAAAGTGGCCATAGCTTGCAGTTTGTTGATAGATAGGTCGTTTGAGATCCAACATGGCAATTAGACCCTTGGGTCGTAAATCAAAATGTTCTCTGATTAGATTAACAATTTCATGATTTGGTAACCTTCCAGTTCCAAATGTATCAACACTAATACTAGTGGGTTCTGCAACTCCAATTGCATATGAAATTTGAATTTCACAACGCTCAGCTAGACCAGCTGCAACGATATTTTTTGCAACATAACGAGTAGCATAAGCTGCACTCCGATCAACCTTAGAG
>LUMK01000296.1_pt1 | contig 19366 bp, 15 predicted proteins | sample 729981 | NCBI WGS metagenome assembly LUMK01 (sample SAMN03860265, study PRJNA289734) | marine metagenome | biome: seawater column; feature: ocean; material: water; isolation source: Red Sea water column Station 22 - depth 200m | place: Saudi Arabia: Red Sea | collected 2011-10-15 | depth 200 m
GGGTAGCACAGGCGACACCGAAACCGATGGCGGGAAGGAACGATGCCATTGAGATGGTGAAGACAACCTCCGTCGCCGCCACTTCCAGCGTCCCGATCATTCCCATGATCTTAAAAAAAAGGATATAGACTACCATGACGCCCACCTGCTGAATCCCTTGTGGCGTGCCGATCTCCACCTCTTTCTTCAGCGTCTCCCGGTCTAATCCTCCCCGGAACGTGCGGTAGCGTGATCGGAACTCGGACGTGAATCCGCGGAGCGTGTAGTGAATGATCATCCAGGTGGCGGCGCACAGTGTGGCGATGGCCGCTCCTTTCACTCCCAGCGCTGGAAAATCGAAGGGTGACCACAGTACAGCCAGAGACGAAAGGTCGCCGACGGGTGAAGTGGCGAGCATATCCGTCAGACGGGCGTTACCGAAGATGAGTCCCGCGTCGAGATAGATATTCAGCAAGTTGGAAACGATGGTCACCTCCATATGGATGCGTGTCCTCTCTACGCCGTTGTAGAACCCCTGAAACGCGTACCCCACTGTGATACATGCCGCCCCCACAAAACCCCACTGTGTGTAGACGGTGGCCAGCGGGATGACGTCCGGATCGGCAATGAGAAAACGGATTGCAGAGTCCGCAAACTCAACGCCTATGACGGCGACCACTGCCCCCACCACAATTGCCAGAGCCAGACCGCTGTTCAGCGCCCGGCCGCAATCTTCATATCGTTCTTGCCCAAACCGCCGGGCCGTCACCGTCTGGACTCCCGTCCGGAAGGCGACGCCGATACTGAGGATTGTCCAGATGAGCACACCGCCCAGCCCCACCGCCGCCAGCGCCTCAGCGCCGAGACGCCCTACCATCGCCACGTCCACCACCGTCATAAATGTGCGGCTCATGTTGGCGAGGATCACCGGCAGGGCCAGCGTCAGAACCCGTCTGAAAATGGTCTTATCGGTTGGGAGAAAGAGGCGACGGAGCGTTACTGTCATTCGCCACGAGATTGTGACAAACGCCAGACAAAATAGCCGACGCCACTTAGAAATCCGGCAAAGAAGATGAGCCACGGGAAAGTGTCCGGCGGCGAGGAGCGGTACTAGCACCGGCGCTGCCACAGGGGCGATCCACGGGACGGGGATAAGAAACAGGAGGTCCCAGTCAAAAAGGGAGGCGGGCCACCCTTCAAACAGGGCGAGCCAGCCGTAGTAGAGAATGTCCCAGGCACCAAAGATAAACATGAAAGCGCCGAACCGACCCAACGGTGTGGTAGCCGAAAGAATACCAACCACAACAAGGACAACCATGGTTGCAACTTCCCGACTCAGTTCGACCGTAAGGATGTGGTCTGGTATCTCTTTCAATGGAAAATAAACACCATCGGACATAAGCAGATTTCTGAGGTAAGCAACCACCGCCGCTTCCACAAGGGCGAAGGCACCAGCAAACACGATCAGCCAAATCAGTTTTCTCAACGGCGACATGTTACGCTTCTCCGATCCCTCGCTTGGTGCCACCGTATCCTACCATTAGAAATACACCTGTCAGTACAATTACACCGCTGAAAAGAAGGTGATACGTTGGTACGGTTCCAAAAATGAGCCACGCTAGAAGAGCGGTAAAAGGAGGTTGTGTGCAGGTAACAATGGCCACTTGCGACGGTCGAATCCGTTCCAACAGCCAGTACCAGAGATAGTAGGCGATCCCTGAGGCAAAGACGCCGATATAAAGAATGGCCAGCCATACAGTGGCGTCTGTCTGCGAATAGTCCGCCCTCAATGCGGGAATCAACCCAAACGGCAGGTAGAGGAACATTCCGAATGTGATGACAAGAAAGGTTGTTTCAAGAGAGCCGTATCTTTCTACAATCGGTTTGCCTAAAGCAGTATAGAGGGACCAAGAGAGGACAGCCACGAGAATGAGCAAGTCACCAAAGACATTCTCCCTTCTAAAGGAAAGCAGTTCCCCGGCGAATAGGATCGCCACGCCGATCATGGCCAGAGCAATTCCTGCCGATTTCCACCACCTCAGCTTTTCGACCCTCAGCCAGATAGCAAGCAGTAGGACCCAGGCAGGGGTTGTGGCATACATGAGGGCGGGATGGGAAGCTGGTGTATAGTGTCTACACGCTTGCCCGTAAGCTTCATTAGAATAAACAGGGTCAGGCTCCCGGTGATAAAACGGAACATGGCTACCGCCCAGGGTGAGAGCTTCATAACCGCCTCCTTGGCGGCGATGTGTGTTAAAGAAAAAAAGAGGGAGACTGCAAAGATGGCTAGAAAGATGATGAACTTGTTATTGTTCCCTTTTTTCACGTCTGAATATCGGGAAAAATTGTCCAGTCCCCTTCATATAATCCCTGTATTCATCACCAAACTTCTCAACCATAAATGCTTCTTCATCCCGGATGTGCCACGCCCAGAAGAGACTAATGGGGACTACTGAAAACAGCACCGACCACGATTTCAACCACAAGGCCACAGCACCCGTCCCGCTCCAGATGAACGCCGAATAGAAGGGATGGCGCACCAACTTGAAAGGTCCGCTTGTCACCATCCGGACACTCCTTTCTTTTGGAGGCAAGGCAATCAGGCTCCACACAATTGTCACCGTGGAATCTATGAGAAACAGCGCCACAAGCACTGTTCGCAGGGCCTCTCCTATAGGTAGGGCTGGCAGGTGAATCATTTCACCAACCCATTTTGTCCCAATCCATATAATTACAGTTGCTAATATGCCAGTTGGCCCGGCTCCAAAATAGTTCTTATAAAATGAAATGACTTTTTCTTCCAGAAGCGTGTATTTTCATACAAACAAATCTATTCCTCACCCGCTGAATCAGGTACAATATTCACAAGAAATGCCTTGGAAGCTTTGGAGAAAAAGAGGCCGTATCCATCGATTATATTGCCTTCAGGCAGAAGAAATTCATTTTGTGCCACCGGATCTCCACTGTAGTAGTTGTAATAATTATCATCAGTAGCAGAGAGGGTGATCAAGTGTAAGCCGTAATAATTAAAGAACAACCAGCTCATTGGGACCGGCGATTCCACTACCTGCCACTGAAATGGATTTATCCGGTAAGGATCACCATTCTCAAGTCTCAGGTAGTCCTCCTTCCAAAGTTGATAAAGTGATGTGGTATCATAGATCAGGTTGACAAAAGTGGAATCCCGCATTCCGTTCCTGTTATAATCAAAAAATGGGTTGTCATCGCCACTCCCCATGAGTGGTTCAAGGCCCCGTACTTCACTTTCTAGTGCAAATGAAGATATCTGAATTGTGCTATAATCCTCAGAGTTGAAATTGAGAAAAAAGAGCGGGAAAGAAGCAAAACTGCCGACATAGCATCTTTCATTTCTATAGATTGCGGTAGAGATTTTTGTAAAATCAATCTTCTGGAAAATTTCCTCAAAACCGCCCGTTGCTTTCAACCATGCAATATCAAAATTCTCCGTATTAACATTATCCACCAATCTCTCATTACCATCACAGATGTATGTTTCGCCAGACGGGCTGGAGAATTCAATGTTTTCCGGTACCTTGGTCTCACCATACACGTTAAAATCTTGCCATGTAGCTTCCAGTCTGTAGGTTTTCCCCGGATCAAAAATAACTGATTCTTTGGGAAGATAGCGCCCTGGAGATCCGGTAACGGGAAAGAGCGTATCCGTCGCAGTTTTTCCTACCTCATGTACAGTAACAAGCGCATCACTCACAAAAAGTCCCTGAGGATCTTTCTCCTCGGTAATATCAGCCGAAAGAGAAACTATACAGGTATCTCCAAGTACACCCATGGGTAATCCCGCTGTTAGGCTTGCATAAACAACCAGTTTTTCTTCATACGCAGCGGGTTCTTCATCAATACAGCCCGTATGAATAAGCAATGGTAAAAGCAGTAGTCCTTTTTTCATTTTAGAAATCAATGGTTAATCCGAAGGTTGGGATTAAAGGGAAAATAGAAATATCATTTCGCACTACCTTACCCTCATCTGGTTCATCCACATTGGGTTCCCCAGGGTCGGGTTTGCCATTTTTGTTAGTATCATGTTTTTCCACAATCCAATCGCCATCATCATCCAAACCGTTGAATACACTGCCAGAACTATAGGCGTAACGGAAAATATTTTCCCTGTTGTAGGCATTGATGATCTGAAAATAAAAGTCCATCTTTTCAAATCTCTTAGTTCGTATATGTCGAATAACAGATAAGTCGAGGCGATGAAAAGGAGGATACCTCCCAGAATTTCTGGCACCGGGAATCGTCCTGAAGTTAATAATGCCCGTGCCAGACACCCCGTAGTCTAGATCCTCAAGAAAATAGCCCAGTATCGGAGTGAAAGCCTGACCGCTCTGGTAGGTCCATTTCCAGTTGAAATCCCACTTTTCATTGATGCTGAAATTGCCAATCACATTAAGAGCATGACGGCGATCCCAATTTGTAAAATATGTTCGATTATCAAGGGACTTCCTTGAAATAGAATATGTATAAGCAACCCAACCGGTCAGTCTACCCATCATTTTCTGAGTAAAAAACTCAAGACCATAAGCATTGCCATCAGAGGGAGCAAAAGTATCGGATACCTTTTCGTTATTTAGCTGCTCATCAGTAGAAGCTCTGGTTTCAACAAATGTCAGCATATTCTGTAAGTTTTTATAATATCCCTCTATCTGAATCTTATAATTCCTGCCAATGTATTCCTCGTAACCGAGCACTACTTGCTGAGAAGCACCGGCAGAAACGCTTGAGTCAATGGCGACCCAAAAATCAAGTATAGTAGGATTAAAATCATCCTGAACAGTCTGAATAAATTGATGATAATTACCAAGGGCAAAATTGATATAACGGTCGTCTGTAATCAAATACTTGACCCCGAGTCTCAAATCAGGGAAAAAAATATCAGTCTGATCAGTATAGGTGTTTAACCTTATACCTGGCTCAAGAATGAATCTTTCTCCAATTGATAGTTTAGTTTTTAAGTAAATACCCATCTCATAAGGAGATCTATTAATGCTATAAAGAGTAGTATCGCCAAATGAACTTATATAATCAAAACCAAGCTTCTTTGCTTGAAATCCAAATTTTAGCGTATTGTCTGAATTGCGAAAATAGGTAAAATTGGCTGACATCGTCTGATCCTGTATAACATTGTCATTAATCAAGGCTGAAAGTTTCATTCCCCCACCGGGCCTTGAATCCGAGATCGTCAAAATAAAAATCGTCTAGCCCTCCGTAAAAGCTGACACTTATCCTATCTTTTGTCGAGAGATCGGAAAATACATGACCCTGAACATCATAAAAGTAATAAGGAACTTTAGTGGTGGTTAAGTTGAGATCATTGGCCAATTCAAGAGCTTTGTCTATGTATGTTCTGCGCATGGCCAGAAGCCACGCTCCGTTATAGAAGGGTCCTTCCATGGTGGTTTGCGTTGAAAGAAGAGAAACGTTGGCAGTTGCGTCAAATTTTTTGCGATTACCTTCTCTGCTGATAACATTCAGCACAGCCGAAAGTCTCCCACCATATTCGGCGTTATACCCTCCTTTAATTAATTCTGCCTCCTTTACGGCATCTACAATGAAATTGGAGAACACGCCACCTAAGTGAGATGGATTATATACAGTAATCCCATCCAGAAGAATAAGATTCTGATCTGTGTTGCCTCCTCTTATAATAAGACCAGTACTGAATTCAGATGAGGTGAGTACACCAGGAAGAGCCTGTATAGCTCTGAAAATATCCGGCTCAGCCAAAGCTGGATAAGCTTTTATCTGGCGTGGATTAAGGTTCACTTTACCAGGTTGGATATTTATCTTCCGTTGAATCTTTTCTCCTTCAACAACCACTTCATCGATCTCTAAAACAATTGGCATGAGTGGAATGTTCAGATTAATTGTTTCAGCTTCTTTAAAGGTTATTTCTTTGCGGTATTCTTGGTAACCCAGATAGCTTACAAAAAAGGTATAATCGCCTGGGTCTATCCCGTCCAATACATAGTACCCATTTCTATCTGTGGCCATACCTTCTCCTGTTTCCAAAAAGAAAACATTTGCACCGATAAGCACTTCTCCCGTCTCGCCGTCAGTTATAAAACCATTAATTCTTGATGGTTGGGCAAAAACGAATGAATAAATCATGGCACTCGCGACTATGGAGTACTTAAACATTCCTGTAAGTCCTTTTGGTTTTCGATGAATCCAACGGGAGGAAAAGAGGTTCTGGGAAAGATTGGAAATACGTCTGTTTTCTGAGATAGTCCTGCTCAAAGCGAACAATGTCAGGACAGGTTGGTATAAATTCGATGTGACGTGAAAGTTGCTTGATTGCTTTATCAGTGATTTTTTCCCCATCGTATCTAAAGGCGTCAAACTCCAAACATTTGCTAACTACTATTCTCGGTTTCATATACTGAATTGTGAACTGTCTGGAAATTTCTCTGTTATCAAATAATCAGCGGCTACCCATTCGTCATAAGATCTACTACCGCCTGCCGTATTCTATTGGCCACTTCATATCGGTCTGCATAATCAAATTCCGCAATCGAAAAAGGTTCCCCAATTATAACTTTTAGTGGGTTCTTCCTTGTCCCAGTTATAATTACATTATCGATATTCGCTTGAGAGCGAATCGCAACTGGAACAATCTTCATTTCTGTTTCTATTGCTAACACCACGCCACCTGGCCTGAAAGGTCTCACTTTACCATCCTTGAAATAAGTTCCTTCGGGGAAAATGACTAGCGACCTGGATGTTTGTTTGAATCTTTTTGCTATACGCCTCAAAGTAAGCTGTGCCTTTGTTGAATTAGATCGGTCAATAAAGACATGGCCTTTTAAGGCTGCATACCATCCCGCAAAGGGGACTTTTCTGAACTCTTGCTTAATTATAAAAATGATATCTCGCTTTAATGCCATGTATAACAGCGCTATATCAGCTTCATGTGTGTGATTGCTCATAAAAACATAGGCTTCACCAGGTTTTAAATTCCCCTCTCCTTCAAGTTCATATCGAATCCCACTTAGCGTAAAAACCCATTTTGACCAGAGCCAGGTAAGAAACCAAGGGCGGCTCTTTCGGAATACAAAACTTAAGAAAATATCAATAGGAGCAAGGAGAAGAAATGCAACAACCATGTTCAGCACAATCCAAGATCCTCTAGCTATATAAAATACAGTCATGATTGAATGATGGCTACAGAAAGCAGTAGCCGCCTCAAGCTCCACCAGTTGGAATGCAATTCAAAGCCAAAAGCGACATTCCGTTTCCCTCAAACTTCGGTTCAGGATTCCTTGCTCATGGACGCTGTATTTTTCTTGCAGTGCTGCTCTTCTTGCACTACCAGCTCAAGCCGAGGAAACACAAAGTTGTCAACATAGATTTTGGCCTGCTTAGTAGACAGTTGTTGCAGGCGATGAAAATGATTCTACTGTAAATGACTTACCCCGTAGCGATTGCGATCTTTCCAAGTCAGGAAATCTTCCAATATCATATAGCTCGTTGGCACCAGAATAAGAGTGATGACTGTCGCAAAAAGAACACCGAAAGCTAATGAAACACCCATCGGGATGAGAAATTTGGCCTGAACACTTTTTTCAAGAAGTAGCGGCACCAAGCCCACGAATGTTGTAATGGATGTAAGGAGAATTGGCCTGAATCTTCTGGGCCCAGCTTGCATAGCAGCCTCAAAAGCGGTGGAACCATCTTGTCGATAGCGATTTATAAAATCAACCATCACAAGAGAATCATTTACAACAACACCCGCCAAAGCTACTATTCCGATTATTGAAAGAATGGACATATTCATGCCCATTATGAAATGCCCAATGACTGCACCAATTAGGCCAAAAGGGATTGCAGACATAACAACCAATGGTTGAAAATAGGAGCGGAAAGGAATTGCCAACAGTGCATAAACAACAAACAAAGCAATCAGAAAATTCTTACCTATGGAAGCAAGATTTTGGTTTTGTTCCCTCTGCTCCCCTTCAAGTGTGTAGGTAACGGATGGATAATCCTTAAGAATCTGAGGCAAATCTTTATTAACCAAGGAAGCAATAACCTCGTTTCCAGAAGTAACGGAAAGATCGATGTCAGAAGTTATGTTAACTGCCCTTTTTCGATTTACTCTTTGGATGGAGGCATAACTTCTTGCTAGATTCATGGAGGCCAATTGTTTAAGAGGAATTTCCTGGCCCCCATCGGTCCTAATATTCATTTGCTCCAGGTTGCCCATGGATNNNGCACCATAACTTTAACCTGATCTCGTCCCCTTTGAAAAGTTTGTACTTCTTCGCCGAAAAAGGCCTGTCTGACTTGCCGGGCTAGATTAATGTTGTTGATTCCATAATTCGTCGCTTCGTCCAGGAGTGTGAGTTTTACTTCCTCTTTACCGGTAACAAAAGTGTCCTTGATGTCAAAAACGCCATCATATTGTGATAGCCGTTGTTTAAGCTTAACAGTCACCATCTTCAAGGCCGCTAAATTCTTACTCGTGAGCTGGATGTTAACAGGATCACCGGCGGAAAACAGGTTTGACGCGAACGATAATTCTTTAGCACCTTGTATGGGGCCTGTTAACTGACGCCATCTGTTGGATATTTCTGTAGCACTGATGGGGCGGTCTTCCCCGGGAGAAAGTTCTATAACTAACTCAGCAAGATGAGCACCGGAAAAAGTTTCTTCAAGGCTCCCTGGGCCCCTTGCCGATCTGGTTCTAAGAGGCTGGTCGCCTATCGTAGACAACATATTCTGAAAAATCTGTTCGTCAGGATAATCTCTTAATAGCTCTTCCCCGAGCCTATCAGCTGATTGCTCCAACTGCAAAAGGCCCCGTTCTGTTAAGGAAGTGGGCGTTCCCTCTGGATATTCCAATAAACCGATAACAATGTCTGCCTCAAGTGGAGGAAAGACGATGAATTTCATCCAACCACCACCCAGAAATCCGATAGTAATAACAAATGCTGATGCCGCTATGGCTGCTGTCATTCCCCTTTGTGTAATGGCGCGTCTTAAGACAGGTTTATAGAACCTTTCCACTACCAATATTAGCCAGTTCTTGACTTTGGATTGAAATTTCTCCCATCGGACGCTTATTTTTCGAATTGAAACAAACCTTGATTCTTTTTCACCGATATGCGCCAAATGGACGGGTAGTATGGTAAGGGACTCGACAAGAGACCAAAAAAGAACAATAATGGTTACAGTTGGGATAATAGACCAGATTTTGCCGATATCCCCCTGAACAAATAGCATGGGAGAAAAGGTGGCCATGGTGGTAAGGATCGCGAATATGACAGGTGTTGAAACCTGAGTAGCTCCCTTCACCGCAGCGTCAACGTTCGATAATCCTCTTTCTTTCCAGATAAAAATATTTTCACCTACAATAATTGCGTCGTCCACTACGATTCCGAGAACCAAAATAAATACGAATAGAGAGAGCATATTAATTGACACATCCGCACTGGGCAGAAGCCAGAACCCGCCCATAAAGGAAATGGGGATTCCCAAGGAAACCCAGAAAGCCAGCTTGGGTTTTAGGAAAATGGCCAGAACAATTACTACAAGTGTAAATCCAAGGTATCCATTTTTTACCAGGAGGTCTATACGGCCTCTAAGTATTCTTGCCTCATCATTCCACGGTGTAATGTGAGCGCCTTTGGGCAACTGATCCGCTTTCAATGCAATATAGCCCCTAACCGTCGCAGAGATATCGACCGCATTTTGATCACCCACTCTATAAACGCTTATAAGTAATGCCTTTTCATTATTGAAACGCTGATCCAGATCCACGTCAGCAAATGTGTCATTGATCGATGCGATATCTTTCAACAATAACATGGAGCCATCGGGAAGAGCCATAACTGGAACCATCTCAAACTCAGTTTCTGAATAGGCTTGACCCTTGGTACGAATAAGAATTTCACCTAATTCTGTGTCCACTGAGCCACCGGGAATGTCTAGAGACGATGCTCTAATGGCAGCACTTATTTGATCAAAAGAGAGGCCGTATTTTTCCAGAGTGGCTTCAGATATTTCAATGGAAATTTCTCTCCCTTTCTTCCCTTTTACGGTAGTGAGCGTAATCCCGGGAAGGGCATTGATTTCATCTCGAATATCATCTGCGAGATTAACCAAACTCGCTTCACTCATCTCCCCTGAGACAGCAACTGTGATGACTTCAGATACAGCAACAAACTGACTCACGGTGGGCCGCTCAGTATCAACAGGAAAATTGTCAATAGCATCGACTTGTGCTTTTATTTCACTTCTCATTTGATTCACGTCTTTACCGGGCATCAATTCCACGGTGATGGTGCCAATATTTTCAGAAGCGTTGGAAGAAATTTTCTTCACCCCCTCCAGACCCTGAAGTTGCTCTTCTACAGGAACACATATTCCCTCTTCTACATCCTCCGGAGAAGCTCCAGGATACACAACCGTTACATTGATTATTTCCTGCTCAATGGCTGGGAACACCTCAAGATTGGTGTTCGGAAGTGTAAACATTCCCGCCACAATAATGATCGCCATTGCGAGATTGGCAGCCACGCTGTTTTCTACGAACCAGCGAATTATCTTTTCCAAATCTTGTCCTTAATTATCTTCTACGTTTGTTCTTACTTGCATTCCATCAACAATAACGCCCAGGCGTGATATCAAAATCTCATTACCAAAGCTTAATCCGCTTCCGACAAATGCTTTGTTCTCATCCTCGCGTATAATGCTTATTTCACGTTTCGTGAGTATCCCCTCTTTATTTTTTACCCAAACCATATTCTGGTCTTGAATAACATATCTGGGAAGGATCACAACATCTCGAAGTTTTTTACCTGTAATTGCAGCATTTACATACAGCCCGACTTTCAAAGGTATCCCTTCCTGAGAGAAGACATAAGGATTGGGAACCCTAGCAACCACTGAAAGCATTCGTGTTCGAGGATCAATCTCTGCTTCAGATCGCACGATTGTTCCTTTCCAGCTGTAGTTTTTTCCGCCAAGATTGGTTGACAGAACAACTTAAGGCTGTTCCAAAGCAGGGATCAGGTTCCCATCCAAAGAAATGTTCAAGAATGCAAGATCCTTATTGGCGATTGGCAGCCTCACTTCTACATAGTCAATTCCGTAGATCGTTGCCAAGGGGGAACCGGGAGCAACCACAGCACCTATATCAGTGTTCTTTTGTCGGACTCGGCCGGAAAATGGCGCTACAATGACCGAGCGGCTAAGGTTTCGACTCGCTTGCTCATATGCGGCTCCTGAAGCGGCCAACTGTGCTCTGGCTTGTGCAAGTTGAGGTTTCCTCAGGGCCAATTCTGAAGCTTGACCTCCTCCGAGCCTCTTCCATTCCGTTTTGGCCAACTCTGATTCCGCCTCCTCGCGACTAAGAGCCAACTGCGCCTGAGAAAGATTGGATTCCGCCGCGATGAGCGCCAGCTCGTAATCGCGAGGATCGAGCCTCAGCAAAGTGTCCCCCTGAGAAAAGGTTGCCCCTTCGGAAAGTTTCTCTGAAGTCCAAAAGACGCGCCCTGCGATTTCAGAAGTGAGGTTGATTTCAGTCCTCGGTATCACCTCGCCCTGAGATTTAACGGTCACTTGAATATCTTGTGGTGTTACTACCAGGGTTTCTACAAGTGGCGGAACATATTGTCTCTGCATCGGCTTCGCTTCAGGACGAATTGCGATAAGCAGTGCTGCTAGCAGAATGCTGCTGACAATGACAATAGTCGGGGCAAAAAATTTCTTGTTCTTCATGATCGTCCCGTTTCTCCAGATTGTCTCAGCATTGATCCTCCCAGTGCTAGAATAAGACGTAAACGGCTCTCTATTCTCAACCGTTTCATTAATAAAAACTGCGATTGCGAATCAAACCATTGATTTTGACTGTTTAGCACAGTAATCAGGTCTGCAAGGCCTGATTCATACCTCTCTACGGAAAGTTCATATGCCGCCTGTGCCTGAGATACCGCCAACTCAAGGAAACCGAGCTGGCGAGACACCGACTCTTCAGACGCAATCGATTGTTCCACTTCAGATAGGGCTTGCAGTGATTTCTTGACTAAATCAATTTCTGCCTGAGAAAGTTGGGCTTCGTTCATTCTAAGGTTTGCTCTCAATCTTCCACCTTGAAATAGAGGTGCGGTAACATTTAATCCCATATTCCAGATTCCGTAGTCACCATTAAGCACATCCTTCAATTCCCTGGATGAAGTGCCTGCTGATCCTGTTAGGGCAAAAGACGGGAGTAAGGATCGCTTAGCTTCGGCAACTTTATAGCCGGCACTTTCCACTTTCGTGACTGCCGACCTTACATCGGGCCGTCTAAGAAGCAATTCTGAGGGCAGACCCGCTGGTATTGGCGGCAGGTTTGATGGAATTTCCACAGATAATTCCATGGAAGCAGAAGGGTAACGACCAAGGAGTACTTCCAGATTTCTGAGGGCATTCAGATATTGCAATCGGTTATTTTCCAATTGTACCTGTGCAACAGCCAGAGAAGATTGAGCAAGGCGATAATCAAGTGAAGACCTCAGGCCCTCCTTGAATCTGGCTTCAACTAAAACCAATAATTCTTCAAAGGCGGCAACAGTTTCCTGTGAAAGATCAAATTGTTTTCGAGCCTCAACAGTTAAATAGTATGACTGAACAAATTGGGTAAGTAATGAAAAGGACAGATAGGCTAATTCGTATTCAGCTGAAGTATAATCTTTGTATGCAGCTCTGCGACTGTTTAAGGCTTTTCCCCAAATGTCAACTTCCCATTGGAAGGAAAGGTTTAAGCCGTAGCTGTCAGATTCAAAACTGAGAACCTCACCAGAATCCTGTGTCCCCGTAGTGTCTTGGTTACCTCTGGTTGAAGAGAAAAACGTATCGGAAAAACCAAAAGCCGCAAGATTCTGTTTACGGCGGCTACCTGATCCTGTCATCGCCAAAGATGGATAAACGGTCGCACCATTCATGACTGCCAATTGTTTTGCCGATTCAAGCTGCTGCAACACGGACTTGATATCTGGGCTCACTTCACGAAATAGGGAGAGCGCCTTGCTCATCCTTGCATCTTCGAAAGCAGACCACCATGATCCAGTAAAGTCTTCTGTCTCTGGCAAAGGTGCAGACCAAGAATCAGGAATTTCTCCCTCAAGAAACTTGCTCTGATACACTTGGTTGCTTGAGCAACTCCATAACAACAGAAGAAGGGATAAAAAATAAACTTTTATTGCTTTTCTCATTCTGAATCGGATCATTATCGTTAATTTATTTAACGCCTATTAGCTCTATTCCTTTTTCCCCATCAGAAAATGGCCAACAAACCATTCATCGCCTTTGTTATAAGCAAATAATTCTTCACAGGCCATCCAGAAAATGCGCCAGCGGTTGAACCATAATTCACCTTCATCACCATAAAATTGGCGAAAAATTTCCATGATTTCATCACGTCGTTTATCCTGATTATTCAACCAGGCCCTGCAGGTTTTCCTGTAATGATTTCCATTTACTTTCCAACTCTTCTCTAAGGCAAGATCATCTTGAAAATATTCTAGAAGATCATAAGAAGGCATCATTCCACCGGTAAAATAATACCGTGTCATCCAATCAGAATCTGTGTTTACTTCGTACGGATAGGCATACTCATTATGGCAAAAAATATGAATGAAAAGTTTGCCATCTTTCTTGAGCCAACCAGCGATTTTATTAAGAAGAAGCCTGTAATTCCTCATATGCTCAAACATTTCTACAGAAACAATACGGTCAAACGTGGTATCCATATGGAATTGATTCATATCAGCCTTAATGAATGACAAATTAGAGAGATCTCTTCGTTGGCCTTCTTTAAGAATATAATCCCCCTGATCCTGGGAATTAGAAACGGAAACGATGTGACATTTAGAAAGTTCCTCCGCCATATATAATGAAAGTGAGCCCCATCCACAACCCAAATCCAAAACCCGCATGCCATCTTCAATACCACTACGCCGAATTGTTATATCCAACATTTGATTCTCAGCATCATCAAGGTCGGTGGTACTGCTGTCCCACAAACAAGAACTATATTTCATCCGAGGCCCCAAAACTTCCTGAAAGAATTTTGAAGGGACTTCATAATGCTGTGCATTTGCTTCGTCTGAAGAGAGCGCTAAAGGGCTTGTATTCATTGACTGTACCCAGTCCTTTTTTCGATCGTACGCGTTAGCTCCGTAAATAGTGGACTGTTCACTTAATTTTTCTTTCATTAATTTTCGAATTCCCAGACGTATCAGCCAGTCAGGGAATAAACTCTTCTCTGCCAATGTAATTGCTCCAGATATCATTAGTATTTTATCGTGCTGTTAGTTTCCCGCATGGCGAAGACCATTTGAACATCACCAATATGACGTTCCAGAAAGGCGGCTTCACAGGAGGCCAGATAAAATTCCCAAAGCCTACAGAAAGATGTGGAGAATCCTAATGAATAAACACTATCAAGTTTTTTGTTAAAGCGTTCTCGCCACTCTCTCAAGGTTAAAGCATAGTGGTTAGTGATGTCTTCTAAATGAACAAATCTCATATTTGTCAAATTCTTGAAATGTTCATTAATCTGTGCAATGCTAATCAAACTGCCGCCCGGGAAAATATACTTTCTTAAAAAATCTGTACCTCTGATATACTGTTTGAAATTTTGGTCGGATATGGTTATCCCCTGAATAGCAATCAATCCATCAGGTTTAATTAATGAAGAACATTTCTTAACAAACGTTGACATGAAGTGAGGTCCCACAGCTTCAATCATTTCGATAGAAACCAACTTATCAAAAGTCCCTGTTAGATCACGATAATCTTTTTGAAGTATTGTGATTTTGTCTTGAAGGCCCGCTTCTCTAACTCTTGTCAAAGCATAATCATACTGTTCTTTCGATATAGTAGTTGTAGTAACAGAGCAACCATACTTTTGAGCGGCATGAATCGCCATGCTTCCCCAACCAGTTCCAATTTCCAGTAACCTATCGTCAGCTGTTAGATTGAGCTTCCTGCATAACCGATCTAATTTCTCCATTTGAGCTTCCTCAAGGCTTATATCTGGTTTAGGGAAAAACGCGCACGAGTAGGTTAATGTTTTGTCAAGGAAAAGCTTAAAGAAATCATTGCTTAGATCATAATGTGCTTGAACGTTTCTCAAGCTTCCTCTCTTTGTATTTGGATTCAAGTGTATATACAGCCACAGCAGAGGTTTACTAAGCCAGGCAAACCCTTTTTCCAATCGGTTTGCCGCTGAGTCATCCCTAATTAAAATACGTGAAAGTGCTACCAAATCATCACAATGCCAATGGCCATCCATAAATGATTCCAACGCCCCTATGCTCCCCTGTGTTATCAACAAATAATAAAACTGCGGAGAATATACTGATACTGTTGCCTTGAGAGGTCCTTCCGTGTTACCAAAGGTCTTCTTTGAATCCCCTTCAATAATTTGAATTGCACCTTTGGACAGACTATTGAGCTGTATTGTTTTTGTCATGAGCTTATATCGTTTCAGGCCTACCGGGATTGGGGTAAAAAGTTGCCCCCTTCAGCCAAAGCTTCACAGCCTGCCAGTGTATTGCAGAAACTACTCTAAATGTAATGAACGGAAATTGGCCAACTGTTTTTATGAGTTGAGATTTATTAAACTCAAGTTTTCTAAGATTTAATGAAGCCTCATGTATTTTTTTACTGTCTTTGAAATTCTCTACCTCTACCGATAGATGCTCTCTAGGGTCTGAAAAAAGAAACCGGTATTGATGGTCCATATCAAAAAAAGGAGAAACATGCAGTTTTTTACTCTCATGATTTTCTATACCATACTGTTCATTGCGTCCGTTTTTTGTTTGAATAACGTAACTATGTCTTTCTTTCCAGGGCGTATTTGTCACTTCAGCGATAATCGTTTCTACTTGTTCACCACCTTTATCAAAGCAGTAGTAAAAACTCACAGGATTAAAGCAATAACCGAAGTAACGCAAATGCGTAAGAAGTCTTACGGGACCTTGAACATCTTTCCCGGTTCTTTCAAATACGAGATTCTCAACAGCCGACCTTAGTTCAAGTTTGCCTTCGGAAAGATAATCTTTGCTGAAAAAAGATATGAGGGCCGGCCGATTAACACCCCAAAAAAATGACTGAGGCATCAATGAATCAATCTCATCCAAATCAATGTAAGCCATGAAAATTTTGTAGTTGAAGTGATGCTTAATAGGTGAAAACTGCACCCCTAATTTTCTACACACGTCAAGAGCACTAACCACACCATCTTCGTGAAATCCATATTTCCAATAAGCACCAGCATAATAGGTATTATTTAAACCACTTATTTCATCTTTGCGCTTTTGTGATTCAACAGTTTGTTTGGTATACACTGGATGGTAATAAACGATTCTTTCCAATACTTTCTCGGAATTAATTCGTTCTTCCATATTTAGACTAACACAGATTGTTTCCGGGGCATCAAGTGATTGTAGGATATTCATATTGTAAGTAAGAGAAACCAGCTCTTCCTTTTTAATCGGTATATTGCTGTTCCAACTTGCCCAAATCCTTTTTTGTATTGGGAGAACCGAACTGTCTGTATGCAACAACGCCGTGTTTTTTTGGTAAGGAATTGAAGACAGAATTTCAGTTTCATCAGGCGTTGGGTCAGCGAGAATCTTTAAAGATTGATCACTGTGACAAGCCAGAATTACGGCATCGAAATTGATGGTATCACCACTCTCTGTCTTTAATTTGATTCCTTCATTTGTTCTTGTTATACCTACAACTTTAGAGTTGAGCTTTATACTATCAGAGAATCGAAAAATCATTCTATTTACATATTCTCTAGATCCCCCTTTTATCACTCTCCATTGAGGGTGATCATTGATTGAAAGTAATCCATGATTGCTGTAAAACCTGGCAAGATAGCGCATGGGTAAATATGAAATCTTCTCCGGAGGTGACGACCATATTGCTGATGCCATGGGAATAATGAACTTTTCAAACGTCAAACTATTGATCTTGTTCATTTTAGAAAACTGCTTTACTGTATACTGGTAATCACCATCCTGCTCTAAAAGATTTCTTGCACCCTTGTTAAATGCCAGAATACCCCTGACCATACCAAAAAACTGACGATTAAAGAAGTTTCTCCTTTGGCCAAAAAGGGTATTGATAGAAGTTGGCTTGTACTCGAGGCCAGTTCTTTCACACTTCACACTAAAACTCATATTCGACGCCTGAGTAGGAACATCTAACTCATTTAATATATTGTTGAAGTGAGGATAGGTTTTTTCATTGTAGACAATAAATCCCGTGTCCACAGAATATGTGGTTCCCCCAAGTGTGACATCTATAGTATTGCTATGACCTCCCAAATAACTATTTGCTTCAAAAAGCGTAATATTGTGATGCTCAGCTAATAGATATGCACAAGTAAGTCCTGAAATGCCTGAACCTATAATTGCTATTTTCATATTTGAATAAAAATCATGAATAAATATGCAACTTCAAATTCAACTATTTAGAATGAGGAACTTTCTGTATCATGCTGGCATCGTAACCTTGAGCTTCAAGATTATCATAAATAATGCGGAGTGTTTCCTTATCTAAATTTTTTGATCTTGACATTATCCATAAAAATTTTCGACTAGGATAACCGATTACTGTATATTGATAGTCTTCATCAAGATCAATCACAAGATAGGGTAATTTCAAAGGCCAAAATGGTTGAATGCGCCATTCAGCGTTGGTGGTACTGTTATAAATGAAAGCCTTCTGTGTAAGTCGTTTTTTTTGCCAGAAAAGCTGTCTTTATTGAAAGAAAATGTTACATCAATGTAGCCATCCTCATTCCAATAATATTGCTCCAGGGCGTTATGGGCACCTTTTTCAAGCCAGGTCGGTATATTGGCAATAACATACCAGTCACCCATAAATCTATTCAGGTCCACATAGTCCACAGTTTGGAGTTTATTCATGGTATTAGCGCTGCAGTTTGTCAGCGAGAAAAATAAATATATAAGACATACTTTTTTCAATTCTCAACCTATCTATTAATAAATGGTAAGAGAGCAGGGGTGGTCTGTTTGTAGTGTTTGTATTCCTGCCTGTGACCCCAAAGTTTATCTGCTCTTGCCTCAAGAAGATTTATACCGCTGATCCGCGTCAAGAGGAGAAAAACAAAGAGGGGAGAAATTAGTGTGCTGTACTGCCAGCCCGAAAGTGTCGGCATTGATATCAAAGCTATACCGGTCCAAAGTACAATTTCACCAAAATAATTGGGATGTCTTGAATACCGCCACAAACCGTGAGTAATGAATTCATCGACGTTCTCGGGTTTATTTCGAAATCTTCTCTTTTGCTCATCAGCAATACTTTCAAAAAAGAACCCAAAGGACCAAAGGAATATCCCGAAATAAGACACGGGATCGTTTTTCAAAGGAACGTTATTAATTATCGCCGTAAGAGCATTTGCTGACGTAATAAATACCCAGAGACCAGAAAGTGACCAGGTCAAAAAGAACTTGGAAAATGAAACTTTGATCTTTCTAAACCTTCTGTCTTCTCCTGCTTGGATTATCCTACAAAAAAGAAAAGAGCCAAGTCTTAAGGACCAAATAGAGACTAAGACGAGAAGTAAAAGAGACCGATCAGAAAGAGGAATACCTGAGAGTGATACGGTTAAAGCTGACGCTATTGTTAATAGGGACAGATAGGCCAGTGTGCCTGTAATATCATAAAACTTTTCACTCTTTGCAATAAAGGAAGGAATAAACATAAACCAGTGTATAAAGAAACTACCGCCCATGCAGATAACAAGAAGCGGCACTGATTTAAAGGTTGCTCCTCCTTGTCCACCGGCAATTGCAATACAACTGGCAAAAACAAGTATCACTACTACAGACAAATAATTTTTCAATGGTTCCTTCACGGAAATTACTTGACCTCTGTTTTCAGTGATGAAGCGGTTAGCAGTACATCCTCAAATATGGTTGCCAACGCTTTTCGGTTAAGCCAATCAATAAGAAAATGTGGCAGATTCCCTCCTGAATCCATATAAACCCTGTAAGACAACCAGCATGAATTATTGCTGTTCTCTATGGCATCCCAGATACCAATGCCTGATTCCAGATAAACAGGTTTATTGAATTCACGCTCCCGTTCTGTAAGAAAATCTTTATATCCATTATCATAAGAGACCAATCTCCACGTAACTCGGTTCTCATTTGTTGATTCCATCCTAAATACATAATGACGATCACTGATAAACGGTATTGGCACAGGGAGATGTTGATATGCGTCGATATATTGAGGCTTAGATTGAAGAACTGTTGTTGTTACCTGACTTGAATTGACGAAAGTCCTTTCATAATTGGCCACATCATATATAACACCC
>LUMK01000148.1_pt1 | contig 19152 bp, 19 predicted proteins | sample 729981 | NCBI WGS metagenome assembly LUMK01 (sample SAMN03860265, study PRJNA289734) | marine metagenome | biome: seawater column; feature: ocean; material: water; isolation source: Red Sea water column Station 22 - depth 200m | place: Saudi Arabia: Red Sea | collected 2011-10-15 | depth 200 m
CAATACTTCATGGGCTTATACAGAATTGGGAAAAAAATTGAAATTCGATACTAAAGTACCTAACTTCCGCCGCTTTTTCAACGGGGATCATCCCTCGTATAAGTTTGAGTTTTTTGAGAATGATTTTGAACGGATCGTGATTCCAGCATATCCGGAGATTGGTACCATCAAGCAGAAATTGCTTAAGTTAGGTGCATGCTTTGCTAGTCTGTCGGGCAGTGGCTCGACTGTGTTTGGGATTTTTGACGATGACACTTTAGTAACAAAAGCCGAGTCATTTTTCCAAACTTCCTATCAGACCATTCTGGCTAATCCTGCCTAATTTTTCCCTTTTGAATCACAATCGTAAAATTAATACTACCAAAGTATTTGGGGCGTCGTCTAACGGTAGGACACCGGGTTTTGGTCCCGGCAGTCGGGGTTCGAGTCCCTGCGCCCCAGCAGAAAAAATTAAAGATAATTAACTACCTGAAATCAAATGAATATCTATTGATTTTGCAATCAATGATAAACATTATAATGGAGGGCCTTAAAGTATTATGAATAATAGCCTAAAAATATTTAGTGGACGAAGCAATCCAATTTTATCCCAAAAGATTGTTGAATCATTAGGTATAGAGTTGGGACAACTTAATATTCAAAACTTTGCTGATGGTGAATTATGGATCAAATTCGAAGAAAATATACGAGGCACTGATGTATTTATTATTCAGTCTACTAATAGTCCAGCAGAAAATATTATGGAATTGGTTTTGATTATTGATGCGGCAGTTCGTGCATCGGCAAATACAGTGACAGCAGTAATACCATATTTTGGGTACGGTAGACAGGATCGAAAAGATAAACCACGTGTACCAATTTCTTCTCGGGTCATGGTTGATCTTATTACTGCAACAGGAGCTGATCGTATTATCACAATGGATTTACATTCCACGCAAATACAAGGTTTTGCAACTATACCATTTGATCATTTATATAGTCGGATGGTTTTGCAGGCTGCAATTAATAACTTAGGACTTGATCCGGAGACTTCAGTTGTATTAGCACCAGATGTAGGTTCAGCTAGAATGAGCCAGGCTTATGCTAAACGACTGGGAATGCATTTTGCATTGATTGATAAACGTCGTTACGCACCTAACAAAGCAGAAGTCATGCATCTAATTGGTGATTTAAAAGATAAAGATGTATTAATCATTGATGATATGATTGACACTGCTGGTACAATAGTAAATGCAGCAAATGAGGCCAAAGAAAATGGAGCAACAAGTGTAACTGCTATAGCAACACATGCATTGTTATCTGTTCCTGCAATTGATCGGATTAATAAATCTAATATTGGGAAATTAGTGGTAACTGATACTGTGTCTATTGAAGATGAAAAAAAATTAGGTAATATGGAAATAGTAACTGTAGCAAACGTTTTTGGTGAAGCCATTCGTCGGGTATATGAAGGTAAATCAGTCAGCGCTTTGTTCGAATTTTAATTGAAGGTAAGTAAAATGGCATCCTATTATAAACTTCCGATAGAAATACGTACTGGATCTGGGGCTAGTTTAGCTCGCGAGCTCAGAAGAAATGGAAAGATTCCTGCAAACTATTATTATCGTGGCGAAGCAAATCAAAATCTAGCTATTGATAAAAAAGCATTTAATCATGCTATTCATTCTGGGCAACAAGTTTTTGAAGTTGATATCAATAATGAAACAATTTATATCATGATTAAGGATGTACAATATCATTCGGTTACTGAGGAAGTTATGCATATCGATTTGATGCGTATTCGCCGAACAGAAAAAATGACCTTTTCAATACCATTAGTTTTAGAAGGTGATGCAGTTGGCGTAGATGAAGGTGGTATTGTAGCTCAAGTTGCAACAACAATTGATGTAGAATGTTATCCTAATGATGTGCCTGAAAGTATTACAGTAGATATTTCTGGCTTGGAGTTTAATAGTGCCATGGCTGCAGAAGAAATTGAATTACCCGTAGATACTGTACTAGTATCTGCTGAAAACACAACCATTGTAACCTGTAATCCGCCGAAAGCAGAAGTTGAACCTGAACCTGTTGAAGATGAAGAAATTGAATTGGCTGAAGGTGAAGAAACAACTGATGAAGAAACAACTGATGAAGATAAAAAAAGTGATGAAAAGCCTAAAAAAGATGCTGATCAGGATGAATCCTCAGAAAAATCATGATTGCCTTTATAGGGCTCGGCAATCCTGGCAATGAATATGCAGACACAAAACACAATGCCGGTTTTTGGGTTGTGGATGAATTGGTCCGTCGCTGGAAAATTAGCTATAAGCCAGGGAAAGGCCAGTATCTCTATTCTGAAAATATCAAAGGAGATGTTCTCTTAGTGAAAACAACCACAGGAATGAATGTTAGTGGAATTGGCGTACAGGATATTATTAAACATTGGAATGTTTCTTTGGAAGATCTGTATATCATATTAGACGATGTGGATCTTCCATTAGGTAAGTTACGTATTCGTGCAAAAGGCGGTGATGGTTGCCACCGTGGTATGGAATCAGTTATTTACCATTTGGGAAGTACACGATTTCCGCGCCTAAGATACGGAATCGCTACAGAAGACAAACTGCGTCCCGCAGAAAAATATGTATTGAAATCCTTTCGTAAAAAAGATCAAGTATTGGCTGATGAAATGGTGGTAAAAACTGCAGACGCCGTTGAGTCAATATTGCGTATTGGTATTTCTAAAACTATGAATAAATATAATTCTTGAAACTAATCAAATTAAGGAAAAATTAAATCAATGATACCATTTGGACCACTCATTATTGGTGCTGGTATGCTTGCAATGTTGTATTCCTTTTGGAAAACAGGTTGGATTAACAAGCAGGATCAAGGGACTGAAAAAATGGAAAGAATTGGTTCCAATATTGCTGATGGTGCCATGTCTTTTTTGAAAGCCGAGTACCGTGTATTAGCTGTTTTTATTGTAGTGATAGCCGTGCTATTAGGTTTTGCCAATGTGGGGAATCCTCAATCTAGTGCGTTGATTGCACTCTCATTTATTACTGGTGCTTTAACATCTGGATTAGCTGGATTTTTAGGTATGCGCGTTGCCACTAAAGCCAACAATCGTACTACACATGCTGCTAGGACGGGATTAGCACCTGCTTTAAAGGTTGCTTTTGTAGGTGGTTCTGTCATGGGATTATCTGTTGTAGGGTTGGGAATAATTGGATTAGGTACATTATTTACCTTTTACCAATCATTTTTCGAAGCAGATTATCAGAAAATTTTAACCGTTATATCTGGTTTTTCTCTTGGTGCTTCTTCTATTGCCCTATTTGCACGTGTTGGTGGTGGTATTTATACAAAAGCAGCTGATGTCGGTGCTGACCTTGTAGGTAAGGTTGAAGCTGGTATCCCAGAAGATCATCCTCTAAATCCTGCTACGATTGCTGATAATGTTGGGGACAATGTGGGTGATGTTGCTGGTATGGGTGCCGATCTTTTCGAATCCTATGTGGGCTCGATTATTGGATCAATGGTTCTTGGAGCCAGCATTCTTGTATTTGGAAAATTTGATCTGAATTTTATAACGCTGCCTTTACTAATTGCCGCTTCTGGTATTGTAGTATCAATTGTCGGAACCTTTATGGTTTCAGTAAAAGAAGGTGGAAACCCGCAAAAAGCATTAAATATTGGTGAGTTTGGTTCATCCGCTCTTATGGTGGTAGTGATGTATTATTTGATCACGAATATGTTACCTGTTTCATTTGTTCTGGATGGTATAGAATATTCCAGTATGGGTGTTTTTTGGGCAGCAACCATAGGTTTGGGAGCAGGTCTTGGAATCGGAACAATCACTGAACATTATACTGGGACACATGGTGGCCCAACAACATCTATTACACGCCAGTCTCTAACTGGACCGGCAACAAACATAATTGCGGGGCTTGGTGTTGGCATGCAATCCACTGCAGTTCCTACTCTTATTATTGCGGCTGGTATTATAGGTGCGTATCATTTTGCTGGACTTTATGGTATCGCTATGGCGGCTTTGGGAATGCTGGCAAACACCGGAATCCAATTAGCCGTTGATGCTTACGGTCCGATTTCTGATAATGCTGGTGGCATTGCTGAAATGGCTGGACTTCCAAAGGAAGTACGCGATCGGACCGATAAACTAGATGCAGTTGGAAATACTACCGCAGCAATTGGTAAAGGATTTGCTATTGGTTCAGCAGCTTTCACAGCATTGGCACTTTTCGCTGCTTTCATGGTACAAACCGGAATTAAAGGGATCAACATTGCTGATCCTATGGTCATGGCTGGCCTCTTTGTTGGTGGTATGTTGCCATTTTTATTTTCATCATTAGCGATGGGTGCAGTTGGACGCGCGGCAATGGCTATGATTGAAGAAGTCCGGTATCAATTTAAAACGATTCCTGAATTATCTGCAGCGTTGGCTGTAATGAATAAATATGGTGATAACGATGAATGGTCTGATGAAGACCGTAAAATATTTGAAGCAGCTGACGGAAAAGCTGAATATGGTAAATGTGTTGAGATCTCTACTCAATCTGCTATTAAAGAAATGCTTTTACCTGGGTTGCTTGCTATTGTGACACCAGTTATTGTCGGGTTTGTATTTGGAGCCGAAACATTGGGGGGGCTTTTAGCTGGTGTAACAGTTTGTGGTGTATTGATGGCTATTTTTCAATCCAATTCTGGAGGAGCTTGGGATAATGCCAAAAAAATGATTGAAGAAGGAATTAATTTGGATGGTCAATCCTATGGAAAAGGATCAGATGCACATAAAGCAGCCGTTGTTGGGGATACAGTAGGTGATCCTTTTAAAGACACCTCCGGACCATCTCTTAATATATTGATTAAACTTATGTCTGTGGTATCACTAGTGATTGCACCATTGATAGCTTAAAAATAGGGAGTATTATATGAAATACTACGAAAGCTTATATATCATCAACCCAAACTATGAGCAAGATCGTCTTGATGGAATAATGAAGACAGTTGCTGATAAAATAAGTGAATATGGTTTTTCAATAATTAACCATCATGTTTGGAGTAAAAAGCGCTTGGCCTATTCAATCCAGAAACATAAATATGGCACGTTTGTTTTGCTCCATTTTCAAACAGAATCTGCTGAAAACTTAAATCGGTTTGAACGTTTCATGGTGTTGGAAAAACCTATTATACGGCACCAGACAGTTGGATTAAAAAAATGTCCAGAAGTTGAAACAGAAAAAAAATCGGTAGATTTAGACAAAAGTAGTGAATTCATGACTATTGATGATGAATCATCAAAGAAAAAGGCTGTTGAATCTGAAGATGTAGAAATCGATAAATCAAAGTCATTATCTGAAAAGGGCGATATGGAAGAAACGCCTAATGAACAAGAATCTAAAGAAATAGAAACCTTAGAAAAATCTGAAGAAATAGTTGAAGTTGAAAAAACAGAAAATATTAAGGAGTAGAGAATGGCATTTCAAAGTAGAAGAAAATTCTGTTATTTTAAAGAAAATAATATCATACAAATTGATTATAAGGACGTAAAATTGTTGAGAAGATTTATTACTGATCAAGGGAAAATTATGCCACGGAGAGTAACTGGGACCAGCGCAAAAATGCATCGTAAACTTGTACGGGCAATAAAGCAAGCCCGGAATATTGCATTGATGCCTTACTCAAATATTAGTAGAGAAAAATAATTATGGATGTCATACTATTACAAGATGTAGAAACACTGGGGACTGCTGGGGATATCATTAATGTAAAACCTGGTTACGCAAGGAATTTTTTATTTCCCAAGGGATTAGCCGTACGCTCATCAAAGCGTAATCGTGCACTAGCTGATGAGAAAAAAGAAGTTGCGGAATCACGAGCTTTACGTGAAGCAAAAACATACGAAGAATTGATGAATAAATTGAAAAAAGTAGAAATTACAATCGAAGTAAACGTTGGTGGAGAAGATCGTTTGTTTGGCTCAGTAACTAGTCAGGATATTCACAAAGTATTAATGGAAAAAGGAGTTGAAGTAGATCGCCATGCAGTTCTTTTAGAAGAGCCAATCAAAGCTTTAGGTATTTATGATGTTCCAGTGAAAATTACCAAAGGATTAAGTCAAGAAATTAAAGTTTACGTTATACAGAGCTAGTCTAATTCTGTTAAGAAAATGAAACCCCTGTTTTATATCTATTCTGCAGAGGATTTTTATTTGAGGTAGATTGTGTTAACATGAATAAGCGGGTAATAAAATATTTTGGTCATCTTATTCTATTTTGGATGATTTTTTTTTCAGTAGACCGATTACTATTTCTAATATATAATTTAGATACATCAGGTCTTTCATTCATTCAACTCATTGAGCCTTTTTGGCGGTCGCTAAGATTGGATTTTTCAGCTGCATGTTATCTAATAATTCCACCGTTTTTGTTATGGTTAATTGGTTTATTGATTCCGCTTCGGTCGGTCGGTGTATTACTAAAAGTTTATTTTTGTATTCTTGTTCCTATTTTAGTACTTGGTGTAGTGGCCAGCATGGAAATATATAGCGAGTGGGGTTATAAGCTAAACCGAGATGCAATCGATTATTTAAAGTACCCAAGGGAATTCTGGGCCTCTTCGCTTAACTCTCCATTGGGATTATTATTAATTATTTATTCAATATGTACAATTTTGTTTACAAAGTGGGGGTTTCATATTGCCGGTAAATTTCAGGATTTTTCATACATTTCCTCTGGGCTGAACGGAAAAAAATTCATTAATAATGTTGGTATAGCAATTACAGGTTTTATTGTTTTTGCAGTTTGTATACGGGGAGGTATTCAACTGGCGCCAATTAATCAGAGTTTTGCCTATTATTCTAATAATCCCACTCTAAATGCAACAGCAGTCAATACGGTTTGGAATCTTATTTATAGTTATTCGAGAGAAGACCATAAAAACTCTTATCAGTTTTTTACTGCTGATGAAATTGAAAGCAAGTTTGGTAAATCAAAACGAACATATACAAATGCCCCCAAAATATTTTCGATGCAAAAACCCAATGTTATTATGATAGTTTTAGAAGGTGTTGCGGCCGAACTCTTTGAAAGTATGGGTGGTAGAAATAAATATACCCCTAATATGGATCACCTCGTTAAGAATGGACTGTTATTTGATCGAATTTTTGCTACGGAGACGAGGACTGACCGGGGGATTGTATCTATTTTAAGCGGGTATCCTTCCCTCCCATTAATATCGCTTGTAAAACAACCTGATAAAGCTGCTAAACTTTCATTTTTACCAAAACATTTTTTAAATAATGGGTATGAAACTGTGTTTTTTTATGGGGGGGAATCAGAATTTGCCAACATTAAATCCTATCTATTAAATGCTGGGTTTAACCAAATTATTGATAAAAATGATTTTGAAAAGAAGGATATGAATTCAAAATGGGGCGCTCATGATCACATTATGTTTAAAAAATCATCAAGTGAATTAAAAAAATTAACTGAACCCTTTTTTGCTACAATTCTTACTCTATCAAGCCATGAACCATTTGAAGTTCCAACAGACCCTATTTTGAATGGAAACGATAGACAAACATTGTATAAAAATTCAATTATTTATACTGATGAATCTGTGGGAAGTTTTATGTCATCAATTAAAGAGGAGTCCTACTTTCAAAATACCATTTTTATTTTCATTTCCGATCATGGTTTTAGAATGGGAGATGGGCATAACCGCTATCCGAGGAGATATCATATTCCTTTATTTATTTATGGTGATCCTTTAGAAAAAAAGTGGAGGGGCAGAAAAATATCTGTCATTGGTAGCCAAACAGATTTGGCCAGGACAGTTTTAAATCAATTTGATTTAAATTATAATGGATTCATATTTTCAAGAGATTTACTAAATAATGTATCTGGAAATGCTTTTTATACATTTAATAATGGTTTTGGTTTGATTGAAGAAGAACAATCTGTTGTTTATGACCATGATTCTAAGTCCGTGACATATTTAAATAATTTTGTTCCCGATTCAATTAACCAGTTTCTATTTGATAAAGGACGTGCGAACCTCCAGAAAGCCTACCAGGATTTTATTGATCGATAATAAAACTATCGGTTGCCGGAAGAATAACCCATCCGGTATTTTCATTGTCTATGTTCGCTGACGTTTCTTTCCCAATCTCGAGTTATCAAACTTTTTCTTACGAAATCCCTAAATCGTTATTGGGAAAAGTTTCTGTTGGAATGCGCGTAAAGGCTATGTTTGGTCGTCGAAAAGCTCAAGGGATTGTTGTTAAAATAAAAAAAACAACTGAATTCAAGGGTCGTATTCTCCCGATTGAATCACTGGTTGATGATCAACCAGTTCTAGATCCAAATTTATGGAAATTAATTAATTGGCTTGCTGAATATTATCACACCCCACTTGGTATTGCGGCAAAGACTGCCCTTCCATCCAATTTATCCACTCGGTATAAACCTAAAGTCCAAATGATGGTAAAAGCAACTGGACAAAAATCAGAATTGCCAAAACAAGCTAAAGTGCAAAGTGCGATTATTCATTATCTCCAAAATCAGGAAAATTTTGTACCAGTCAGCTCATTAAATGAATTTTCATCTAACCCGGCTAAGGTATGTAGAAAACTGATTGAAAAGAATCTAATAGAAATGAAAGAAAAACCGATTATACCAGATTTGACCGAATTTTCATTTAAACCCATACATAAAAATATTCGATTTGCAAATTTTCAAAATCAGGCTATCAATAAAATATGTGAAATGCTTGATAAAAACCAATTTAATCCTTTTTTATTGCATGGCGTGACTGGAAGTGGAAAGACAGAAATATATATTGAAGCTACTCGTCATGCACTGGATCAAAATAAAACAGTGGTTATTTTGCTCCCTGAGATATCCTTAACTCCGCAAATTGCTGGACGTTTTCAGGCTGTATTTGGAGATACAGTTGCTTTATGGCATTCAAAATTAAGCCAGTCTGCCAGAGCTTGGATATGGAAAAGAATTTGTGCCGGGTATTTTAAAGTTGTTATTGGTGCCCGTTCTGCCATTTTTACACCCCTAAAAGATTTGGGTTTAATTGTGGTAGATGAAGAACAAGAAAATTCTTATAAACAGGATTTACGAGATCCTAGATATCATGCTAGAGATGTATCACTTATGCGCGGTAAAATTCATAATGCGGTTGTGGTGTTAGGCAGTGCAACTCCTAGCCTTGAATCGTATTATAATCATATTCAAGGAAAATTTAAATATATCCATCTTCCCAAACGCTATGGTGGTGCTAAATATCCAAGTGTTCATATTGTAGATTTAATTAAAGAGTCTGAAGAAACAAAAATATATGGATCCTTATTCTCTAAAATTCTTTTAGACAAAATTGCTGATCGGATAGAAAAAAAAGAACAAGTTATATTATTGCATAATCGGCGTGGTTTTGCACCTGTATTGCGTTGCATGGACAATGTCATTTTTGTAATCATATTGAAAAACAAATACCATCCAGTTGCAAGGAATGTCGAAGTGTCAATGTTCAATTGGCTGGAGCAGGAACGCAGAAAGTTGAATATCAATTAAATCAACAATTTCCAAATACTAGCATAGAACGGCTTGATTTGGATACAGCAAAATCAGGTGTCAACATTACTAACGTTCTACAAAAATTTTCTGATAGAAAAATAGACATTTTATTAGGGACTCAAATGATTGCTAAAGGATTGGATTTTGCCAATGCAACATTAGTTGGGATTATTAATGGTGATACGGGGCTATACATTCCTGATTTTAGGGCTGGAGAACGTGTATTTCAATTAATCTATCAGTCAGCGGGTCGGTCTGGCCGAGGCCATATTCCAGGGGAAGTAATTGTTCAAACTTATAACCCACAAAACCCAGTTATTCAATGTGCTACTAAACTAGATTTGAGAAAATATTATGATATTTGCCTTAATGAACGAAAAGCGTTGGACTATCCTCCTTTTAGTTGGATGATCCGTTTGGAAATATCGGGGAAGAATAAAAATGCGGTAGAAAGAGCAACTGAAATCTTGAAAAAAAAACTGGGGAATCCACCTAAAGGAATTGGTTTCCTAGGCCCTGCTTTTTGTTACAGGGAAAAATTGTATAATCAGTACCGAATGCAAATTGTGATAAAATCCCAAAAGAGAAAAGATCCCAATGGATATAAACTACATCAATATTGCAAAAACATTATTTACAATAGGGATTCTTTGAAATTAAAAGGGAATGTTCGTTTAATTGTTGATGTAAATCCTGTCTCTCTATTATGATAAGATTTACATTTTTGTCAGTTTATTTGACAGGTTTTTTGGTTGCACAAACATCTTTTTCGGGACTCAATACTTGGACAGATGGACAAACCGTGGGATTAGCAGGAGGCGGATATTTATTTTCGACGCAGAATGAGTTTAGAAATCCAGCCATGTTGCCAGAATCTGGGCGTTATTTAAAAATTAATTTAGTCCGATATCCTGCAGACATTAATGCGCATTCAATTATAACTAACGGTAATAAAAATGACCACCGTTTTGGACTTAAGCTGAGTCGAATCAATTATGGGTTGTTCAAAGGTCGAGATATTGATAATCATATAACGGAAGATTATTCAGCTGGGGACATTCACCTCCAGGCAGTTTATGCCAAACCGTTAAATTCAAATCGGTTTGTAATTGGGGTAAGCGGAGGTCTTTTTATGAGTCAAATTGAAAAAGTAAAAGCAAACATATTTACCTTTTCCCCAGGAGTTATATTTTATTCACGATTGGGGGAAATAGGGCTGAGCCTTCAAAATTATGGATTTGTATTTGATTCTTATACAGATACAGAAGATAAAATACCTTCATTCATCGTTACTTCTTTTGCGCGAAAAGTCACAACCCTGCCATTGGTATTGGAAGTTGACTATTCATATTTTATGGTTAGGAATAGTTCTACTTTTACTTTTTCAGGCCTTTTGAATTTTAAAAATGGTTTCATTATGAAAGGAGGATTTTCAACAAAAAAAGCAGACCAAATAACAGATGTTTCATTTATAAAGAATTTATTTGCAGATATGGGAATAGGTATATCCTATGAATTTGAAGATATTTTATTTGCTATAGATACATATACTTATGGTCCTGGTGGCTTCGTTATTGCGGTAGGAATAACAGTCCTTTATTAAGGTTTTAATTAAAATTTTTAACTATTTTGTTATTTAAATTAATAAAATCAATCAATCCATAAGATTGACTGTTCTTTTTAAAAAATTATTTATGTTATAACTTTAATATTAATTAAAAAGTAGTAAATCACTTATGTATGATAACCGTGATATTCAGATTCTGAAAATTTTACAGAGTAATGGCCGTTCCACTGCAAGCGACATTGCCAAAGTAGTTGGTCTATCAATCCCTGCTGTTGGTGAGCGAATTAAAAAACTAGTTGAAAAAGGATTAATCGAAAGATTCGCGACAATATTAAATCATAAAAATGCTGGGCTTGATTTGACGGCTTATGTCTTTATCGTAAGTGAACATTCAGATCATTATAATCAGTTTATAGAAAAAGCCAGATTATGTGAAACTGTGATGGAATGTCATTCGATTACAGGTAGTGGGTCTCATATTTTGAAAGTCCGCGTAAAGGATTCCCAATCTTTAGAAGATCTTTTGTATGAAATACAAAATTGGCCCGGCGTATCAAGGACGCAATCAAATGTAGTACTTTCTTCTTATAAAGAATCTACAGATATTGACTTAAAGACATTAAAGGAAATCCATAATATCACTTAATAATGCTGAATAATTATATTAGGTTAAAAGCATAATTTACCTTATATATTATTGAAATATAGAATATTATATTAAATATTATTTGTATTGCCTATATCATTTGCTATAATATTATACCTAGATAAAAGTTAAATAAAGTAGGGGAAATCACCAGATGTCTGATATGAAAATACTTGAATATATATGGTTAGATGGATTTCAACCGGAGCCATCTCTACGAAGCAAAATAAGAGTTACAAAAGATGAAACCCCTCCAAATTGGGCTTTTGATGGATCTTCCACTCAACAAGCAGAGGGCGGTAGTTCTGATTGCTTATTATTACCAGTTCAAACTTATGATGGCCCTTTATTCGCAGATAATCTTGTCATGTGTCAAGTGCAAACCGGTGAACATGAAACTCATCCTTCAAATATGCGTGCCGCCGCCGAAAAAGTAGTTTCGGATGAATGGTGGTTTGGGTTTGAACAAGAATATTTTTTTACTAATGATAAAGGAGAGCCTCTTGGTTGGGAAGATGGAACCCCTAGGCCACAGGGTGATTACTATTGCGGAGTTGGATCAGGCAATGTTGAAGGTCGAGAAATTTCTGAAGAACATTTAGAAGCATGTCTTGCAGCTGGGATTGAGCTTACAGGAACAAATGCTGAGGTAGCTTTGGGTCAGTGGGAATATCAATGTTTTGGAAAAGGTGTGAAGGCTGCTGATGATTTATGGGTAAGCAGGTATTTGCTATATAAGATAGCTGAAGACTACGGTGTTGGCGTTAATATCCATCCTAAACCTAAAACGGGAGATTGGAATGGTTCAGGAATGCACGCAAATTTTTCAAATGAAGAAATGAGAACTAAAGGTTCCGAGCAGTTGCATAATTCTATTTGTGAAAAATTAGGAAAGGTCCATAAAGAAGGTATTGAATCATATGGGTCTGATAATGATATGCGACTTACAGGCCTTCACGAAACTCAAAGTATCGATCAGTTTACGTATGGCGTAAGTGATAGAGGAGCCAGTATACGTATCCCAATTTATACTGTGGAACATAACTGGAATGGTTATTTAGAAGATAGACGCCCTGCATCAAATGCTGATCCTTACAGAATAATAAGTCATATTGTTAGTACGTTAATTTAAAGTAGTTATTGTCACTGCTAACTTTTTATTCATTAATAAGTGAATAAAATGTTTTATTTTGATCGTAACATATAATCTATAAAGTAAGACCAGAGGTTTTTAGTAGTAATTCATTTAACTTATAGGTTATGATAAATAGCACTATGGAAATAAAATCCTTAGCCAAATTATCTTTATTAGTTCTAATCTTTTTTTCTTGCGAAGATAAAGACAGTACAGCCCCAATTTCTAGTTGGAATACAATACAGGAACAAATACTGTCTCCAAGTTGTGCAAATTGTCATATTAGTGGTACAGCCATAGCCAAACAATCAGGATTAGATTTAAGTAAGGGAAATGCTTACAGCCAAATGGTTAATGTACCACCAAAAAATATATCTGCAAAAAATGATGGACTGGTTATTGTGAGTAATGAAGGCGGCATGAAAGGACTCGGCAAAAGTTATTTGTGGGAAAAAATCAATGCTTATGATCGAGAACATTTTTTAAGTGACCATCCGGAATATGGGCAGATGATGCCACCTAGCGGAAATTTTTTAACTAATGGACAATTACAGGTTATTCGCGGATGGATTGAAGGTGGTGCCCCAGAAACTGGTATTGTAGTGGATGAAAAATTATTACAAGATTCTAATCGTTATGAACCACCAGAATACCAACCATTAGATCCACCAGAAAATGGGTTTCAACTTCATTTGGGCCCTTTTGAAATTCAGCCCAATTTTGAAAGGGAATTTTTTTATTATACAGATTTGAATTTGACAGAGGATGTATTTGTAAACCGTATCCAGATTGAAATGAGGCCTGGGAGCCATCACTTTATACTTTATTCTTTTTTAGAAGGGACAAAAAGAACAGATTTGCCTAATCTTGGAGAAATAAGAGAATTACGCTTTTCAGATGGTGCACCAAATTTGCACACTCTTCAAACAATGCAGTTTCATCAGTTTTTCGGTGGGACCCAATGGCCACGCCTTGATTATAGGCTTCCTCCAGGGGTCGCTTTAAGAATACCATCACAATTTGGATTAGATCAAAACACTCATTTTGTAAACAGGACAGATACTTTAATGGTTGGCGAAGTTTATTCAAACATACATACAATTGATAAATCAAAAGTGCAGCATATAGCAGAATTATTTGGATGGTCCAATATGGATTTCAGTTTACCGCCCAATAAAATTACAACAATTACAAAAACATTTGATGTAAACAACAAAATATATATTGGACAAGTGTTTTCACATGCACATGAAAAAATGACAGAATTTGTGGTTAAAATTTCTGGTGGTCCCAGAAATAATGAAGTGATTTATTGGACAGATGATTGGCAACACCCGCCCATAATAAATTATGATCCCGCCATTGAATTAAATCCCGGGGAAGGATTAACGCTTATTGCAACCTATGATAATCCGACAGACCAAACAGTGAAATTTGGATTTTTATCAACCAATGAAATGATGATACTTTTTGGTTGGTATTACCAATAAGGATTATTCAAATAAAAAATTGGTTTTCAGATAATATTGAATAGAATTGTTAATGTATTTTTTTTATTAATTTTTCAAATATGTGGATTGATATATGCCCAAAATAAACATCCCATTGTTTTGGTGCATGGTTTTATGGGTTGGGGACGGGAAGAAATGGGATCCTATCGTTATTGGGGTGGCAAATTTGATTTAGAACAATATTTAATAGATGAAGGTTATACGGTTTTTACAGCTAGTGTTGGGCCTGTTTCTTCAAATTGGGACCGTGCTGTTGAACTTTATTATCAAATTAAAGGTGGTCAAGTGGATTACGGTAGAACACATTCCGAATTATTTGGTCTTATCCGTAAACCTGAAGGGAAGAAGTACACTGGTTTATACCCGGAATGGGATAATGAACATCCTGTTCATCTTATTGGTCATAGTATGGGCGGTCAGACCATTCGAATGTTAGAATATCTATTGAAAAGCGCAATTGTGGACTCTTCTGGCATTCAGGAAGAAAGTGAATTAATGGGTAAGTCAAACTTAGGATGGATAAAATCTATAACTTCTATTTCAACACCCCATAATGGAACTACTTTATCTGATATTGTCACTACAGCTATTCCATTTCTACAAGACTTTATTGCTGTAGCAGCAGTAGTCGGTAATTCATTTTACAGTTTTGATCTTGAGCATTGGAGGTTTAAAAGAACTAAAGATGAATCTTGGAGTAATTATTTTAGACGTATGAGAGAACATCCAGCATGGGGCACAGAAAATATAGTTGCTTGGGATGCTAGTGTTGAAGGGGCACGACAAATGAACACGTTTTGTATTGCTAATCCAGATATTTATTATTTTTCATTTGTTACAAGTAGTACAGTTTTGGATTCAAGTTCTGGGCGTCATATCCCTGATAACAATATGACCTTTATTATTAGAGCACACGCTAGGTTAATCGGGATGAAAAAAGCTTTTTATAGTGATGGATCTTCTACTGACTCAACATGGTTTGAAAATGATGGTATTGTTAGTAAAATTTCCATGTATGGACCAACAACAGGAACGAACGGAGCAGACCCAATCGCAACATACCGTGAGAATGAACTCCTAATCCCTGGGCAATGGTATGTGATCGGTGAATATAGGTCTGACCATCGAAAATTTATCGGTCATGGTGTAACTCCAATTGAACAAGACTCGATGAAAAAATTATTTTCTGATCACATGTCATTACTATGGACGCTTCCAGAATAAGCATATATAACAAATGATTAATATTGATGATTTTGGAAAACTGGAATTAAGAGCCGGGACAATAAAAAAAGCAGAGAGTTTTCCTGAAGCAAAAGCCCCTGCTTATAAACTTAGAATTGATTTCGGACCATTTGGAAAGAAATGGTCTAGTGCGCAAATTACAGAAAATTATTCATTAATCGATCTGGTAGGTCGGCGAATTATTGCGGCTATGAACCTGGGGAATAAAGTAATTGGTACGGTCAATTAAACTTATTTGATTGAAGGAATATATATTTGTAATATACAAATATGGAATTTGGGGAATTACTTAATCAATTTTTGATTGACCTTCAATCTTTATTCCGCACTCATACAAAAAGTTTAAATCTTACATTACCCCAAATAATGCTCCTTTCATCTATTCCAACAGATGGAATTGATATGACTTCCTTGTCGCACCGGTTAGGAGTAGATAATAGCACTCTTACTCGCCTTATTGATGTGTTAGCTAAAAATCGATATGTGCAAAAAAATAAACACCCCTCAGATAAAAGATCTATTTTAGTGAGCTTGACCGAGCAGGGTGAAATACTTCATTCATCAATTGAATCTGAAATCGATCGTTTTGGTTCTGAATTATTTTCCCAAATACCTCTAGAAGATCAAGATGAAATAAAGGAAATATTATCCTCTTTTCATTGGATTGTTTCAAAATATAGATTAAATAATTAATATTGTATAATACAAATATATCAAAAGAGATTTTAAATTGGTATGATAAAAATAAGCGGGATTTACCATGGAGAAAAACAAGCAATCCCTATAAAATTTGGTTATCTGAAGTCATGTTGCAACAGACAAGGGTTGAGACTGTCATCCCTTATTATAATAATTGGTTACAGAATTACAAAACTATTCAATCAGTTGCTCATACTAATCTAGATGAATTATTAAAAATTTGGGAAGGGCTGGGTTATTATTCCAGATGCAAAAATTTTTATTACGCAGCCCAAAAAATTCACTATAAATACAATGGTATTATCCCAAATCAATTTCATGTCTTTAAATCTTTGCCTGGTGTTGGGGATTATATTGCAGGTGCAGTTATGTCGATTGCCTTTAATCAACCATATCCTTCAATAGATGGAAATCATCGCAGGGTAATATCTAGAATATTGGGAATAAAAAATCTGTCTAGGTACAATAAAAATCGAATGAACAATTTTTTAAAAAAATTGGTGTCATTAGATCGACCGGGAGACATAAACCAAGCATTAATGGATATTGGCAGCACTATCTGCAAACCAAAAGAAGTATTTTGCGATTTTTGTCCAGTTCAATTTGAATGTAAAGCTTGTATTTTGAGTAAACCTCTTGAATACCCTAAAAAAACATATAAAAAGAAAATACCTACAAGAAACCTTGCTGCTGCTTTAATTGAAAACGGTGATTATATCCTTATTTCAAAACGACCTGTAGATGGGCAATTGGGTGGATTATGGGAATTACCAAATATTGAATTAAAAAATGGGGAATCCCCAGAAAAATTATTAAAAAAAAGTATTAATACTCACTTTGCTTGTACTATAAAAGTGGGAAAAAATCTTGGTTTAATTCACCATACATTTACACATTTTAAAATGAATATTACCCTTTTTCATTGTATTTCAAAACATAATCAAAAAGTTGATCCTCCCGCGAAATGGATACGATGGTCTGAATTAGATCAATATGCCTTTTCAAAGGGAAACCACAAACTGTTTCAATTATACCAAAAAGAAAATGTTTAGAGCGATTTTTTCCATTATTCTATGGCCTATCGGGTCTATAATATTTTTAATTGGGGCAATTATTTATTCTTTTTCAATTGTCTTTTTCTCTCCTAATAGACTCCATCCTCTCGCGCAAGTTATATCCAGAATAATTATGCTTTTTGGAGGACAATGGTTTCGCGTAAAAGGTATAGCCCCTGATCCAAAAAATGGTCCTTATTTATATATGATGAATCATGAATCTTTGTTTGATCCTTTTATGATGGTTGCAAGTATACGCCATTACTTTACCGGAGTTGGTAAGGTGGAACAATTTTCCTACCCTATTTGGGGATATTTAGCAAAGCAATATGGTGCGATTCCTATTGTAAGGCAACAACTGGATATAGCTATTACTAGCCTGGTTAAAGCAGAAGAAGCCATAAGAAAAGGTATTTCTATGATGATTGCACCAGAAGGGACACGAACACTTACAGGTGAACTAGGCACATTTAAAAAAGGACCATTCCATGTTGCAAAAAATACTGGAGTGACGATTATACCAATGGGTCTACTTGGTGCTTATAGTGCAAAAAGTAAAAGTGACTGGCGAATTAAGCCTGGTGTTCTAACTACAGTTTTCGGTGAGCCAATCACAAATGAAGATTATGCAAATCTTAGCGTAGAAGAATTACAAAAATTAGTTAAAAAGAAAATATCGGAATTAATCAAAAGAAAATTATAGATGCGTAATAAGCTTTTTCTGTTCGATATTGATGGGACTCTCATATCTCCGGGAAATGTTGCCCGAAAACTATTAGATAAAATTATTGTTAGAAATTTTGGGCAATCCCCTAATCTTACTTATGATGATGTGGCTGGTTCGACAGACCCATTAATTGTGGAAAGAGCACTTGCTAAAATTAGTATTAAAAATAGAGAGATATCCAACGGTGCTAAAACTATTATTGATCAATATCAAAAAGAGTTAGTACCAGTTTACAATAATTCGGATTTACCCTTTGTTTACGATGACTGTATTCATTTATTGAATAGGGTAAAGCAAGCCGACCTATCATATGGACTGCTATCTGGAAACATTAAGGCCACTGCTAAAATAAAACTGGACAAATTTAATTTATGGGATGTATTCCCATTTGGTGTTTTTGGAGATGATGCTGCAATGAGATCAGATTTGCCTTGGCTAGCAAGGGAAAAAGCATGGGATGTCTTGGAGAAATCCTTTCGTTTTGAAGATATTATTATTGTAGGAGACACTGTGCAGGATGCTATTGCTGCCAATAAAAATCAAACAAAATCTATTATTGTGTGTCGAAAACCCCAGCGTAGAAATGAATTGGAAAATTCAAATCCAACAATTGTTGTAGATGATCTAAATGAAGTGGATGTGAATTCAATTATTTAATTCAAATCGATTATAATATTAATTTCAATAATGGAAAATATCACATATTACACAACATTGAGGTTACTCCATTTTATAGGTATGGCAGCCTGGTTTGGGACAGCACTTGCTGTAACAATTATTTGGTCTAAAAAACAAACTGGAGATGTAGATCTGGTATTCGATCTAATTACAAAGGTTGAAATGCCAGCTTCTTTTTTTATTCCTTTAACCGGTGTTCTTATGATGATTGATCAAACTCACTGGCTCCAAGTGGGATGGATGCAATTAAAAATATTGGTTGGCCTTGCTGCGGTTGGATTTACTCATATGTCTAGGGC
>LUMK01000315.1_pt1 | contig 19137 bp, 19 predicted proteins | sample 729981 | NCBI WGS metagenome assembly LUMK01 (sample SAMN03860265, study PRJNA289734) | marine metagenome | biome: seawater column; feature: ocean; material: water; isolation source: Red Sea water column Station 22 - depth 200m | place: Saudi Arabia: Red Sea | collected 2011-10-15 | depth 200 m
GAGTTACAGGGCATTATGGGTGGCTATTATGCGCTGAAAGACGGGGAGTCTGATGTCGTTGCACAAGCCATTAGTGAACACTATAGGCCAAGATTTTCCGGGGATGATCTTCCATCGACAAATGAAGGTCTTGTAGTGGCAATTGCAGACAAGCTAGATACGATTACTGGAGTTTATGGTATTGGTCAGGCTCCTACTGGCTCAAAAGATCCTTATGCACTAAGGAGGCTTGCATTAGGCTTGTTGCGAATACTCTTAGAGGCGCATCTAGATATCAATTTAAAAACACTGATTGATGTTTCCTTGAATTTGCATTCAAAGGAAGTGGACAGGGAAGCTTCTTCCTCAATATATCAATTTATGATGGAGCGACTCAAAGCATACTATAAAGATGCCCATGTTGATGGAAATGTTTTTGAGGCTGTGCTCGCTGTGAGTCCTGATTCTCCATTTGATTTCCATCAAAGGGTTGAAGCACTAAATGATTTTATTCAGAAAACCGAATCAAAGAGCTTAATTGAAGCCAATAAAAGGATTGCCAATATACTCAAAGACTTTGACAGTTATGATGTTGAACTAGATGCTAAATTGTTGATAGAAGATTCTGAGAAAAAACTTTTTCAGGCAACTGAATCAATCGCTAAACAACTATCTGAACAAAAAGACTATAAAGCTATCGTGCGGTCTTTACTAGAGTTAAAGGAGGTAATCGATACTTTTTTTGATAAAGTGATGGTCAATGTTGATGACATAGAGCTTAGGCAGGCGCGTCTTAAACTTATAAGTCGTGTCAGAGGATTATTCCTATCTGTCCGAAACCAATAATGGGACAAGGGCTGGTTTTTCAACAGCAAAAGCACCTTTGGAGGCGGAAAATATCTACAATTATATGGTTGGAAGAGCCAAAGATTTAAGTTCTGATGTCGAAAGCGGAATATTCGCAGCTGGCATGAAGGTTGCTTTGGTTAACGATGGGCCTGTCACTTTTCTATTGAAATGCTAGACATTAGTATGAACAAATCTATTCAAGTTTATGGGATAAAAAACTGTGATACCATCAAGAAAGCAATAGTTTTTTTAAATAGTCGTGATGTAAATTATCAGTTTATTGACTTTAGACAAAATCCTATTTCTCGTCAAGTATTGAAACAAATGGTTGAATCTGTTGGATGGGAGTTATTGATTAACAAGCGCTCAACAACTTATCGATCTCTATCTGAAGATCAAAAAAGTAATATCAACTATGATTTGGTATTAAAACTTCCTACATTGATAAAGCGACCCGTACTGGTTCAGGGTGAGAGTATTATGGTTGGTTTTAGTGAACAGCAATATGCCGAGCGTTTTGATGGGGTAATATAGATTACTTCATTTAACGATAAACCTTTTACTGATTCTCAAGTTCTTTTCTAACTTCATCCATGTCGATAGTTTTGGCCTTTTCAAGGAGGCCTACTAGGTCTGCACCCGAGAGCGATCCAGGTTGAGAGAAAATACCGATACCCTCACGAAAAATCATGAGAGTTGGTATAGAACGGATTCTAAAGTGAGCGCCAAGAGCCTGCTCTTCTTCAGTATTAATTTTGGCAAAAATCACCCCTTCAACTTTTTCTGAAGTCTCTTTGAAGGTAGGTGCGAATTGCAGACAAGGTCCGCACCATGGCGCCCAAAAATCTATAATTACAAGCTCATTGTTGGTGATAGTTTCGTCAAAATTTGATTGTGTAAGCTCAATAACAGACATACATAACACTCTATAAAATAAGACAGCATTATAGCTTTAATACTAAAATATTGGCTTGTTTTTCCTTAACTGATAGAATACCCTTATGAATATACTTGGTATTGATCCGGGTTCAAGAATTACTGGTTTTGGAATAATTACGGCTAATAAACTTAAATTTACTTATATTAATAGTGGCTGTATCCGAACACAGGGTGATTTAAATGATCGCGTTGTCACAATTTATTCAGGCATTAAAGAAATTCTTAAAAAACATCAGATTGATGTTGTTGTTGTTGAGAGGGTATTTATGCGTCCTGACAGGCCAAATCCAGATGCTGCTATAAAACTTGGTCATGCAAGGGGGGCTGTTATTTCAGCCGCTGGGGGGTTACCTATAGTTGACTATAGCCCAAATCAAATTAAAAAAACACTAGTCGGCAAGGGGCATGCTAGTAAAGAGCAAGTATCCTTTATGGTGCAAGAGTTGTTAAAGCTAAATAAGGCTCCTCAAGCTGATGCTGCCGATGCACTGGCTGGGGCAATCTGTCATGCCTACCATTCTTTATAGGTTTTTTGCCTATCGTGGTTTTCAGCTAAAGTAAACCTTGACTTCGCCGAAACCCGGAAGTTTTGCAACGATATCTGAGAGTTGAGTATTGATTTCTATAGCGCTATTTTTAGACAAATGATCAAGTGGCAAGAAAAAGTCTACCAAAATTTCACCTTCTAAATAATGCAATTGAGTTCGCTCAAATTCATAAGTGCACTCTTCCAACTTTAGTGCCTGTTGCAAGATCTTCAAAGCTTGAGCTCGTTCTGGCAGGTCTTTATAAGTAGCTGCATCTTTTTCCTCATCATTTTCAGGGTCGATATGTACCGTGACATCATCCAAACCTTCAACACATTCCTTTGCTACCCTCTCAACACTGACACTAATGATATGTCCCTCACTCACCGATAGAAAAGGATTGACTTGAACATGGACATCAGCTGATTTTTTATGTCCGACTCTCCTTGTTCTTAGTGTATGGACGCTATTAACGCCTTTGATGTTAGCTAATGCTGAATGCAATTTTTTGATATCTTCATCATCAATCGAAGTATCAACCAGTTCCTTGGTTGCTTCGAATCCAAGTTTCCAGCCGATATAGATAATCATGATGCCAACGATAATAGCAGCTACACTATCAAGATAATAGTAGCCATTAGCAGCACCAACTATACCAATAATGACGACAACCGAAGAAAATGCATCTGAACGATGATGCCAGGCGTTGGCCTTAAGCATTTCAGAATTAATATTTTTTGCAACAATAACTGTATACCAGTACAAGGCCTCTTTACTAGCAATAGAGAAGCCTGCAGTCGCAATTAGCCAACCTTCATGATTCAAAGCGCCAGCGTTTGTAAGTCGTCCTGTAGCATCAAAAATAATTGCTGTACCAATGATCGCTAGAAAGATGCTCAGCCCAAGAGTTGCAACGGTTTCAAAGCGTTCATGGCCATATGGATGTTCCTTGTCTGGAGCTTCTCCAGCCTGTTTGGCGGCATACCAAGCAACCCAGTCTGTGAGTAAATCAGAGAATGAGTGGACACCGTCAGCAACCAAAGCGCCGGAATTTCCAATAATTCCAACAATGACTTTGAAGACAGACAGTAGAAAATCAACTATAGCGCCTACGATAGTGACTTTTTGACTTTTTTTGGCACGAGCAATCGAATCCATTGTGACTTGAGTTGTTTTTGGTTTTAACCTTATTTTAAGTTATCTGATTATCAATGAGCATTAAACTAACTGTTCGTAGTTTCAACAACTATATTGTATCCAGGTAGGGTGTCTAGCAATTGTTTGCCATAGAATTTTGTTCTTATACGATTATCAAAAATTGTAATCTTACCTGTATCGGTTTCTGTTCTGATAAGTCTACCGCAAGCTTGAACAAGTCTTAATGAAGCATCTGGCAAGGAAATTTCCAAAAATGGATTTCTGTTTAAAGATTCAAGGTAAGACTGTGTAGTTTTTTCAATCGGTGAGGTAGGTACGCTGAAACGTAATTTTGCAATCATAACATGATTTAGATTATCACCCTTGAGATCTACTCCTTCTGCAAAACTATCCAAGCCAAAGATGATGCTGCCTTCACCATTCTTACGTTTTGCAATGTGCTTTTCAATAATACGTTTTTTGCTGTACTCACCTTGAACCAACAATTCACAGTCTATTGTTTTCTCCACTAAGTCCGCTACCATTTGCATTTGACTGTTGGAGGCAAACAGCACTAAGGTTGCTTCTTTTTCATTTATGCGTTTTTTTAGCTCCTTGGCAAGTTCTTGAGTATGCCCATATATATCAGAAGGGCTTGCCTTCATGCTGGCGACAATAAAATCAACAGATTTATGATTAAAAGGTGAAGTCAGACGTAGGTATCTGTTTTCTTTTTCTTTTAGACCGAGCTGTTGATTCATTCTATCGAAACTACCAAGCGAAGTAAGAGTTGCAGATGTCAAGATTACACCCGCCGCTTTCGACCATATCAAGTTCTGAAGATGATTTGATACGTCAATTTTTGCTGTATGAAGGTGGTAATTTGCTTTCTTATTTGAAAGTTTTGATTTCACTATCCAATTACTTGTTGGAGGTAAGTCGCCATCAGCATTTTGAGTGAAAGCTTTTAAAAGAGAAAGGATAGAAGAAAGATTTTGATCATTTTGACCTATTACGTTATTGAGGTTATCTATGGTTACCTGTTCGACGTTATTTCCTTTGCAATAATCCTGCCAACTATCTTTTTGATCTAGGAGATTACCAAATGCGGCATTAAAGATCATTAATAAGTTCTTAGCTAGATTAGACACATCAGTTGAAACGCCAGACATATCAAATAAATACACGTCATCTAAATATTCAAAATTGGTGATAGCTTCAATAAGTTCGCCAATAGCTTCATCTACCTTCTTTATGTTATTTTCAGAGGTCTTTTGATTTGTAATTTTTGTAATTTGTTCGATCGCACCTTGGGTTTGACGAATTGAAGTTTTCATAAATTCAGTGCTGGCATTTATTGAAAAATGAGAGAGCGCTTTTTGGGAAAAATGGTGAGCCTCATCAAAAACAAAAATACAGTCATTCACTTCAGGAAGAATGTTGTTTCCATTTATAATATCAGCCAAAACAAGATCATGATTGGCAATAATCACGTCTGCTAGAGAAGCTTTTTTTCTTGCTTTAAAAAAAGCACAGTCATTATAAAATTCACAGTTTTTTGCAGTGCAAGTAAATCGGTTGCAAGCAACTTTTTGCCAAAGTGAAAATTCTGGCGGACTTTCAAGGTCATCAATCTCTCCACTCCAACGAGCTGAAGAATAGTTGTCAGTCATTTCACTTAGCTTATCTAGTTGATTTTGGCTTGGTGGTTCGTCCCAAAGTAGAGCGTCTTCAAATGTTGTTTGAGTGTTTGACGTTTCCTCAGTAAGGTTTATTAGGTTCCGAATGCAAACATAGCGAGATCGACCTTTAGCTAATGCATATTCAAATTCTATAGAAGAATATTTTTTTGCTTCAACGATGTCTTTATAGAGAATCTGTTCTTGAAGTGCTACGTTAGCGCATGCAATGACCAATTTTTTCTTGTTGGCTTGAGTAATTGGAAGGCAACCAATAAGATAGGCCATTGTTTTGCCAGTTCCGGTGGGAGCTTCAACACAAAGAATTGGATTTGATTTTGGGTATTCACCTGCCAGTGTTTTTGCTATCTCAGCGATCATTTTGTTTTGCGAAGAACGATTACTAAAATTAGGTAACTGGATTTTCGCCGCTTCAAATGAGGATCGAATCTGTTTTTTAATTGCTGCAGTTAGCATTCAATGTTATTAAGATGTTCGATTCAGTGACAATTCACATAATAGTTTAAGAGCTGATTGGTAGTCAGATTCTGGAATATTTTTTATCGACTTTAATGCTTTTTGTGATTCGCTCTCCGCAATTTTTCGAGTAAATTCAAAAGCATTTACTCTGCAAAGAATATTGACAATGTTATCGATATTTGATGAGTCTGCTGTTTCAACTGCATTTTTCAGGATTTGATTTTCTGCACCAGAAGTTTTTTCGAGAGCATAAATTATGGGTAAGGTAATCTTGCCTTCGGACAAGTCGTCACCCACTTCTTTTCCGATTGTTTGTGAATCTGATTCATAGTCAAGGGTATCGTCAATAATTTGAAAGGCATTACCTAAATGTAATCCAAAGTCACCTAGTGAATTAATCGTCTTTTTCGAAGAGTCTGAAAGAAGTGCTCCTATTTTGCAAGCTGCTTCAAATAGGCAAGCAGTTTTTTGCTGAATAACATTAAAGTACTCTGTCTGAGAAACGTTAGTATTTCTGATATTTAATAATTGTAAAACCTCCCCTTCTGCAATCTGGTTTGTTGTTTTTGAAAGGATTCTCATAATACCCATGGAATTAGGTTCTACCATGATTTCAAATGCTCTTGAGTAAAGAAAGTCGCCAACCAATACACTAGGTGCGTTACCCCATAATTCATTGGCTGCTTCTTGACCACGACGGGTTGTTGACTCATCTACCACGTCATCGTGTAGAAGTGTTGCAGTATGAATAAGCTCAATCACAACTGCCATTTTATAATGGTCTTTACCCTTATAGTTTGTAGCTCTTGCAGAGAGAAGGAGTAGTAAGGGTCTTAGGCGTTTTCCACCTGAGGCAATGATGTAATGAGCAATGATGTAATGACTCATTTGATTAATGAGATCAACATTTGAATTTAAGCGCTCGATTAAGACTTCATCTGTCTTCTTAATCTCGTCCCTCATTAGGGATTGAATATCGCTGTAGTTTTTCATAAAAAGTTATTTTAACTGACTTGCTAGTAGATAAACTTCTTTAGATCTGGCACGAGAAGCTTTGGGTTTTTTGATCACTACCTTTTTGAAAGTTTGACGTGCAATTTGAACGTAAGCATCAAAACCATCTCCATGGAAAACTTTCACTAAAAAGTGTCCTTTTGGTGTTAATGTCTTAACTGCTATATCTAAAGCTAATTCCGCCAGATACATAGATTTTGGTTGATCAACTGATAATTGACCACTCATATTAGGCGCCATATCAGATAAGACTGTATTCATTTTTTGACCTTTAGTTAAACTTAAAAGAGCTTCATAAACAGATATCTCGGTGAAATCACCTTGTAGAAAGTCAACTCCAGGGATTTCATCTATAGGTATAACATCGCTTGCTATCACTTGACCAGTTTTACCCACTATTTTTACTACTGCTTGGGACCAACCTCCTGGTGCTGCACCCAAGTCAAGGACTCTATCGCCTTTTTTGAGAATTTGATTTTTATCAATAATTTCAATAAGTTTGTAGACTGCTCTTGATCTATAACCTTCTTTTTGAGCTTTTTTTACGTATTCATCAGTTAAATGCTCATGTATCCATCGATTTGAGCTTCCTTTTTTTGCCACAACTTAAAAATATTAATAAAGTATTGAAGTTATTTTATAAGAGTAAAGTTTCTAGCAAGCTTAAATTAATTTTTAATGAGTTAAAGTTACGCCCAAAAATATCAAAATTCGCAAAAGATTAATAATTGCGAATCAAAGAAAACGGGCTTGAAATTAACAAAATCTTCATTGTTATTTCATTTCTATAAATATATAATCAGCCTTCTTGTTTTAAATAATAGTTTTTATGGATTCTATTTTAGATTTTTTAGTTCGTCAAAAAAAGTTTGCTTTAGTATTTTCTTTTGCTTTTATTGCAATTGGTATTTTGTCTATGGTTGGGATGCAGCGAGATCAGTTTCCTACTGTAGACTTTGAAGTGCTTAGCGTAACTACAGCTTACCCAGGCGCTTCCCCTGAAGATGTTGAAAAATCTGTTACAAATATCATTGAAGAAGAATTACTAAGCGTAAGTGGACTTAAAGAAATTACCTCCACCTCTAGAGAAGGTATTTCAAGCATCATTGTTACACTTGAAGCAGATCTAAAAGATGTCACAACTGTAAAAAATGATGTCCGAAATGCAATAAACCGTGTCCAAGCTTTCCCTGAAGAGGTTACAGACTTACCTCGAGTAATCGATTTCAATGTCACTGAATTTCCAGTTATAACCATTAATATTGATAGCACATCTGGGAACTTTAACCAAGCAAGGCAAATCACAGATGAGCTTCAGGTTGCTATATCTAGAATTAAAGGTGTTGCTCAAGTTGATAACCCGAGTTACCTTGACAGCGAAATACAAATAAAAGTTAATCCCGACAAGCTAAATAAATATAACATCTCAGTTAATGAAGTTATATCGGCGATTTCAACTCGAAACGCTCGTTTTACTGTTGGTGGCAATAATCAAGAAAGTGTAGAGAAAAACATTGTAATACTCGCTGAGTTTGAAAGTATTGATGATATTGAAGATGTTGTTATCAAGTCGAGCTTTGATGGGCCAGTTATAAGACTAGGAGATATTGCTGAAGTCTTTAGAGGACAAGAAGAAGAAACTTCTATTACTCGAGTCAATGGAACTAAGGGCTTCGTCCTTCAGGTCAAAAAACAACCCCAAGCGGATATTATTAGAACTGTTAAAAGGATTAGAGAGCGTGTAGCTGAATTACAGAAAAATATTCCAGACGATATTAATATTTTTTATACTGATGACTCCTCAGAGGCAGTTGCAAACAGGCTCGAAATCATTATTAAAAATGGCTATATAGGTCTTGCTTTAGTATTAGTCGTTTTGGGAGCTTTTCTTTCACTTAGAACAGCTTTTTGGGTTGCTGTAAGTATTCCCGTGACGCTACTTGGAACAGTATTTGGCCTTGGTCTTACAGGTAATACAATAAACTTAATATCTCTTTCTGGGTTTATTCTTGTATTGGGTATTGTTGTCGATGATAGTATCATTATTGCCGAAAGTATTCACCACTATAAATCCAAGGGAGGTGACCTATATAAAAATGTTGTAATGGGCTTAAAACGAGTCATTATGCCTGTTGTAACAACAATAATTTCAACCATGCTTGTTATGTCTTCGTTTTTTCTCATGTCAGGCATTTTGGGTAAATTTATCTACGTTTTACCAGTCGTCGTTATTTTTGCTCTTGGTATATCTTTTTTAGAAATCACTTTTGCTCTTCCGGCACACTTGTCAACAACTAAAGTCGAAAAACAAAGGACTTGGTTTATACCTGTAGAAAATTTTTACAATAGATTCATGCACTATGGTTTGAGGTGGAGATATTTAATTGTTCCTATATTTATCGCTTTGCTTGTTTACACATCATTTTTTGCATTTAAAAATATTCCATTTAATTTGTTTCCTTCGAGAGGAGCAACGGTTATGTTTGCTAACATTGAAGCACCAAATGGGAGCTCTGCGGCTTACACTGAAAAAATAGTTATTGATGTTGAGAATCTTATTGTCAGCGAAATTGGTGAAGATCTTAAGTCCTATACAAGCACCATTGGTAGCTACTTTACAAATAGGGCCAATATTGAGATTGCTCTTACACCAACGAGTGATAGGGAGAGAGCAGCTGAAGATATGCAAGAAAAACTCAAAGTCTTAGTGGAAGATGTTGAAGGTGCAGAAAAAATTCGTATATCACTATTAAGACCTGGACCACCACAAGGAGCAGATATTGAAATAACCCTTGTATCTGAGAATGATGCTCAGCGAGCTCTTGCTGCTGATAGACTTGAGGAAATACTAAAATCAATTGATGGTGTCGATAATATCAATCGTAATGATGAGATTGGTAAGCCCCGAATAGAAACAGTTCTTGATTTTGATGAAATGGCACGCTTAGGTGTTGATTACTCAGCTGTATATCGTCATCTTAGAACGGCTTTTTCTGGCTCTTACGTAACTGATGCCACTATCGCTGGAAAAGATGAGGATGTTAGGATTTATATTGGTAATGGCTCAAACACAGAAGACTTTATTAAGAATACTACTATAAAGAATCGACAAGGAAACTCAATACCAATGAGTCAGTTTTCAACGCTAAGAGAGATTGAAGGTGAGCCAGACTATAATCATTTAGATGGAGATCGATCAATCAAATTAACTGCGAGTATTGCTGATGGACGTCCTAGGGGAAGACCAAGTAAAGTTGAGCAAGATCAAAACCTTGATGAGGATCAAACTCTCAACAAAAAGCCTGAAGAGGCTCCAAAAGTTAGCAGAGGACCTCCACCTTCTAAGACAATAATATTGGCAAAGGCTTTAAAAGAACTTAATGCATCAGTTGACTTCCCTCAAGTATCTATCATAACCTCGGGTGGAGCGCAGGAGTCAATTGAATCCTTACAAGATTTTCTGAGGGCTTTTGTCGTAGCAATTGTTGGTATTTTTCTTCTTCTTGCTATACTTTTTAATTCATACTCTCAACCCATGCTGGTATTGGCTGCTGTTCCATTTTCTTTGATAGGAGTTGTGTGGGCTTTTTATTTTCATGGAGAGCCGCTGAGTTTCTTTGCTCTAACAGGCTCATTAGCACTAATGGGGGTTATTGTTAACGACTCCTTGGTAATGGTTAGTCACCTAAACTATATAAAACAAAAAAGTGCTGCATTGGAGGATAAGATAGTTTGGATTGCTAGAGGTTCTCGTGACCGTCTTCGACCAGTAGTTTTGACGACACTTACAACAATGGCTGGAGTTTTACCACTTGCCTATGGAATAGGTGGTACAGATGTATTTCTACAACCTATGGTGCTTGCTTTAGGCTATGGTTTGATCTTTGGAACTTTTTTGACCTTAATTCTATTACCTTGTATGTATTTGATGAATTACGATTTTATAAATATGCTTGGAAGAATTAAAACAAGGTTCTCTAGAAAGAAGGCAACTGCTTAGTTATTTATTCTGAAGAGCTAAACGGATTAGCTGTTCTGTTGTGAGATTCTGGTCTTCGATTGCTGAAATCATCTTGTTGGCCTCTTTCACCTTAAATCCAAGAGATTGAAGTGCCGCCAACGCTTGATTTGCATTTGGATTAGAGCTTTTTTTATGATTCATTGTTGAAGTTGAAGTATTAAGAAATTCCACCTTATCAAGCCTATCTTGAAGTTCAACTATGAGTTTCAGTGCTGTCTTTTTTCCAATCCCAGGTGTTTTTGCCAAAAGATCTGCATTCTCACTAATAATACAGTCAACAAGAGACGAAACCGAAAGATGTGAAAGTATGGCGAGTGCCACCTTGGGGCCAACACCGTTTACTCTTATTAGTTCCCTAAACATGTTCTTTTCATCCTTTGAGATAAAACCAAACAATGTATGAGAGTCCTCTTTAATACTCAAATGAGTATAAAGTAAAGTGTCATCGGATGAATTGTCTAGTTGGTAGAAAGTGGACATAGGGCAAAGCAATTCGTAGCCTATACCATTGACCTCTAAAAGGATTTCTGGAGGATTCTTGCTAATAATTTGACCTTTTAGTTGACCAATCATAACCAGGGATATTTAATTAAATGTGCTTCTTCAAACGAACGAATCTGGTCTTCATACTGCAAAGTTAAACCAATATCATCTAAACCATTGATGAGTCTTCGTTTTCGCTCAGCATCAACTTCAAAGTGATAGATGCTATCTTCTGTTTTAACGCTTTGTTCTTCCAAGTTAATAGCAATTTCACCTGAGTATGTAAATAAAGTGTCTACAATTTCACTACTCAAAACAATCGGAAGAAGTCCGTTCTTAAAGCAATTATTGTAGAAAATATCTGCAAAACTGGGCGCGATAATAGCGCGAAATCCAAAATCTTCTAAAGCCCAGGGTGCATGCTCTCTAGACGACCCACAACCAAAGTTCCTTCTCGTTAAGAGAATTTGAGCGTCCTCATATTTTGGATTATTTAAAACAAAGTCAGGGTTGATTGGTCGTTTTGAGTTATCCATGCCAACTTCGCCATGGTCGAGATAACGCCATTCATCAAACAAGTTGGGCCCAAAACCACTTCGCTTGATCGACTTTAGGAATTGCTTTGGAATGATCGCATCCGTGTCAATGTTGGCTCGATCAAGTGGCATAGCGATGGAAGTCAAAGTGCTAAATCTTTTCATAACTCAACCCCTGAAATGTGACCTTTGATAGCACTCGCTGCGGCAATTGCTGGGCTAACTAAATGGGTAAAAGATCCCTGGCCTTGTCTACCTTCAAAGTTCCTGTTTGAGGTGCTTGCACATCGCTCGCCTGCCTCAAGCCTATCAGCATTCATTGCCAGACACATTGAACATCCCGGTTCTCGCCACTCAAAACCGGCATCGATAAATATTTGATCAAGTCCTTCATGTTCAGCCTGTTGCTTTACAAGGCCCGAACCAGGAACAACAAGTGCAAGTTTAATGTTGTTTGCAATTTTCTTACCTTTGGCAACCTCAGCAGCTGAGCGCAAGTCTTCAATTCTTGAGTTTGTACAAGAACCAATAAAAACTTTATCAATAGCGACAGAATTAATCGCAGTATTTGGCTTCAGATGAATATAGTTTAGTGCATTTCGAATACTTTCAGCTTTGACAGGGTCAACTTCCTTTTCAGGGTCAGGCGTTGAGCCATTGATGTCGATCACCATCTCAGGTGATGTCCCCCAAGTTACTTGTGGTTTAATAAGGGCTGCATCTATTAAGATTGATTTATCAAAATAAGCATCCTTGTCACTGTGAAGTGTTTTCCAATAAGCAACAGCTAAATTCCAGTTTTCTCCTGTAGGTGCAAAAGGCTTTCCTCTAACGTATTCTATGGTCTTGTCGTCAACGGCAACCATACCTACCTTTGCGCCAGCTTCGATTGACATATTGCACAATGTCATTCTACCTTCGATACTCATATTCTCAATTGTTGTGCCACAAAATTCAATGGCATAACCGGTAGCACCAGCGGTACCAATTTCACCAATCACATAAAGTGCAATATCTTTAGCGCTGATATGTTTTCCTAAATTTCCATTCACTTCAATTTTCAGATTTTTAGCCTTGCTTTGCCAAAGACAACCTGTGGCAAGTACATGTTCAACCTCTGAAGTACCGATACCAAAAGCTAGCGCACCTAATGCGCCATGAGTGGTGGTATGAGAATCACCACAAACAATACTCATACCAGGCAGAGTTGCCCCCTGTTCTGGCCCGATAACATGGACGATTCCTTGACGGATATCATTCATTTGAATTTCATCGATTTCGAAGGTTTCACAATTTTTGTCTAAGGTCTCAACTTGCAATCTGGAAATAGGATCGCTGATACTGCTAACACCATTTGATCTTTCAGTTGTTGGGACATTATGATCAGGCACTGCCAAGTTCGCTTTATTTCTCCAAAGATTTCTTCCTGACATTGTCAGGCCTTCAAATGCCTGAGGAGATGTCACTTCATGAATAAGTTGGCGATCAATATAAATTAGAGTGGTACCGTCTTGTTCTCGAACCAGGTGTGCAGCCATTAGTTTGTCATAGAGTGTTTGAGCCATTATTCCTAAGCAATACTTGATAAAATGACCATTTTACATTGCTAAATTAACCCAAAATATAGAAATATGGAACAAGTATTAATGTTACTAAATAATAGATTTATTCTTTTTTTTAAAACTTAAGGTTTTATATTTATGTGCGGTATTTGTGGCCAGTTTCGCTTCGACTCAGAAAACGTTTCTTCAAAAACTATCTCTAGTATGATGTCTAAACTTAATGGCACCATATATAACTATAAGTCTCTGCGTAGTCAGTTAATCGGTAAAGGTTATTCCTTTTTTTCACATTCTGACACGGAAGTAATCATCAAGGCTTACCATTTCTGGGGTGAAGATTGCACCAAGTATTTGGATGGCATGTTTGCCTTTTGTTTATGGGATGAACATAATCAGAAGCTGTTTATTGCCCGAGATAGAATGGGTATCAAACCTCTCTACTATAACTTATCCAATAAAGCATTCACTTTTGCTTCTAATTCGCAGGCTTTGTTAACTCAAGAGCTTGACAAAAGTGTTAACCCTTTAGCACTTCAGCAACAGCTATCACTTCACGGCGTTGTACCGGCTCCAAATACGGTTATTAATAGTATTCAAAAAGTAAAACCTGCGACAGTTATGACAATAAATACAAAAGGCTTATTGAAAGAAAAGACATATTGGTATCCTAATGCGAATAGATCTGAAAGAAACCTTTTTGATGAAGAATATATTGAGAAAACTCACGAATTATTGACCGCTGCTGTTACAAAAAGAATGGATGCGGCTGATGTGCCTATTGGGGTTTTGTTGTCTGGCGGCCTAGATTCCTCTTTGCTTGTGGCGCTACTTAAAGAAGAAGGTCATGAAGATATTCGTACCTTTTCTATTGGATTTGAAGATATTGAAAACGAAGCTGGCAGTGAGTTTGAGTATTCAGATCAAATCGTTTCAAAATTTCAAACCCAGCATCAAAAATATGTTGTTAGTAATGCAGAGGTATTGCCTAGATTGTCTGAAACGGTAATGAATATGGCTGAACCCATGGTCTCTCAAGATGCCGTCGCTTTTTATTTACTTTCTGAACAGGTATCAAAGCATATCAAGGTAGTTTTGTCTGGACAGGGAGCCGATGAAGCTTTTGCTGGCTATTTTTGGTATCCAAGAATGGTAACTGAGAAAGGTAGTGAGATTGAGAGATTTTCCAAACACTATGTAGATAGACCACATGAAGAGTATTTGCAAGCTGTAACCCCAACTTACCAAGGCGATAACCATACCTCTAGTTGGTTAAACAAAGAGTTTGCAAAAAAAGGTGCTGATTCATTTATTGATAAAGTTTTTCGTACTGATATCACTAGACTAATTGTTGATGATCCAGTTAAACGAGTAGATAACATGACAATGGCTTGGGGGCTTGAAGCACGTGTACCGTTTTTAGATACTGAGTTGGTTGAGTGGGCTTTAAGAATGCCAGCAAACTTAAAGATGAAACATGAAGGCAAGTACCCACTAAAGAAAATCGCAAGAAAACTTCTTCCTAGCTCGGTAATTGATCGAAAAAAAGGCTATTTTCCGATGCCTGCTTTGAAGCATGTTCGTGGGGATTTTTTAGAATTTATGTCTGATATACTTACATCCAGTGCTTGTCTCAATCGAGGTGTATTTGATCAAAATTATGTCAACAAAGTTATTAATTCACCTGGAGACTATATGACTGCTTTGAATGGTTCTAGACTCTGGCATTTGGCATTATTTGAGTTTTGGATGCAAATTAATGTAGATAGGTAATACTTATGGAAAAAATTGTTATCTATACTGATGGAGGTTGCCGAGGCAATCCAGGCATTGGTGGTTGGGGTGTTTGGTTACGTTACAAAAACCATGACAAAAAATTAAAGGGCTCAGAGTTAAATACGACCAACAATAAAATGGAGCTCACCGCATCTATAAGAGCATTGCAAGCTCTTAAATCAAACGACATTACAGTCGACTTATATACTGACTCCAAGTATGTAATTCAAGGTATTAATGAATGGATTGATTTATGGAAGGCAAAGGATTGGAAGACTGCTAAAAAGAAACCAGTTAAAAATGTTGACCTTTGGAAGCAATTAGATACTCTTAATCAAAAATTTTCAGTTAACTGGCACTGGGTCAAAGGTCATAGCGATGACCCTGGAAATGAAATGGCAGACCTTTTAGCAAACCAAGCTATGGATGAAATTAGTTAAGTTTTATTATTACTAGGTGTCTCAAGGTAATCTAATTCTGCCTGACTAAAGTCTGATAGAAGCCTAGCCTTATTATTAAAGGGTCCTCGCAAATTTGAGCCAATATGTTTGTTTATAAGCGAGTCAAATGTCATTATGGGGTCAAGTTTTCGTTCTCTACAAAGATATTGATACCAATAGTTACCAATCTTGACGTGGCCAATTTCATCACGGTAGATAATATCCAAGATTTCAACCATTTTTTGGAATTTGGAGTCCTTAAATTTGGCTCGAATACTCGGAGTAACATCTAAACCTCGTGCCTCTAAAACCCTTGGCACCAAAGCCATCCTTGATAAGACATCGTAATCAGTGTCGACCGTCATTTGCCATAATCCATTATGTGCATCAAAGTCACCATACTGGTAACCAAGTTCTTGAAGATTTTTTTATCATACCGAGATCAGAGCGATCACGTTTGGTAGAGGTTTGAAAATTAACCAACTTGGGTTTCAAGGGTCGACCAGGAATTGTAATTTTTTGGACACTTAATTTAGATTTAAGGTCTTTGAATTTAATTTGATGCTTATTAAGTTTTTGCGTAAGTGCTATTTTTTCACAAACGTCAATACACATCAGAGCATCGAATGCGAGTTTGTAGAGTTTCATAAGTTGTCGGAGTAAAGCTTTTTGAAACCAATAATTCTAGCCATATATTTTTTTAGCTCTTGCCACAAATGCATCTAGCTGTGAATTGGCAATTTTTGTAAAAATGGGTGAAAGACTCATATCAAGAAGTTTCGATTCAAACTTAAATTCTAAATTCAAAAAAACTTTTGCAGCATTTTCACCCAATGGCTCGAAACGCCACTCACCCGAAAGTTGTTCAAACGGACCATCCAATAATTGCATTTCTATTAATCGAAATGGCCTCAATGTGTTTTCTGTGCTGAAAGTTTGCTTTAGTCCCCCTTTATTAATCTGAACCGAGGCAGTGATTTGATCATCAGATTGATTTAAAATGGAAACATCTTCGCACCAGTTTAGGAATTGAGGGTAGTCATTGATGTTGTTGACTAACTCAAACATCTGTTGGGGTGAAAATGGCACAATTGCACTTTTGGATATATGATGCATGACAAAAAATAAGAAAGATAATTCAAATACCATTGCCTTAAATAAAAAGGCAAGGCATGACTATTTTATCGAACAAAGCTTTGAAGCAGGTCTAAGTTTGCTGGGTTGGGAAGTGAAAAGCCTGAGAGAGAAAAAAGTGCAAATAGGGGAAAGCTATGTCATCTTGAAAAATAATGAGCTCTATCTTTTTGGTGCACATATATCACCACTCAGTTCAGTTTCAAGTCACATTGATCCTGACCCAACAAGGACAAGAAAGTTACTTATGCATCGACTTGAAATTGATCGATTGAGAGAAAAAATAACACAGAAAGGTTTTACCGTAGTCCCTTTAAAACTTTACTGGACCAGAGGAAAAGTGAAAATAGAAATTGGACTTGCAAAGGGAAAAAAAGCCCATGATAAGCGTCAGGCCATTAAAGAAAAGGATTGGAAAAGAGACAAACAGAGAGTCCAAAAAGAAATAAATCGGTAAAGTTATAAAATTTTTTTGTAATTATTTTCAATTAACTTTATTTTGATAGTACAATGATTTACTAGATATAGCGTTGGAGGCAGATTGTTTTTTTTGGTTCTTTCCTCCTTAAATAGGTGCACACATTACCTCTTTCACTATTTCTAATTTTTTTTTGTCAAACTTCTTTAGGAGAGAATTAATATGAATAAATCAGAATTAATAGATGCAATTGCTGCAGGTGCCAACTTATCAAAAGCCGATGCGGCAAGAGCTTTAAATGCAACAACAAGTGCTATCACTTCAGAGATGGCAAGTGGAGGCGGTGTTCAATTAACTGGCTTTGGTAGTTTTGTAGTGAGAAGTCGCGCAGCACGCACTGGACGCAATCCACAAACGGGAGCAACTATCCAGATTGCCGCTTCAAATGTAGCAGCGTTTAAAGCCGGTAAGGCATTGAAAGAAGCAGTAAATTAAGTTATAAATATAGACAACATTGAAGGCGCTTTAGGGCGCCTTTTTTGTTTTATGATAGTATTATTCTTTAATCCACTGATAATAAATTAATATGACCCAATTTTCACCATATTGGTGGCAAGATCAACCTCAGTATAGCAATTCCGATAATATTCCAGAGAAGGCGGATATAGTGGTTGTAGGAGCAGGCTACACCGGTTTGAGTGCTGCACTTACCTTGTCGCAAGCAGGTCGCAGTGTAGTAGTTTTGGATGCAGAAGAGATTGGATTTGGAGCTAGTACACGCAACGGAGGTATGTTAGGATCTGGTCATAAAATTTCAACAGATCAAGCTGTCCGTCGCTATGGTTCAAAAATTGCTGCTCAGATACATAAAGAGGCCAACGCTTCTTTAGTCTTTACCACCAATTTAATCAAAGAAAATGATATTGATTGTGAATTGCAAATTTGTGGTCGATTACGAACAGCATGGACGTCACAAGATCGAATTGACATGTCAAAAAATCTAGAAAAATTGAAAGCTATTGAGAATTTTAATTCAAATATGATAGAGCCAGAATTGATGCATAACTCTATAAAAACAGATTTATATTTTGGTGGGCAATTTTATGAAGACCATGGAGCTGTGCATCCACGTAAATTTCATTATGGTTTGTTGCAGCTTGCTTTAAGGGCTGGAGCGAAAGTTTTTGGAAAATTTCCTGTCAGAAAAGTTAAACCAGTTTCTAAAGATACTGTTATAGGTTTTGAGGTATTCACTTCAAATACGACCATCATGTGTAACCAAGTTCTTATGGCTACTAATGGATATACCCGACCAAGTCTCTCTAAATACTTATCACGACGAATATTGCCTGTACCGAGTTATATCATAACCACAGAAGATATTGGAGTTGAAAGAGTTAAATTACTTTTGCCTGGTGAGCATTGTATGGTCGAAACACGAAAACGTTATTGCTATTACCGTGCAACACCTTGTGGAAGAAGAATCATGATAGGCACCAGAGCAGCTATGCATTCAATAACAGCTCAACAAGCATTACCGACTCTTCGCAAAATGTTGATTGAAATTTTTCCTTCGTTAGCTGATGTAGAGATTAGTCATTGCTGGACAGGCTTTACCGGGTTTAGTTTTAGTAAGTTGCCAAGCCTAGGACATGATCAAGGAATATATTATGCTTTAGGTTATTGTGGAAATGGTGTTGCGATGGCACCTTATTTAGGACATAAGGCTGCTCTTAAAATATTAAATCCTGAAAAAGATCACAGTGTTTTTGAAAAGACTCCTCTTCTGGCCCGCCCTTACTATTTTGGAAGGGCATGGTTCTTGCCATTTGTTAGTGCTGTATTTAGAGGGCACGACTTACTTGATGACTTTCGCCGCAAGAGATCTTTAAAGAAAATATAATTCAGTCATAGAAATAATCTCACCATGCTTGTCTTTACCATTTTTACCTCTAACTATTAGCTTTTCACTGCAACATGATAAAATACCGTCTTCTAAAATATTTGAGGATTGTTCATGGAACGTACTTTATCAATAATTAAACCTGATGCTGTTGCCAAAAATGTGATAGGTGAAATTTACTCACGTTTTGAAGGTGCGGGTTTTAAAATTGTTGCTGCAAAAATGATACATTTGGATGAGATAACGGCGGGTGGTTTTTATGC
>LUMK01000073.1_pt1 | contig 19123 bp, 22 predicted proteins | sample 729981 | NCBI WGS metagenome assembly LUMK01 (sample SAMN03860265, study PRJNA289734) | marine metagenome | biome: seawater column; feature: ocean; material: water; isolation source: Red Sea water column Station 22 - depth 200m | place: Saudi Arabia: Red Sea | collected 2011-10-15 | depth 200 m
GAAGTTCGCTGGAGAAAAGTTCACACCAAGTCAAAGTGAAAGTAATGGACGCTAGTGAGCTTTATGATCCTGAATTCAGAAAATTAATCAAGTCAAAAAAACCTACAATCATAATTCCTGTTGGCTCTCTTGAGCAACACGGTGCTCACTTGCCAATAACAACTGATTCTGACATTGTTACAGAGATTGCTTCACGTTTGGCAAAAAAATGCGGCTTCATAGTTTTTCCAACAATAAGTTATGGGCTTTCAGAGGAGCATTCACCTTTATTCAATACTAGTGGTTCTTTCAATCAATTCCTGAATAATATTATCGCTTCACTAGTAGAAAACAAAATCAAGTCTATCATAATTTTAAACGGTCACCATGGGAATATTTACGATTTACAGCAACTGGATTCTATGTATAATCATCCATCCACTGTTCAATTCGAACAGGGTAAGCTTGCCAGAATAAGATTTTATTCATACTGGCATTTTATGAAGCATGAATTTGACCATGCTGGCTTTGTAGAGACCTCAATAATGCTAGCCATTTCAGACAGAGTCAAGATGAAAAAGGCGAAAAAGGGGTTAATAACGAAGGGCTTGGGCGAGGAGGAAATACAAAGAATTAACAAACTTTCTACACAACCAGGTGGATTTCCCAAGGTTGCAAAGAACGGAGTGTGGGGCGACCCAACTGGCGCAACAAAGAAGGACGGGGAAAAATTTCTTGCTGAAATTGTAAGGAACCTTGCCAAAGAGTGTCAAACTTGACTTACTGACTAAAATCGAAAATTTTACCAGTGATTGTTTAATATAATCCTTAGATTAGAACCCCAATAAGTGAAATAAATGTCCGTTGATATGGCAGTAAAGATACTGGATGAGAGTATTAACAAAGTGGTACTCATCAAGCTGAAAGGCAACAAAACCATTAGAGGTAACCTTCTAGGCTTTGACCAGCATATGAACCTGCTACTCGACCAATCAGAAGAGATCCCTTCTGAGGGCGATTCTAAGAGTCTTGGGACCATAGTTGTGAGAGGAGATAATGTAGTAATGATTTCTCCTCCTCCAGCATAACGGTGATGTAACTATGGTAAAAGGCACAACATCCATGGGTGGTTTTACTAGAAAAAAACCACACATCAGATGTAGACGATGTGGTAAAAACTCGTTTCATTTGCGCCACCACACTTGCGCCAGTTGTGGATTCCCTGATTCCAAAATAAGAAAATATTCTTGGATCAAATGGTATACGTAAATGCAAGAAATTGATTATGGCGCTAAAAATGAGATTAACACGCTAGTTTTAGAGCATGATATTCTAACAAAAACAATTTTTAGGTTATACCGACAAGACTCCCACCTAACTAAAATCCAGCGAGACAAACTTCTAGCAAGATATCAATATCAGCTTGGCATTATCACGGCCAAGATAAAAAAACTAGAAGAAATTATCACAAATAAAGACGCAAATACTTTGGAAGAAAGGCTGGTCTCAGTTATAGAACAAAAATTCTCCAATATGGATAAAAAAATACAAGCTGCATTAGATAACAAAAATAGTAACCAGATACAGCACTCAAAGCAAAAATCGACTAAATCAAGAAAAGAAGAACATTCAGAGCAAAAAGATGAAAAAAATGCTTATTCATTAGGTTTGGAATTAGATACTTACAAACACAAGCCTCTTGAGATTACTACTCTCTCTGAAGTTCCAAGCAAAATCCCAGAATTTTTCCAGAGTAATTTCAAACCGCCCAAATTAAAAGTAGAAAATATACAATCTACGTAGATGTAGCCAAGGTTGTAGAAAATGTAATACAATCAAATGTTTGTATAAACCCTGGTTGCACCAATCCAAAGTTTACGAACAAGTATTGTTCTGTACATACTGATTCATATGAAAAAGAAACTAATGAAAATAAAACAAGCCTTCCAAGTTTGGGATTAGAACAGCCTGAAACTAAACAGCACATTCTAAAAGAAAACCCAGTGGAATTATCTGCACAAGAATCATCATCAGAATTAGCCCAAGAGAAGAAAGATAGCAAATTATCGCAAGATGATGATCTAGAGGAAAATGATAATGACGTTAAGGACATTAAAGCTCGAATAGAAAAATCGCTGGCAAACCTAGATCAGGCAGAGGTAGAATAATTGACATATGATGATGCCGTTAAGGCATTATCTAATGATGCAGTAAAACTAGTAAAAAATAACCAAACAATAGGATTAGGCAGTGGACGATCAGCTACTGTATTTGTAAAATCGTTGTCGTTACTTGTAAAAAAAAAGAAAATAAATATAAAATGTGTACCGACGTCCTTACAAATTAAATTAGAAGCAGAAAAAGGAAAATTACATCTTATAGAAGCTGTTCTAGACAAAATCGATATAGTTTTTGACGGGGCTGACCAGATTGACAAAGAAAAAAATTTGATAAAGGGAGGTGGTGGTGCACTGCTAAGAGAAAACATTCTGATAAATGCAGCAAAAAAAGTTGTGATAATGGCAGACAGTTCAAAATTTGTCACAAATTTCAACAGAGATGTTCCAGTTGAAGTTCATCCCTTAGCTAGAAAAAAATGGAAACATTATTCTTGATTGTAATTTTGGTGTAATAAAAAAACCAAAATTATTACGAGAAAAGATAGAGAAGATAGCTGGAGTTCTAGAGGTGGGTATTTTCACCAGAAAACCGGACATTATTTACAAAGCCAAATCAAATGGTCAGTTTGACATAATCAAATAGACTTCAGAGTTCTAGGCACAAGTTTGCCAAAACCCTGCTTTCCTCTAACTTGAAAATCTTCAAAAACAATCTCGCCACGAATAATTGTTTTAACTGGCCAGCCCTTCAGTTTCCAGTCTTCATAAACAAGGTAATCGGAAAATCCGCCAAATAGATCACTTGTAACTTTCTGCTCTTTTTTTAGATCAATTAATGTAATATCTGCGTCAGAACTAGGTTCAAAAGATCCCTTAACAGGGTACATTCCAAAAATTTTTGCGGTGTTTGTACTTGTAATATTTACTAATTGAGAAATTGAAATCCTATTTTTGTTAACGCCTTCGCTAAGTAGTAACGGTAAAAACGTGCCAATCCCCGGAAATCCCGCAAGTGCATCCCAAACCGTGTCTCCGCCTAGCTTAAGCTTCAATTGATTTGCAACATGATCTGTTCCAACAGTATCAATTTTATTTTGGAGAATTGCATTCCAAACAGACGAGACATCATCTTCACTTCTAATTGGCGGCATAACTTTTGCCAGATAGCCTTCTTGCTTTTCATGAGATAGTGTCAAATAATGAGGACATGTCTCGACAAAGATTTTTGTTCCATTTTTTCTTTCTTTATCAATTTGTTCTAAAGCTCGACGAGAACCAATATGGGCAAAATATAAAACACAATTCGAATCTCTTGCAAATTTTGAAATGGTTTTGATTGACTTTGATTCTGACTCATAAGGTCGGCTTTGTGACCAGACAGCAAGCCCATCTAGATTTTTTTCTTTAGACTTTCTTATTCCACACTCGCATTGTTCAAAATCTTCTGCATGGACTAAAACAGGACAGCCAAGAGATGATGCTTTTTCAACAACTTTTTGAACAATTTCTGAATTTACTTCAACATGTTCTTCTTGTAATAGATTTTTTCCCGGCTGCATATCCATGTATACATGACCAACTTCTCCTCCAAGATTCATGTATAATTTGAAAGAGGTGACCCCGTTATCCACACAAAACTGCATTTCATCTACCTGATTCAAGGTAAAAATTGATGCATGAATTGCATAATCTATGTAATGAGAATTCGAACTAGCACGTAATTGAGGTAACAATGACTTTTTGTAAGAATCTCCTAATCGAAGCATTCTCATCATGGTGGTCACACCTCCTATTGCAGCAGCATGTGATTCCGATTTTGCAGCATGATCTATAGGAGAATAAACTCCATAGTGTACATGCGGATCTATTATTCCTGGGATAGATATCAGGCCGTCCGCATTAATTTTATTATCGCATGATGGTGTCTCATTTGTTAGCATTACAATTTTGCCTTCATCTAAAACTAGGTTTTTATCAATAATCCCAGTCGGCGTTGCAATGTGCGAGCCTGTAATTACAGTGTCATATGTCATCAAAGTCTATTCCGAGTTTCTAGTATTTGTAGTTGAGTAAATGAATAAAAACTGATTTTATGATGAATATTACAGGGCTGGTGGTTTAGTGGTATAATGCCGCGTTCGCAACGCGGATGTCGAGGGTTCGATTCCCTCCCAGTCCATTGTACTAGAAAACATTATACATAAATCAAAAAAAAATATGTCATGAAAGTTTTCGATGGAAAACGAGCTGCGGATGATTATATGGCAAGCCATACCTTAACATTTTCAACTCCTGACTTGACGCTTAAGCGATTCTCATTTTGGCTGGGAGATATAGTTCCTGATCCAAACAACAAAGAAGAGACAATCCCTAGACTGATGAACTATATTGAAGAAAAGGACTTTGCTGATAGCTATGAACCGTCTGGTGCTGTATTAAACTCTGGACTTTATGGAAGTGCAAATACTAACTCTGAAAATGAAACAAAATTTTGTTCAGAATGTGGCGGAGAAATTTCTGCCTCTGCAAGATTTTGTACTGAATGTGGTGCCAATCAAGAATAATAAAATTGAAGATTAAGTTTTATTTCCGCAATTAGTACAAAACTTTGCGTTTGGTCGTAAATCAGAACCACATGTTGAACATTTTGCTATATTGGATGGCGGTGGAACTAATGATGGATCTGGGGTTGGTAATGTTCCCGCTTCACTAAAGCCGCCTCCAGCAGAGATAACAGATGCCGGGCCACCAACAGGATTTTGTGCCGTTCCAGAACGTGGTCCTGGTTGCATACCCATACCAGCTGTACCCATACCTGGCATCAACCCAGGAGATTGTGTTCCACCAGCAGGTGCTCCTGCTGCAATCTTATCAAGTGTTTTTTTCATTTCCATGATTACTTTTACTGATAAAAATTCTAATGCAGAATACGCAACAACGTAATCACCTAATTTTTGAAAGAATTCTTTATCAGAAAGCTTTCCTGTTTTGTATAAATTATTTGCATCAAGGAATGATTCGTAATAACCCTGAGATTCATCAAACAGAGCTTGTAATTTATCAAACGTTAGATTTAGTGTATCAACTTCTCCCAATGACATAAAACTTGATCAATACGCACAATTATAATTACTTTATTCTGTAAAAAAAATAATTTGAGACTAGAGATTTCCTAATACTCGGTCAATCATATTTTTGTATGAATCCTTAGATGCTGCACCCACTTGTTGAGCAACAATTTCACCCTTGTTAAATATCATCAAAGTAGGTATACTGAAAACATTGTATTTTGATGCTAATGCATTAGCATCATCAACATTTACCTTGACAAATTTAATCTTGCCATCGTAATCATCTGCAAGCTCTTCTACAACAGGACCAACCATTCTACACGGTCCACACCATTCAGCCCAAAAATCAACAAAAACAGGAACGGAAGAGCCAACAACGTCAATTTCCCAAGTTTTCATATCTGAAACTTTACTTATTGCCATAACAAGCTAAGCTAAAAATCACCCCTAAATATGTTGAGTGCAAAAAGTAGCGAACCTATTGTTAAATTCTAATTACAAATTAATGAAATATACTTAAATTACATTTTAAGCATATTTAGAATATGAGCGATGACGTTCGTATAAAAAAATTAAGAGGTTCAGGTGGCTCTGTAATGGCACAAGTAACTGATGAGCAACAAGGAAAAGGAAACCTTGGTGGTCCCGATCTTTTTTTAGCACCCATTGGTAGACTGGATGCAGAAAAGATCAAAAAATATTCTTGTAATACATGTGAAAAGGAATACGAAGGTGCGCCAAAAATTGAATATGAGAATCCCAACGAGCAGGTGTCTGAAAATTTGTTTCTTGTTGAAAGAGGTCAGTATCTTTGTTCAGCATGTAGTTCTATCATTGCAGAATATAGAGAATTCAAGAAGTCAGATGAATTAGGTGATGCTGGTTTTGCAAAACCGCTAGATGATAATGAATCTATAATCGAGGAAGCAACACATAACACTGAACAACAAGTTGATGATCTGTTTAATGAATTAGGATCCAGTATGCAGCAGGAACCCCAACCAAGTGTTTCAACATTTAGTGCAATTCCGGGAATGTCTGTGTATGATGAAAATGCAAAAAAAATAGGAATAGCAAAACAGGTTGGTGTTGATTCTAATAATACAGTTATTCTGGTAATGACTGATGATCAGGGCAATGATGTAAGTATCAGTTGGCAGAAGATAAAAAAAGTCGGTGAGGTTATTTTGCTTGGAGATTCCACGCCTACTGCAAGCAGTGCATCTGTACAACAGGGATTGAGATGCCCAAGCTGTAATTTTGATAATAAGCCAGATTCAAAGTTCTGTGAAAGCTGTGGCACTGCAATTTAGGTAAGATTTATCTTATCATCATAAAGGAAAAAACTTGATTTGGTTTCAAGCTCAATTAAAAACATAGTCAGAGATATCATAATTGTAGCTGTTGGCGTTGCTGTAATTTGGATTGGTCTTCAAGTTTATTTTGGTGCGGCTAATCCATTCTATGTAGTTTCTAGCGGTAGTATGTACCCACAATTAGCGATGTACGATATTATAGTTATTACCGGAAATCAGCCATTTGAAGACGTTAAGGTTGGAGATATTATTGTGTTTGACAGACCGAAGGATCACAATAAGGTGATAGTCCACAGGGTAGTTGCAGTAGTTGATGATGACCCAAAAACATTGAGAACAAAAGGCGATAATAATCAGTCATCAATACCAGGAACAGATTTTCCCATAACTGAAAAGGAGTATACTGGAACAGTTATTCATGTCATACCCCAAGTAGGATATATTACAAAAATTTTACAGCCACCGATAAACTATATCATAATTGCTGTTATTGTTGGAATCATGGTGGTTAAACAAATCTTAAAAAACAAAAATAAAAAAGAACTTGCATTTAGCGATTCTGATGAAGCATCATCAAATGAAAAAATAGACGAAATATCAAACGATGATGAATATATTCAATCTAAAGATTTCGTTGGTGAAGAGAAAACGTATGCCGAAAAACTTGATAAAGAAAATACCAAGTCAGAAGAAAACATACCAGAATTTTTTCAAGATAAGGAAAAAGAATCAGAAAAAAGTAAAGAATAATGTTATTCTTTAGAATTATCTAGTTTGAAAACTCGGTTAAAGTAATCTGAATTTTCAAGGGTTTCGTCACCCTCTTCTTGAATTTTTGCAAGATCTTTTGCAAGTCGTTTCTTGTAATCCTTTCAAGTATTTTTTGAGCAGTGGTCCTGTAACTTCGCTTCTAAGTTCAGCTTCGGATGGTAATGTAACCATAAGTCCGCCAGCAATGTCTTGAGCAAACCTGCCTATTTGGTAAGGGAAACGCGTAACGTTATGTTTACACACATTTGCTAACATATCGTCGTTTTGCCAAACACCAGACTTCATCTTTTGAGATTGATACGAGGACGCAATACCTGTACCGTATATTGACTCGTTTAGATGTGTCATTTCAACTAGTTTATCCTTAATATGAGAAACTTTAGGCACTCCATTATAATCTGCTATAGTTGCTGCTGCACCAATTAGAACATCTCCTAGACCAGTCTTACAAACATAACTTCGTCTGTGGTAACAAGTAAATCTTTCAACTAACATGGATGCAAATTCATATTCGCCATCCATGAAGATCAATTCATTTGGAATGAAAGCCTTGTCAAAGATTACCATCGCCTCTTGACCACCATATTCTGAGTTACCTTGATCAATATCACCAGGTTCCATACTTCTTGTATCACAAGACTGTCTACCATAGATGTAAGTTATTCCTGGTGCATCTACCGGAATTGCTCCCACAATTGCATAATCCTTATCATTTTCAGTTAATCTCATGGTTGGCATTACAAGCATCCAATGAGAGTTAATACAACCAGTCTGGTGAGCCTTTGCACCAGAAATGTAAACGCCTTTATCATTTCTTTCAACAATACGTAGAAACAAGTCAGGATCTTCTTGTTCAGATGGTCCTTTGCTTCTGTCACCCTTGACATCGGTCATAGCTCCACCTATTACCAAGTTTTCATGTTGAACCATCTTGATAAACTCTAATAATTTTTTATGATGTTCTGTTCCATGTTTTTCATCAATTTCAAATGTAGTTGAATGAAGTGAGTTTAGTGCGTCCATACCAACACATCTTTGGAAACAAGTACCGGTAAGTTGTCCTAACTTTCTCTGCATTTTGTTTTGTTTAACTACATCCTGTGCGCTTTCTGCAATATGCAAGAAACGATTTACTCGTTCTCCTGTTATAGAAGATTTTGCTGAGGCAAGATCTTCTTCCTCAACAGCTAGATCATAAGTTTTTGCAACCGCGTTAATTGAAGGGCGTATAATTGGATGGTCAACAGGTTCCTTAACTAGTTCACCAAACAAGTAAACTTTGAGATCACGACCTTTCAGACTTTCTATATATTCTTCACCAGTTCTGATAGGCCTAACTGTTTTTTGCATGTAGATACTACCACATTCTCTTATAAAAATTCTAAAAATATTTCAGTCATAGCTCTACCTAATTTAGATACCAATCCTTACATCTAATATCTTACAGCCTTCACCCTTTTCCATTACCAATACCGGATTCATGTCAAGTTCTTTAATTTCTCTGAAATCAGTGACAAGCTGTGACAATCTTTGAATACATTCGGAAAGTTTTTCTACATCAGAGGGCTTCTCGCCCCTCACACCCTCTAGCAATTTTTTAGTTTTAATAGAAGAAATCATATCGTTTGCTTCTTGATCAGTGAAGGGTGCCAATCGAAATGTTACATCTTTTAATATTTCAACATAAATGCCACCCATTCCTAACATCACAACAGGACCAAAACCAGGTTCAAGTTTTGAGCCAATTATCATCTCCTTGCCACCTTTAACCATCTCAACAATCAAAACTCCTTTGATTTCAGCCTTATCATCATATTTTTTGGCATTGTCAACAATTACCTTGAACGCGTCACGAACTTCCTCGTCACTTGAAAGATTTACTTTAACACCTCCAGCATCTGATTTGTGGACTATTTGAGGAGAAGCAATCTTCATGACTGTAGGATAACCAATATTATTTGCAGCTTCTACAGCTTCATCTTCCGTTTTTGCAAGAATGCTTTTGGGAAGAGGAAACCCATACGCACTTAAAATTTCAAGTCCTTCTTCTTCAAGAAGGTTGGTTCTTCCTTCTTTCTTTACTCTATCGAATACTTTGCTAACTTTTTCCTTATCAACATCAAATTCTGATATATTACCTTCAGGGGTTTTGATCCAATCAGCAAATCGAAGCATTGCCTTTAGTGCACGAATAGAGCCTTCTGCATACGTATAATATGGAACATCACCATTTGCAAGAATTTCCCTGTTTGTTATTCCTTCATCTAATCCCATTAAACTTGCAAGCATTGTCTTTTTGTATTTCTTAGACATTTTTACAATTACTTCCGCAAGCTTGTCATAATCTAATGTCGCAGAAGGCGTACACATTGATATTACAGAACCAACATTCTTGTGCGCAAGAACTTCGTTCAAAACGTTTTCAAATCTGTTAAAATCTGCATCGCCTACTATGTCAACTGGGTTTCTTGAACTGCCCCAGGGCGGAATAACTGCATCTATTTTTGGTCTAATCTCTTCAATCTTTGCCATTTTGATTCCAAGTTTTGAACATGAATCAGTTGAAATAATTGCTGGACCTCCGGCGTTTGAAACAATTACAAGATCACCTTCGGTGGGAAGAGGTTGTTTAGAAAATGCTGTGGCATAATCAAAAAGTTCTTCCATAGTATCAACTCGAATAGCACCTGATTGTTTAATCACAGCATCATAGATTTCATCTGAGCCCATCAGTGCTCCAGTATGTGACATTGCAGCTTTTGCACCCTCTGGACTTCGGCCTGATTTCAAAACTAATATGGGTTTTTTAATTTTATTTTTTTTGGTAATTTGTTTACAAACTTTAAGAAATTCTTGACCATTGCCCATATCTTCAAGATACATTACAATTACTTCGGTTTGTTCATGGTCTGCTAGCATTTTTAATACGTCAATTTCTGTCATGTCCGCTTTGTTTCCCATACTAACTACAGCAGAAAACCCAATTCCTTGTGCGCTAGCATCTTCTACAAGTGCAGCACAAATAGCACCACTTTGAGACACTAGAGCAATTTTGCCAGATTTAGGAGTTATTTTTAGAAAAGTAGAATTCATCATGGTCTGAGGCTCTAAATTCATTACACCAAGACAGTTTGGACCGATGACTTTTACACCATACTTAGTCGCAATATCTTTCAATTTTTGTTCTAGTTTTTTCCCTTCTTCATCTACTTCCTTGAATCCTGCAGTGATCACAATAGCACCCTTGATATTCTTCTTACCGCATTCTTCTAGAACGACAGGAACTATTGTGTTTTTTGTGATTACAACTGCTAGATCAATGGAACCAGGAACATCCAGAACACTTTTGTATGCTTTTTGATCAAATACCGTTTCTCTAGTTGGGCTAATTGGATAGACTGTTCCCTTGTAGCCGTTCATAATATTGGATGTGATAGCACGACCAACACTTCCCTGTTTGTCAGATGCGCCTACTACGGCTATAGATTTTGGAGAAAGAAAAACTGATTCAGACATTGGATGAATCTCTCAACTAATTTTCTGTAATAAAGCTATTCATAATTATCTAACTGCCTAACATTTTTCCCGCAAGATTTTCGCTTCTTGGAACCCATCTAAGTTTTAGGTTAGAAAATTTTGCTATCAAGGACCAAGCTTCTCTTGCTAAAGAACGAAGTTGTTCATTGTTAATTGCAAATTCATGATTTAGTTGGTTAACTGTATTTTTAGAATCACTATAAATTATAATTTCATCATTTGAATTTTCAAATTTTTTTAATGCAGAGATTATTGCCAAATACTCTGCTTGGTTATTAGTAATTTCTGGTTTATTTTCATAATTGGATTCACCAGTCTCCTTAACAAAAAACCCATAGCCGGAATTTATTCCACCTGAACCGTCAACATAAATGCTTAGTGTCATCTTTGAATAACCTCAAAAAAATTACTAATAGTAATGGTGCGACCCCCGTTGCTCTTTGCCTAATCTATCTAATCTTTCATTATGATGTTCATGTTCTAGACTTCCTCCTTTGTGAGTATGAGTTGTGCCATCAGCATGAGTATGCGTAAATATTTCAGGTGTTTTCATAAAAATATCATCAATTTCTAATAAAATTGAGATTACATCATTCACAGTCTTAATAACTTGTTCTTTTAGTATTTTTGGCTCTAAGATTTTTTTAGAAAATGTTTCAGTAATTTTTCTTTCATTGGTATCAATTCCGTACCACCCACATCTTCCATTATTTGAACTAGAGATCTTCGAACGAAGAGCTGACAAGGTGGAAAGATAGTTCATGCCTGCATTGGTTGCCAGTGTTAAAGGTATTTGTTCTAATGAATCTGCAAATTTTTCTATTGCTAATTGTTCCTTTCCATCCACCGAAGTCATAACTTTTCTAATCTTATTTGCAACAATTGCTTCAAATGCGCCTCCACCTCCTACAATTTTTGGGTTTTGGATAAAATCTCGCAAAACGTAAATTCCGTCTAATATGGTTCTATGAAACTCGTCAAGATATTTTTTAGAATTTGCACGAATTAAAATTGTCACAGCTTTTGGTTTTTTACATCCTTCAACAAAAACCATTTTGTCATCCCCTATTTCTTTTTCATAAACCTGATTTGCATTTCCAATTTCATTTGGAGATATTTTTTCAATTGTTTGGCATATTTTAGCTCCAGTTGCTTTTTCAAGCCAAAACAGATCATTTTCCTTTACACGTCGTAAGGAAATGATTCCATTTCTTACAAAGTAGTTTTGTGCCACATCGGATATTCCCTTTCGGGAAAAAACCACGTTTGCACCAGATTCGGCTATATTTTTTACCTTTCTCATTACCTCAGTTTGTTCCGCCTCTAGAAATGATGACATTTGCTCTGGTGATGTAATGATGATTTCTGATTCTGTTTTAGTTCTAATCGTATCTAATTCCTCATTGAGCAAAATGATTTTTGCGTTGGAAATTTGCCTAGGCATTAGACGGTTATCAATAGTTTTGTCAATAATCACTCCTCTAACTAAATTGGTATCAGATGCACTTCCAAGTTTTTCTTCAATTTTGATATCATCTACTTCAATGGAATTTGTTTTAAAATCACACACACAACAAACAGCATCCACTATAATTCTAGAGAGATTTTCTGAGTTGCCTACCAGAAAGGGCATTGATTTTGAACTTAGAGCTGTTCTTACCAAGTCAAAAAATACTCCCTTTTCTAAATTCCTAGTCTCAGATATTTCGTTTAAAACTTCTAGAGATAATTTTGTTGCCTGTTGATATCCATTAGCGATGATATGGGGACTAATACCCAGTTTAATTAATCCAACTGCGTTTTTGGCAAGACTGCCTACTAAAATAACAGAGGATTTTGTACCATCTCCAACATTTTTATCCACAGAATTTGCTCCGTCAATGACAACTTTTGCTGAGGGGTGTTCAACGTCTATCTTTCGTAAGAATGTTCCACCGTCTTTTGTAATTGTAGATTCTCCCATGATATCTATGTACATTTTTTCAAATCCACAAGGTCCAAATGACGTTTTTATTGCATCAGAAATCATGCTGGCTGCAATTAGATTACTCATCAATGTATCATTACGACCAGTGTTAGTAATGTCATCTGCTAGAATGTCCTTTGGAATGCTCAATCATTCGCTTACTATAAAGTGATTAATAAAATGGATCAAAAAATTTTTGCCGGTTTTAAAATAATGGTATTATGCAAACGCAAGAATACAAACTATGACAACAAATGAACCAATAATTTGTGCCATTCTAGATTTTTTGTTTTGAAAAGATAGTCTTCCACATGAAAAACAATTATGATCTTTTTTCAACACAAATCATACTAAAGCTTGTTTTAAAAAATTATCTTTTTCTGTGGTCGCGAATAATTCTAACTACAAGCCAAATGCATGCCATTACAATAATTCCTAGTCCTAGGCCTACATAGAAAGGATCAGGAGGCTGCAACTGTGTTAGAACAAAACCCATAAGCATAAACATTACAGCAATCACATCACCCTTATTCATTAGATGACTTTGAAATTATATCGTTAAAAAGTAGTTGTATACCAAAAAACTTCAATTAACAGAAAAATTAACGATTTGTAATGAAATTTAAGAATCCGCCAAAGGAATCAAGCGAATTAATCTATGAAGGAATTTCATTATTCAAGAAAAATAAATTTAAGAATGCTCTATCAATTTTTGATAAAGTTTTAAAAATAAATCCTAATAGTGTGATTGCGTTATCACACAAAGCTGCTACTCTTTATGAGTTAGCTAGGTTTGATGCCGCATTGAAATTCTGTGATCAAGTACTGCAAAAAGATCCACAATATCTTCACACATTATTTTACAAGGGATTAGTGCTTGGAAAAATGGGTGAATATGAAAAGGCAATAGACTTCTTTGACAAAGTTTTACAGACAGATCGTAAACATGTATTAGCATTATACAATATAGGCATACAACTTTGCAAGATCAACAACTATGAAGAGGCCGTTAAATTTTTTGAAAAAACATTGGAAACTGATCCAGAAAATTCAAATGCAATGTACGAGGCAGGTCGAGCCTTAGCAAAATTAGGTAACAACAAGGAGAGTTTGTTATGGTTTGACCGTGCAATTAAGGCAGATGAAAAAAAATCAATGTCATATTATAACGAGGGGATAGATCTGACAAAAGCAAACAATCACCAAGAAGCTATTGTGTATTACGATAAAGCGTTAGAGCTGAATAAAAACAATGTAAAAGCACTGATTGCAAAAGGTCATACTCTTGACACAGCTGGTTTTTCTTACAAGGAAGTTGTGTCGTTATATGATAAAGCCCTAAAAATTGACCCAAAATATACTGAAGCAATACTGAAGAAGGGTGTTGTATTCGAACGAGTTGGTTTGTACCATAAAGCAATTTCGTCGTATGATGACATGTTGAAAATTGAACCAGAAAACGTAGAGGCATTATACGGCAAAGCTGTCTCATTAAACTCGCAAAAAAAATATCATGAGGCAGAATTTTTCTGTAAACGTGCATTAAATATAGAACCAGAAAATTTGAGGGCTCTTGGTAGTATGGTTTGGATCCTTGAACATCAGAAAAGATACGAAGAAGCAATGGATTATTGTGACAAAGCAATTGAGATTAATCCCAATTTCTTCTACACTTTGAGTTACAAGGGAAAGCTGCTTTACGATTTGGGAAGATTTTCTGAGGCTTTAGTTTACTATGATAAGGCTCTCAAGCTGAGTCCTAAGGATAAAAGAGCTGTTTATTACAGAAACAAGATTGCAAATAAATTTGAAAAATTAAAGAAAAAACCTTTTCCGATTAAATTTTAACTTAAGCAGGTGTACTAGTTTGAGGACCTGGCTTGAAATTCTTCAAGTCCTCACCCGCAATAACGTCTTCAACAGGTGGTGCATAATCTCTAACATCATGTCTTTCCTTGCCAGGATAATTCTTTTGTGTAGCTAGTGCTACTGCGATGAATAAGAAGAATGCAATGACAGGTGGAATCATGCTGTCCATCCCTGCATATTCTGCGGGAAGATAACCCCACATCTCCATATCAATCCAGAAGAATAGTCTTATTCCAGAACCTACAAGTAGTGAAGCAATTGCGGCAGGCATGTTAGATTTCTTCCAAAACAATCCAAGTGTTAACGGAGCCCATGCTCCTGCAAATACAACATCAAAAGCTAGAATCAAATAAAATCCAGGGTTTGGCGCTATGTACGCAAGAAGTACACCAACTCCAAACATTGGTATAACACAAATTCGTGTTATCCACAATAATTTGTTATCGTCCCATGCTTCCTTCTTGAGCCACCGCCGCCGTATCACACGTTGTATAAGATTACGCGAAATTACAGCCGAAATTCCAAGCAGACCTCCGTTGGCAGTAGACATTCCAGCACCAAGAACCCCAATCAGCATTGCAGCCCCAATTGCAAACGGCATATGTTCCATTGCAAGCAGAGGCATGGCCATTCCTGGATCTTCAAGTGAAGGCAGATAGAACATTGCAATCATTCCCAACATGCTTGTAGGAATTACTGTGAATAGTGTCAAGCCTCCTCCCCAAAGTGCGCCACGCCGAGCTACCTTCGGATTTTTAGCAGCAAACACCCTTTCCATAAAGTCTAGAGCTATTACATCACCAAGTCCTAAGGCAAATAATGCTGCCCAATTAAGCAGTGCACCATTTTCTATAGAATACAGAGCCGACAAGTCCATACTTCCTTCTGGGAACGAAGCTGAAATTTCCGCCCACGGAGTATCAGCATATCCTCCTGCGAAGAATATGAAAGCGGCCCAAAACGCCACAACAGCAATATGAACTTGGAAAAGATCCGTAGCTGCACATGAAAACAAACCTCCACAGAATGTATACACTAAGACAACCGTTGCAACAATAAGTAACCCCCAAATGTAACTTATGCCAAATACCAATTCACAAATCAAGCCAGCCGCTGCCAGGTTTCCAGCTACTAAAATAATAAAACTAATAATCATCAATACTGATGAGATACCCTCTGCGCCGTTTCCATATCGTCTAAAGTAGAAATCAGGCAAAGTAAACATTTGCATAAAGTTAAGACGCTTAGCATAGAAGATTCCAACTATCAACAGACATGTACCAAGTCCAATCGGCAATACTGCTCCAGCATAAAATCCAAATTCCCAGACAAGCGCCATATTACCTAATGATGAATTTCCATCAATTGACTGGGCTGCTAACATTGTTCCCACCATAAACAGTGGAAGGCTCCGACCTGCTACAATTAATCTTCGACCACTACGTTGAACAAGTTTCCACATGACAGAACCAACAACAAGAGAACCTGCTAAAAATATGGCAACAACAACTGCAAAGTCAGTAAACTCCGCCATGCTCAATCATTATGGTTTGATAGTTATTTAAGAATTGATTCTTTTTTTTAGATCGCAGAAAGTATGTTATATTTTATTGCAAAATTCTTAATTTCAGAAAATTCCATCTCTTTTAAGATGAATTTCAAATAATCGTCCCTGTTTATGTGGTGCTCATACTCAACATTAATGACCTTATCATAAACACGTGGAGGACTAGGTATTCTTCCACAAACTTCCTTACAAAGTTGCTCTAGTTGGAGAAATTGAAATTTGTCCAACATTTCTAGCGTTAAAACGACCTGCTGTTCTCGTTTTTCCATTTCTCTATAGTCGCCTGGAGATGTCTTTTTTCCTTGTTCATCAGCCATGAAATCTGCTAGAAATTCCTTGAAATCCAATATGATCTAAAAGTGGCTCAAAAAATTAAAGTTTTCATGAATTTATCAGTATGATAGATCGCACTAAATGGGGTCCATTGTGTCAATTAGCCTTACATTTGTTACATTGCCATTTTTTTCTTGAATTTCCAGATCTACAGTGTTTTTTTTGCCTTCAAGATTGAAGGTGACTTGAACATCCCAAGCTATGCGTGGACCAAATTCTGGAAGTGCAAAAACCTCCCGAATTTTAAAATCACTTATGTTATCGCCGTACAAGGCTTCAATTGTTCTCTTTGATTCCTTTTCTATGTCTTCAGGTGTAGTTACTTGAGCCAATAACCTTGCATGAATTTGTATGTAAAAAAACTTTTGGGGATAGGCAAATTTAATTATATTCTAACTCACAAAATTGTGAAACAAAATGGGAATGGAAGCATATGGTGATGATTACAAAGGAGCTCCTGAGCCAATTTTTTGTGGAATACCAACATTTTTGAAATTACCACTTTTAAAAAATCAGCAAGAATTAGAGAAGTCAAAGCCTGATATTGCAATAATTGGAGAACCATTTGATTTTGGAACCACAATCAGACCTGGTGCACGTTATGGTCCTAGAGCAATTAGGGCGGCATCAACAGTTCCATCACCTCCATACGAACATTTCAACATAGAAACTGGTGTTGATCCATTTGGAACATTCAAAGTTGCAGATTATGGAGATGTAAATGTCTCGCCAGGGGATGTAATTGAATCATTGAGAAGAATGACAGATAAGGTAAAGTCTGCCCTTGATGTTGATGCTATGCCAATAATGCTTGGAGGAGATCACTCAATTACATTTGCAAATGTCCGAGCATTTGCTAAAAAACACAAAAACATTGGCATGATACATATCGATACACATGCAGATTGTGCACCACAGGGACTAACTGGTTTCAAATATGATCATGGTGCACACATTCGTCGAATAATGGAATTAGGTTGTCTCAAAGGGAAAAATTACACCTTGATAGGACCTCGTGGCTACTGGCCGGGACCAGATCTTTACAAATGGATGGCAGATCAGGACTTCCAATGGTTTACCATGTTAGATGTTGAAGAACTTGGAATAGACCAAATAGCAAAAGAGGCATCTGATAGAGCAAATGATAACGTTGATGGCGTTTTCATAAGTTGGGATATTGATACATTTGATCCTGCATACGCTCCTGGAACTGGAGAGCCCGAACCAAACGGTTTGACTTCCCGTGAAGGAATGAGACTGATGAGGTTGTTATCTACGTCATTTGACCCTGATACATTTGGATTTGATCTAGTTGAAGTTTCCCCAGCATATGATGTGAGTGATCAGAGTTCCTATAACGGTGGAATTACCTCGGGTCTTGCAAATAGGTTAATTGTAGAATTAATGGCTGGATTATCTTTGACAAAAAAAGGAGAACGAGAAGGCAATCCTGTTAGACCAAAGTTATACAGAGGTACTGGAAATACGTATAGCTTTGGTGGACCAAAGGCGGAACCACCTTCACCAAGAAAAAAATGATTGATATTCAAGTTTCTCTTCACGGGCAAAATTCATCACCGCCATTAACTAGAAGCTATTATTTTCGTCATGAATCAGATGAAAAAATTTTTTTAAATTCTGTTCAACTGGTAATAGAAAGAATTCAAAAAAAATTAAAGATTAATCTTAATGAGGTTCTTACAATTTTTCTAGATTTTTTAGTGCGAGAGTATAGAAAAAAAAGTGATGCCGATGAGATAAATGATAACCTTTCAAAACTTCTTACACATGATCAAGTGTTAATTGGGGTTCCAGAATTGGTCAAAAATATAGAATTTTCTGGAATTATAGATACAAACCCAAAATTAACAGTAGTCCTAAATGAACCAATTCTAATTCCAGAATATGTCATAAAGGCGTAAAAATATTCAGTTTCAACGATCATCCTTGTACCATTTTGTAATTTTTACAAGAAAATTGATAATAACCAAGTAAATAGCAACAGCTATAGCCTGTCCTATTATCGATGCTAAATATGGCTCATAATCAACTGTTAGAAAGTAAAACTGAAATCCCCACCTAACTATCGTGTAAATGATTTCCGCAACACCTAGTGAAGCAATAATTTTTACTAAATCTATCTTAAGAAGCGACCAATTTATTTTTCCTGAATCTAGTCTGTATTTGTTTCGATTATCTAAATATAGCAAAAAACCAAGTATAGACAAAAATGTTCCATGATCAGCTAAAATGGTGATAGTTGCATTAAGATAATGTTCTTGTTCTATAAGCGTCTGCGCTACTATAGCTGAAACTATAAAATCTACTGCAAATGCTATGAAAATATTCCTGTTTAGTTTTAGATATTTTTTGTATATATCTTCCATAATTAACCAGAAATTACTTCACTTTTATGGGTAGAGAAAAACGATAAATTATGACTTCAACAACTCTAAGTCATGATGTTAAACTATGCCGAGCCTGTCTACAGACCACCATCTGAAGCAAAATCACTAATTTTTCAAGTGACTTTGGGCTGTTCATTTAACCAATGCTCATTTTGTGATATGTATAGAAATAAGGAATACTCGGAA
>LUMK01000407.1_pt1 | contig 18657 bp, 25 predicted proteins | sample 729981 | NCBI WGS metagenome assembly LUMK01 (sample SAMN03860265, study PRJNA289734) | marine metagenome | biome: seawater column; feature: ocean; material: water; isolation source: Red Sea water column Station 22 - depth 200m | place: Saudi Arabia: Red Sea | collected 2011-10-15 | depth 200 m
ATCTGAATATGATTTCCAAGCTTCCTCAAACTCTATGGACTTTCCACCCATACCAGTCCAACTCGTATCTAAACACTCTTTGATTTCGTTTAAAACTTCATCTGTTCTGTATTTTGGTTTTAATACTTGAATTTTATCCATCATTTTTACTCCTACTTACTAATTTATTTGCGTGAACTAAACTATCTGGTGTTCCTGCGTCCGACCAAAAACCTTCAACAAAACTATATGAAGTTTTTCCTCTATCGACATACCAATTAATTACATCTACGATTTCTAATTCTCCTCGTTCTGAAGGTTTAAGTGTCTTAATTATATCCCAAACATTAGAATCAAACACATAAAGTCCAGTAACTGCATATTCTGATTTTGGTTTCTCTGGTTTTTCTTCTATTTCTTGTAAATGTCTTCCTACTCCAAAAAATGTTGGAACTCCAAATCTTTCAGGGTCTGGGACTTTTTTCAAAAATATATGATTTTTTGGGTCTTCATCACAAAAACTATCAATCCATTCTGTTGTAAACAAACCTTGTTGTAGATTTGCGAAATTATCTTCAAAAATATTATCACCAAGACAAACCGTAATTGGCCAATCACCAGCGAAACCTTCACATAAACTTAACGCTTGTGCGATACCACCAGGTTTATCTTGAACTCTGTAAGTAATATCTACACCATATTCATCTCCACTACCTAATTGATTCATTATTTGTCCACAATGTTCTTTTCCTGAAACAATACAAATTTCTGTAATTCCTATTTGTTTTAATGTTTCTAATGGATAATAAATCATTGGTTTATCATAAACTGGTAATAATGATTTATTAAATATCTTTGTTAATGGATACAATCTTGAACCGTGTCCACCTGCTAAAATTATACCTTTCATCTTACTTCCTCCATAATTTCTTTTAATGTTTCAATAGAAATGGCTTGGTCAGCATCACTAATTGATTTTTCTGGTTCAGGGTGAGACTCAATAATCAGTCCGTCAGCACCAGCGGCTATAGCGGCTTTTGATATTGGTTTAACAAAGTTTCTATATCCTGTGCTATGACTTGGGTCATAAATGATAGGAATATCACAAACTTCTTTTAATGCTGGTATCATCATCAAATCAGGAGCCCATCGTGTTGATGGAAAAATATGTCTATATGATGGCATGCCAACTACTCCCCGTAAACATATCATAACATTAGAATCAAACACATAAAGTCCAGTAACTGCATATTTACCTAACTCGTCTAATAATGAATAGTTCTGAAAGTTTCGTGTTCCAACTTGTATGTAATCAATTGTGTCCATTGATAACTGATTGATTTGTCTAACATCCATAATTTCAGAAACAATAGGTAATCCACTTTCTTGTTTTGCTGTTAATAAATGTTTTAATCCTTCTTCTCTCAATCCTTCTTTCCAATTTCCAATAGGTTTTGTTATTGGATAAGTGCAAGGTTTATATGCTCCACCACGAAGCGCGTCAACACCAAGTCTTTTTAGTTTTAAAGCCCAATCAACAATCATTTCTTCTGACTCAACTGAACAAGGGCCTGATATTATAATTGGACTTTTATCAAATCCTAAATCATAATTACTATAACGAATATCTTGAACTGATAAGTTTAATTTATCATCATCTATTAATGATTGGATATATTTATTCACCTTCATTTCCTAACTCATATAATCTTTCTTCTAAACCAATATTTGCTTCTGCGTCAATTAAATCTTGTTCACTATGAACATTAGTGCAGTTATCTACATAACTTCCAACTCTACGACTAATTTGACCACTTTCAACAAATTCTTTCTTCATAATTCTTACTGAACCATTTCTTGTTCCTTTATTATCTACTGTAAATAAATCATCATATTTATTTTCAACAGCGTATTCTAACAAAGTATCTAAATCTTGTGTTCTGTCTGGGTGGTCAGGCTGAACTCCAATTATGTGTGTGACATTTTTTAAGTCTTCTCTTAATATAGAACCATTTTCTTGTATATGAGAATGATTTTCTGAATTGTATATGTCATTCTGTATTACATTTACATAAACATCTGCAACTTCTCTTTCACCCATATATTCTTTATCTCGTTTAACAATATGAAGTTCTTTCTTATCCATATGAACCATATGACTATGAACATCTAATATATTGTTGTGTCTATATCTATGAACTATGCCGGCTACTTTTACTGATTCACTTGTTACAATTATATCTATTGTGTATTTAGATTTCATTGCATAATCTAACGAATGTTCTAATAATGTTTTCCCAGCAATAATTCTTAAATTTTTATTTTTTACTCGTGTTGAATCCATTTTTGCTGGTATGATAACCAACGCTCTAATATTATCCATTTATTTCTCCAAATTTATCTATAGCCCATTTATAAGCTTTTGTTTGTCCTTCCCAAGTCATTCCACCAACATGCGGTGTAATTACTACATTATTGTTTTGTTTTGAGAACTCTACTAATTCAGAATCATTTATATTTCCAAACTCATCACTAATAACATCAGTTCCATATCCACCCAAATGTCCGTCTGTAATAAATTTTATAATAGATTTCTCGTCTACCAATTCTCCTCTTGAAGTGTTGATTAATACTGAACCTTTTTTCATATTAGACAAGAATTTTCTATCAATTATATTCCTTGTCTCTTCGTTTGCGTGTAAGTGTAAAAAAATAACATCTGAATTTTGTTGTAATTCTTCTATTTCTACTTTTCTGTATTTATCTGTTTCAACATAAGGGTCACTTACTAAAATCTTAACTCCCCAACCTTTTAACAATTCTGCTGTTATTTGTCCGAGTCTTCCAAAACCAACAATACCAATAGTTAGCCCTTTTATTTGTCTGCCTATAAATGGTTCATAATCCCACTCACCTTTTTTTACTGACTCAAATCCCTCTGGTATTTTTCTTAATAAACTTAACATTAACCCAAATGATAATTCTGCTGTTGAAGGTAAATCATTGATTAAATCAAAATCATTTTTTAATGACCAAACTTCTATATTATTTTTTTCACAATAATCCATATCAATATGATTTAATCCTGTTGAGCAAGTATTTATAATTTTTATATCACTCTGACCTAAAACTTCTTTATCTAAAACAAAATTTTGTTTATTAGGATTTGTAAATAAATACTCGATATCTTTCCAATCAGATAATCGTTTTGATAATTCATTTTTTGTAATATTTGGTTCATAAAAGAAATTTCCATATTGTTCTAATCTTTCATAAACTCCTTCCAAGTGTTTAACTGGTGTAATACAAATAATTCTACCTCTCATTACATTCGTTCCCCTATAATACACTCGTCTGGTAATTGTCTGAATGGTGGTTCTTCGTATTTCAATCTTACTTGTCCAGCTCCACATTCAGTCATATATTTTGAAAAACGATATTGGTCTGATAAGTATTTCATACCTTGAATACCAAATACTTTTGTGAATTTATATCCATTTAAATATTCAGAAGTATTTCCGTGTGGGTCTCTTGAATCACTTCCATCAGGCATTTTAATCAATGGATAATTTACATAATCAAATCCACCAATCTCTCTAATATATCCCATCTTTGATGCGAAGAAACTTCCTCTCATTGACCAACATTGTTGTGGTTCTTCAAACAAATGTTGATTTTCTGGTTTAGCGTAATCTTTCCAAGTATCATTTGTTTTCAACCAATAAGATAATCTTGCTTCTTCCAATGGATTAATATCCCACGGGTAGTTCCAACCATTTCCAATAACTTTTGTTGTCGGATTTGAATTGAAATGGTCTACACAAACATTAATAAAAGACCAATCGTGAACAATCATATCGTCTTGAATAAAGAATAAAAATGTATCATCATCTAAATCCATATCGTTTAAAACTTTATCATATGCTCCCCACTCTAATCCAATGTTTTCATATTCTTTGTAATCAAACATATCTTTAATTATTTGTGGTGGTTTCTTATGACAAGTCCACATCACATCTAAATTTATATTTTCTTCTTTTAATTCGTATAGTGCATCAATAAACTCTGTTTGGTTTTCTTTTCCATCCCAACTCGTATACCACCAACCACATACTATAAATTGTATTTTCATTACATAGTGCTCCAACCTTTAGGGTCTACTAATGCCATATCATAGTCAACCATATTTTTAACCAATTGTTTGAAATTTGTTTTAGGCTCCCAACCCAATTCATATTTCGCTTTAGTTGCATCACCTCGTAAAACATCAACTTCTGCTGGTCTCATAAATCTCGGGTCTTGTTTAACATATTTTTCCCAATTAGAAATACCAACCACTTCAAATGCTGCATCTAAAAAATCTCTAATGGTATGTGTTTCACCTGTTGCAATTACGAAATCATCTGGTGTTTCTTGTTGTAACATTAACCACATTGACTCAACATAATCAGGTGCATATCCCCAATCTCTTTTGGCATCTAAATTACCCAATGATATATGACTTTGTAATCCGTGAGCTATTCTTGCAACTCCATCAGAAATCTTTCTTGTTACGAATTGTTTTCCTCGTCTTTCTGATTCGTGATTGAATAAAATACCACAAGTATTAAACATATCATAAGATTCACGATAGTTTTTTACAATCCAATGAGCATATAACTTTGAAACACCATAAGGACTTCTTGGATAGAAAGGTGTCTTCTCTGTTGCTGGATTCTCTACCATACGACCAAATAATTCTGATGTAGAAGCTTGATAAAATTTTGTATCAAGTTCTAATGTTCTTATTGCATCTAATACTCTTAATGAACCTAAACCAGTTACATTAGAAGTTTGTTCTGGAGTATTCCAACTCTCCGCTACAAATGATTGTGAACCTAAATTATACACTTCATCTGGTTTACTTATCGATAATACTGAAAGTAACGAAGTGCTGTCTGTTAAATCACCCGTTATAAATTCAAAATTCTCTTGACTTTCCAAATGTTTTGTGTTAGTTCTATTTTTAATTGATGAATGTCTTTCCATACCATAGACTTTATAACCTTTTTCTAATAAGAAATCGGCTAAATGGCTTCCATCCATACCATTTATTCCTGTTATTAACGCTCTTTTCATTTTTTTCTCCTATTTATTCTGTTCGGTGAACCATCCTTTATTGGTATTGGTTTCACAAACTGATATTCGTCTATGTCTGGTAATTTACCATACTTCAACTGAAATTCTGTCATACTATTTATTTCAAATTCTTCTAAATGTTTTGGTCGTTTTGAAAAATCATCATCTGGGAAACGACTTGTTCTTGATGCGAAATGATAAATGTTTGATTTATAAGTTAAAGCTATTTTAAAGTCCTCATTTTGCATTCTAATAAATAAATCTTTATCTTCCCAATACATTGGAGCGAACCTATCATCATTACCACCGATATAATCCCAGTCTTCTTTTCTAATCAAACCACTTACACCTTCTGCTTTTCTGATAACTCTATCTCCATTAAGTTCTGAAAATTCATCACACCAATCTAAAAAATATTCTTCATTAAAATCGTGGTGATATGCTCCAAATAAATCTAATGGAACAAACACCGTACCTGGTCTCTCGTTCTTACTAAAAACAGCCTCATTAAAAATATCTGGTTGTATTCTATTACTGAAAACAATTCCTCTATCATCACCAACCATTTCATCATAACACTCAAACAAATATTTATCCCAATTTCTTGAAACATAAATGTCTGCTTGTAAAAAATTTATAAATTCTGTTGTAACTCTATCAGCACAATAGTTCATTCCACCACCAATTCCTCGTCTGACTTCGTTTCCTGTTTCTACATAAACATCTAAATTGTATTTTTCTTTATTCTCATCTAACCACTCATTAGTTCCGTCATCACAATTTTCTGCATAAATAATAAAAGGACACTCTTTATAAAAAGAATTTTCTCTTACTGATTTCACCGACAATGGAAGATAATTTATTCCGTTGTGAACTGATATACATACGGTTTGTTCTCTCATAACTCTACTCTCGGTATTGATTTGTCTGCTGGATTTCTATCCGAACAAATCTTGAAGTCTATTCCTTTTTCTTTTAACCAATTATGGATAAATGGAACACTATTTGTAACCAATTCTATTTCTCGTTTTGTCATAGGTGTCGGTGCATATTTAATATTTTCTTTTCCTTCATAGAAATGGTCTTGCCATTGTTCTTCATTTTCATTTTCACCACTAAATTTACTGATATCTCCAATATCCCAACCGACCGTAACAATTTCTTTACAACCTAAAAATATTGCTAATGGTAATGCCATTTCATACATTAAACCAGGCCCCCACGCTCTATCATAAGTTTTGTCCATTGTAAAATCATCAAAGTCTAATAATGCGGCTTGTGTATTGTCCATCGTTCCGTGATTTCTTATAACTGGAAACATAACATCTACATTAAAACCATTTTCTAAAATCATTTGTGGATGGTATTGTTCAAATACTTCCCACGCTACAATTGTTTCATTTAACCAATTGTAAGGTTCAAAATTTGTGAAATTTAAAATGTGAAAATCACAAACCTCCTTTAATAATAAATAGGATTGTTTAATCGTAAAAACCAAACTATTTTTTAATCTTGACTTTAAAAATTCAGGGTCATATTCTTTCAAAGAAGGCCCGGCTGATACAATATAACAAGTTTCTCCTTTATAAGAATCTTTTAAAGTTTCTATTCTTTCTGGAATACTTTCTAAACTCTGTATTTTTTCTTTCAATGGTTCTGTAATGTGTTCTATCATCTTTTATCCTCAAATTCATATCCAAAAAACTTTAAATCTTTTCTAAACAACTTTGTAATAAACTCATAAGACTCGTCATTATAATAATGTGAGTAATGAGTTCTTTTCTTTATGTGTTTTGATGTGTTATGTTTCTTTAAACTTGGTGCTTTATAACCCAATTTCTTAAACATATCGTTCCACTCTTCTTCTAAATTCTCCATACGAATTATTGTATCTGCCATTAATTTACCACCAGTAAATGGATTTGAAAGAACATCTACTTGATTCAAAAATTCTAAATGTGTTCTTAAATAATTTCTTCCTAAATAAGTGGGTGTATCTACTCTCGTGATGTTTGACTCATCAGTTGCTGTAGACCCTGAACTTTTAAAATACCAATATGCGTTAAAATATGAATCAGACAACATTCTTCTTTGTCCCATTTCATCAGTTCCTTTCATCTCTGGACTTAATATCCACCTATTAAAACCCCACTCTGTTCCATCTGGACCAACTGGACTTTCAGCCATATCATCATAAGTGTATAAATCATTTTCTTTTTTTCTAAAATTATACAACGATACCATTCGTTCATACGGATTTCTAACAATACTAAATTTATGAAAACTATTATAGACATCATCATCAGTTTGTGCTCTTACATCTATTGCTAATGCAACTGATACATTCGTGAATGGAAAGTTGTGTGATTTTTTATCAATACCAATCGCTCTCCTAACACTAACACCAGCACATTTTGGTATATGAAAGTAAATTAGGTTATATTCTTCTGCCCACTCTAACGGGGTTTTTCCGTGTTTTAATCCATACTGATAAAATTTGTCCAATTCATCTTTCGTGAATGCATAAATACAAACTTGTTTGTATATTAATTTAGAGTGTCCATACTTTGTTCCAGGAATTGCACTTCTTGACATATAAACTAAATCATTGTTGAAGTTAGAGACAACTTTCGGTATGTTTCTGTTTGGTGCTAAATTAGAATCTATTCTACTCATACAATTTATTATACTATCAGGATATTTTAATTTTTCATCAATAACTTTTTGTATATCGTCTGGGTCTAATAGTGGTTCATCACCTTGAATATTTACAATAATATCACTATCGATTTCTTGAGCGGCTTCACAAACTCTATCTGTTCCTGTTAAACAACTATCCGAAGTTAAAATAACTTTGTAATCATAATCATCAACTACTTTTGCTATTCTTTCATCTTCTGTTGCAATATAAATATTTTCTTTTGGAACTACCTTTGATGCTATATCAGCAACTCTGATAATCATTGGTGTTCCATCAATATCTACAATTGGTTTTCCAGGAAACCTACTTGACTTATATCTTGCTGGAATTATAATACTAACTGATTTTTCTGACAATGGTTCTACCTCACTTTTATTAAAAAATTCTTTACCACCAGTAAAAGATAATTCTTCTAACTTATTTTGTATTTTAGAATCTGAAATGTGATATGTTTGTAATTCTTGTGGATAAGACGGGTGTATCTCGTTCATACCAGAATACATATAATTTGAACTCCAACCCCATTTACTCTTTTCCTTTAATGGAACAAATTTTCTTTGAATTAAATCTAACAAATCGTTAGTAGGTTTTTTTCTCCACATTAGATATTGTTCTATTCTTAAATTACCGGCTCCTCTACCCATACCAGTAATTGTTCCATCAACAATATCTGCTCCTAATTCAACAGCTTCAATTGTGTTTGGAAATGCTAATCCTAAATTATTATGTGGATGAAATCCTAAAAGTTTATCGTTAACAATACAAGTTTGTCTAAATAAGTTGAGTAATTCTTTAATTTGTTTTCCGTGAATTGAACCCAATGAATCTGCTATATAAATCATATCTACATTAGATTTACCAAGTTTTTTTAATGCATCTTTAACTGCTCTCTTCGTCAATGTTGCAACTTTCATTAGATTTACTGTGGTTTGGTATCCCGCTTCTGAAATTATATCTACCAATTCTAATGTTTCGTCTAATGTTTCATAGTTTGTTGCTATTCTACAAAGTGAAAATGGTGATTTCTCTTTTGGTTTAATTACATCACGAAGTAATTTCATATTTATTCCACCATTCTCTAAAAAGTCTTTTGTATCAATCATAAAGGCTAAATGAGAATCATAATCTACATCTTTCAGTAATTGTGAAATAAATTTATCATTACATTTTCTAAATCTACCACCAGGTATAGGCGATTTATAACCTAATTCAATATAATCAACTTCAGATTTATCTAACGCTGATACCATTTCTTTGACTAATTCGTCATCAAACTCCCAATGAGTATAATAACCACCATCTCTTAATGTGCAATCTAATATCATTTAAATGTATCCTCTAAATATTTTTCTAAATCTTGTGTAACATAATGTCCGATATAAACACTTAACTTATTTGAATCTAAACTATACATCATATCGTGTCCTAATCTATCGTCAACATAACTGAATTCCATTTTATTGTCTGTTATATCATCTATCTTTCTAATAATGTCAAGATTACACCAAATATCACCCGTTCCAATATTAAAAATTCCATAACATTCTGTTCCCAACATTAATCTATCTATTGCTCTAACATTATCTTCAACCCAAATCCACTCTCTTCTATTTAACCCGTCGCCGTATAATGGAAATGGAGCTCCACGGTCGAAACAATATTTAAGCTTCGGAAGAAACTTCTCGGCGTGTTGTCTATCACCAAAATTATTACAACTGCGTGTGATTACATAGGGAAAATTGTATGTTCTTCCCGCCGCAAGCACCAATTGGTCGGCCGCGGCCTTGGTGGCAGAATAGTAAGAGCTTGGTTTTAACGCGTCGGTTTCTCTTGAAGGCTCAGTTACATCTCCATACACTTCATCTGTTGAAATCTGAACAAATTTCTTGAAGTTTTTCATTTGTCTACATAATTCTAATAGATGAAATGTTCCATTTATATTTGATTTTACAAATGGACTTCCGTCTTCAATAGAATTGTCAACATGCGATTCAGCTGCAAAGTTTACACAATAATTTATTTCACCAATATCTTCATAAGTTAAGTCGTTAATATCTTTTTTAATTAATTTAGCTCCCCCTGGAAGATAATCAATGTTAGAAGCGTATGTAAGTTTATCTACAACAATTACTTCCATATCCGTTTTAACTTGTAAATCAGTAAAGTATGAACCTATAAATCCACAACCACCTGTTATTAATATTCTTCTCATAATCTCTCACTCAATTTTTGTAATTCATTTGGATAATGTTTATTTGCATTATCTCTATATGCTTGTTTAAATTCATCTGAATTTGTTTTATCTGTTATAAAATTCACATAAGGATTTAAATCTCTATATCTTCTATTTTCACAAACCAACATATTATCTAAAATATATTGTTTTATATCATATCCTTTTTGTTGCATCATACGACAACCTTCTTCTACAAAAGTATCATCTAACCCATATGAACTTAATGAATCTGGAATATCTATTTCCTTTAATAAATTTGCACTAAAAACATTAAACCAACCACCACCAAATTTGAATCCATTTAATTCTTTAATCCCAATAGTAGATGAATGTTCAAATACTTCTGAATCTAATTTAAAAGGGTCATATTTCAACCAAATTTTAGAATCGTAACCCATAGGAATATATCTTTCATTTGAAATCATATTCCAACTTGAATCCCACAATCTTAATAATTGTGAATTTAAAATATAATATTCATTATTAATCTGTTCTAATGCTCTAAATATATAAGACAAATTAAACATTGAAAAATATACATCAGTATCTAAATACATAAAGTTTTTAGGATTATTTTCTCTAATACTATTTCTTCTCTTGTCGTTTATTCCTAAACACCTATTACTATCATTTATTTCAAAAATATTTTTAGAAGTCCAATCACATTTTTGTTTCATCATTTCAAATTTATCTGCGAAAAACTCTTTTGGTAATTGACTTGTTTCCCAATCAGTTAATTTGTCTGATAAGTTTAGTGTAAAATCTAAAATAACTTCGTCATCTGGACTTAAAAAGTGTGATGACCTTTTTAGATGATTAACTATTCTTTCTAATTCATCTATCTCTCTTGGTAAACAATGTAATATTATGTGTAAATCACTCACTCAAAACTCCTGGTTTATAACAATCTCTTAAAAAGTTCCAAGACTCTCTTTCCGCTGAAATTTTATGATGTCCATCTTTAAATTTTTCATAAAAGAACTCGGTTGTTCTGTCATCTGTTTCTGAAAAATAATGTCCGTATTGGTATTTCTCATCATAACCATCAAACCCAATAAGTGTAACATCTTTATAATTTTCCATTATATACAAACTACCAATTAAACCAGTAGAAGGCCACCCGTGTCCAAAGTCTGCTGTTTTTTTTAATTTTGTTTCATAATCAATTGGAATAAACTCAATTTTCTCTAAATAATCTGTATAAGAAGTTTTTATTCTGTTTACTTCTTGACTCCATTTAAACGCTGGTGTTCCTACAAATATTTTTTTCAAAGAATTAAATACCTCGTCTGACAAATATTCTTCGGTCATAAATCCATCGTGAACAACCAGTATGTCTGTTCGTTCTCCAACATTTTTTTCATAACCTTTTCTACCTTCAAAATAACCTCTATTCATTCTACAAACTAAATCAAAAGAATCAATTTTACTCCCATATTCTTTTTCAAATATAGAAGAACCATTTCCAACAATTATAACCTTTTCTTTATTCATTACTTTTTTTGTATCTCCGAATATAAATTATTCTGTTTCTCTTGTTTTTCTATATCTTTCGGATGATATAAACAAAATTGTTCTTCTGTTGGAAAGTGTGAAACTTTTTTTGCTCCTACAACTATTTCGTGAACTGGATTTTCCCAGTAAATTGATTTATCATTCTTATAAATTCTACCTTGATAATCTGGAAAATTTACCCAACCTTGTTCATTCACTCTCCAACCCCATTTATCAATATGTTCTTGTGTAATTCCTTCTACGGTATTTATTCTCGGCACCCAAATTAAATCTACATCATTACTTTCTAATATCTCGTGTATGTTTTCTATTAACCATTTATTTGGAATTTCATCTGCATCAATAGAAAAAATATAATCAAATTCTTTTCTTACACAACTATTTGCATAATTATGTTGTTCTGCAAAATTATTGTTTAATTTTTTCTGAAAATAATCGTATCGTTTTAAATTATCTTTGTCTTCAAGGACATACTTTGACAATATTTTTCTTGTTGGTGCTTCTGAAAAATCATCACATACAATTATATGGTCTGTTTCTTTTATGTTCTCAAATAAAAAATCTAATAGTTTTTCTAAACTATCTGTTTCGTTATGCGTCAGTATCTTGTAACAAATTCTCATCTTTTAATCCTAATTGTTTATTTCCAAAATCATACTCTACTAATTTAATTGCTTTCATCTCCATTGGTATATATGTTCTATATGCATCATAGTCATTAAATTTACTCGCTACTTTTTTATAAAATATTTCACCTTTCAATCCACTTTCTTTTATCATAATCTTTGTAACTTCTTTATTTTTTCGTTCATCAAGTTCTAATATAGGTGTTCCTATTCTATTCAATATTCTTTTTAACATACCAGGTGATAACATTTTTAAATCAAAAGCGTGAACCTTTCTGTCTTTCCAAGAACCTCTAACTGGAAAGATGTTTATAACTATTGTCATCCTCCTATGTGTTCCTAAAAAACTCATTTACTTTTTTTATCCTTTTTCTTTTTACCAAATATTTTTTCCCAATTTTCATCATACTTTTTTTTATTTGATGTTCTTGGTGCACTACCTTTGGTTGTTCCAGAGTCATATATTGATTTATTTTTCACTTTTTAAATCTTTAGTTATTCCCATCTCTTTACAAGCTGACATAAAATCATCTTTTTCAAATGTTAATGCATTTTCTATATCAAGTCTTTGTTTGTATCCTTCAAATAAATGTTGTTCATCTTCTGGAATATCAACAACTTTTGCGTATCTCCAATTCCAATTAGTTGGATGCCCTTCTGGAAATATCATACCTAACTTACCCATATTAATAACTGAAGGATACCACATAATATCTCTTTCTATATCGTGATATTTTAAATCTGTTACTAATTGTGGTGTTGATTTTTCGTTTTCTATTGTTTGTAGTCCGCCTTTTTCAAAACGACTATCACTCATAAAACCACATTTAAAACATATAAAAGAACTGAATTGTTCTTGCATTTCTTCAAAACAACTATCTGTGTCTTTACAATGTGGACAATCTATTACTCTTTCCATTACTTACTCTCCTTTGATGCTTTAACATCAACTCCTGCTTCTTCAGCGGCTATTTCATCTCTTAACTCACACGCTAAATGATTACCATTGACTCCAATATAATCATATTCTACAAGCATCATATCACCACCACAGTAATTACAAGTCCATTGTGGTTCTTCTTCTTTCACATTATCAATTAGACCCTGAACATAATCTTTTGATGTTTCATCTGTTAAATTTTTTACATCACTTTTGATTTGTTTTATATCTTCTCTGATTTCGTTTACTATTTTTTCTATCTCATTATCCATTTTACTTCCTCTTTAGTTTTGGTAACTTAATATTACTTGTTGATTTTGGTGTAGATGATTTCAACTTTGGTAGTTTTAAATCAACTTGCTGTTCAAATTCAGGTAAGTATTTATCAAGTATCTTTTCAAATTCTTTTGTCATCGCGTCCAAACTAAATTTATTTTTATTCTGAAACGATAATTTTTTAGCTTTTGGAACATACTTCTTGTAATTAGTATAAACATCTTTCATTACATTTGACGCTACTGGGTAATCCACCGAAAACCATTGTGAACCCTCTACATAAATATTCTCGGGGAAAGCTTCTGGTGGTGTTTTTGTTAAATTACCTGGTAGCATTATTGCTAAATTTTCAGGTAAAAAGTCTTTTTGTCCACTCCAATTAGAAGCGACAACAGGTTTTCCACTCAAACTTGCTTCTAATAATGGTCTTCCAAATCCTTCTCCGTGAGTTAATGTAATGTGAGTTTTCACTCTTGGATGATGATATAATTCATTCATTTCTTCATCAGTTAAATCCCCGTGTAATAAATAAATGTTTGGTAAGTCATCTCCCTTGACAGCATTTCTAATATCACGAATTCTCTTCAACATATCTTCTCTATCTAATACTGAAAAGTCTGCTGAATTTGTTTTCATTAACAACGCTGGTTTCTTTTTCATATTCTTAAATGTTTCTAAAAATACTTTCACTAACATACCAGTATCTTTTCTATCATTACCAATACTACCACTTAACCAGTGTCCAACATATAAAAATAAAAATGTTTCAGGAATTTGTTGAAATTCTTTTTTCAATTCTTTACTGATTTGTTTTGGCTTCTTGTATATTTTTGTATCAGCTCCTTCAAATAGAACTTCAATAGGTTTTTCATTTTTGATATTACCTAACACTTTTTTTGTATTATTATCTATCCTATCATAAATACACGCTTCAAAGACTTCTTTTGTGAAATGAGATGGCACTATGTTCATATCCATTCTATTCATACCTTCTATCCACTCTTTTGGACACGCCGAGGCTTCAAGTCCGGCTGTAATACCAATGTTATATTTACCTGCTAGCATAAATTCGTTTGGAATAACACAATGAATATGAATATCTGGTTGTCTATGTAACTTAGGTTCAGTTAAAAGTCTTTTGATAATTTCTATATCATTCGGGTCTTCCTCATTTAATGCATTTTGCGGTGTTGAACCCCAACGAACAGGAAATATTTTTATATCAAACCTATCCATCGCGATTAACGACCTGGCAATATCTCTTGAGTGTGCACCATATCCACTTCGTGTTCCGACAGGTGCTGTAAACAACAATAACGGTTTACTCATTTTTTTCTCCTAACAACTATATTCACAACCATAATTCAATAGCATAAATCTAAATTTATTCTTATTGTAATTAAGTTGTAATACAGTCACTCTACCTAATCTAACCTCAATATTCCATTGTGGTTTTTTACGGCTTTTCCAACTATCTATATAATTAAACGACATATTATTCTCCTACTTTTGTTATTTCATATCTTTTTCTTGGTTTCCACACTTTAAATGCTTTATCCATATCTTTCATAAATCTACCACACATATTTTCTGCTGTAAATCCAACTTCATTTTCATATGTATATTGTTTACCTAATTCACCAACTCTTTCTCTTTCTTCTGCTGGTGTATTATACCACTCTTCAATCGCGTCTGCTACATCAATCCAATCAGCTCTATCATCAAAAATATAAGGTGTTGGTATTGAACCTTGTAGTGCTCTTGTTCTTGGCCATACTGGTTTTACCCACTCTCCGTGAGTTAAGTCTTCATTATTTTCCCACTTTCTCCAATCGTGTAGAGATTTAATTTTTTTATAATCATTTTTAGTTAAATATTTACCATTGATTGCAAATCCACAATGGTCTTGTAATCCACCTGTTACATTTACAATGATTGGTGTTCCTGATACCAATGACTCTGCTGTTCCTAATCCAAAACCCTCGTTAGATGCAATATTAATAGTGACATCAGCAATATTATATAACCAATTTAATTGTTTTGAATTTAATTTTTCTTGACTGAATATAATATTACACTCCGGCATTAAATGTCTAACTAATCTTGGTAAGTCTGTTCCATTTTCATCTCTTGGTTGTGTGTGTAAAAGAAATGCTACTTTATCTTTCTTTTCTTCTGGTAATCTATTTCTAAATTCTTGAAAGGCTAATAACGCATCAGAAGTCATTTTTCTTCTGATATTTCTATTATTATAAAATAACACAAACTCTATATCATCTGGGTCTTGAATACTAAATATTCTTTTTTTCATCTCTATCACATCATCATATTCTGCGTGTAATGGTGGGACTGGATAAAATAAATCTGTATTAATTCCGTGTGGAACATAAGTTGAATCCCAATCTAATCTTGGTTTTCTCTTACAAACTTCATCTACAATCGCAAAAGTTTGTTTTGAGATATTCATAATCAAATCACAACTTTCATAATACGATTCGTTATATTGTGGTGCTGGCCAATCATCCCAAATATTATAATAAAAAATAGGAATACTTTGTCTAATTTCGTGTTCCATATGATACAACCAACCCCAAAATCGTGGGTCTGTGTAAATCATAATAGCGTCTGGTTTTTCTGTATTAAGTAAATGTCTTAATATATCGGGGTGGCCATAACCTGATATTGGAAATACTTTAACACTTGCATTATCAATACCTTTGTCTTTATTAACATCTTCACTCAAGTCAAACGCTTGACCTTCTTCTGGGTGATTAATTGCACCACCAACTTGAACCCAATCAAAGTGATGAGCTGTTCCCATTACTATTTCACGAGACATTGTCCCAACCCCAGATGACATTCTCAAGTCATCAGAAAATAACAAGATTTTCTTTTTCTTCATTATCTATCCTTTTAATAACTTTTTTACTTTAGCCTTGACTTCAACTTTTCCACTTTGTTCAACGAAATATTTTTCAAGTGTTTCTAACTTACTTGTCGCACTATCTAACTTTTCAATATATTTATCTATCTCTGTTAATAAATCTGGGTGTTCTCCAATTCCAACAGGATTATTAAAATATACATCAAGTGTTGCTAAACATTCTGATATTTCTGCTTTATATCTGTCAATACTTGCTTGTAACAATTTACTCATAATAACTCCTATAAACTACTTCCACTCTCTACTAATTCTTCGTGTTCAGTAATTAATTTTTTATATTCTTTATCTTTTAAATACAAGTCCATACTTCTATTTACTAACTTTTGAAGTGTCATTTCTGAATCTTCATCTTTGAACTTTTCATAAAGTTCTATTAAAATTTTTACACTCGTTAATTTTGTAATATCCATACTATATATAAATATCATTAACTTTTGAATATAAGTAATTTTTTTTGCTTTTCAACTAACTTTTTTAGAGTCTCTGCTTTTGTAATATTTTCATCATCTGTGAAAAATATTATTATATCTACATACTCCACAATCAGTTTATCTTGAACAAAAAAGTGTTTTACATTATATTTTTTACCATATTTAAATCTTGGTAGATAACAATATTGATTCCATTTATAATGAAATGGTGGAATTTCCGTGTATTTTATACCAAACTCTAAACATATATCTTTAACATTTTTTTCAACACCAAATTTACCACCACCACTTACTATCTCTAACTTATCATAGAAATTTTCTTTCCAATTAAAAATGTGTTTTTTTACCTTACTCACATTTTCATAAGTGTCTTGTCCTAATATCGCAACTTTATATGTCATCATTTCTTTTCTGTTTTTTCATCACCTTTGGTTCATTAATATAAATTAATATACTCTCAAAATAATTAAGTGCTTTTAATAAATTTTCTTTATCAATTCTTCTTAAAGTCCAGAACCAACGACCTGAATAAGGTAGTTGTTCTTTAAATTTTTTGTAGTCATCAGTAGAAAGTATCTGATACCACGCTACATCATTTATTTGTTGATAATCTGTTCCTGCTATTCTTATATCAAAATTAACATTCCCGTCATATTTCTTCGCGAAATCTTTTAGTTTAGAAGTCAAATTATCATCTTCTGTATAAAATAGTCTAACATTAAATCCTGAATATTTTAACGCTATTTCATTAATTTTGTCCATAATTTCCTTCTCGTATGGTTTATCAATAAAATAAGTGAGATTTAATCGTAAGTCGTATCCTGCTACCATTAGTTTGGCATCCTATCACAAAGTTCTGGTTTATCTCTAAAATCACAATACTTACAATTCTTTGTTGAAACAATCTTTTTGTAATTATGTTGTTCATTGTGTTTTCCTTCTTCATCAAAACACTCATCAATAAATTCTTTTAATGAAACACTTACTTTATTTAAACTTGGTGTTCCATTGGCTGGTTCAAAAGTTTGTATTCGTCTTTGTGGAAAATCCATATTTTCATATAATTTTCTTTTTACAATAAAAAATTCTACATCAATCTTATCTAACGGGAAATTATATTGTTTAGAATAAAATTGTTTATATAATAATAACTGATTAGTTTTATTTTTATCAGCTTTAGCCCATTTGTTCCAACCCATTGTAGAAGTCTTAATATCAATAATTTTAATTCTATCTCTAATTGTGTCTTTTATTACCACATCCATAAACCCAACAAAATTAATATTTTTTGGTAATTTATAATTTAAAGGTTTTTCAATACCAACTAACTCGTATCCTTTTTTACTGAAATACATACTTCTTTTCTTTTTAAAATAATCTATTATTTCACAACCTTGTAAATAAAACTCTCTCATTTCATTTGCGTTTGTTAAATTTACTCCCTCAAACTTTTCTTTCGCTTGAATATAGTTTTTCTTCATCTCTAACATTAACATTTCTTCCATAGGTAATTCATTAGCTTTTTTAATACTTTCTGAATACATTAATGTTAGGTATGTTTGTAATACTGAATGGACACTTGAACCAAAAATAGTATAAATATTATCTGTAAATTGTCCGTATCCGTCAATATATTCTAACTTCCATTTGTGCGGACAATGAACCCACTGGGAAAATTGACTGTAACTAATTCTTGCCATTACTTACCCCATTTACCACGACTAACTATGGTTGCCATAATTCCATAATTAGAAATGTCAAGATATGCGTCTTCTAATGGTTCATCTTTAACGACTGATTTTTTCTCACCAAGTAATAATGTTTTTACTCTCTGAGCTTTATCATTAATCCTAAACCATAATCCAGTAAGTGATAACTTTACTTCTTCTTT
>LUMK01000065.1_pt1 | contig 17958 bp, 17 predicted proteins | sample 729981 | NCBI WGS metagenome assembly LUMK01 (sample SAMN03860265, study PRJNA289734) | marine metagenome | biome: seawater column; feature: ocean; material: water; isolation source: Red Sea water column Station 22 - depth 200m | place: Saudi Arabia: Red Sea | collected 2011-10-15 | depth 200 m
CAAAATATTTCTCAATTTTGGTGGTAAAACGTGTCTAAGGTTTTCTTTGTAGGTTGTGGTCCTGGTGATCCAGACCTGATTACAATCAAAGCAAAAAAATTGCTTCAAAAGGCAGATGTGGTAATTTATTCAGGCTCGTTAATTCCACCACAGATTTTGAAGATGTGTAAAAAGGCCAAAACTTACGATGCAGCCAAGCTTGTTCGTGAGGAAATTTTTGATATTCTTAAGAAAAACGCCAAAAAGGGCAAAAACGTAGTACGACTTCATGATGGTGATCCCACAATTTATGGAGCAATTCGTGAGCAAATGGATAACCTTTCCAAAGAAAAAATCGATTCTGAGATAATTCCAGGCGTTACGTCATTTCTTGCCTCTGCAGCTGCACTTGGAACTCAGCTCACACTTCCTGGTGTTACGCAAACTATGATTATAACAAGAGCAGAAAAACGTACAAAGGTTCCAAAACGCGAAAAAATTTCTGAGCTTGCAAAACACGGGGCTACCATGATCTTCTATCTCAGCGTTCATCTAATCTCAAATATTGTAAAGGAAGCATTGGCTGGAGGATATCCAAAGTCAACACCGGTTGGAATTGTTTATCGTGCAAGTTGGGACGATCAAAAGATTATCATGGGAACACTAGAAACAATTGCAAAAAAGATTAAGGAACAAAAGATTTCACGAACTGCCATAATCATAATTGGTGACGTTGTGAAACCAAAATCATATGAATACTCTCGTCTGTATGACAAGACGTTCAGTCACATGTTTAGAAAGGGAAAAACTAGTTCAAAAAATTAACCTTTTTTTTGATTCCCATCTTCCAAAGATGGTTTTGAAATTTTTCTGGGTTGGATGATGTAAAAATTTTCATACTGTTTCTTTTTGATGATTTTTTACCCATAACTTTTCTAACCTTATTGGCAATTTCCTGAGCAGGATCCAAAAAAGTAACATTAGGAAAATGCTTTTTCAAAAACGGTAGCAAAAACGGTAAGTGAGTACTAGATAATGTTACCACATCAATATTGTGTTTAGAAAACTGCGCTGAGAGAACTTTTCTAACAGTTGTATTGCACAAATTCTCATTATCAATAAATTTTGCAGATTCAACTAACTGTACCAATCTTGATGCGTCTATCTTTTTGACGTTAATACGTTTTGGGAGCCTATTCTTTTTTATGAACTCGGATAATTTTTTACTTTTTACGGCAGCAAGAGTTGCCAGTATTGCAATATTACCCGTCACTGAAATTTTTGCCGCCATTTTGATAGGAGGCAGTACCTTAATCACATTTTTTTTGTTAATCTCAACCAGTAACGACGGGGTATTAGATCCGATCACTATCAAATCTGGTTTAAATTTTTCTTCAAGAAATTTTATTCTATTTGTTATGATCCTGGTCAATTGAGAATTTGATTTTTTTCCATATGGAAAATTTTTTTGATCAGCATAATAGATCAAGTCAGATTTTATCGCTTTCTGTATTGGCTTTATTACTGAAAGAGACCCAAATCCTGAATCAAACACCACTATTTTTGCCATGAAACGCAGTGATTTGTTCTAGTTTTTACTGTTTGTTAGCTAAATTTAGCCTAATGTTGATCTAATCTCACACCCTGCATTAAGAACAAAATTATTCAGTTGTCGCCATGACAGCTTTTGATAAGACATGGGCACGTCAAGAAACAAAGAGCATGACTGACAAGATTCGTGACACTGTAAGACCACAGGGAGCATTAAAGCCACGAATTCAGGTAGCCGTGAACAAACTTCAGGTCCAAACTTCAAAGATGGACTCCATGTTGACAAAGCTTCGTGAAAGAGATCAGCAACTTTTCGAGAGGATTGTGACTGCAACACGGGAACATGATACTTCCGCAAGCAGAGTTTTATCTTCCGAATTAGCAGAAGTCCGAAAGGTTTCAAGAATGCTAGGCAATGCAAGAATATCTCTAGAACAAGTTCAATTGCGTTTGACTACTATTCATGACCTTGGTGATGCAATGGTTTCAATTGGACCAGCAATGTCAACTATGAAAGGTTTGAAATCATCGCTAGGCAGATTTATGCCAGAAGCCGATGCTGAATTGACTTCTATGACACAAACGTTGGGTGGATTAATGACAGACTCACTATCAGGTGATTCGTTTAACACCATGCAGTCTGATGTCTCAAATGAAGAGACAGATGCAATCTTACAGGAAGCATCTGCAGTTGCAGAGCAACAAACAGATGAAAACTTTCCAACAATACCAACAACAACAACTCCTACTGGACAACCATCACAAACTACATCTAATTCAATGAATTTCCTTGAATAGATAAGATAGCAAGTCCAAACTTTTTTCTATTTTTATTTTTTAAAATCTAGTTTGGTTTGAGAATGATTTTTCCAACTAACCCTTTTCCATTTAGCATTTTTTTATGAGCCGAAACTGCATCATCAAATGTATAAACAGAATCAATAATTGCCTTTATCTTCCCTTGACCCATCCAGTAAAAGCCCTGTTCTAGCTCAGCACGAGTTCCCTGTGTAGAACCTAAAATGTTAATGCCCTTGAAAAATATATGACGCAGATCTACGGGTACATCATATCCAGTTGTGGCTCCAGTAGTTACAAGTGTTGCACCATATTTCAGCAGAGTTAGTTCTTTGTTAAAATGTGAGCCTCCAATGTGCTCAAAGATAACATCAATTCCTGCCGTGCCAGTGATCTCTTTTGTTATTGCCCTTACTTCTTTGTGCCAATCTTCTTTTCTGTGATCCACAGCATAATCTGCGCCAAGTTCTTTGAGTTTCTCCAGTTTGTCAGGACTGGCAGTTGCAATAACTGTACAACCATACAGTTTTGCAATTTGTATTCCAAAGATTCCAACGCCAGAACTACCACCCATAATGAGAACAATTTGGCCAGGCTTAATTTTGGCTCTTCCAACCAACATGTGCCATGATGTTAAAAGAGTCATTGATGCGGCTGCAGCTTCTTCATAACTTACATTATCTGGGATTTTTAATACATTAATTTCTGGAAGATGTGTAATCTCACAATAGCCTCCCCAAAGAGGTCCAGTTTCAAATCCCCAAATTTTTCGTCGTCTGCAGTCATATTCTCTACCATCTGTACATGCAGCACAAACACGGCATGACATGTTTCCGTGAGAGACTATTCTGTCTCCAACTTTGATATTTTTTACGTTATCACCTATTGCGGTTACTTCGCCTGCTGCATCAGTTCCAGAGATATGTGGCAACGGAACAGCAAGCGGCTTTCCTCTCATTCCCCAGATGTCATCATAGTTTAATGACGCAGCCTTTACTCGAAATATTACTTCATTAGGTTTTAGCACAGGTTCCGGAATGTTACGTAATTCTAAAATAGATTCAAAATTATCATCCTGTGCATAATTTTCATAAACTAATGCCCTCATTATTTTTCCCTTTTTAAAATACTAAGGGAATGCAGTTTCCTTAGAAAGTATATGATCCAACTCAGAAATCTTTATTCTATTTTGTTCCATCGAATCGCGCATTCTAAGAGTAACTGTATCATCTTGCAATGTCTGATGATCAATTGTGATAGCAAAAGGTGCACCAACTTCATCTAGTCTTCTATATCGTCTTCCTATTGCACCGGAGTGATCCAAAAATACATCAAATTTTCGCTTAATCATTAGATATATTTCATCAGTTTTTTCTGCAAGGCCATCTTTTTTTACAAGTGACAAAACTCCAACATGAATAGGAGATAGATATGGTTTAAGTGACAATACCATCCTATCATGTTCTTTGTCTTCCCGTAAGCTGTGTTCCAATATGGTATACATACTACGATCTATACCCATAGAAAGTTCAAAAATATGGGGAAGAACCTTTTCATCGCCATCCATAACTTCAAACTTCTCTTTGCTCTTTTTTCCATGGCTACCCAAGTCATAGTCTGATCTATAGTTGCAGGCAACAAGCTCAAGCCATCCCGTAGTTGTCTCAACCTCGAAATCATAAGCCACTTCTGCATAGAACGCCTTTTCCTTCTCTCCTAATTTTCGGAATCGGCTTTTTTTCATGTCAATTCCAGTCTTCTCATAAAATTCAGCCAAGATTCCCAAGTAATAGGCAACAAACTTGTTAGGAATTATTTGTGAATCCACCGCCTCTTTACACGTTAAAGCCTTAACCTCATCATTAACTTGAATTCGGATTTCTGTATCCTGAATCTCTGAAAATTTGTCCAAATCATTTAGCTTCGCGGGGTTACAAAATACCTCAATCTCTGCCTGATAAAATTCCCTTAACCTTAGCAGACTTTGTCTAGGCGCAATCTCGTTTCTAAAACTCTTGCCTGTTTGTGCAACTCCTAACGGAAGTTTTCCCCTCATAGTCTTGAAAAGTCTTGGAAAGTCAACGAAGATCGATTGGCATGTCTCAGGTCTTAGGTAAGCTGGTTCTCCTTCTGGTCCTATTCCAACCTGAAACATCATATTGAATTTCTTAGTATTTTCAAAATTACCATTACATTTTGGGCACTTGATATTTTTTTCAGCAATAACTTTGTCAAACTCCTCAAGGTCAGCACTTTCAGGGATTTCAACTTTGGCTAATTCAGCTATTATCCTATCGGCTCTATGGGTTGATTTACAATTTGTGCATCTTACTATAGGATCAGCAAAACTTGTCAGATGACCTGATGCTTCGAAGACGGAGCTGGACATTATTTGAGAACCATCAATCTCTATCATTTTATCACGTCTGAGCAGTTCTCTTCTCCAAAGTTCTAGGAACTTGTTCTTTAAACTTACACCAGCAGGTCCATATTCCCAAAAACCTGCTTGTGCATCAGAATAAATCTCGCAGCTGGGGAAATAAAATCCACGCTCTAAGGCGAGCTTCATAACATCATCGTACTTCATAACAGCAAGTTAATCCAGTAGAATAAATTCTTAGTCTTAGGCAAGATCTTTTGCCTTTCTAATATTCTCAAAATCAGTTCGCCTTTCATCAATTGGCGTCTCTAATATGATCGGAATTTTATTTTTGTTTGCTAGTTTGACTACTTGGCTTAAGCCAGTCTCTCCAATATGGCCTAAACCTATGTGTTCATGCCTATCAAGATGGCATCCTAATTCACCCTTTGAGTCATTCAAATGTATAATCTTTATGTGCTTTAATCCAATTTCACTATCAAACTTTTCAAATGCATCTTTGACATTTTTTTCATTTCTCAGGTCATATCCGGCAGCAAAGGCATGACACGTATCAATACATATTCCAAACCTAGATGCAGGTTTTAGGCTAGAGAAAATCTCCGCTAATTGTGTAAAATCAGATCCTACCGAATTTTTCTGCCCCGCTGTATTTTCAAGCAGTATAGTAACATCATTATTTGTTTTTGCGACTTCAGTTAAAGCGCTTGTCAGTCTTTGCATTCCTTTATCTTCTCCTGTGCCCTTATGACTGCCTAAATGAGTTACAAGATAGGGTATCCCGAGCTTGTCACAGCGTTCAACTTCTCTAATCATTGTATGTATTGACTTTTCATAAACAGAAATTTCTGGGGAAGAAAGATTTGGTAAATATGGCATGTGTGCAACTGTTGCAAACCTATCAATGTTAGATTGACTAAGATTGTTCTTGTAATTTGTGATATCGTCGTCTGTCAAGTCTTTGGCATGCCATCCTCTTGGATTACTTGTAAATACTTGAAATGCAGAACATTCACGTTCACTGGCATTAGTGATCGCATTAGCGATAGAACCTGATATTGAGACATGAGCTCCTATTTGCACGCCTGAAAACCTTGATAACATAATTTAAACTAGTATTGTCTTTTTGCTTTCAAAGCTTTTAAACTAAATTTTTTAGAAATTGTGTGTAGAACAATATGATTAGTCTGGGAAACGATGAGATCACAAAATATCCTTTTCTAGCGGAAGCTGGGCAGTATCTAAAGGATAAAGGATTCACACTAGAACAATTTGCTACGGATCCTGATCTTCAAATCATTGTGGATAAAGCATATGAACGAGTTGAATGTGCATCATGGGGAAAAATTTTCAATTCTACATCAGATGGTTCAAGAGGGGACATCTCATTACCGTTAGAGGTCTTTTCATTTCTATTAGCAATAGTTCTGTTAAAACTCAGTAATGCTAACACACTCATTAGCAGATTCTCTCTTGCTGAAGCTAGACGGGCTGAAAAATTTCTAGAAAAAGATCTTATTGGTGACTTGAATAAAACAAGTGAAGAACTAGCAATCAAAATTTTCAAAGATCTTTTTTCCGTAAGTATTAAAAAAAGTGGAAACTATTTTGTGATTCCAATTTCTGATTATCTACGTCATGCAGTAAATTTTCATGAGCTTGAGTGGAGGCTAATTAACCGCCATGTTGAGAAAGGAATGGTTTTTTTGAATTCTCATGAAACTGTAAGATTAATTCGAAAGGAGCTAGATGCTTATATCAAATCTAGGATTAGATCAGTTCAAACACCATCATTATCTCAAGGATTTGAAGAAAAAGTTAACAAATTAGTAGAGATGGCGAAAAAATTTACTGTTACTACGACTATATCAACAGAATATCCACCATGTATCAAACATGCAATTCAGGCGCTTAATGACGGAGAGAACTTATCCCACTCAGGCAGATTTATGCTTGCAACATTTCTTCTTGGAAGAGGGCAAACGGTAGATGATGTTGCACCATTATTCAAGAACGCACCTGATTATAATGAAAAAGTTACACGGTATCAACTCAATCAAATTTCTGGTGAAACAGGCAGTAATACAAAATATTCTTGCCCTTCATGTGAAAAGATCAAAAGTAATGATCTATGTTTTGCTACTCCCGATTGTGATTATATCATAAACCCGCTTCAATTTGGAAAAAAAAGATCATAAATGCTTGAACGTGATACAAAGTTTTTAGAGGAATCTTTCAAACAATATTATTTTGACCATTTTGATTTGATTCATGTTCCAGACAGATCAGACCAAAGAGAGTTTGGTTATAAAAAATTCAATTCTGGAATGAAAAGGCATATTTCGTTAAAAAACGATAAAGATTTACACTTTTTACTAATGACGAATATTCCTTCTGATGTTTTTTGCTCAAACGCATGTTATTCTTTTCCAAATATGGCGATGGCGGAAAAGGATTGGAAAGAGGCAGACCTTATTTTTGATATAGATGCAAAGGATCTAAACCTGTCGTGTAGAAAAGAACACACGTGCATAAAATGTGCTTCTTGCGGCGAGGTATCTTTGGTACAAGACAGTTGTCCTAATTGCAATTCAACCAAGTTAGATCTTGTATCATTATCTTGCCAAAACTGCATCTCTGGCGTAAAAAAAGAAGTTTTGAAATTGATTAGTATCCTAACTGACGATTTGCATATTCCAAGCGATAACATAACTACTTCTTTTTCAGGGAATGAAGGTTTTCATCTTTACGTAAAAGGATCACAGTATAACCAGCTAGGTTCAAAAGAAAGAGGCAATTTGATTGATTACATTATGTTTCGAAATGCCACACCAGAAACATTTGGTTTTAAAAAGTTCAAGCCTTCAAGGTCTTCATTTCCTGAATTTAATGAACCTGGATGGAGAGGTCGTGTTGCAAAAGAACTATTTGGGTCTAAATCTAAACGGTCAAAGACAATAAGCAAAATTATTTCTGATGGGTATTCTACATACCGGCAAAAACTCGATGAGATTGGTAAAAATTCCATTGGAACTAAGATAGATCCTAATGTGACGGTTGACATACATAGGATCTTCCGGCTTGTGGGGTCACTTAATGGCAAAAGTGGACTAGCCAAACTAAACTGCGAAAACATTGAAAAATTCAACCCATATTCAGAAGCATGCTTAATTGAGGATGATCAGGTTGAAATTGTTGGGAAATGTCCCATTAAATTTAGATTAAAAAATAGAAAATTTGGACTATACACAAATGAGAGAATTTCCGTTCCAAAATATGCCGCTGTATATATGATCTGTAAGGGTATTGCTAATTTAGCGTAATTTTATCAAAACTAGGCAATTTTATCGCTAAGGAATTAATAGATGGTAAGTGGAGTTTTGTAAGTTTGTATAGTTCGGCAAAAGAAGGCAGTAGCAACGCCCCTCCACCAGACGCGGGTAAGTTCATCAGAATTGGTGTTATAGCTTTGATTGCAATTGCGGCCTTTGCTATAGTAGGCAGCCAAGCAGTAACGTTATTTATGAATTTTGAAGAATTTGGAGATCTTTTTACAACACCACTTTACTTTTCGTTGGTATCTGGCATACTTTTATCAGCTATAGCATTAGTTCGTGTTAACATCGTACAACGCTCTTCGATTTCTTGGTTTATTTTGCGTACTTTAATAGGATTTGTTAATCGAAATCCATCTGGGGCATCTTCACAACTAGTTACACGTTACACCGATTACAAATTATCTGTACCACATTTTGCAATTTGGCAGATTACCAAAGTTTTGCTCTTTGGAACATTTTTTGTAAATATTATGTTCGGATTTGCGTTCATGTATGTAGTAGATGGAAATGATCTTGGTGTTGAAAGCATAACTAACATATTTTCACTTCCGTTTGTAGAACCACCTACTGATCATTCTTATGCAACTGAAAAAGTAATCCCTATGATTCCTGCTCTGTTGGTTTTGGTTCCACCTCTGCTTGGAGTTATTGGTTTACGGCTTTTACTATTCATCGGGGTTCATTATATTTTCAAAGTCATTACGTCATATATCCATGATACAACTGAAGGAAAACCAAAGTATCTGAGTTACACTTCAACACTTGAAGCTATTATAGGAATTGGGGTAATCTGGGCTGCCTTCAACATGTTCTTTGTTGATAACATTGATTACAATTCAAAATATGCCATAGGTGGAACCTTTGTTGTTGGATTTGCATTAATTGCCTTTTCAATATTTGATAGATTGAAATCTAGAGTGTTAACACACATGTTAAAAAGAGATGTATACATCAGAATTATTACTATACTTGCTATTGCAATAATTGTTGGTATTGCAATGTCAGTTAATACTAGTATTGCTGATGCAAAAAAGATAGAATATCTTGGTCCTTACAATGCACAACAAATTGGTGTAAACCGTTACCTTGGGGAATCAAGCCAAATTGAAGAACATATTCATGACGTTACACTAAAATCAATCTCTCCAAACCAAATTGAGCAGTATATTGATGATAACGAAGATGTTCTAAGTGGTATACGTGTGTGGGATTGGGAGGCTGCATTTGCCAAATTAAAGCCGGAAATTGGTCTTATACCATATGTAAATTTTGTAGATAACGATATTTTGAGATTTGATAATAAACTATATTGGACTGCATCGATGGCTCCAATCTTGCCTACGTCTGTAAGCATGGAAAATAGGTGGTATAACGAGCACCTAGTTTATACTCATGTTCCAGAAGGTTTTCTAACTTTAGAAGCAACTGATGGGCAAATAGTTGACAGCTCTGAGCTATTTGACCAAAGAAAAATCTACTATGGTGAAGGTGGTTTACTTGAACAAACCTGGTCAGGCTACCCCACAAATCGTGGCTCGTCTACTGCAGAACTAAACAATGAATCTTATACTGGCCTGGGTGGCTTGGAAATTGGACCACCCATTAGCTGGCTGTTTGAGCCAAACTTTATGATTTCATATCCTGGAACATCTATTCACGTCATGAGATTCAAGGATGTAAATGATAGAATGGAAACGCTGTATCCATATTTCTTGTACAGCTTGTTTGGCAAGAAGCTTGATTCACTTCCAGTAACAGATGGTGAAAATACCTATTGGCTTGTTCCACTTATAGCGGGATTTGATTCAAGCAGCGTACCATGGTCAGCGGGCAATCCTTATCTTAGACTCGTAGGCTACGGATTAATTGATACCTATGACGGTAATATACAGCTGATAAAACATGGAGACGAGTTCTTTTCTGATATGTTCATGCAGCAATATCAGGATAAAATAATACCCATGCCTGATTGGCTTACAGAGCAAATTAGATATCCTCAAGAACTTTTCAACTGGAGGACTGAAATGTATAACATCTATCATGTTACTGATGTTGATATTTTCATACAGGCAAACGAATTCTATGAAATACCTCGTGGTCTAGATACTTACTACATAGAGGCAAAACCACCTGGCTTTGAAGAGCCAGAATTCATAGGTTTGTTATCTCTTGAACTAAGAGGCTCACAGGGAAGAAACTTGGCAGGATATATGGTAGTACAAAATGATTTGCCAAACTTGGGTCATATGCAATTTTATGAAGTTCCAATAGAATCTGAAACTAAGTTGTTAGGTCCTACCTCTGTTCGTGAGGCATTGGACAGAGATCCAGACTTTGCCCAATTAAAGACACTTTTGCGAAACCCCCGAATTGGTGATAACATATTATACAGAGTTGGCGAGCATGATACCTACTTTATTCCAGTTTATACCGCTGGTGCTGGTGGTGTTGTAGCACAACTAGGTACCATTGCAGCAGTTGGTGCTGCATTTACTGGTGAATATTATGTAGGACTAGGCGATACTCAGGAATCAGCATTTGAGGCATATCTGCAAAAATTGTCAGGTGTTGTTACAACATCAGCAATCACTACTGCTGGTGGTGTAGTATTGGATAAACCTGCAAGAATAGACACGATAATGTCAATTTTTGAAGAAAATGATGTTCGTATAACTACTCCAACTTCAATTCAGATTCCATTGTCATTTAATATAGGTGATATTGCGTTCTATTCACAATCTGATCTAGAATCTACAAAAGAATTGCTTACACAATTGATTAATGAGTCTGGTGGTAAACGTATGCTAATGTGGGAAGAAGGAAATACACTTAACTTTGGATACCTCAAGGTTGTCGATAACGTAACCGAGCTACATTATGTATCGATTGAGGTAGGCAAGTAGTTGCTACTTGTTGTGGACAACGGTTCTATCTACACAAAAAACCTGACTGATTTTCTTTCTGAAAAGAAAGTAAAATTTGTCAGTCAAAAAGCTGATGATGTAGACCTATCAGACATGCAGAAATTTTATTCGTTCATCCTTTCTGGAAGGAGAGCAAATGATAGAAAAATGAACGCTATAAATTCCAAAATAATCAAACATGCCGTCTCTGAGAAGAAATCATTACTTGGTATTTGTTATGGTGCTGAAATTCTAGCTATTACCTTGGGCGGTACAATCAAAAAATCAGACAAGCATGTAAGGGGTGAGGAAACTGTTGTTGTTGAAAACAAAAATGAGATTTGCGATGGAGAAATGGGCGTAACTGAAAGCCACAAGTATGAAATCTCACAGTTAGGTCCAGAAATTCATAATTTAGCCAGCTCTAAATCATGCAAATATGAAATTGTAAAGCACAACAGCTTGAATATTTTTGGGACTCAGTTTCACCCTGAAATGAGCAATGACGGCCAGACTATGATTGAGGCTTTTTTATCTCTCTAATAGATTGAAATATAGTAAAAAAATTAGAAAATATAATGGTAAAAAAGCTAGAAATTGATCACAATGAGAAGGGAGAGATCGTTTCACCCTCGTATGTTGATATTGTTTCTAAGATCAATGAAATAATCGAAATCATTTCAATTGAAAAAGTAGACAAGGAAGATTTACGTTAATTTCAAAATCAACTATGCGGAGTGCGGGATTTGAACACGCGACCTCCAGCTTGGGAAGCTGACGTCCTGCCAGTCTGGACTAACTCCGCGCAAAACAAGTTTTGAAATTAGTATTATATAGCTTGATTGGTAACTTTTTTCATGGACGCGAAATGCCCAGAATGTGAAAATGTTGCCATTCTTGATGATGAGATTACAAAAGTAAAATGTCCACACTGCAACTTTGAGGCGGACTACGAAGCGTACTTGGAGATTATGAAGGAAAAAGCATTGAACATGTCTGCCGATTATATTCCTGATAGGTCAGGATTTTAACTACCAATAACTACCCTTATCAGAACAATCTAAATGTGCACCGCAATTTTTACAGATCAGATGACATGTTTGCATATGTGACATAACTTGATTGCATTTAGGACACTTTACTTCATCAAGCACAATTATCATTATCTGATCACCATTTATGATTTTTTGTGAATAAATGTCCAAAGGTTAATTAGTAGTTTGACTGTTTTTTTCGAATACTTGCCTAGCTTTAAGTTAACAGTGTCAGACCAGAAAGGAAAATCAATTTCTAGAGAATTAAAAGATAATGATGCTAACATCCTGCTGGGTTTGCAAGTAGGTCAAGAAACAGATGCTTCTATCCTAGGGCTGCAAGGAAAGATCAAGATCACTGGTGGCAGTGATAAATCTGGTGTTGCAATGAGAGGAGATGTAGCGGGCATTCCACGAAAACGTGTTTTACTATCGAAAGGTGTTGGCTTGCAAGATGTGAAAAAGGGTTTACGGAAACGCAAGCTAGTTAGAGGAAACATAATCTCCGAAGAAATTTATCAAATTAACTGTAAATATGATGGTAAAATTGACCTAGAACCAAAGGAAGAACCAAAGAAGGAAGCACCAAAGGAAGAACCAAAGAAGGAAGCACCAAAGGAAGAACCAAAGAAGGAACCAAAGAAAGAAGCACCAAAGGAAGAACCAAAGAAAGAAGCACCAAAGAAAGAATTCTAGAAAAATATGGAAAACAACCATGTGTTAACATTGGTACTGCTGGTCATGTAGACCATGGTAAAACAACACTAATTCAGGCTCTGACTGGCTCTTGGACAAGTGTACACAGTCAGGAGTTAAAACGAGGTATTACCATACGTGTTGGGTATTCAGATACAGCATTTTACAAATGTAAGAGTTGTGAGGCACCAACTGGGTATTCAACGGTTCCTAAATGCCCTAACTGTGGGAAAGAAAGTGAATTGTCTAGGGTGGTTAGCTTTGTTGATAGCCCTGGACATGAAAGTTTGATGTCAAACATGCTTTCAGGCGCTGCACTTATGGACGGTGCTATTCTTTTGGTCGCAGCTAATTCTAAAGTACCTCAGCCTCAGACAAAGGAGCATCTTCTTGCTTTGCAATTATTGGGAATCAAGCAAATCGTAATTGCTCAAAATAAAGTTGATTTAGTATCATACAAAGACGCGTTATCAAATTATTCTGAAATAACAAACTTTGTCAAGGGAACGAAAGCTGGAGATTTTCCAATCATACCAATTTCTGCTCAGTCATCTCTTAACGTTGATGCATTGATAGGAGCAGTTGAAGATACTATTGAAACGCCAAGCAGGGATGAATCAAAAAACAGCATAATGCACGTTTTAAGATCTTTTGATGTTAACAAACCAGGAACCAAAATTAAAGATCTCAAAGGAGGAGTAATCGGTGGAAGCCTAACACAAGGGAAATTTTCAATTGGAGACGAAATTGAGATTAAACCGGGCATAATGAATGAGAAGAAAAAATCATACCAATCAATTTTTACGGAAATAGTTTCTTTGGGCACTGGTGCAGGTATTGTAGAGAATGCTAACCCTGGCGGTCTAGTCGCAATCGGAACTAAACTTGATCCCTCTCTTTCAAGAAGTGACTCACTAATAGGCTCCGTAATTGGCAAGCCTGACACATTACCGGAAAATTCAACGGAGGCTAAACTAAAAGTTAGTTTGTTTGATACTGCTATTGGTTCTACCGGAGAAACTAAAGTCACACCAATTCAAGCTGGTGAATTACTAAGAGTGAATATTGGAACAGCACCTATTCCCGCGAAGGTAAACAAAGTGAAATCTGATGAGATTGAAATTCAACTTAGAAGACCCGTGTGTCTTTTTGGCGGAAAAAATGTTGCATTAAGTAGAAGAATTGCAGATAGATGGAGACTTATCGGGGCAGGGTTAGTTGGTTGACGTTATTTGTGATACCAGCTTTCTGATTCATCTAGCTACTAGGAAGATCAGCAATCTTGACTCAATTAATACCGAAATTGGTCAGATTCAGTTTGTAGTTCCATCTGTCGTTTTAGGCGAACTGGAAAGGCTTTCTAAAACTGAAGAGAAAAGACAGGACGCTACAGCAACTCTTGAATTTGCACAAAATTTGAAGACAATTGAAATGTCGGGCAAATTTGCGGATCAAGCGATAATTGAGCATGTAAGAAATCATGGAGGCATGATTGCCACAATGGACAAGGAATTAAAAAACAAAATCAAAAGCCTAAATGGCTCGATCATTTCATTCTCAAATGATAAGATCGTTTTGGAATCCTAGCAAAATTTAACATTAATTCCAACACAGCTGCGATGGGTAATAATGCTCAAAACGGCACCGAGGGTATGACAGACTTTGGCGAAGTAGGATATGGTGGACCAGCACCACCTGATAAAAGGCACACGTATGTCTTCAAACTTTACGCATTGGATTGCAAACTGGATCTTCCTAACGAATCTACAAAGGCTGACGTTGAAAAAGCAATGGAAGGTCATATCATAGAACAGTCAACTCTTACAGGCACATACACGCCTTGAAAATCTAGTTTTGTTTGTTTAACATTCGCAATTTTAGATATTTATCATCAGGAGAAAATTTTGCCGGGTGTACTAATATTGTTTGTTCGTTACATTTCTGACATTTCTGCATTAACGTATATCGCATACATTTAGGGCATTTTCGTATTTGAAATCGCATTACTCTCCACCAGTTTTTTTAGACTCTTCTCTAGTAAATTTAAAAACTCCCTTATTTTTTTCGATATTTTTTTGCAGGTCCTCTAAAACATGCTTAAGAGTTTTTTCTGCAGACTTGAAATCTGACGCAGTTACACTTATTCGATATTTTGGAGCGCTGATATACAATATTTCTAGTCCATCCTTCTGATCCTTCTTTTCAAAAGACTGTAAGATTTTCTTGATGTTTTCAATTCCATTAGGACTAAAGTCTGTTATTTCTAAAATACCCCTAATTTCTACTGACGGTAATTTTATTTTGGAGCTTACATCCTCAATTACCGCCAAAGTTTTTTCCGGCATATCTAAATCATTAAAGGCTTGGATTCCGTTAGTACCAATATCAATTATTGCATCATAGATTGAATCATATTTTGAAAAAATTTTGTCCTCAATTTTCTCAACTTCAGCATCTGATAAGCTCGCCTTTTTTTGTATATTTTGTATAATGCTTTGTCCTTTTTCGTGACGTTTCACATCAAGAAGTTTCTTTTTTCTTTGATCCTTTGAAATGTGTTTTAACGACAAATCAATTTCTTCTCTACCTTCTCTAACTTTCTTTACAATTGCAACAACTTTTTCATTTTCCTTAACATACTTGTTTATGTTTCGAACCCATCCTGGTGCTATTTCTGAAACATGCAGAAAGCCCTGAATCTTGTCATACTCATCGAGAATTACATAAGCACCATGGTCTCCAATCTTTGTAATAGTAGCAATAACAAGCTCACCTACTTCGGGCAGTTCATGCATTTCAGTTGTCAATGCGTTAATTTTTTAATTACGTAATTTATTGTTGCTGGTTAGAAATCTATCCCTTTCTTTGCTTTTATTCCAGACTTGAAAGGATGCTTTATCTCCTTCATTTCAGTTACTAGATCAGCTAATTCAATAATTTCCTCTGCAGCATGATTACCTGTAAGTACAAGATCAAGCTCTGGAGGTTTAGATTTTATAACATCCAAAACATCATTTAATTTAACCAACTCTAATTGAATTGCATAATTTATCTCGTCTAAGATCACTACGTCATATTTGCCAGATAGAATTTTCTCTTTACCAACCATTAATGCCTCATTGGCCGCTTTTACATGATCTTCGCGTGGACTTTTATCATCTAATATGCCTACAAATCCTTTACCAGCAGTAACTAGTTCAAATTCTGGTTCTAGTCTTTTTGCTGAATCCAATTCTCCATAATGCCAGGAGCCTTTTACAAACTGAACCATGCAAACTTTGTGGTTATATCCTACTGCCCTTAAAACAAGCCCTAATGCTGCAGATGTTTTTCCCTTACCGCCTCCGGTATATACAATCACTAGACCTTTTCCGCTCATGACTTGTTGAATTTTCTCTAAACTAAAAAGATTGATAGTAGATGAAATTCTTAGGTAAAGAATTGAATATTCCAAGATTAGTTATTGCCGGTGCGACTAGCGGTGTAGGCAAAACATCGATCACATCTGCGATAATTTTTGGAATCAAAAAACATGGCTACAGCGTACAGCCATTCAAGGTTGGTCCTGATTACATTGATCCCAGCTATCTTTCCTCAATCTCAAATAATGATGCAAAGAACCTAGATGTTTGGTTGATGGGTAAGAACGAGCTTGTACAAAGTTTTGTGAGAAACTCTGCATCTGACGTCTCTATAATTGAGGGTGTGATGGGCTATTATGATGGGTTTGGTGGAAAGACAAACTTTGCAAGCACGCACCATGTTGCATCACTGCTAAAGGCTCCGACAATTTTAGTTTTAGATGCGAGCAAGGCAGCACGTTCCATAGCTGCAACCGCTTTAGGGTTTTCAAAATTTCATCGTAACTCTAGGATTGTTGGAATAATTTTGAATAAGATTGGCAGCAAAAAGCACGAAAAGATGTGTCGACAGGCACTTGCAAACCTGAAGACTCCGATACTTGGTTCAATAACAAAAAATTCTGAGAGTATGGAATCACGCCATCTTGGGCTGATACCGGTAAAGGAGCAAAAATCGTTACAAAACAAGATTAGGAAAGTTTCACGTGAGATCTCTGACGACCTTGACATTGACAGGATAGTTCAGATTTGCAAAAGCGTACCACATCTGCCAAAGGTTCGACCAAAAAAATTCAAAAAACCAACATCTACAGTAGCGATTGCGCTTGACAGCTCGTTTAATTTCTACTATCATGATAACCTTGAGGCACTACGCAGGGAAGGGGCAAGGCTGAAATTTTTCAGCCCAATAAACGACAAAAAAATTCCGGCCTGTGATTTGATCTACATTGGCGGAGGCTTCCCAGAAGTTCTAGGACAATCACTTGAACGGAACACAACCATGAGAAAACTAATCAAAAAACGTGCGGAAGAAGGAACAGCAATCTATGCTGAATGTGGTGGATTGATGTATCTTACAAAATCGATTAGTTTTGGTAATAAAAAATACAAGATGGTTGGCTTGTTCGATGCAGAAACACAGATGACAAAAAAGATGACGCTGAACTATACCGAAGGAAGAATTAGATCAAACTGTATTGTCTCTGCTCCGGCAAAGTTTCGCGCCCACGAGTTTCATTATTCAAATATTAGAAACCTTCCAAGAGATGCAAAGCTTGTTTATGATTTAAAGATTGGTGAGGGAATAGTTGGAAAAAGAGATGCGCTTTCTGAATACAATACGCTTGCATCATATTGCCATCTGTACTTTGACAGTGCAAAGTACGCAACAACGTTAGTTCAGAACTAGGAATTCTCTCTTAGTAGTTTGAATAATGCATTAACAATTGACGCAGCGCAGGAACTTCCACCCTTCCTACCAGTATTGGTGATAAACGGAACATCAATCGTTTGTAGCTCTTCTTTAGATTCTACAGCAGACACGAATCCTACAGGAATTCCTATCACTAACGCAGGCTTTGTAACATTCTCTCGTATCATCTTGATTACTTCCAATAATGCGGTTGGGGCATTGCCTATTACTACAACTCCATCATTCATATCGGAATCTGCAATCCGCATTGACATCTGCGCTCTAGTCTTGTTCTCTTGCTTTGCTCTTTCAGCTAGACCTGGATCAGAAATATTACATATTATATTATTTCCAAAATCTTTTGGGTTTTGTTTGTTGAGTCCACCTATCACACCATTCACATCCGTGATTATACTACAGCCATTTTTCAGCGCACTAGTTCCACTTGTGATTGCATCTTTGTGGAAAACTATTTTGTTTTTTCCAGCAAAATCAAAATCTGCCGT
>LUMK01000157.1_pt1 | contig 17902 bp, 16 predicted proteins | sample 729981 | NCBI WGS metagenome assembly LUMK01 (sample SAMN03860265, study PRJNA289734) | marine metagenome | biome: seawater column; feature: ocean; material: water; isolation source: Red Sea water column Station 22 - depth 200m | place: Saudi Arabia: Red Sea | collected 2011-10-15 | depth 200 m
GTATTCATCTGCCTCCTCTTTGGAGCGCATGCTGAAGGTCACTTTACGGTCAGTGTCCAAGAGGCGAGTTTCCTGAACAATCGTGTTACCATCCAGTATTTCATCGCGCTGCCGTTCTATTTCATAATCAATTGCCTGCTGGACGAAACGGAAAGAATTTAAATTTTTTGTTTCCGTACGTGTACCAAATTTCTCCTGTCCAGAGGGCCGCAAAGACACATTTGCGTCACAGCGTAAATGTCCTTTTTCCATGTCACCGTCAGAAACACCGATAGTGGTGGCGATGGCATGTATTTTTTCCATGTATGCTTTGGCCTCTTCCGCAGAACGGATATCAGGTTCACTGACAATTTCCAGCAGCGGCACGCCTGCACGGTTCAAATCAACCATGCTTTCGGTACCGCCCTCTTCATGCACCAGTTTGCCCGCGTCTTCTTCCATGTGAATGCGTGTGATGCCGATCCGGCTTTTGCCCCTGGATTCGGTATTGATTTCCAGCCAGCCGTTTTCGCAGATTGGGCGATCAAATTGAGAAATCTGGTAAGCTTTCGGCAGATCGGGATAGAAATAATTTTTACGGGCGAACTGTGAATCAGCCCTGATCTCACAATTAAGAGCCAGTCCAAGCTGTGCCGCAAGCTCTGGAACACGGCTGTTAAGTACAGGCAGTGCTCCAGGCAGACCAAGGCATACAGGGCAGGTATTTGTATTTGGAGGTTTACCAAATTCGGTGGAGCATCCGCAGAAAATTTTGGATGCAGTAGCCAGCTGAACGTGAATTTCAAGGCCGATTACAGGTTCAAATTGCATTAAATGTTTTTGATCAGTTTACAGCAGAACTTTTTTTAAGTTTTTCTTCCAGCAGGGTTTCCAGTTCCTGCTTTGTAAATAAATCTGAAAAACCGTTTCCAGGAAAACGCAATGCCCACTCATAGACGTTGCGAAGCATCTGCTTGTTGTCAATAAGTGAGGGTTCTTTAAAAACCAGGTCAAATTCAGCAATGATGGATTTTGACAATTTACTGTAGAAGCGCTCCAGAACAGCCGCTGTACCGCCGCTGGCTCCCCAGGCTTCCTGATACCAGGCCATTGCGTTCAGAGTTAATTTACGTGTGCGCGGGTATCCGGAACACATCAGGTTCCATGGGTCACCCCGCTCCTGATCACCTGCTGAGCGAAAATCAGATCTAAGGATTACAGCCGGAACGTCAAGTGCTTTGGCAAACAAAAATTCAATCACAGTTCCTGAATCCAATTCTGTGCCGTCAAAATTAACCAGAATAAAATCTGCTGTAACAATCTTACTCAAATCGTTGTTGCGGATGTCGATTGAGCGGCTTGTACTTTGCTCAAGATTTTGCGGTAAAACGCAAATATATCGTCCGGATGATTCTTTTTCAATGGCCTCTGCCAGCAGCATATTTCCTGTCAAATCTTTGTGATTAAATAAATCACCGGCAAAATATACAGAGTATTTTTCAGACATAAATTTCTTTTTTTGAATAAAGAATGAGGTGAAGACTATGGTCTGATCATGCGGAATTTTGCAGTAAATCCGGAATTTCCTGCCAAAGAGAAAACGGTGTCGCAAAACGTTCCATCCCTTTCGTGTAAGGATGCCAGTCTGGAAAAATTACTTTGATTCCGGCACGATGGAATGCTTCAATCAGTTCCGGACGGTCTTCAAGCATTACATCAGGTTGAATTTGTTCGATAATAATTTGCTGTTTGAGATCGTCACCCACACACTGCAGTGAAGAGTAATTTAATTTTTTTAAATTTTCTGCACGTTTTTGAGATTGTTCCGGTTCCAGTGCTGTTACCAGATGCAGTTCATGGCTGCCGGCCAGCATATTCAGGATTTCCAGTGAACCGTCATAAAACTCTAATTGGCGCAGATAATCTCCTGCATGAAATTGATCACGCACCTCTACATTGTTCGGGAAATTACGGATAACTCCGTAAAGTTTGGGATTATGTGTATAGGGGATTTTTTCTATTTTGGTAAACTCAATAAATCCTTGAATGTAATTTAAAATTACTCCATCCACATCGGAACAAATTTTCATTGAAATAATTACCTTACAAAAGTGACTTATTAGATGTGTTAAGTTTGCTGTTGATTTGTTTCTAAATCAGGAATCTTCATCTTTTTCCAGCTTGATAGCAACCGAATTGATGCAATACCTCAAACCTGTGGGTTGCGGACCGTCCTCAAATACATGGCCTAAATGCGAGTCACAGTGTTTGCAAATTACTTCCGTCCTCACCATGTTCCTGCTAAGATCTTCTTCGTTACTCACACTTTCTTTTCCAATCGGCTCCCAGAAACTGGGCCAGCCGGTGCCTGAATCAAATTTATTATCTGAATGAAACAGGGCATTCCCACAGCATAAACATCGATATGTACCACTGTCTTTAGTATTTACATATTCCCCACTAAAAGGAGGTTCCGTGCCTTTATTTCTGCAGACCTCATATTGCTCCTCTGTTAACTGTTCTTTCCACTGCTGATTACTTAAATTTTTTTTGTCTGACATGGTATTCTTTTCTTCTTTGTTTATTAAACTTACTTACATTCATTGTATTCATTAATTTGCTTTAATAACACAATGATAGCTATCATTTGAAGAATTGCTGACGTTATGAATAACATGAAACCTCTAGTTAAATCAATATAAATGCAGACGGTTAGCTTTGTTTTAATGGGATTTGTGTGTTGTACACTAAGGTAACCGAAACAATTAGTTACACAGAGTGAATTGCTTTCATTTTTATTTTGAGCTACACTGTGACTTTTCTGTGGTTTGTTAGCAGTTGATTTTTGCTGTTGTTTATCTTTCACAATTAAGGATTAATTTGAAAAATATAAAAATACTACCGGTTTTATTTCCTTTGTTGTGTCTTATTTTGGGGAGCCAGATTCAGGCTCAAAGTCAGAAAGAGCTTGATGAAGCAACTGCACTGCTGCTTGAGCAAGTCAACATGAAGAAGATTGATGGACGTGATATGGCAGAGGTACCGCTTAAATTGGTATTGCAGCTGGCAAGCGAACGCAGCCTATCGCTTAAAGCATCAAAAATGGGAGATGAAGCAGCACAACGTTCTGTGATTGCCGCACAGGAAAGATATACACCCAGTGTGACAACAAGTATTGGTTACTCAAATACCCCTTCATTAGCTGCTTCCTCAAGCTGTTCACCTGCAAAACTATGCGGCAGCAGTTCCAACAGTATGACTTTTTCTTCGGCATACAGTAAGCGTGTGGACAGCGGAATTACTTATGGCCTGACGTATTCTGAACAAAGCAAAAAATCCACTTCGCTGTCTGTTCAGGAATTTGGGGGTGACGTTACTTCCGGAACCACAGGGGATACACTAAGCAGCGCAAGTTTGACAAGCTCTGTTTCCATTCCGTTTTTCCAGGATAGGGGTGCAGATTATAATGATATACCAGTGCGGCTGGCGGAAATTTCTGTTACAAAAGGCAGGCTAAGTACTCGTTCCACAGAATTGTCACTGTTAAAGCAGGTGGCCTCAATTTATTGGGATTTGGTGGGGTTAATGGAAACTGTCGAAGTCAAGAAAAAGGCGGTTGCTCTTTCAGAAAAACTTACTCGTGACAACCATGCCAGACTGGAAGCGGGACTGCTGAATGCTACTGAAGTGAGGGTTTCAGAAACTCAACTTATGAAGGATCGCCAAAGCTTACTCTCAACACAACTGGATGCAACGCGCATTGAAGACCAGGTTCGCGCGGCGCTTAATCTGAAAAATTTACCCGTTGGACTATATCCTGCGGACAAACCTTCAACTGAATCTGCTGTTCCAAATGATGTATCAGCGATGTCAGAATTGATTTATCAGAATGACACACAAATTGGATTATTAAATGCTTCGCTGGAGCAAAATCGTTATCAATTGCAGCAGGAGTTGAACAAGCAGAAAACTGATATGGATCTCAGCTTGTCCTATATTTTAAATGGATACAGTTCAAGCATTTTTGGAGGCACCGCAGATTTTGCCAAAACCAAGCTTCATGGGATGAGCGCAACACTGACATGGAAAGTTCCGTTGGGTGACCAGGCAACTGTGGAAAATATACAACGGAAACACCTTGAACAGCAGCAGCTGATGCTGCAGATTGAAGATCGTAAATCTCAGCTGAGCATGAATTTACATTCGCTTTTAAGGTCCTTGAAATTGATTGATAAGGAAAAACAGACTGCTGCCGCTGTAAGTAAACTATCTAAAGATCAGCTGCGTCATGAAATTGAACGCTTCAAGCTGGGTAAGAGCACAAGTTATCTTGTTTCTCAATATCAGCAGGACGTGGTTAAGTCACAGCAGCAGGAAATAATGATCAGCATACGTCAGGAAAAAGTGCGTGTGGAATTGTTAGCTTTAACAGGTGAATTCAAAGATAAATATGAACTGAATCAGGATTGACGACTATATAGTAATTCCTGATTCCAGCCTTTCAGGCAACAGTAAAAACAAAAATATAAAGTATCATCCCTGTTTTTTGCAGGTTTGTAAAATAAATCAGGAGAAAAAAATGATTAACTTCAGTAAATATCACAAAATTTATTTTAGTTTTTTATTCATTTGGCTGTATGCCTGGATAATGACATCCTCAGGCAGTGAGCTTGCGGGTTCATACAAGGCGCCAATATCTCTCACAGGGTTGATTGAACCTGCAGAAACTCTGGAAGTGCATGCCAGTGTGGGAGGGCGAGTTGAGGTTATTCATGTAACAGTAAACCAGACTGTTGCAAAGGATCAATTGCTGCTTTCGCTTAAAAACAGTTCACAGAAACGCCAGCTGGAATTATCTAATCTGCAGCTAAGGATCAACCAGAACAATGTCAGGGACAAGGAACGTCAGTTGGAGCTTGCGAAAGTTCAGGTTGAGGTCAATCAAAACAATGTCAAAGACAAGGAACACCAGCTGAAACTTGCTAAAATTCAGATACAAGTAAATGAAAATAATGTCACGGATCGTAAGGAGCAACTGGAACTGGCTCAAATACAAATAAAGGTCAATGAAAATAATGTCAAGGACAGTAAAAAAAAGCTCGAATTAGCTAAGGTTCAGGTTGAAGTCAGTGCTAATAATGTCAAGGATATGGAAACTAATTTGAAAGACATAAAACGCAGGCTTGATGACGAAGAGACTTTATTTGAACAGGGTTCTTCCACCCGTTCACAACTGGACGCGTTGCAGCTGCAATATAACAGGGGGAAACTTTCTCTGGAAAACACAAAACTGGCATTAAAGCGCACAGAACAGGAAATCAAACGCTCCCAGATTGGATATGAAAATTCAATGTTCGCGTTGGAACGTTCCAAAAAGGAAATCAGTCGTTCTCAACTGGGGGTGAACAATGCCATCCTTACTTTGGAGCGCTCCAAAATGGAAATAGGCCGCACTCAACTTGGAGTGAAAAATACCATCCTGACGCTTGAACGCTCCAGGCAAGACATGAAACGCTCAGAGCTGGGAGTGGAAAACGGGCGCATAACTCTGGAGCGTACAAAACATGATGTTGCCCTCAGTGAAGAAGCCCTAGAGGACACCCGTATCAAAGCCAAAATTGGCGGGATTATAACCGCTAAATTAACCAATGAGGGAGAAATGATCGGTCCCGGTTCAGCCCTCTTCCATATCATTAACATTAAACAGGTGAAAATTGTGATTCAGGCAGAGGAGCAAGATTTGCCAATGATCAAAGAAGGTCAGCAAGTTGTTTTTGTCACACCAAGTTACCGGGACAAAGAATTCTCCGGTTTCATCGAACGTGTGGACTGGACTGCTGATCCTGAAACAGGACGTTTCCCGCTTCATGTCAAAGCTGAAAATCCGGGACTTGCGCTGAGAGCGGGTATGACCGCGAAAGTTTACTTGCTGTCCAAATAGTTTTTTCAGGTTTTATCAGTAGGATAACTGCTGCCTGATAATTGAAGTAAGCGCCTTTATCCATTCAGGATGGTTATTCAGTGAAGGCACCAGTTCAAGTTCTTCTCCACCGCATTCACGGAAATGTTCAGCCGCCCGTATGCCTATTTCCTCAAGTGTTTCAAGACTGTCCGCGACAAAAGACGGACAAAATACCACTACTCGTTTCACGCCGCTTTCTGCCAGTTTTTTGAGATGCTGCTCCGTGTAGGGTTTTATCCACTCCTCGCGTCCAAAACGAGATTGAAAACTAACAGACCATTTTTCTGCTTCCAGATTCAGTCGATCGGCCAGTAATTTTGAAGTTTGGTGACAATGCGCGCTGTAGCAGTAGCGATTTTGATCTGCTAATTCCAGACAACATTCATTGTCATTCCGACACCAGTTACCGCTGGGGTCGCTTTTTTTTATATGCCTCAGCGGAAGACCATGGAAACTGAACAGCACATGATCCGGTTTATTTTCAAGGAATGGCAGCCCGACTTTTGCCCATGCTTCAATAAAACGTGAGTCTGAAAAAAATGGCGGAATAATCTGTAGATCAGGCATATTCCAGTCATGCAGTAATTCTTTGTAAAGATCTTCTAATGCACCACCATAAGTACTTGAGGCGTATTGAGGATACAAGGGCAGAACAATGATTCTGCTGTTTCCCTGTTCACGAAGACGAGCCAAAGATTTTTTCAATGAAGGCTCTCCGCACTGCATTGCCAGTTCAACATGAATGTTTTCTTCAGCAAAAGGTTCTATCAAAGCATTTTTCAGCTTTTGACTATAGACCAATAGAGGAGAACCTTCAGGCAGCCATATTTTTCGATATGCTTTTGCTGATTCCCGTGGTCGGAAGGGGAGAATGAAAATATTCAGCAGCAGCCAGCGTACTAAAGGGTTTATATCAAGTACCCGTTCAGATGAAAGCAGTTTCCGTAAATATGCACGGACTTCCGTTGTTTCAGGAGCATCTGGTGTGCCGAGGTTAATCAGCAAGACCGCAGTTTTTGAATTGCTGTATTCTGCTCTGGAATTGTTGGTTTGCAAGTCTGTGTACCTTTTTAACCTTTGAAGTATGATTATTTGTGAAGAAAATAATAAGACATTCTAACTGGCTGAAGTGAGATGGATTCTCTTGAATTCACTCAGATTTTTTATGTTGTATAAAAAGCGTTACATAACAAAAACAACTAATAATATGATATAGCAAGTAAAATTTTTTTATTTCAGTTTTTTATCTTTGTGTTAATGGTTTTTTACTTGTCGTTTTTTTGTTACTCATTTGTTACTCATTTTGCTACTATTACAAACAAGTATAGGCTAAAGGCATACAAGAATTTTCACAAGAGTTGCTGTGAGTATGAAATTGAGAAGGAAGAATTCAGCAGGTGAAAAGATCATTTTGTACTTGGTTATCTACCACAATGGAATAAGGTAATATGACTTCTTGTAATTAATTTTTTTTGAGAGCAGTCCTCCGATTTTGAATAATCAGGTAAAAACGGGAATAAAAAGCAGTCGAAAGCATTTTTCAAAAAATTTTCTCGAAGGAAATAAACCTAAAGAAGACCATCTCCTTTCGAAGATATTTTCAAACAGATAAGTCACTTTTTTTTAAAGTTCAAATGAATCCCAGCACAAAGGTTTCTTTCAGAAAAGGCACTAAGGAAAAAATAGCTATACTGCGACAGCTTGAGCGCAAGGTACTCTGGCTTTCAACCTGGATGATTCACAATGCGAACCACCTGCGTGTTAAAATAGACGGTCTCAAGGTAGGAGGACATCAGGCCTCATCGGCTTCGCTAGTCTCAATCATGACGCTCCTTTACTTCGACATACTGCGTCCCGCTGACCGTGTGGCAGTCAAGCCTCATGCAAGTCCTGTATTCCACTCTATCCAGTACCTGCTTGGAATTCAGGGAATCGGTCAACTTGAAAATTTCCGTGGCTACCGAGGCGCACAGTCCTATCCTTCGAGAACAAAGGACCTTGATGATGTTGATTTCTCTACAGGCTCGGTCGGACTCGGGGCTGCAATTACAGCATTTGCCAGCCTGATCCAGGATTATGTGAGATTGAAACCCTTTGGTAAAACTGATACCCAGGAAGGACGTATGATTTCCCTGGTTGGTGATGCCGAACTCGATGAAGGTAATGTCTACGAAGCGCTTTACGAATGCTGGAAGCACAGACTACGCAATACTTGGTGGATTATCGACTTCAACCGCCAGAGTCTCGATGCAGTCGTAAGCGACCGACTTTTTGGCCAGATCGACCAGCTTTTCAGAATGATGGGATGGCGGGTGTTGACACTTAAATACGGGAGACTTCTGGAAGAGGCCTTCACAAAACCTGGTGGAACGGCCCTCAGGGAATGGATCGACGCCTGTCCAAATTCCCTCTATTCCGCACTCGTCTTCCAAGGGGGGGAAGCCTGGCGTGCCAAACTGGAGGATGATTTCAATTCCGGACACAAGGTAAGACAACTCATTGGCAGTTACAGCGACGATGAACTCCACCGAACGATGACTAATCTTGCAGGACACGACATAGGAGTGCTTCACAATACTTTTCACCAGCTTCAGGATGATATTCCCACATGCATGATCGCCTACACGATCAAGGGGCACGGGTTGCCTTTTGCGGGACACAAGGACAATCACTCAGGATTGATGAATTCAGAACAGATGGAAAAATTCAGAGTTCAGAACCGAATCCGCCCGGGATGCGAATGGGAACCCTTTGAAGGCATTGACCTGCCTCAAGAAAAAATCTCTTTGTTTTTAAAAAACGTTCCCTTTCAGCAACAGGGATCAAGGAGATATAGCGACATCAAACTCGAAGTGCCATCAATTCCTGTTCCCAAAGGTAAGGAGATCCTCTCAACTCAGGAAGGATTTGGAAGAATCCTTGCCAATTTGGCTCGGAGCAAGTCAGAACTTGTGGAACGTATAGTCACAACTTCGCCAGACGTCACCGTCTCCACCAATCTGGGAGGATGGATCAATCGCAGGGGGGTTTTCAGTCGAAACCCTATACCAAGCTCCAAACAGGAAAGCGAAGTACAATCGTTTCAGAAATGGGAACAAAAACCTTCAGGACAGCATTTCGAACTGGGAATTGCGGAAAACAATCTTTTTTTGATGCTGGCGGCGATGGGGCTTTCTCATGAACTGTTCAGCAAAAGACTGATCCCGGTAGCAACTATTTATGATCCATTCATTTACCGTGGGCTGGACGCACTGAATTATGCCTGCTATCAAGATGCACGTTTCATTCTTGCTGCTACACCTTCGGGTATTAGCCTTGCTCCGGAAGGAGGGGCTCATCAGTCCATGGGGACCCCCCTCGTCGGCATGGCTCAGGACGGACTGGCCGCCTTCGAACCATCCTACGTTGATGAACTTGCCACTATCATGGAATGGAGTAAGGCTTTCCACTCGTCCGATCCACCAATTGACGCGGAACCTCAGCCCTGAACAGCACACTGCGATTATAGAAGGGGGCTACTGGGTTTTTGAACCTGAAACAGGGGCCGAACTGGCCTTGATCTACTCCGGTGCAGTTGTCCAGGAAGTTACGGAGGCCTTCGAACTGATCCGAGAGGACTTGCCTGGTGCAGGTTTACTCGCCGTCACCTCCTCCGACCGGCTCAACGCGGGTTGGCAGGCGGCCAAGCGCAGCCGCCACCATGGCGGACCCAGAACCGTTTCCCTAGTGGAAAAATTGCTGGAACCGCTTGCAGAAAATGCAACACTGGTAACTATTTTAGATGGTCCCCCCGCCACACTCTCCTGGCTCGGAGGAGTTCGGGGACACTGTGTCGAATCACTTGGTGTTGAGCACTTCGGCCAGTCTGGCAGTATAGACGATCTCTATCGCCATTATGGACTCGACACACAGACTATCATCAACGCCTGTGCTTCGGCATACCTCAATGCATTCGGTTACCATGACCGTTGAACAGCAACCAACGCTTGAAGAGCAAAGCCGAACTGTAATCGAAAAAGTGAGTCCCTTGGTTAGGCGCATTGCCGACAGGATGAACATTGACCTTGGTGGGCTTTCAGGAACTGGAAGTGAAGGTCAGATCACTGTGAAGGATCTTAGGACCAAGATCTCTCCAAAACAGGAATCGATGGTTACCGTAACGGAAAAAGTATCCGATTCTACCAAGATGGATACCCCTATAAAGAGGTCTTCAAAAAATATTCGTGAAGCATCTGATCAAGAGGATTATATACTTCAACCTCTTAACCATATCCGTAGAATCACTGGGGAAAAACTCAGCACCGCAAAACGGGAAATTCCACACTTCTACCTTTCGGTGGACTGTGAAACGGACTCTCTCCTGGATTTCAAGAGAGAACATGGAAATAGTGAAACATCCTGTTTTTCCATAAACGATTTGATCCTCTATGCCGTAGCAAGGGCCTTGAAGAAACATCCCGAGGCCAATGCTTCCTGGAGCAATGAAGGCATTAGGATTCACCGTAACGTCAATCTTGCGGTTGCCGTAGCCTCAGAACGCGGATTGCTGACTCCGGTCATACGGAATGTGGAATCGAAAGGCATTTTGGCAATTGCTTCCGAAATGAAAGAATTGAAGGAGAGGGTCAAAAACGGGAAACTGGGTAGGGAAGAACTCATGGGGGGTACTTTTTCGGTATCCAATCTTGGTATGTATGGGATTCAGCAAGCAGTTGCTGTTATCAACCCTCCTCAGGCCTGTGTTCTTGCTGTAGGTTCAGTAGAGACAAAACCATTGTCTCGGAATAACAAAATCTATCATGCTTCCATCATGAACTGTACCCTTTCCTCAGATCATCGGTTGCTTGACGGTGCGGAAGCCTCTCGGTTTCTCGCATGCCTTAAACTCTTCCTGGAGGAACCACTTCAGATGTTGGTCTGAGAATTAAATTCGATGCTTTAAAGATCGAAAAGGAGTTAAAACTATTTATCACATCGCTTCCCAGCACAGAACAAAGATCATTAATCAATTATCTGGTAGTGTGCATTCCTCGGTCGACCGCTATTGATTTGTACAATATCCTGAGGACATGCTGAGAAACATAGCACGACATCCATAAGAACCTTAAATAGGACAAAATCCCCTCGTTTTGATACTGTAGGCAATTGTTCAATTTTTCCAGCCGCATCGACTGGGGTGTTTTGCCAGAGATTAAACGGACACGGTGTTTCTGTGGGTTTGAAACGTACTGCCGCGAGTGCCTCCCACAGGTTGTCAGTACAGTTGTCATGATAATCAATACACCCCAATTGCTCGTAGCGGTACCGGTCACAGGCAGCCAGCATTGTGTCATGCACACCGGGGGAGGTATCTTCGAGAAACTTGAGTATTTTACGTCGTTTATTTGTGATCAGCACATCGCTTGGCTTTGGTCGGTAGCGGCCTAACCATACCCGACAGTGTTCCATGGACATAAACTCTCCAGGGTGTTCGACATTAAACGCCCAGAAGTCGACAACCTGGTTGCCATGAGTATTAATAATTTTGACCTTTTGCCCTTTCTGCACATGGGCAGCTACTCCTTGTCGTGCTGGAATCTTTATAAGCATAGAACGACTGCTTTTAGATTTCATTTTCTTAATGGGCATATAAAATCTCCTTAAAAAGAGATAATCCAATTAAGCATTGGAATACATAAAAATATGGAAGCAATCCATTTAGACCGGTATGGATATATAACAATGGTTTCTATCAGCATTGATATTCAGTGCAAAGTAGAAAAACAGGAGCAAATAAGTGCATATTCCTACCATAACTATCAGTAAGAATTGTTCACGCTTATCCTTCTTTGCAGAAAAATTGTTACTATTTTGTATTTCTTAATTAATGTAATAATATCAGCAAGTTATGTTAACTTAGTTTTTCATGTTGTATAAAAGGCGTTTATCTCAATATACTCTTTCGTCAAATCACAGCCCCAGACTGTTTCAGCGTAGCTGCCGTTTCCAACTATCACCTCCAGCTGGATCTCATTGTTTTGCAGATATTTAGAAATCGCATCCAGGTTAACTTTTTTTGATTCCAGATTTTCAGCGTTCACGTTCATGCCATGGCCGCCGCTGCCAAAGCGGATTGATAAATCATCCAAAGACACCGGATACTCAAATACCTTTCCAACTGCCATCACAAATCGTCCCCAGTTTGGATCAGCGCCATGGATTGCGGTTTTGACCAAAGGCGAGTTAATGATTGATTTCGCGACCTTCAGGGCCATCTGTTGAGAACTGGCTCCGGAGACAGTTAATTCAATAAGTTTCTTTGAACCTTCGCCGTCACGCGTTATTTGTTTTGCCAGGCTGACTGCTGCTTCTGTGAATTTGTTTTCAAATGTTTCAGCATCCACCACACCGGCTAATCCGTTTGCCATGATAATGACTGTGTCACTGGTGGAAGTGTCAGAATCAATAGAGAGTCGGTTGAAGGATTTGTTGACAACCCGTTTCAGCATTTGCTGCAGCAGTTCCGGGCTCATTTGGGCGTCAGTTACAAAATAGCTGAGCATGGTTGCCATATCAGGCTCGACCATTCCGGCTCCTTTGGCAACACCGAGCAATGTGACATTATCTATGGACACGCAATGCCATTTCGGATGTGTGTCTGTTGTCATGATTGCACGGGCAAAATTTTCAATAAATTCCGGATCGCTTCCTAATTTTTCCGGTATTGATTCGCATCCGGTTTGTATTTTATCCATAGGCAGCCGCTGTCCGATTACGCCGGTTGAAGAGGGAAGAACCAGTTCCGGAGCAATTCCCAGAGCCGACGCGGTCCAGCGGCACATATTTTTTGCGTCTTCAATTCCTGCCTGTCCGGTGGCAACGTTTGCGATTTTTGAGTTGACTGCAATTGCCTGTAATTGTCCATCCTGCAGATGCTCCCTGCCAACAATAATCGGCGCGCCTGGCATGTTGTTCCTTGTGAAAACACCTGCCGAGGAACATTTGCATTCTGACGCAATAACTCCGAAATCCGGAGCATTTTCCTTGATTCCAAGGTTTATTCCAAGCCAGGAAAATCCCGGCACACTTTTCAAAGGCGGATAGTCCTTTGTCATACTAAATTCCTTGTGTATAATTAAAGTTAACAGCAGCCATTAGTCTACGGACTGAACTGACAAGCGTCAACTTATTAGCAAAATTCTGCTCGCCGGTTTCCATTCTGGGCTTTTGAAATTGCTGATTACATAATTGAAGGTTTTTAAATCAACACACTGTTTGAAAAAAGTATTTAACTCTTTATCAAGCAGGAGCACTTGACAATTTTTTGAGGCAGCAGCTGAAAATGCCAATCTACAATTACCAGGCCTTTGATGGCGAGGGGACTTTGCACAAAGGAACCAAAGACGCGGCTTCAGAGTCTGAGGTACGCCAGTTTTTACGCTCAAGAGATCTTTTCCCCAAGGAAATTCGCACAAGTCGTTTCACCAGGGCAAAAATCAGCGCAAGTGAAAATTCCAGTAAAATTAAATTCCCCAAACTGTCTTTTTACAAAGGCAGCTCAGCAAAAGTTCTCACACAGTTCACACGTCAGCTTGAAGTTTTGCTTGATGCTTCCATTCCTTATGACAAGGCATTTCAACTGATAATTCCTCAGACTGAAGATTCAGGATTTCAAAGCATTCTTTCAGATGTGCGCTCACGGGTGGTGGAAGGTATGCCGCTGGCAGCAGCAATGGAAAAGCATCCGGAGGTGTTCCCCGCTATGTACGTCAGCATGGTACGTTCCGGAGAAAATTCCGGCAATCTGGACATCATCATGAGGCGTCTGGCAGATTATTATGAAGCACAGGAGCGTGTGCGTTCCAAGATCATGAGTGCGCTGATATATCCGGCTTTCATGACTGTTTTTGGGGTGGCAGTGGTAATTTTCATGGTTACAACAGTTGTGCCCAAAATCACCGGCATTTTCGAAAGCCGGGAAGCAGCACTTCCTGTTCCGACACGTATATTAATAAGTGTCAGTGATTTCGTAGTAAATTACTGGTTTTTGCTGGTTGTCGCGATTTTCTTAATTTCCATTGCTGCAAAAATCTTTTTCCGCAGCGATCGCGGCAGGATGTGGAAAAACAGGATTGAACTGAGTATGCCTCTGCTGAGTCGTCTGCGCGTAAAGGTCATGGTTGCACGATATTGCCAGACTCTTGGGACCCTGTTAAAAAGCGATGTTGATTTAAAAACCTCGCTTGAAATATCCAAAAAGGTTGTTGTAAATCAGTTGTTCATTAAAGAGCTTGATCAAATGATTGTGGATGTGAACAACAAAGGTATCCCGCTTTCGGCGGCCATGGCCAAAATAGATTATTTTCCTGAGTACGTGCGTCATGTTGTATCAATTGGGGAGGAAGCAGCACGGCTGGATGAACTGCTGGAAAAAGTCGCCGACAGAATGCAGGAAGAAGTAAACACTCTGCTGGAGGCAATGACATCACTGTTGCAACCAGTTCTGATTTTACTGCTGGGTGGTGCAGTAGGATTTATTGCTTTGGCTGTTCTGTTGCCAATGTTGAATATGAGCCAGATACTGCAATGAAAATCAAATAATTCAAAATATAATATTAAGCTTCATTGTAGTTCACAATTGCAACTCAAAGTGTGGAATAAGTAAAAACGGAGCTGCTGGGCCTATTTCAGTGTGAAAAGAATTCCTGTAATTAACCGCTTTTTGTAGGGTGCCGATAAATCACCACCGGCTCTTCCATGAAAATCTTTTCTTCCTCGACCCAGGCACCCAAGCGTTCTGCCAAAGAGCGAGAGCGGATGTTTTTTGGGTTTATTAAGCTGACTGGCGCATGCAGTCCCAGCTTGGGGCCTGCTTCACTTGCAGCTTGAACAGCTTCAAAAGCAATCCCCTTTCCCTCATATCCATCAAAGACTCCCCAGGCCAACTCTGCCTCGGGCCATTCGATATGATGCAGATACCCTGTGTACCCACACATCAGGCCTGTTGCACGGTCAATGATATGCCAGAATCCGTAGCCGCGGATTTGCCAATGCCCTGCTGCACGCAACAGGGCACGCCAAACTTCGCCTTTGTCCATAGGCCCGCCGACAAACTTTGCCCGAACTGAGTTTTGGAAAAAATCAGTCATAGGCTCAAGGTCCTCCAGCAATGGGGTACGCAGGATAAGACGGTCTGTTTCAAGGGTTGGGATTTTTGTCATTGGGCTACTTTTGCTTATGGTTGGAGGTAGAACAGCGCCTTGACAGAATGCACAGTATGATTGTCAGTTCATTGGCAGTATACAGGTGTTCTGCCAATTTTAGTGGGCGGGTGTTAAATAAACAGGAAAATCAAACCTGCAAAAATGAACCTTCATTGCTCCAGAAATTTTTGTTACAACATGCTCACCAAATCATTCCATGTCACAAAAATCATCAGGAAAATAAGCACAGAAAAACCAATCATCTGAGTACGCTCACGAATGGCAATGCTCAGTGGTTTGCCGTTGATTTTTTCTACAAGCAGCATGAAAATATGCCCGCCATCCAGCGCCGGAATCGGCAGCAAATTGAAAATGCCTAGTTGAAGACTAATGAATGCCATCAGAAAAAACAGGTCAGAGATTCCGCTTCTGACAGCATCACCAATTACCATCCCGATTTTGACCGGACCTCCAAGGTCATCCATTGAACCTTCTCCCTTGAACATTTGTCCAAGAAAACTGAATGTGGCCTTAGTTATGAACCACAAACGGGAGCTGCCCAGCACAATTGATTCGCCTAGTGAGTGCGAGCGAACATTTTTTGACATGCTCATGCCAAAAAGCCATCTTTGTGATCTTGTATCAAAATAAGGAGTAACTTCCACAAACTCAACCTCAGCATTTCGCTCCAGTTCAACAGTAAGACCTGAACCAGGATTTAGCGCATTTATCCATTGATCCGGCGCGGTGCATTTCAATTGCGGAACCTTCGATGTATATTGAGTTGCCGCCGCGATCAATGTCAAAAATCAACGAATCCGCGGGAGAGATTTGTCCAAGTACGTTATGAAATTCTTCCCAGTTTTTAACAAACGTTCCGTTCACAGCAACAATTTCATCGTTTGCCTGAATCCCCAATTGCTGGGCATAGCTGCCCTGCTGCACGTGCTTAATACGTGGTGAATCATCCAGATAGGCCGGAATCTCCATACCGATCCAAAAAACCAATGGCATGAAGATCAGGGCAAACAATAGATTCATCATCGGTCCTGCGGTAAGTATGTAAAGACGCTCAAACAATGTTTTTGAAGCATAGTTGGTGGGATCATCCGGATCTTCATCATTGACATTCTGCCCAAACAATTTCACGTAACCGCCAACAGGAATCCATGAAATGCGGTACTCTGTTTCACCAATCTTTTTTCCCCAAAGAGTCGGTGGGAATCCGACTGAAAATGCTTCCACCCGTACCCCCACATGACGGGCGGCCAGATAATGTCCCAGCTCATGAATGAAGATCAGAATTCCAAGGACAATCAAAAAAGCTAAAATTGTTGTCAGCATGCTTGTAAATGATAGAGTGTATTATTCGAATTTATAACCAGCCTGCATTAGTACGGAACAGGCCTCGTCCAAAGCTTGTTTTGGAACTAAAATATAATCTGTATTGAATGTAGATATTGCAAAAATACTGATGTTCGTTTGTGCAAGTATATCAGAAATGCCCGCCAAAATTCCAGTCAGATCAAAGTCAAGCGGACCTTTTACTTTTATGCATTTCCAGTCCGGACTGCTATGCGTGCTTTGAACTTCGAATTGTTCCGGACATACCACGGATAATTCTTCTGCTGTTTTACATACATTGTAAAAATCACAGTTCCGGATTTCTTCTGGAATCGATGCATCCGGAGATAATTTATAAATCGTAAAAGTGTCCCTAAGAACTGAAAGCGCAGGATGTTCTGGAGCATGGTATTTTTGCATTTAATAAATTTAAAGTGGAGTTTAAGCCATGAAATTCCTGGCCTGCTCCCTTCCCCACTGATCGGCCTGCTCCGCACCCTCGATAGTATTGATGTCTTTGAGAAATGAGGGAGATTCCGGAAGAGATGTTATTTGGTCATACTTACTCATCACTGAATGCAGAGTTTTTGAGATGTCGAGATAGCTGATTTCTTCCTGCAGGAAAGCATCGACAGCTTCTTCGTTTGCGCCGTTTAAAACCGCAGGTGCCCCGCCGCCCTGCCGGGCAACTTTTATGGATGTGGTAAGGCAGGGAAAACGCTGAGGATCAATTTCTTCAAAATGCAGAGCGTTCAGTGACAATGGATCCAGGCGCGGAATTTTCAATGGGAGTCTCTCAGGCCATCCCAGGCAATGGGCCAAAGGAACCCTCATGTCAGGCAGTCCCATTTGTGCCAAAAAAGAACCATCAACAAACTCAACCATGGAGTGAATAATGCTCTCACGGTGCATGACTACTTCAATGTTTTGTACAGGAGTATTGAACAGCCAGTGTGCTTCAATGATTTCCAGTCCCTTGTTCATCATTGTCGCGGAGTCAATAGTGATTTTACTTCCCATATCCCAGTTGGGATGATCCAGAGCCTGTGCGGGAGTAATGTGCTCAAAATCTTCCAAAGGATGATCCCTCAGTGATCCTCCAGAAGCGGTAAGTATCAGGCGGGCAATACGTTCAGGTGGTTCATTGTGCAGCGCCTGAAAAATAGCATTGTGCTCGCTGTCGGCAGGCAGAAGCTTCGCACCTGTTTTGTCGGCTGTTTGCATGAACAGTTTTCCGGCCATTACCAGAGGCTCTTTGTTGGCCACCGCCACTGTCTTGCCTGCTTCTACCGCGGAATATGTGGGCTTCAATCCTGCCGCGCCGACAATTCCGGACACCACCAGATCAATGTCCGGATCGCTGGAGATATGCGACAATCCATCCACTCCCCAGACAAAATCTGTATCCGGAAATGTTTCACGTAATTCTCCCGCC
>LUMK01000331.1_pt1 | contig 17859 bp, 14 predicted proteins | sample 729981 | NCBI WGS metagenome assembly LUMK01 (sample SAMN03860265, study PRJNA289734) | marine metagenome | biome: seawater column; feature: ocean; material: water; isolation source: Red Sea water column Station 22 - depth 200m | place: Saudi Arabia: Red Sea | collected 2011-10-15 | depth 200 m
CATGTTCATCGATAGTTATTGTTTTCTGTAGAAGTATCTGTCCTGTATCGACTTTGGGTTCAATGAGAAATGTGGACAACCCCGTTTCACTATCGCCATTGATCAATGACCATTGAATTGGTGCGGCTCCTCTATATTTTGGCAGCATAGAGCCATGGAGGTTGATGCATCCTTTTTGAGGAATATTGATGATCTGTTCCGGTAAGATCCTGTAAGCGACAACAACAAATATATCCGCATTTAATTCTGTCAATTGCTCTACAGCATAATTATCATAAAGATCGTCTACTTCAATGATTTTTAGACCCAATGAATTTGCAAATTCAAATACTGGGCTTTTGATCAATTTTCGACCTCTACCAGTAGGTTTAGCAGGATTGTAACCACTGCGGATATTTGATGGTCACTTTTTACCAGTGAATCTAAGCTGGAAACAGCAAATTCCGGATTGCCCATGAAAACGATCTTCATGACTTTTTCCGAATAAAAATAAACCTCCCGGGTTGCCCCGAAAGGTTTGGTAGAATATTTAGAATTTGATACCGAATCAATACAGAAGAAATAACGGCATCAATACGAAAATTGAGGATTCCGAAATCTTCCGCAGCAGTTTCGCTTCCGATAGATACCGGCCGATGTAAAACGGGATGGAAAGCGTTAGACTTGGACCGCATCCCTGCTGCATCCGCCCAGAGGTAAAATGTGGTCAGCATATTTTCTCTGAACAGCCATTCGGTTCCCTGAATTCCAATATTCGCCCTTAAACCGATTCCGTCTGATTCGGGAATGGGATTCGGCGAATAGATCATTTCGCCGCTGAAGATCCACCGACGATATAGTTCCCATTTCCATGCCGGACCCATTGAAATGTAAGGTTCTTCAAATCCGTCCTCTTCGCGAATGCCGGCAAAAAATTTTCCCGTTAATTCAAACGATGCCCAAGTTTTTCCCGCGGACAAACCTCCTGAATACCACGTTTCGAATTGGCTCCCCGGGCGATAAATTTGCGACTCCTTCAAATCGGCCGGAACCGTGAATCCGGCATTTGCAACCCATCCCTTTCCGTCCAATCCGGCATAAACCGTATTCCATCCCAGCGAGGAGATTGAAGAATCACCGATACTTTGAAATTGTGAATTCAATCCAAAATGGTCCACGGGAAAATCCGTATTCTTTACAGTCAGCCTTCCGTGAATAGATGTTCTGTTCAGCCGCAGATAACCAAGATCCGGGTACGCCAATACATTGGTCATTAATTTTTGATTGAACTGGCTTCCATTCAGCGTCCAACAATATTTATCCGAATCATTTTTTAACAGAAACCCGCCAGAAAGAATTTCATCCGTGTATCTTCCTGTTTCGGCGGAGGAATCGTCCGGCAAACCGACGTCTGTTATTAGGCGAATTACAGAAACATCCAAAGAATTCCCAGTACTTTTCGATGTATAGTCCATTTTATAGGACTGCTGAATTGGGATTTCTGCGTAAGGTACAAGAAACTGGCCTTCCCTTCCTGCAAAATCCCGCTTAAACATGCCAAAGTATTTGCGGGAATTACTATCTGCAGACCGTAAACCAATTTCCAGTTCATCCAGCACCTGCACAGTCTTGAGCTCCATGATCCTGGAACCTCCCAGCCAAGACAGCAAAATATTTTGTGCCATTTGTGTTTGAGGTCCGGAAGCAGGTCCAAGTGGAGAGGAAGAATTTTTACCATGAAATTTTACAGAATAATCTTTAGCAGAAATTCCTGTAAAAAATTTCTTCGCAGGATAATCAAAAATTGAGTCCGTGGTTTCCAATTCAGCAAACATCCGTTTAATCAGAGAGCCGAAAGGATGGGGAATTAGTTCAGCCATGTTTTATCAGTGATGGAAAATTTTTTTCAGAAATGGCTCCAAAGCTTTTTTGCCTGCGAAACAGCATTTGCTTTTATTTCTTTTTCAGAATGATTGAGCAGCTGCCTGTCTTTTATTCTGAACTCTCCTCTTGTGATAACGTCACTTGGAGGTTCACACCTCCCTGGAGGTGTGAGCTCCGAATCAGCATTCCCTCTTTTCCTTCTCGAAGCATGTTTGCCTGCATGCCATCGGTTCCAAGTCCTGAAGAAAGTTCATTGAGGTTTAGATTTGGTGTCATGCCGACCCTGTTATTCGCGTTAGATGAAGGATTGTGAACGAACAGGGCGTTATGTTTGCGGATCAATTCAACATCAGTTTCTTTGATATGCAAACCATGAATAATCAGCGCGTTTTCATTCAGCAGATCAAACCGATCCAGTCTCTCAAGAACGGAACTGTAGCCTCTTCCTTTAGCATCTTTTTCATCGGCCATATCTTCTGAAACATGAATGTGTATTCCCCACGACTCATGCTGGGTAACTGCATCATGGATTTTTGTCAGTGACTCATCAGACAGTGTGAACGAGGCATGCATGCCTATTGTTGGTTGCACATGAGGAGAGCCTGAGTATTTCTTCAGGGCATCCAGATTTTCCTGCAGGCTTACCTCAAATTTTTCTTCTCCGTTACGATCAGTTATTTCAAAAGCAACGCTTGTGTTCAATCCTAGAGTTTCACCTGTCTCTGCAAGTAATGAAAGTGAACCCTGGATGTATGAGGGGCTGCAATGATGATCAATTACTGTTGTTGTGCCTGCCTTGAGGGAGTCGAGCATCCCTGCTTCAAAACTTGCTAGTGTGGAATCATGGTCCAGCGCGAGGTCCATTTTCCACCAGACCTCCTGCAAAATTTCTGTGAAATTACTTGTAGTATTTTTGGGCAGCGGCATGCCTACCGCAAGGGTGGAGTACAAATGATGATGGGCATTGATCATCCCCGGCAGGGCAACTTTTCCGCCAAGATCATGTACTGCATCAAACTCTCCACCTGGTTCGCTGCTTCCCACACTTTCAATTGTCTCTCCTGAAATTGCAACAAAAGCATTCTCGATGAATGCCTGTTCAGAACAGGGGTTGATCAGATGCAAATTTTTCAGCAGCGTTTTTTTCAAATGCAGTTCCTTTATCAGTCTGGTTAATCAGCGACCGGTCATTATAATTGAATATGCTGATCCAGTCAACATTTTCAGCAACTTAAGCTTTATGTAAGTAGGCAAGAAATTCGTCAAAATAAGCTTGCCATGAATCTTCCGGCTGGACTTCCATTTCCAAAATCCAGACACTATTAAACAGTTCTGAAAACTGTTTAAGTTTTACTGCATCTTTTTCTGTGGTTACAATAAAATCAGGTTTTAATTCATCCTGTTTCTCCAAAATTTTATGCACATCATTCATGCTATAATCATGGTGATCAGCAAACTCAAGACTGCCGATCAGATTTCCTCCATGATTTTCCAGCAGGCGCCTGAAACCCGAGGGCTGGGCAATTCCTGCTATGGTCAGTAAATTCTTGCCATCTAACTGCTGAATATTCAGTCTGGTTTTACCATCCATCCTGGTCAAGCCACTTGCCTCATAATTGAAAGTAAAGACAGGGCAAGTGACCTTCATTTCATTATTGAGTATTTCTGAAACAGTATGCGCTGATGCTATGTTGGCTTTAGTAATAATGATTGCATCTGCACGTACCCATTGATCAGCATGCTCACGAAAAACTCCATGCGGAATTAGTGAGTGGTTTTCTAATCCACGCTCCGCGTCTATCAGCAGCAAATTCAAGTCGCGGTGTATTGCCAGATGCTGATAGGCATCGTCCAGAATCAGCACATCAGGATAATCCTGTGTTTCAGCTGAATATGCAGCGGCGATCCGTGAATTGTTCACATGTACCGGCACCTCCGGATTTCGCATAGCAAGCAAATACGGTTCGTCTCCAAAATCACGATGATCAACATTGTTTTCTTCACAAAAAAGCAGACGTTTCTTGCTTGAGGGATTGTTTCTTCCGTAACCTCTGCTGAGAATCGCTGGCTTAATTTTCCTGCTTTGAAGTTCCTTTACCAGCAGATCAACCACAGGCGTTTTCCCTGAACCACCTACAGTCAAATTTCCCACAGAAATCACAGGTGTTTTTGTACGATGGGTTTTCAGCCAGCCGTTTTTGTAGCCTTGAAGACGTAATAGAACTAAAGCTTTGTAAATTAATGAAATTATAAAAAGCAGTGGTTTAAGCAGGTTGCTGGAAAAAATCATGATTTTATTCTGATGTTTTTTTGATCTGCTCCATTTCAGAAAATTTTGGCAATTTCTGAATATCATCAGCAAATACTCGAGTTGGAGTCACAAATACCATCACATGATCGAAACTGCTGTCCGCGCCGCTTGTGCGGAAAAACTGACCCAGCAGGGGTAGGTCTTTGAAGAATGGAACGCCTGATTTGCTTTGTCCAGATCTGTTTTTGATCAATCCTCCCAGCAAAAATGGCTGTCCATCTCTCACTATGACTTGTGTTTTTGCCCGCTGAGTGTTGATTGGTGGAATTCCATCGATGCTTGATCCTTCCACAGGATTACTTGTTTCCGCGTATATTTTCAGCCAAATCCTGTCATTGCTTTGATTGTCACTGTCCTCAATCAGACGAGGGGTCACCCTGAGTGTGATGCCTGTCTTCAGTTCCTGCAGGCTGCTTGTTTTTTCTGTTGCAATTTTAATATGCAGTACGGATCCACTGTTCATTTCTGCTTCAACGTTATTTAGGGTGACCACGACCGGTCGGGAAAGCATACGACCTTTCCCCTCACTCTGGAGCAGACGCAATACTGCGTCTACCCTCAAAGCCTGTGTTGACGCGCCAGGCCCCAGAGCTAATCCGGCAGTGAAAGGGCCTTGGTCTGTGACGGTGACTGTCCCATCTGTGGAAACACTTTTTCCTCTGAATTCAAGTCCCAATTGACGGGATTGAGTTTCACTTGTTTCAAACAGGTGTGCTTCAATCCGGATCAAAGGCAATGGACGATCCCAAATGCGCACAAGTTTTACCATCCATTCCACATGGGATTTGCTGCCTTCCAGAATCAGTGTGTTTCTCAGCAAATCCGGAATAATTTGAGGCCGCAGCTGTGGGATTTCTGTTTCAAATGTTGATTCTGCTGCTACGGATTCTTTCGGAGTATGATCGATCCATTGTTTTATCAGCTGCAGAGTTAAATTGACTGAATCTTCTGAACCTCTTAAAACAAGCGTGTTTTCAGTAATGTATGTGTCATGGACAAGTCGTATATCTTCCAGTTCCTGTCTGATTTCCTTGATGAATGATCGGACTTCTTTTTGGCTGACATCCTGGAAGCTGAAAGACTTTGTCACCAATGAAGGGTCCTGAGTCCACTCCAGCACATGCAGTTCAGGATAATAAACAACATGCGCGTTCTGGTGTCGCGCCAGATCAAAAACCGCATCCTCAACAGATGCAAAATCCAGCCTGCGAAAAACTTTGCGCTCTCTAACTTTTTCCGCGTTGAAACGCAATGCAACCTGTCCCGCCCGCGCCAGTTCTCGCAGAACATTTTCCAATGAAACAGGCGTGTTCATGTTTTTCCTGAAAGGACGGTGCCGCCATACATTTTTCCGTGGCATAATTCTGTGACGTCCATGATCCAATACAACTGAAAGATCATGGCGTGTCAGAAGCAGACTCAGAACTGTTTCGGGATTGTTACCGCGTACTTGGTTTACTTCCGGAATGCCTTTTACTGATGAATCGATTTGTATATTTTCAGGATTGCGAGCGAATTTTTTAAAAAGAGAACCAAGCATTTCCGGCAATGTTGCTGACTCCACCGTGGATAGCGTAACTCCGGACTGATCAGTATTTTTCCACTCTATGCCTGACTCCGCAGTTATTTCAACAATGCCTGTAACAAGGAAAACTATTAAGAATAATAACCACTTTTTCATTGCCCACTACCTCTGTTGTTACAATCAGTATATAAGTTTCTGAGCATTTATAAACTTTAGGCTATCACCTGAATACAGCTTATTGATGAATTATTCAAGTGATCTGATAATCTTGGAGTTTAATTTCCACCCAAGCAGCAATTCAGAAGTCATAACTGAATCTGAATAACAATTCTGGAATCTAATCTTCATGCAAGTGACACTCGGTATTGAAACTACATAGCAGAAAAAATACCGGTGTCAAATTTCCTTCAAGGAAATGTATTGTCAATTCCTGAATAATGAATTAAGTTTTCACATAGATTGTGCAATTTGTTAATAGATTAAGTAATTCTATATACCTTTTGTTAAAGGAGAAACATGAATAAGCTGATACGCCGCCCGGATATTTGGATAAGTTTTGCTTTATTTCTGCTGATGATTCCGGCTGAGCGGCTTGAATTATTTTCGTCCATAGAAAACTGGCTTCTTGGAAACCGCCATATTGTTCGATTGAACACTTTGGATGCAGATCAAACTCAGTTTGCCTATGATGACATTTTAATCGTTGATACAGAGGAAGAGTTTTTTGATGAGTATGGAAGCTGGCCGCTAAAACGTTCGGATATCGCAAAACTGACTACATTAATTAAAAAACTTGGTGCAGAAGTTATTGCCCTGGATATGTTGATGGATTTCCCAAACGGATATGGAGAGGATCCACTGCTTGCGGAAGCATTGGAAACAGCAGGAAATACTATTGTTGTAGCGCAGCTTGAATTTGATGGAGATGGAAAATTTCAAGGAGTGAACTATCCAACTGAAACTCTCAAAGTGGCAACAGAAAGTGGGTACACCAACCACACCCTGATCGGTAATAAGATTTCGCGGGTCCGCTTTTTTCCCGAACAAATTGAGGAACATAACGTCTGGCCTTTCGCCATAAAAACACTGGCTATGTATAAAGGGGTGGAACCGAAGCTGGAAGATGGAAAGTTGATTATTGGTGATATTAATGTGCCCCTGGATCAGTTCAATGATTTATGGGTTGACTTGCCTGCACTTCCGCCCGCTGCAACGTTTTTGGCAAAAGATACTCCTGCTGGAATATCTGCTGGAGAGATTTTATTTGACCTCGAAGACATTCCGGATGATGAGTGGGATGAAGAGACCGAGGAACTGCAGGAATTGATCGCGGGCAAGATCGTCCTGGTGGGAGATACTTCTGAAGTTTCCCACGATATCTTTACCAGCCCTATCGGAGAAGTTTACGGAATTGAGTTTCTCGCGGACACAATCTATACACTGATGAATAACCAACCGATTCGACCGGCCGGTAACGGAAGTGAAGTATTAGTGCTGGCGATGCTGTTTATTGCATTTGTGCTGGTCACTATGATACCAAAATATGAAAACGCGTTATTTTTTCTGATTATTGCCTTATATGTCGCCTTTGCTGTTTATATGTATGTATATCATGGAATTGCTTTTTCAATGAGCTATTCTCTGATTGCCTGCTTTTTAAGCACAGGCTGCATTAACCTTTACTTGTTTATGATGGAACGCAAGCAGAAGGGATTTATCAAGGGCGCGTTTTCTCAGTATCTTTCACCGACAGTGATTGATCAAATAGTGGAAAATCCGGATATGCTGCAGCTTGGCGGAGAGAAGCGTGAAATGACTCCGTTCTTTTCTGATATTCAGGGTTTTTCAACTATTTCAGAAGGATTGACTCCTGAAGAGCTGGTACAGCTGCTGAATGAGTACCTGACGGCAATGTGTGACATTATTTCATCTTATCATGGAACAATCGATAAGTTTGAAGGCGATGCGATCATTGCCTTTTGGGGAGCCCCACTTGAACTGCCTGATCACGCCACTGTCGCCTGTCACGCGGCCATTGATATGCAGAAGCGAAATGAGGAAATGCGTAAAACTCTGCGAGAGCAAAACCGACCTATGTTATATACCCGCATGGGTATGAGCAGCGGTCCTGTTGTAGTGGGTAACATGGGTTCGGCTGATCGGATGGATTATACTATGATGGGAGATGTTGTAAATCTGGCAGCAAGACTTGAAGGTGTTAATAAATTTTATCATACCTACACTATGGTTTCTCAAAGCACCTATGAACTTACCAAAGATGACATTGACACCCGACAGCTGGACGTTATCCGCGTGGTTGGTAAAAAAGAGCCGGTTCCTGTTCATGAAGTACTGGAACGAAAGAACCAGACAAGCGGCGAAAAGAACGGTGTTGTGGAACAATACTCCAAGGCTCTGAATCTTTATAATGACAGAAACTTTGCCGATGCTCTAAAGAGTTTTGAAAAAGTGCTGACAATTGATCCTGATGACGGCCCGTCCCAGACTTATGTCAAGCGCTGCGGTGTTTTCCTGGAGAATCCTCCGGAAAAAGACTGGGATGGTGTTTATACCTTTACAGAAAAAGGCTAAGCTGCAACTTGGATGAAACAACGTCTTGACAGGCTGCTTGTAGAACAAAACCTCGCTCCTTCCAGAGAAAAAGCCCAGGCCTTTGTGATGGCAGGCAAAGTGAGGGTTGATGGTCAGCCTGCTGGAAAATCCGGTCGTATGATAGATTCCGGGGCTCATTTGGAGGTCCTGGGTATGGACCAGCCTTATGTGAGCCGTGGCGGTGTAAAACTTCAGGCCGCGCTTGAATATTTCGGTATAGATCCTGGAGGAATGGTTGCACTGGATATTGGTTCTTCAACCGGAGGGTTTACCGATTGCCTGATCCAGGCAGGCGCAGAACAAGTGTTTGCGGTCGATGTGGGCTACGGACAACTGGCCTGGGATCTGCGTAAAAATCCGCGAGTGGTGTCTTTGGAACGTTCTAACATTCGTCATCTTGAATTTGAGCGTCTTGGACAATACGTTGATCTGGTGGTAATTGATGCTTCGTTCATTTCACTACGGTTAATTTTTCCCAAGGCTTTGAAGTTTCTCAAAGATGGAGGATCAATGCTGGCACTGGTCAAGCCTCAGTTTGAAGCAGGAATTGATGAAGTTGGCAAGCGCGGGAAAGTAAGCGATTTAGCAGTACATGAAAGAGTCCTGCAAACACTTAAAATAGAAGCCGAGAAAATTGGTTTCATAGTCTCAGGACAGACCAAGTCCGCAATTTACGGGAAAAAAAGCGGTAACCAGGAATATTTTCTCATGCTGAAAAAACCAGTGAATGCTGGAATAAACGGTTCATGAACATTAACTCCTCACCCCAGGATTCTCCGCAAGACTCACTGCTTCAAGTTTCCCCTGAACATATTGTTCCAAATCCTCTCCAGCCGCGAAAACATTTTGATCAAAAGTCTCTGAATGAACTTGCTCAGTCAATCCGTACGCAAGGAGTGCTGCAACCTTTGGTTGTCAGAAAACACCCTGAACTTCGAAATCGATATGAACTGGTTGCAGGAGAACGTCGCTGGCGCGCATTAAAGCAAATCGAAGTTCCTCAGGTTCCGGTATTGTTGAGGAATGTGAGTGATCATGAAATTCTGGAAGTCTCTCTGCTGGAAAACATTCAGCGAGAAAATCTGACCGTTATTGAAGAAGCGCAGTCATATCAGGATCTTCTGCAAATTCATGGATACACACAGGAAGAACTGGCCAAAAGAATCGGCAAAGACCGTTCCACAATTGCAAACATGCTGCGCTTACTGCAGCTCCCCTCAGCACTGAAAAATGATCTGGAAACAGGCCGCATTACTTCAGGACACGCCCGTTCTATCCTGTCTCTACAAAATGAGGCTTTGCAGCTGGAGATGCGGGAGCGCCTTTTGCGTAATTCCTGGTCGGTACGAGAAACAGAACGGCAAGTCCGGATGAAGCTTGATTATCTTGAAGTATTTCCGAAAAGACCGGAGAAGAATTATGATGTTTCGGACAATTCTGAAACAAAAGCATCATCAGCGGATACGGAGATACAGCTGCAGCATCTTGAAGAGCAGCTGCAGCGCCGCCTTGGAAGCAAAGTTGAAATTAATTTCCGTGAAGGAAAAGGACAGATCAAGATTGATTATTACTCATTGGATGAGTTTGAGAGGATCTTTGAATTGTTGATCTCAGACTGATTTAGTTTTGATAGTTTAGATCAATAACTTTTTACCAAATAATTTATCTTTTAGCAGAAACATTCCCTATTACTCTCAAAAGTATTTTTGAATTTGAACAACTTTTCCTCAAAGATTGCCGAGAATTAAAGCAGCACTCTGAATATATAAATATTGTGTCTGCTTACAATTTCAGACCCAACAGGCAAAAACTAACCTCCAGGGAAAATTCATTGATACCTGGTTTTAGAGTGTGAGTTTGCTCCCTTGCTAAAATTTGACCTTTAGACCAAACGCAGGGAAATTAGACCCGCATTTTTTTCTGCAATACAGTCCATACACTCCTGAACGATGATGGATGCGGAATAGCATCCTAGGTTCCATAGGAAAGACAGGCAGGCCGATGTCCAGTTCAACCATGAAGTATGCAAGTAAGCGCTTTGTGTCCACTTCTCCCAGGGCCAATTCGGTCTTTGGGATTTCCTCTGCATAGGAAAGCCCATCTCCATAGGCAATGCTGACAGGAATTGGGTCTTGCAATATAGGACACCCTAAGACAAGAAGGAGATTGGTTTCCCAATGCTTCTGAATCCCGAAATGCTTGCCAAGTTGTCCCTCGATCTCAAACTGTATCTTCCTGAGATTGGTAGACAACTTCCGGCTAATGGCCAGGGTCTCAATATAAGATGGTCGGTAATTATACATCCCTTTAAGCACAATTTCCCCAAAACTATTGTCCACAATCTGCCCTTGATAGAAAGACAGGTACCATGCCGGTCCCCACAGAAATGATAACTGGTCATCCGGGAAACCGTAGTCTGAAGAAGATGCCCCTGGAAACGATGAAACCCTGGATTCCTTTCTGAACAGGCTTTTTTCAGGAATTTCTTCAGAAGATTTCTCTAATTCGGAATCTGTAAACAAAGCAGTTTGAAGCTGATGCCATATTTGGTTGAGGCTATCCGAGAGAAATAAGCGATATAGCCTGCAATCTGCTTTTCGCTCATCTTTTGAGACATTGCCTGAAAAGCAGGTGTCTTGAAGCATGTCAGGAGCTCCAGAGGAATTGAAAAGCGTGCCCACGGAAGTAAAGATCAAACCTTTTGGTGGAGGGAGGATAAACCATAGTCCAATTCGTCCCGTACTATGTGTGTTGAGTTTTTTTGTGGGAACTCCAGGTACTTCGAGTGTGAAAGAGTAATCGACTCTCGCGCTAGAAGTCACCAGTAGAAGTGTACCTGCTGTAACTGTTGAGAAACCCAGGTTCCTCCCAAAATCAAGCTGAGAATCACTTAGTTCGATTTCCACCGTTAATCTTTGAACCTTTTCATCGCTCGGCTCGACAACACAAGTATATGGACGAATGGTAAGGCTTTGCTCCAGTTGTTCGCAAATTAATCCATGAATCACAGGGTTGGCAGTTTGAACAATAATTGGGATAGGGAGGACAGTTTCACTCGAAATGGGTGTTGTGACTGGCGCCGGTGTGGAAGTTAATGGGAGTTGGCAGCTTGCAAAGAGGAAGTTACAGCAAAGGAGTCCCCTGATATATGCTTCTCTCAATCTCCAAAAGTCCTGAAACATTTATAATTTGTTTGAAGCTAATTGAATTACAAAAAATATGCTTTATTTCTTTTCACTTTTTCATATAACACATCAGAACAACTTTTTAAAGTTAACAATTGAGATAGAATAACTACTGCATCAGCAGTTCGATTTGTTTCGCAATCTTACTTCAGCAAAAAAATCCATACTCTATGATCCTTTTACATAAGATATTTGTGAATATACAATGTAAAACTTAATAATCAAACTCTACTCCACCATTTTTATTAAAATAAAATAAATGTTGGATGATTTACAAGCATTATGAATTATTGGCTGAATTGAAAACCACCGGGAAGAACATCTTAGTCCGGGAATTCAGTTTAACAGTGTTTAACTGTTCTTTTGAGGGTTCAAAATTTAAACTTTATAGATTGAATAAGATGCCTGAACTAAATGTATCAAATCCAGATGGTTTGCTGTACATAGTCACAGATTCACATCTGGATGAAAAATCTGCGCCTGCCACAGAATTTGCGGAGATGCTGTCTCAGCTGGAAAATCCGCACACGGTGGTGTTTCTTGGGGATCTTTTTGTAATCTGGCTTGCTCCTCCAAAGTTCTGGACAGGCATGCACCGCAAAGTTATGTCAGGATTTCAGCGCCTGAAAGATAAAGGCTGCAACGTTGTGTTCATTGCGGGAAACAGGGACATGCTGCTGCCTCGTAAATTTACAGAACGCTGGAAACAGAGCCTCCCTTTCACTCATTTTATACACAACGACTGGTATTTGAACTGGGGCAGCAAACGTTATGGATTTATCCACGGAGATAGCATCAATTATAATGACCGTCAATATTTGCGCTGGAAAGCCCTGTCCCGGAACTGGGCCTTTGAAGGATTATTCAGGATAATGCCCGCGCAGTTAGCCCGCTGGATTGCAGAGCAGTTGGAAGCAAAGCTGGTTGATTCCAATAAAGAATTCAAAATCCACTTGCCTTAAAAGGAAATGAAGGAATTCGCAAACTCTGTGCTTCCAAAAGTGGACCAGTATTTTGTTGGTCATTTTCACCTAGATCGATTAATTGAGGTTGAGGGATGTTCAAGTGTGTTGCGAGTTATTCCAGACTGGCTTTCACAGAGGACAGTGGTCAGAGTTCATGCACAGGGCGATATAGATGTTCTTCGTTATCAAGACGGCAATCTGAATATTGCTCAATAATCAATTGTTAAAATCTGTTCTTGATTCCACCATCCAGTTGCACAGCTGGTACTGTGTCCAATATGAGTATAATCCAATGACATCTGATCTCAACAGACTGCTGGAAAATCCGGAAAAGACGATGACCTCCATCATCCAGCGGGTAGCTACCGGTCCGGAACTCAGCAAAAGCATTTCGTTTGAAGAAGCACGTGCCGGGATGCAGATTGTATTGGAAGGCATGGCTGACCCTGTGCAGGCTGCGGTATTTTTAATTGGTTTGCGTGTAAAACGAGAGACGGAAGATGAGAACAAAGGCATTTTTCAGGGCATACTTGACAAAACAATCCTGCTTAAAACGGATGTGGATGAACTGGTGGACATAGCTGATCCTTACAATGGTTTCAGTCGCAGCCTTCCTTCTTCACCCTTTTTGCCCGCACTGCTGGCGGAATCCGGAGTAGCTGCTGTATCACACGGAAGAGACACAGTCGCTCCAAAATTTGGTGTCACACACAGCCAGGTTTTACGCGAAGCAGGCCTATCCGTAAATCTTTCTGCAGATGAAGTGTGCAGGCAATTGATTGATCCCGGCACAGGCTGGGCATATTTTGATCAAAGCATTTATTGTCCTAGCCTTTTTGAGTTGGATGAATTACGTAAAAAAATAGTAAAACGGACTGCAATTTCTACAGCTGAGGTACTAACCGGACCAGCTCGGGGACGCGGCAAAACTCATTTGGTTACAGGATATGTGCACAATGCATATCCGCCTGTTTATACAATGCTGGCTCGACACTCCGGATTTAATTCCATGCTGCTGTTAAGAGGTACGGAGGGCGGGGTTACTCCCTCACTGCGTAAACGGGGTGAGTTTATACGTTTCTATGACCAGGGTAAGGAACAGGTTGTTGAAGCGGATCCATCAGAAATTGGAATTAAGAGGGATAACCGAATGGTTCCAATTCCTCAAGCACTGCTGTCGGAGAAAGACAGTGAATTTGGTCCGAATGACAAAAACGCTGATATCGCTAAACTTGCGGCAAAAGAAGGACTGGAGGCTCTGGAAGGTGCCGGCAATGCCACAAGTGATGCTCTGCTCTATCTTGCGTCTTTGATTTTATGGCACCTAGGGAAATATAATTCTTTTCAGTCAGCCTCGTCAGACATGCGAAAAATTCTGTCCAGTGGAAAAGCCGCGGTACGTTTCAGAAATGCCGCATGAAATAGTTCAGTCTAAATGATTTTTCGTTGATAGCTGGACTGTGGTCAGATATGAAGTTCATCAGCTTTCAGCAACAGGGTTTTTTGTAACAGTTTTGGAAATTTCACCATATTATTGCTATGGTTGCAGAAGCATCAAAGATCACTAACTAAATAAACTTAAACTAAAAATGAGGACATTATGGGAACTAAAAAAAATATTGAATCATATTTTCAAAATACAAATTTTCAAAACGCAGTAAAATTATTGATAATAATTTTCTTTGTGGTCCTCTTTTCTTCCGCATGTATTACACTGGGGAAAGATTTTGCGGAACAAAATGTTCCAAAGATCAAGATTGGAGTGACTACAAAAAATGAAATTCACCGGTTATTCGGCTCCCCATGGCTTTCCGGAGTTCAGGATGGACAGCCGGCATGGACTTATGGCAATTATGATTACGCCTTGTTTGGTGAAAGAAAAGCAAAGGATCTGGTAATTCAATTTGATGATGATGGAATAGTATCATCATTTACTTTCAGTACAACCGATCACACGGAATAATTTCGATTAAAATTACATCAGCACAAGATTTCTTGAGATATTACTGATTGATTAACTATTTTTTGATCAACAGGAAAGTTCAGCTATGGCATTCAGGGCATCATCCAAAATTATTATTTTACTGATTATTCTGTGTATTACAGCATTTTCAGTGCATGCGCAAAAGGAAATATTTCCTGATTCTGATCTGCTTGATGTTGAAGAAGCCTTTGCGATTGACCACATTGTAATTGGCCCAAACGAAGCAATTGTACGTTGGGAAATTTCTGAAAATTATTATTTATACAAAGACAAATTTGTTTTCAGCAGCAAAGATTTTTTCATCGATCAAATTCAATTCCCTCCTGCTGTAATGAAATACGACGAATTCTTTGGGTTAAGCGAAGTTTACTACAATGTGGTGGAGACAACTTTGATGCTTACACCAAAAAACAAAGCTAAGACGAAAGGGGTTCTGGAAGTATCATTCCAGGGATGCTGGGGTGGCGGAGTTTGCTATCCTCCGACTAAATCTTCTCTGAATATCAGCGGGCTCTAATGAATCATGCTTCATTTTGCAGGCAATGATTTTTTTCATGAACAGTTTATTGTTCTTCTTCTGATATTCCCACCGTAATGTCGGAAATTTCATAAATTCTCAGATCTTCCCTCCATAAATTTGCATCCGCGGTCAGGATCACCTGCTTATCATTTTTCTCAATGATTTTTACATGCAGATCCAGTTGCATATACTTTGTTGTTGGTATAATTTGTCCACGATATTTCCAGATCACTTTATTCAAAACAGGTGAGAAACGTGGATTCCGGAAGGAGTTCCCCAGACCCTGAAAAATTGCGAAAGCCTGCAGTGCCTGTATAACTGCCTCCACTCCAAGTGAACCGGGCATTACAGGATCCTGATAAAAATGACATGGAAAAAACCAGTCGTTCGGATTTATTTCCTTTCGGGCATACGCGTAACCGTTCCCGTAATTCCCACCATTTGCAACAAGAACAATTTCATCTGAGAATGTAAGTTGTCCGGAAGACAGACGCAAATGTGGACGTGTACTGTGTTCACCTAGAATGTTCCTGAAATCATTTGAGTTTAAATCCAGATTTTCGGACTGTACCTGAGGATTATTTTCAATCCATGGAGAGGCCGATTTACCGCTATCCAATCCCACCTGAGCCGCAAGCGCTTCCTTGGTAAAATAACCAAACATGGTATTACCATGATAAAATTGCTGACCATCACAGCTCAGGGAAAAGCTGTGTGTTTGTATGATTGTGTCTCCGGATGAAACTGTTGAAAGAAGTTCAACCTCATTCACAATTGTCTTGCCTCGCAAGTCAGGATTACTGAGTAATGTGCCGTTTCCGTCCAGGTTGCGGTAGCATAAATCAAGCTCCGGAAAAGACAATATTGCTCCGGAATGTGTGGACAGAAATCCACAGGATTGCAGGGCAATTTCCATCAATACCGAATACGGCATGTTTGCCGGATGTGAATTATCAAGAAAATACCAAGCATCTTCAGGCACATCGTATTCGCTGACAAGACTCATCGGCTTGTCAAATTCCATTCGTGTGCCCATCAAATCATACACCCTGGAAACTAACTGAAAATCTCCGTTAGGATTGCGCTGCATTGAACGACCTTTATAAATGGAAAAGTCAGAACCAAAACACTTGTCAACATCACCCAATGCAAATTCCCAGACCATTTGCTCATCCGCGGCAAGCTGACGGCTTGATGTTTGTGTTTCCTTTTTTTGTTGCAGCTGAGCTGTGTCTTCTTTTTTAAACTCGGTGCGCTGATTTTTTGTGACACGCGCATGAGAAGTCTTTTCTGCCAGTTGTACTCCAAGGTCTCGGAAATCAACAACGATTCTATCACCAACCAGGATATCGATATCTGCAATCGCGTAAGGGTGTGGTTCAAGCCCAATTTCCTTGACTTCAACATGATAGGTCATTTTTGGATTACCAGGGATTACCTGTCCCCGGCAGCGTACTATTTGCGGTAATTCGTGTATTGGCTGAAATGTGGCATCCTCTACTAAGGTCTGGAGTCCAATATAAAGCATGAAAAACTGAAGTAGCTGTACACAGCCTTCTGCCATCAGAGAACCGGCCATCACCGGATCATCCTTAAAATGGCAAGGAAAATACCAGTCATCAGGAGCCAGGTCCTTTTCTGCGATTATGTATCCAAGACCAAAGGAGCCTCCGTGTGCTTCAACTGACAAAATTCGGTCTGACATCAGGAACTGATCAGGAGCGTTTTTCAATGAGGGATTTTTGCCGTACTGATTAAATTCCTCCCCAAGACATCCAGCCGGGTTCCCAGCAGATATTTCCAGAAGTTCACTGCGCGTAAAAGATGATTTTGGGCAATTCAGAAGTTGAGGAAAATGAAGTTTTTCTACATTTTTCTTAACCTCCTGCTCTTGCTCCGTATGAATCACACCTTTACCATGTGCCAGGTCATCATCTGAGAAAAACCCTGCGCATCCGTTATCCATTCTCAGCACCATTTTATTTCCTACAAAACACTCATAATTAAAGAAAAATAAAAGGTTCTGATCGTGGCTGGCAAAGGAATTAATGGATATTTCATAGCGTAAGGTTTCGCCTTCGCGAGGCATGTCATCAAGGAAGGTTAATGTACAGTCAAGCAGGCGGTACACTTTTTCACCTTTGCACTCAAAGTCAATGCCCAGGTAGCTGATGAGAAGCAGGTCACATTGACCAGACTCAACTGCCACAGCCCAGGGGATATGTCCATCAGTTGTATACCAGGCTTTGTTAGGAATGTCGTATTCTGTGGTGACAGTTGAGGGCTTGAATTCTCCCAGCCTGCCATCAAGTTTTGTTACTCGACTTACAAGTAAATATGGCTCCATCGGTAGTCGCACACATCTTCTGTAACTGTCTATTGCCTTGTAGTCAGCACCAAATACACTGGCTATACTGCCTCCCGCAATTTCCTTTAAATCCTGATAGTCAAAAATTACAGCTTTGTACTCTGATTGTACATCCACTCTCTGCGCAGGTGTATGAGGTATGATCTTATTTTCAGTTTGAATCTGATCAGCTGTAATTAGTGACCTATTCCCCATCATGGAGCTGATAATCCCAGCAAACTGCTTCAAACCATTCTTGCGCAGATTTAGGAATGCAGAGTGTGCAGCATTCCTGCGTGACCCAAATTCACCGGGAAAGCCTGTAATTGAGGAGATGCTTAACGCAGGCAATTCGTTTGCGGTGCTGTCCCAAATTGGCTCCATCATACGCTCTGAATGCAGGAGGGACTCAGAACTTTGTCGTTTAATTTTCGATTCATCTGTATGCCTTAAAGATGTTGCACCAGCATGAATAGGAGCTGAAACAGGCCGTGGCTTTATAAAAGTCTCAGTCTGTTCATCTTTACGCAGATTCAGTCCTTTGGT
>LUMK01000448.1_pt1 | contig 17480 bp, 30 predicted proteins | sample 729981 | NCBI WGS metagenome assembly LUMK01 (sample SAMN03860265, study PRJNA289734) | marine metagenome | biome: seawater column; feature: ocean; material: water; isolation source: Red Sea water column Station 22 - depth 200m | place: Saudi Arabia: Red Sea | collected 2011-10-15 | depth 200 m
GTACAAGACATCGCGACACCAGCTTGAAATCCGCGTGCACAAAAGAATTTTAGACATCATCGAGCCTACAGAAAAGACAGTTGATGCGCTGATGAAACTTGATCTTGCCGCTGGTGTAGATGTCGAAATAAAGCTGAGTTAGGCACCACCGAATAACATGGAGTAATTGAAATGCCCCTGGGTCTAATTGGTCAGAAAGTCGGAATGACCAGAATCTTTGACGAAACCGGTGTGTCTACGCCGGTTACGGTCATTGAGGTTGAGCCTAATCATGTGACTCAGGTTAAAACTGACGATACGGACGGATATAACGCCTTACAGGTTACGGTAGGAAGCAGACGGCCGAACCGCGTGACAAACCCGCTGAAAGGGCATTTTGCGAAGGCCGGTACTGCGCCCGGTCGTGGCCTATGGGAGTTCCGGGTAGATGCCGAGATTGCAAGTCAGTACGAAGCGGGTGCAGTAATTCCGCTCGAGTTATTTGAAACGGGGCAGAAAGTCGACGTATCTGGTACGTCAATCGGACGTGGTTTCGCCGGTGCCATGCGCCGCCATGGCTTCAAGGGTGGTCGAGCAACCCACGGTAACTCGAAAGCACATCGAAAACCAGGATCAATCGGCCAGAACCAGTATCCCGGGCGTGTTTTTAAGGGAAAGAAAATGGCTGGGCACATGGGCAATATGGGCCGGACACAGCAGAACCTAGAGGTGGTACGCATCGATGCCGAGCGTAATCTCATTTTGGTTCGTGGCTCAATTCCGGGACCGCGAGGATTTGATGTTGTTATACGGCCTTCGGTGAAAGGGCCGACGGCTCAAGCTAGTTAAATACTAAAGGACACTAGGTAGTGGAACTTTCTGTGATTAAGTTAGATGGTACGACAGGTCAGCAACTTGCCGTCTCGGAAGATGTTTTTGCAACCGCCTTCCGCGAACCCCTGGTCCACCAGGTTGTCGTGGCTTATATGTCGGGTAGACGATCAGGTACCAGTTCACAGAAAAACAGATCCGACGTCAGCGGTGGCGGTTCGAAACCCTGGCGGCAGAAGGGTACTGGCCGAGCGCGGGCTGGAACAATTCGAAGTCCGATCTGGCGTGGAGGAGGCCGGGCATTTCCAGCAACGGCAAGAAGTTATAGTCAGAAAGTTAACCGTAAGATGTATCGAGCTGCGCTCAGATCAATACTGTCGGAACTGATTCGTCAGAAACGCCTCCGGGTTTGCGATGAATTTCAGGTTTCTCAGCCTAAAACTAAAGTCATGACTGATGTTCTTGCTCAGCTCGGGTTAAACGGTCGTGTGTTGTTGGTTACTGCTGATTATGATCAGAATGTTTCTCTCGCTGCAAGAAATCTACCAGGAGTCGAGGCCGTTGAGGTGGCGCAGGTCAATCCTGTCAGCTTGGTCGGCAACGAGACAGTGGTATTTACTGCTGATGCTTTAAGGAAAATCGAGGCGTCTTTGCAATGAATGTAGAAAGATTACATCAGATTTTACGTCGCCCGATTGTTTCTGAAAAAAGTACTAATGCTGCTGACAGTGGTCAGCAGGTGGTGTTTGAAGTATTGACCGATGCCACTAAGAACGAGATCAAAACAGCTGTTGAGAGTCTGTTTGAGGTCAGTGTTGAGGGTGTTCAGGTGATTAATGTTCGGGGAAAAATAAAACGATTTGGGAAAACACCAGGAAAACGGACCAACTGGAAAAAAGCCTACGTACGTTTAGCTGAAGGTGATGACATCGACTTTCTCGGAAGTGGTGCCTGAGTACTCAACGAGGAAATAGGGCAGGAATTATGGCAGTCGTTAAACAGAAACCCACTACGCCGGGTCGACGGGGAATGGTTAGGGTAGTGACGCCTGGGTTGCATAAAGGCAGGCCGCAGTCAGGATTGGTCGAAGCCAAGAAGTCTATCAGTGGACGAAACAACGCGGGCCGGATTACGGTTCGGCACCGTGGCGGGGGACACAAACGTCACTACCGCATTATTGATTTTAAGAGAACAAAAGACGGTATACCGGCGACCGTAGAACGCATCGAATATGATCCGAACCGAAGCGCACATATCGCACTTTTACTCTATAGAGATGGCGAGCGGCGATACATAATCGCACCGCGTGGTCTTTCTCAGGGGGACCAGGTCCAATCTGGCGAGGACTGTCCGATTCAGACTGGAAATTCACTGCCTTTGAGAGTGATTCCGGTGGGTACAGTGGTCCACTGTGTAGAGCTCAAGCCTGGTAAAGGCGCCCAATTAGCTCGGTCTGCGGGATCGTCGGTTCAGTACCTTGGGCGAGAAGGCAACTATGCGCTAATGAGACTGCGTTCTGGAGAAATGCGACGAGTACATCTTAACTGTCGAGTGACTATCGGCGAAGTAGGCAACGCAGAGAACTCACTGCGTAAGTTGGGCAAAGCTGGAGCAAAACGATGGCGCGGTATTCGACCTACCGTCCGGGGTGTTGCGATGAATCCGGTTGACCATCCTCATGGCGGGGGAGAAGGAAGAACCTCCGGCGGGCGAGATCCGGTCACTCCATGGGGAGTGCCAACGAAAGGCTACAGAACACGTAATAACAAGCGGACTGGAACAATGATCATCCGTAGAAGGAAGAAGTAACCATGCCTCGTTCAATTCGAAAAGGGCCGTTTGTGGATCACCACCTCTGGTCCAAAGTCGTAAAGGCAAATGAAGACGGCTCACGTCGACCGATCAAGACCTGGTCCCGACGATCGGTCATCATGCCAGAGTTCGTCGGTCTTACAATTGCGGTCCACAATGGGCGCCAGCATGTGCCGTTGCTGATCACTGAGAACATGGTGGGCCATAAGCTTGGCGAATTTGCGTTTACCCGAACTTTCCGCGGTCATGCGGCAGACCGAAAAGTAAAATAGTCAGGAGGACGAACGCAAATGGAAGTCAGGGCTGTCTCTCGCTACATACGGATTTCGCCGCAGAAGTGCCGCCTGGTCGCTGACCAGGTCCGCAGCCTGCCAGTAGGTCAGGCGCTTGAACTCCTGCAGTTTAGCCCTAAAAAAGCAGCTAGCCCGATTCGCAAAACCCTGGAGTCGGCTATCGCCAATGCAGAGCACAACCAGGGACTGGACATAGATGAATTGCGTATAAATTTCATCACGGTAGATGAGGGACCTGTGTTAAAGCGGTGGCGACCTCGGGCCAAAGGTCGTGCAACACCGATTATCAAACGAACAAGCCATATCACCGTAGCGGTGAGTGACGAAAGTGAGGGGGAAGACTGATGGGTCAAAAAATACATCCAAACGGTTTCCGCCTGGGAGTCATACGTGATTGGGATGCAAAATGGTTTGCCAGCCGTCGGGACTACGCGAAGAATCTTGTTGCTGACCAAAAGATACGAGGTTTTCTACGCAAGCAGTTGGCTAATGCGGCTGTCAGCAAGATAGAACTTGTTCGTGCAGGCGAAAACCTAAATGTTACGATCCATACTGGTCGGCCGGGTATCGTGATCGGTAAAAAGGGTGAGGATATAGAACGTTTGCGACGCCAGGTACTGGACATGAATAACCAAGTCCCAGTGCAGATTGCTGTAGAAGAGATTCGAAAACCAGAACTCGATGCCAGGCTGGTGGCCGAGAATGTCTGCCAGCAGCTGGAAAAAAGAATTATGTTTCGCCGAGCCATGAAACGAGCCGTGCAGAATTCAATGCGCTTGGGTGCTAAAGGCGTGAAGATTATGATTGCGGGTCGTCTAAACGGCGCCGAGATAGCCCGTACAGAGTGGTACCGAGAGGGCCGTGTCCCGTTACACACCCTGCGCGCAGACGTCGATTACGGCTTTGCCGAGGCGCAGACAACTTACGGTGTCATCGGTGTCAAGGCATGGATTTTCAAGGGCGAGATCATGCCAGGCGAAGCTGAAGCCGAATCGGCGTGCTGCAACCAAAAAGAACAAAGTTCAGGAAACAGCAAAAGGGCCGCAATAGGGGTCTTGCTGAGCGTGGCAATCGGGTCAGTTTTGGTGATTATGGGCTCAAGTCTACTGACCGTGGTCGTTTGACCTCACGTCAGATCGAGGCCGCACGACGGGCGATCAACCGTTATGTGAAGCGTGGTGGCCGTGTATGGATCAGAGTTTTTCCCGATAAACCAATATCAAAAAAGCCATTAGAAGTCCGAATGGGTAAAGGGAAGGGGAATCCTGAGTACTGGGTAGCACTCGTTCAGCCTGGAACCGTGATTTACGAGATTCAAGGTGTAGACGAAGCGTCGGCAAGAGAGGCGTTCAGGCTGGCAGGAGCCAAGTTGCCGGTACGAACTACCTTTGTAAGTCGGCAGGCGGCGTGATATGGCAGACAAGTCGGTAAAAGAGATGGGCAAAGCTGAGCTTGAAACAGAGCTGCTTGAATTGCGTAAGGAGCAGTTCAACCTGCGTATGCAGAGCAGTACAGGACAAATGACTAACTCCTCCAGGTTCAAAGTGATTCGCCGCGAGATAGCACGGATTAAGACACAAATGAATGACATTAATAGAGCTGAAGCATGACAGAGCAGAATACCAGTCAGGCGGCAAAAAGAACGCGAACCTTCCAAGGTAGCGTTCTGAGTGCCAAGATGGATAAAACCATAACAGTTCTGGTTGTTAGACAGGTCAAACATTCGCTGTACAAAAAATATATCCGCCGATCAACGAAAGTACATGCGCATGATGAGCAAAATGAATGCCATGAAGGTGACAAGGTAATCATCGAAGAATGCCGGCCATTGTCGAAGAATAAATCTTGGCGCCTTGTAAAGGTTCTTGATCGTTAAGAGTATCGGGGCAGACTAAATGATTCAGGTTGAAACAATGCTGGATGTGGCAGACAACAGTGGTGCTCGCCGTGTTCAGTGTATTAAGGTACTCGGCGGCTCTAAAAGACGCTATGCCGGTGTTGGGGATATTATTAAGATCACCATCAAAGAAGCAATCCCAAACAGCCGAGTCAGAAAAGGAGAGCTGTTCAACGCGGTTGTCGTGCGTACTCGGCACGGTGTCCGAAGGCCAGATGGATCGCTGATCAGATTTGATCGTAATGCGGCTGTATTGCTGAACGTACAGAACCAGCCAGTGAAAAGGTGACGATGTTGTGGTTCTAGCGGGCCGAGACAAAGGCAAACGCGGTACTGTGCTTCAGATTATTGAGAATAACCGGATCCTGGTCGACAACGTAAATGTGATTAAGAAACACGTTAAACCGAATCCAAACCGCGGCGAGACTGGCGGCATCATCGAGAAAGAAGCACCAATACAGATATCAAACGTGGCGCTATTTAATCCCAACACCAACAAGGCCGACCGAGTCGGCTACAAGTTGCTTGAGGATGGCCGCAAGGTCCGAGTGTTTAAATCCGACGGTGAAGTGGCGGACCTATAGTCAAGGAATTTCCAGGGATACTCATGACGCGACTTGAAAGTTACTACCAGGACACATTGGCTCCGTCGCTGATGGAGAAGTTCGGTTACCAGAGTGTTATGCAGGCGCCAAGAATTACAAAGATTACACTGAACATGGGTGTAGGAGAGGCGCTGGTAAACAAGAACGCGATGGAATCGGCAGTTGCAGATCTTTCGGCTATTTCCGGGCAGAAACCGATTGTCACAAAATATGAATTCCTGGATCGTCTGATTTCAGTTGCATTTCCAAGGGCCAGGGATTTCCGCGGGCTATCGCCTAAATCTTTTGATGGCCGAGGTAACTATAGCCTGGGACTCAAGGAACAGATCGTATTCCCCGAAGTGGACTACGACAAAGTCGATGCAATCCGAGGGCTTGATGTGACCATCACCACGTCGGCGCGTACCGATGAAGAAAGTGAAGCGCTGTTGCGGGGATTCAACTTTCCTCTTCGTAAATAAAGGACGTCAAACATATGGCAAAAAAATCTATGATCGCGCGCGAGGTAAAGCGTCGTCGACTGGCTGGACTCCACGATAAGCAGAGGCTTCAGCTCAAACAACAGCTGATAGATGAGGATTCTTCGTACGATGAACGCTGGCAGGCAATGGTAGATCTTCAAAAACTACCGCGGGATTCTTCGAGGAGTCGGCAAAGAAACCGCTGTGCACTTACTGGCAGACCCAGGGGTTACTTTCGTAGATTTGGTCTATCAAGATGCGCACTTCGCGAAGTTGTGATGCGCGGTGAAGCGCCTGGCGTTACTAAGGCCAGCTGGTAGATCAGCAAGGAGCACGTCGAATATGAGTATGTCAGACCCAATCGCCGATATGTTGACACGGATTCGCAATGGACTCGCTCGGAATAAAGTGAGTGTCTCTATGCCGTCATCTGGTCTTAAGGAAGCTATTGCTAAACTGTTACAAGAAGAAGGTTTTGTAGACGGGTTTGCGATCAAGGAGGCCGACAGGAAAAAGACCTTGTCGATAACCCTCCGTTATCACGATGGCGAACCAGTTATTGAACAGTTATCCAGGGTCAGTCGCCCAGGTCGCCGGATGTATTGCAGTGCAAATGACATGCCGAGATTAAATGACGGGCTGGGTGTGATTATGATTTCAACCTCTAAAGGGGTTATGTCCGATCGCCAGGCAAGATCAGAAGGTATTGGCGGTGAGGTTATCTGCTCGGTCTGTTAGATCGACAGCAATCAGTCCGAGGTTAATTCCCTATGTCCAGAGTCGCAGCTAACCCGATAAATCTGCCCAAAGGCGTTGAAATCACACTTAACGGCAGTTCAGTCAGTGTTAAAGGCCCGAACGGTGAGTTGGATCTTACGCTTTATCCAAACATTGAACTGGCACAAGATGAAGATACGCTTCGCGTGAGTTTCAGCAAAGAGGAAGACCGGGCGATGGTAGGTACAACGCGGTCGCTCGTCAATAACATGGTAACGGGTGTATCGACTGGATTTGAAAAGAAACTCACCATAATAGGCGTCGGATACCGAGCGCAGGCGGAAGGTGCAACGTTGACACTGAGCTTGGGATTTTCACATCCTGTCGTCTACAAGGTGCCCGCTGGGGTCACTGTTGAAACACCGTCTCAAACGGAAGTTCTCGTCAAAGGTGCGGACAAACAGAAGGTGGGTCAGGTTGCAGCGGAAATACGCAGTTTTCGGCCGCCTGAGCCATATAAAGGTAAAGGCATGAGGTACAACAACGAACATGTTATCCGCAAACAGGCGAAGAAGATCTAGCATTTGTGGCTGTAGTCAGAGAGTAACTATTTATGAGCCAGAAAAAAGTTGCACGATTAAGGCGCGCCTCCAGAGCCCGTAATCGTATACGTCGGCAGGGCGTCCTGAGGCTTTGTGTGTTCAAGTCGCCGAGACATTTTTATGCCCAGATTATCGATCAGAATGTCGGGCAGGTTGTGGTCAGTGCTTCGACGATTGAACCTGACTTTAAGAAGCAGTATGCGAACGGTGGGAATATCGACGCTGCTGTAAAACTGGGTGCCCGTTTGGCAGATAAAGCGCGGGAAGCCGGTGTTATAGAAGTGGCTTTCGATCGTTCCGGATACAAGTATCACGGTAGAGTTAAAGCTATGGCAGATGCTGCTCGAGAAGGCGGGCTAAAGTTTTAGCATAACTATTTGCGAATTAATCATGGCAAGAAATCAAAATCAGATGGTGAGTGAAGGCGAAGGGTTTACCGAACAGTTGATTAACGTTCGACGGGTCTCCAAGGTGGTTAAGGGCGGTCGGATATTCGGCTTTTCGGCATTGACCGTAGTAGGAGATGGAAATGGTCGAGTGGGTATGGGACGTGGCAAAGCCCGCGAGGTGCCTGTTGCCGTGCAAAAAGCAATGGAAGATGCGCGTCGAAATATGAGTAAGGTGAGTTTGAAGGGGGATACGCTCCACTACGCCATAGTGGGACGTCATGGTGCTGCAAGAGTCGTAATGCGGCCGGCGTCGGAGGGTACCGGTATTATCGCCGGAGGTACTATGCGTGCAATATTTGAGGCTGCTGGGGTAAAGAACGTGTTGGCAAAAGTAATCGGTACAACCAATCCAGTGAATGTCAGCCGGGCGACACTTGATGGTTTGCGTCGCATTCGAAGCCCTCAAGAAACCGCCTCTATGCGTGGTAAGACCGTCGAACAGATCACTGGATAGGAATACTTGAGATGTCAGGTCAACGACTGAAGGTAACGCTGGTACGTAGCAAACAGGGCCATGGACGAATACAGCTCGCCTGTGTAAATGGGTTGGGGTTGCGGCGAGTGAATCATAGTGTCGAGCTGACGGATAGCGCCGCTATAAGAGGCATGATCAACAAGGTCAGTCATCTGGTCAAGGTTGAGGAGATCGGAAATGAGGCTTAACGAATTAAGTCCCGAAGTTGGATCGCGTTCCGAGCGAAAGCGTGTTGGCCGAGGGCCAGGCTCTGGTTTAGGTAGAACGGCCGGCCGTGGGTTCAATGGTCAGAAGTCACGTTCTGGAGGTTCCCTACACCCTGGTTTTGAAGGCGGCCAGATGCCCCTTCAGCGTCGTGTCCCGAAACGAGGTTTCAGGTCACTTTCGCGTAGACGGGTTGCCGAGGTGCGACTTCACGAACTGATGCGCATCGAAGGTGAAGAGATAGATCTAGCTTCCCTAAAGGCAGCTGGTGTAATCAACCACAATGCTATTCGTGCCAAAGTGATTGCATCGGGCACTATCGATAAAGCGGTCGTCTTGAAAGGTGTCAGTACGACTGCGGGTGCTCGGGATGCAATTGAAAAGGCCGGAGGTCGGGTCGAAGCTTAGCGATTATGGCTATTTCATCCCTAGCAGGTCTTGGAAAAATGACTGAACTACGCCAGCGAATTCTGTTCGTGCTGGGGTCGTTGGTGGTTTTTCGTATTGGGACCCATATTCCCGTGCCAGGTGTAGATCCTGCAGCTGTCGCTGCCATGTTCGAGCAGACTCGAGGTTCGATCGTCGATGTATTCAACATGTTCAGTGGCGGGGCGTTGGCGCGATTGTCAATATTTGCACTGGGTGTAATGCCCTATATATCCGCCTCGATCATTATTCAGATGATGAGTTCCATTATTCCACAACTTGAGCAGCTAAAAAAAGAGGGTGAGGCCGGAAGACGAAAGATTACACAGTACACACGTTACGGCACCGTTGCTCTGGCAACTTTTCAGGCGTTAGGCATAGCGATTGCCATAGAAGGTCAACAGGCTGCCGGTGGTCCCGTGGTCCTGATACCTGGAATTGGATTCAAAATCACCACAGTAGCGACGCTCGTGACTGGGACGATGTTCCTGGTTTGGCTCGGTGAACAGATTTCAGAGCGAGGGATTGGTAACGGAATATCACTGATTATCTTCGCTAGTATCGTGGCAGGGCTTCCATCGGCTGTTGCCGGTACGTTGGAACTCGCACGTACAGGTACGTTCTCCCCCATAGGGGTGCTGGCTTTGTTTGTCGGGGCGATTGCAATCACGGCTGCTGTCGTGTTTGTTGAAAAAGGTCAACGCCGAATAACAGTTAATTATGCAAAACGACAACAGGGGCGGGCGTAATTCCACCAATATTTGCTTCCAGTATCATACTGTTTCCTGCCAGCCTGGGCAGTTGGTTTGGTCAGACTGAAGGCATGGGCTGGTTGCGTGATATCTCAACTACTTTGGCGCCAGGGCAACCGATATATGCACTGGTTTATGCCGCAATGATTGTTTTCTTCTGCTTTTTCTATACAGCGCTGGTGTTTAATCCAAATGAGATTGCTGACAACCTAAAGAAGTCCGGTGCTTTTGTGCCTGGCATTAGGCCGGGGGTCCAGACAGCGTCTTATATAGACAAAGTAGTATCGCGTTTAACCCTAGGTGGCGCTATCTACCTGACAGTTGTCTGTCTTATACCTGAATTTCTAATCGTTAAATGGGGAGTTCCATTCTATTTTGGAGGGACCTCGCTTCTGATAATCGTTGTGGTGATGATGGACATGATGTCACAGATTCAGTCGTACATGATGTCCCGACAGTATGACAGCCTAATGAAGAAATCGTCGATCGTCGGCGGTATGGGCATGACTCGATAAGCACTACGGAGATGGATCATGAAAGTTAGGGCGTCAGTTAAGAAAATGTGCAGGAACTGTAAAATTGTTCGCCGTAACGGCACGGTTAGAGTGATCTGCGTCAACCCACGCCACAAGCAACGCCAAGGCTAGTGGTCAGGGTGGAGCGATAAAGGAAATCTGTTTAATTGAGGCTGGTAAATAGCTGTATTAACATCAATATCAGGAAACAATAGTGGCTCGAATATCAGGAATTAACCTGCCGCCGAATAAACACATCGAGATTGCGTTGACCTCGATTTACGGTATTGGCAAGATGCGCGCCCAGCAGATCTGTGACACTGCTGGTGTGGTTAGAACGACCAAGGTGCGGGAGCTGTCTGACCAGGACGCAGAAAGTTTGCGTGCCCAGGTCAATGAATATGTAGTCGAAGGCGACCTTCGGCGAGAGGTCTCAATGAGTATCAAGAGGCTGATGGACCTAGGCTGTTACAGAGGTATGCGTCACCGTCGCGGTTTGCCGGTTCGTGGACAACGAAGTTCTACCAATGCCCGCACGCGTAAGGGCCCCAAGAGACCTATAAGGAAGTAAAGAGGAACATCTAATGGCCAAGTCGACAGGCAAGAAGAGAACCAAGGCAAAGGTGCGGAAGAATGTTGTTGAGGGGATCGCCCACATCCACGCCACGTTTAATAATACGATAATTATGATTACAGATCGCCATGGAAATGCTATATCGTGGGCGACTGCTGGTGGTGCAGGTTTCCGAGGGAGTCGAAAAAGCACGCCATTTGCAGCCCAGGTTGCGGCTGAATCTGCCGGCAAAGCAGCGCAAGAAGCCGGTATGAAACATCTTGATATCAAGATCAAAGGACCGGGCCCAGGGCGCGATTCATCGGTGCGTGCACTTAATGGACTCGGTTTTGAAATTAGTTCAATCTCTGACGTAACTCCAATACCTCACAATGGATGTCGACCGCCCAAAAGGCGTCGCGTATAGAAAGGGTAATCAGCAATGGCAAGATACAGAGGACCGACATGTAAGCTCGCAAGACGGGAAGGGACAGATCTTTTCCTGAAGAGCCCTGTGAGGCCGATTGACACCAAATGCAAGTTTGACAGACCTCCAGGTTTTAAATCAGGTGGCAGAAGACCTCGAGTCACGGTCTATGGTACACAGTTGAGAGAAAAACAGAAGCTTCGGAACATGTACGGACTGATGGAACGACAGTTTCACAATTACTACGTGGAGGCGGCCAGGCAAAAAGGTTCTAGCGGTGAAAATCTGCTGACTTTACTTGAATGCCGGCTGGATAACGTGGTTTACCGCATGGGGTTTGGAACCCTCCTACCAGGTGAAAGCCGGTGACGAAATCGAAGTTCGCGAAAAAAGTAAAGGACAGCTAAGAATCAAAGCGGCTCTGGAAATTGCCGAACAGCTGGGTTTTGTTCACTGGGTCGAAGTTGACTCTAAGACAGTCAAAGGAATCTTCAAATCGACGCCTGACCGCGCTGACCTTTCCCAGAGTATCAATGAGTCGTTAGTGGTAGCACTTTATTCGAAGTAAGAATATCGGTCGCTGTCTGTGCTGTTCCGCTGGATGGGCATAGCGCGCTGTGAAGTTAGGGTAAGCAAACAAGTACATGATCTGAGGAATTAATCTGATGCAGGAAGCCAATCACGAATTTTTGAAACCTAACGTCATCAGTGTTGACAATATAGATTTGACACACGCTCGAGTGACGCTGGAGCCACTGGAGCGCGGTTTTGGCTATACGCTAGGTACTGCGTTACGCCGAATCTTATTGTCATCAATGAGTGGTGCCGCGGTCACTGAAGTCCGCATTGAGAACGTGTTGCACGAGTACTCTTCTATTCCTGGAGTGCAGGAAGATGTCATCGAGGTTCTTCTCAATCTAAAGAATCTGGCTGTCCGAATGCACAACCGTACCGAGACAGTTCTGAGGGTGTCTAAGAAGGGTTCCGGCACGATGACCGCCGGCGATATCCAACTCGATCACGATGTTGAGGTGGTTAATCCCAATCATGTGATCGCAAATCTCTCCGAAGAAGGTGAGTTGAGCATGGAGATCACGGTAACAACGGGCAGAGGGTACGAGGTCGTTGACATCAGCAACGCTTCAGAAGAAACAAGGGAAGTAGGTGTGCTGAAACTGGATGCTTCATACAGCCCAGTCCGTCGTGTTTCTTATAGCGTGGAGAACGCACGCGTTGAGCAACGTACAGATTTGGACAAGCTGGTTATCGATATCGAAACGAACGGTACCATCGATCCAGAAGACGCGGTCCGCCGGGCAGCAACTATACTGCACGAACAGATTTCTGTGTTTGTACAACTCGAAGAAACTGCTCGCTCCGCAGGAGATATCGCCGAAGAAAAAATTGATCCATTGCTGTTACGACCTGTTGATGACCTGGAGTTAACAGTCCGTTCCGCTAACTGCTTGAAAGCCGAAAATATCTACTACATCGGCGATCTGATTCAGCGTACGGAGGTCGAACTGCTTAAAACTCCAAACTTGGGCAAAAAGTCACTGACTGAGATAAAGGATGTTCTGGCCAGTCGAGGTCTATCTCTTGGTGTGAGAATGGAGAATTGGCCGCCTCCATCAATGCGAAGAGAAAGCCGAGAAGGGCTGCACTGACTTTACGGAGAACGTCGAGATGCGTCATCAGAAATCCGGCCGAATACTGGGTCGAAATTCAAGTCATCGCAAAGCCATGTTTCGCAATATGGCGGCGTCACTATTTCGTTATGAACAGATCAGAACGACTGTACCTAAAGCGAAGGAACTCAGGCGTGTGGCTGAACCATTAATAACACTCGCAAAAACATCTAACCTGGCAAACCGCCGCCTGGCCATGTCCAGGCTCGGCGATCGAGATGCCGTGACGAAACTGTTCGATGATCTGGGCCCACGCTTTAAAGATAGAGCTGGGGGGTATACGCGCATTCTAAGGTGTGGGTTACGAGCAGGTGACAGTGCACCTATGGCGTATGTTCAATTGCTGGACAAGCCCGACGAGGTTACTCCCGGGGACAACTGACATCATTTGTGATGGTCGATTAAGTATTAAACCCCGCTCCGGCGGGGTTTAAATGTTTGGGGTAAAGGCCGGGCCAATTATCCGGGTTGTATGTCGGTAGGCTGAACCTGCAGGGTTCACATATCTATCGGTTACGTGCGTTACTATTACAGTGTAGAAATGCTTGGATCGGAAACGAATTATTAACCTTCAAAAGATCAGGCAGGTAGTATTGTCATGAACAGTCCACCAGGAAATGACCGGATCGGCCATCTGCTCGACGGTGTGGTGTGCGATTTTTTTCCTTCACCAAACTGTGACGATCGGCCAGAAAATGTGAAGCCCGATACGGTAGTTATTCATGCCATCAGCTTGCCGCCCGGCGAGTACGGCGGTGATGGGATAATTGATCTATTTTTGAATCGCCTACAGGCGTCGGCCCATCCCTATTATGCGAGCATTTGCCATCTAAGGGTATCTAGTCATTTTCTGATACGACGTGACGGCAAAATTCTGCAGTTCGTGCCAGTTGCGCGTAGGGCATGGCATGCCGGAGACTCGGAATTTAAAGGGAAAAACGCGGTAAACGATTTTTCTATTGGGATAGAACTCGAAGGTATGGACAACAGTTCGTTTGAATCTGTTCAGTACGAATCCCTAACGGTGTTGACGCGACTGCTCATGAATACTTATCCGGCGATTACGATAGATAGGATAGTTGGGCATAGTGATATTGCAGCGGGACGTAAGACCGATCCCGGACCGTACTTTGACTGGCAGCGTTTTCGGGAGAAGCTAGGAATCGTTTGAATCGGCCTTACCTTGTTGATCGCGATTCCAGAGTACATCTGGTTTGCCGGCTCCTTGGTTGAGGGCTCGCGCAATCACGAACAGTAAGTCTGACAGCCGATTGACGTATTGCAGTGTGACGGTGGTAACCGGATGTTGATCGTCTACTGCAAAAAGACTGCGCTCCAGCCTTCGGCAGACGCTTCTAGCCAGGTGACAAATAGCTGCTGACCTTGCGCCGCCCGGAAGAATAAAATCCTTCAACGGTGGCAGATCCTTGTTCAACTGGTCAAGTGTGTGTTCCAAATAGACGACCCGATCCGGCTTAACCAGAGTATGGCCGGGTATACTGAGTTCCCCACCGATGTCGAACAGTGTGTGCTGGACGTTGATCAGACACTTGGAAATTGGTTCTGGTAGCGGTTCATCTGCCAAAATGCCGAGCATGCTATTGAGCTCATCGGCATTTCCCATGGCCTCTACTCGGGATGCGGTTTTGGCAATACGACTACCATCACCGAGCCCCGTTTCCCCCGAGTCACCCGTTCGTGTGTAGATCTTTGTCAGTCGATTACCCATGGCTTGAGCGTGGTGTTGGTGTGTTGATCGAATTCAATAGTAAGCGATTTAGGCGTGGGGAACATACAGCAAAGCACGAAAATCGTTGATATTAGTACAAGTTGGTCCGGTTACTACCGCATCGTCCAACAGCCAAAAAAACGGGCCCGTATCATTATTAGAGAGCATTGTCTTGGCGTCGAGCCCCAAACCTGCGGCACGCGCTAGCGTATCGGGACCGATCACGGCTCCAGCCGCGTCCGGACTGCCGTCTATACCATCGGTATCACAGGCGATACCCCAGGCGCCCGGCAGTCCGTTTAAGGTCTGGGCAGCAGCCAGCAGGTACTCGCGGTTAGGTCCGCCACGGCCAGAACCTCTGACGGTAACAGTCGTTTCACCACCGGACAGGAGCAGCAGTGGCCTATTGTCGGTGTTGGTTTTGATCATGTCTTGCAACATCAGGGCATGGTCTGCTCCCGCCTGTCGGGATTCCCCAACCACTTGGCTGCCTAAGCTGTGTATGACGAATCCTTTTTCCCGACCGTAGGCTGCTGCAGCACTCAAGCCCAGCTCAGGTGACCCGATGATCCGGTGACCTGATCTTGCCAGCTTGGCTGCACCGGGTTTGGGAGTCTCCAAAGATCCGTCGGAAAGCAGACTTCGAAACTGGGTATTCAACTCAATGCCGTAGTGATCGATGATCAACAGTGCGTCAGCACAGCTGCTGTGATCTGCAACTGTTGGACCAGACGCTATTACGGCTGGATCGTCACCGGGAACATCGGAGATCATGAGGGTAAAGGTGCTCGCGGGCCATGCGGCTTCGGCAAGACGGCCGCCTTTGATTCTTGAAAGATGCTTGCGGACGCAGTTGATCTGGGAGATATCGGCACCGGATTCAAGCAACTGCCGGTTTATCTGCTGTTTTTCTGTTAGGCTGAGTTGCTCAATTGGCAGTGTCAGCAAAGAGGAGCCGCCTCCAGAAAGTAAACACAGCATTAAGTCGCCTTCATTAAGCGATACTGCAATATCAAGCATTCTATCTGCCGTGCGCAGGCCCGCCCTATCAGGTATAGGGTGGGCGGCTTCAAGAACTTCAATTCCATTACAGGTTTTAGCATGATCGTAAGGAGTGAGTACCACACCAGACAAAAGTTCAGGGCAACAGGCCTCTAGAGCCTGTGCCATGGAGGCAGCGGCTTTTCCGGCACCGACAACCACCGTTCGGCCAGCGGGTTGGTCCGGTATTAGACTACGGTCCATCAGCCTCTTGGGATCTGCGCTGGCGACAGCAGCGCAAAACAGAGCCCGCATCAACTGGATGGGATCATTCTGGACTGAAATAGTCACTTGGTGCGGTTGCTCCTGAACTGGCGGGTCACAATATTTGCCCGATGTATTGGTGTTTGCCGTGGCGCGAAACTAGAATTATGTCAGTTGCACTGCCCATAGATGTGGATGATGGAGAATCTATATGCCTAATTATGCCGCACCCGTTGAGGATCTTAAGTTTGTCCTTAATGAACTTGTTGATCTGGGAGAGATTCGTACGATGCCAGGATACGAGGAAGCTACCCCAGACGTGGTCGACGCGGTACTGAATGAAGCCGGGAGACTGGCCTCAGAAGTGCTCGCACCGCTAAACAGGTATGGAGACGTACAGGCACCGGCCGTAAAAGACGGGGTGGTAACGACCTCTCCGGAGTGGAGAGCTGCATACCAGAGGTTTGCAGAGGGCGGCTGGACGGCGCTTATATTTGACCCCGAATACGGCGGCCAGGGGCTACCTCGAGTATTGGCCGTAGCGGTACAGGAGATGTGGGATGCCTCAAATATGTCATTCGGGCTTTGTCCCTTGTTGACGTGCTCTGCGGCCGAGGCAATCTCACTGCAGGGTAGCGAGGAACAGAAACGAATCTATCTGACCAAACTCGTATCTGGTGAGTGGGCCGGAACAATGAATCTGACTGAGCCACAGGCTGGGTCTGATCTCAGCGCGATCAGGGCAAGCGCCATACCAACAGACGACGACGGACACTATCTCCTGAGCGGTCAGAAAATCTACATTACCTACGGTGAGCATGACCTGACATCCAACATCGTGCATCTTGTGCTTGCTCGAACACCAGACGCGCCCGAAGGCGTAAAAGGAATCTCGCTATTTGTTGTGCCTAAATTCATACCGGATGCACAAGGCGGACCTGGTGAGCGAAATGATCTACGATGTGTGTCTCTGGAGCACAAACTCGGAATCCACGGTAGTCCTACTGCGGTCATGGCATACGGTGACGAAGGTGGCGCAACTGCATATCTTGTCGGTGAAGAAAATAGAGGGCTCGAGTACATGTTCATTATGATGAACATGGCAAGACACGCTGTTGGTGTCGAGGGATACGCGGTTGCTGAGCGCGCTTATCAACGTGCCCGAAGTTATGCGATTGAGCGGGTTCAGGGGCGTGCGGTAGGCGACCCGAGCGGTAAGCGCGTCACCATAATAGATCACCCAGATGTTGCTCGCATGATGATCGACATGAAAAGCCGTGTGGAAGCTATGCGAGCAGTCAGCCTGTATGCGGCAGAGGCAATGGATTGTTCCATCCGGCACCCAGACGAACGGGCCAGGGTAAAGGCCCAGCAGCGTTTAGATGTATTGATCCCTGTAGTTAAGGGCTGGAGCAGCGAAGTGGGTAACCTGGTTGCCGGTGTGGCCTTGCAAGTTCACGGTGGCATGGGGTTTATCGAGGAGACCGGTGCGGCCCAGCATTATCGCGACGCTCGGATTACCACGATTTATGAAGGCACTACCGGGATTCAGGCGGCCGATCTAGTGGGTCGAAAACTTCTTCGTGACGGTGGTGAGGCTGTTTGTGAGTTAATTGAACAAGCACGTGTAGATCTTACCCAGATTAACCCTGGTGATTCTGAAGCGTTGAAAATAATTTTTGCAAATGTGTCTACGGCACTTGATCGACTTTCAAGCGCGACGGACTGGATACTTGAAGCAGCTATCCAGGATCCCAGGCGCCCCTATGCATCATCTTTTCACTATCTGATGCTTTGGGGTAGTGTTGCCGGAGGCTGGC